>OEIU01000691.1_pt1 | contig 28519 bp, 27 predicted proteins | sample 1539221 | NCBI WGS metagenome assembly OEIU01 (sample SAMN03792071, study PRJEB22550) | activated sludge metagenome | feature: wastewater treatment plant; material: activated sludge; isolation source: Wastewater treatment plant of a petroleum refinery complex | place: Argentina: Zarate | collected...
TCAGGCAGCGGCCGCCCGGTCTGCGCGCGCATGTGGGCCGCGCGCGGGCGCGGGCCGAGCTCGCCTTCGAGCCGCTCGAGCTCGCGGTCGGCGCGGGCGATCGCGGCGCGCCGCCCGGCGATCTCCTCGTCGGTCACCGGCCGCTGCTGCTCGAGACGGACCCGTTCGCCCTGGGTCTGCTGCATCCGGTGCAGCAGGTCCTGGTCGGCGCGCCGGAACGCGTCGGCGATCAGCGTCTCGGCCTGGCGTTGCGCGTGACCGCCGGGATCGAAGAGCCGCGTGAACACGCCGGACAGCGCGCCGGCCCGCGGCGGCGGCGTGTCGAGCGACTGGCGCAGCACCGCCATCCCGCGCGACTGCCGGTCGAGCAGCGCGCCCTTGCGTTCGAACAGCGCCGTCGGCCCCAGCGGGTCGCTGGCGGGGAAGCTGCCACGTTCCAGTGTCGCGATCGCATCGAGCTCGCGCGCCGCGGCCTGGCTCAGCAGCAGGTGCGCGCGCTCGCTGAGCGCTTCGCTGGTGCGCCAGGGCGCGCGTTCGGCGAGCGCCTGCCGGTAGAGGCGCAGCGCGGCCGGGCCGTCGCCCTGGTACCAGCGCGCCAGCCCCAGATTCGACAGCACGCGCGGGCGCAGCCAGTAGCCGTCACCGGGTGCGAGCGTCGGTGACGGTGAGGCCTGCAGCGCAGCCAGCGCCGCTTCGAAGCCGCGTTGCGCGCCGGCCGCGTCGCCGGCCGCCAGCCGCAGGATCGCGGCATTGTTCAGCGCGGCGACGCGTTCGTCGAATGCCGCGGTGCGCCCGGACAGCGCAGCGGCGGCCCGTTCGCCGGCTACCCCCGCCGCGGCCGGGTCGCCGGTCTTCAGCAGCGCCGCCGCCTCGCGCCACAGCAGCTCGGCCCGCCATGGCGAGCGATCGTCGAACGCCCGCTCCGCCAGCATCCGCGCCGCGCGGTGGTGACGCAGCACCGCCGGCCAGTCGCCGCGTTTCTCGTCGAGCGACGCATGCAGCAGCCACAGCACCAGCAGCGCCGGATCGTCGTCGCCCCCGGCGCGCCGGACGATGCCGGCGGCCTCGTCGAGCGCCGCGGCGGCGGCGGTGAAATCATCGCCGGCGATCGCGCCGGCGGCCTGCGCATGCAGCCGTTGCGCGTCGGGCGGCAGGCGCAGCATCGCGGCCCGCCAGCCCGGATCGGCATGGAGCCACAGCGGATGCGTCAGCAGCGGTTCGGTGTCGAGGAACGCCGTGTCGTCGTGCTGCTCGAACGTCCGCGCGAGCGTCGCCACGCCGGGCGGCAGCATGTCGTCATCGTCGTCGTCCTCGCCGCGGCCGCCGGCCGCTGCGTACGTGGCCGTTGCGAACGTGAACGACGCAAGCATGATCGACGCGCACGTGACCGACGCGAACGTGACCGACGCAAATGCCGTCGAGGCGGATGCCAGCAGGCCATGCGCCGAAGGCGACGCCGCGAGCGCGCAGGCGAGCAGCGCGGACCGCAGCGCGCCGGCCGGCCGCGCGGGCGGGCACTGCCGCGATGACCGCGGCCAGCGCCGCAGCAGGCCGGACGAGATCAGCCGGAACGAGAGCGGCCGGAGCCTGTGCATCGTCGGCAGCCTGATCGATGGCGATCGGCGATTCTATGACGGACAGCGCCTGCCGCGGGGTTCGCCCTACAATGCGTCGGAACACATCGAAAGAATCCGCATGAGCGCATCCACGTTGCCCCGCACCAAGCCCGCCGTCGTCGGCCTGTCGGATGCCGCGCTCGCGCGCGCCGAGCGGGTGCTGCAGTCGGAGGTCGCCCGCGGCCGGTTGCCCGGCTACGTGTCGCTGGTCGCGCGGCGCGGCCAGATCGCCTCGCTGACCAGTCACGGCTTGCTCGATCCGGCCGGCGGCGCGGCGATGCAGACCGATTCGATCTTCCGCATCTATTCGATGACCAAGCCGATCGTGTCGCTGGCGGTCATGATGCTGCTGGAGGAGGGGCGGCTGCTGCTGAGCGATCCGGTCGCGTCGGTGCTGCCGGCGTTCCGCGATCTGCGGGTCGGCGTCGAGCGCGACGGGAAGTTCGATCTGGTGCGGCCGGCGCGGATGCCGACGATCCGCGATCTGTTGCGTCACACCGCCGGGTTCACCTACGAGTTCACCGCGAACGGCCCGGTCAACCAGATGTATTCCGAGGCCCGGCTGGCGGACCGCAACCGGACCAACGAGCAGTTCTGCGATGCGCTGGCGAAACTGCCGTTGTTCGTATCGCCCGGCGAGCGCTGGGAATACAGCCGGGCCACCGACGTGCTGGGCCGCATCGTCGAGGTCGTCGGCGGCGACACGCTCGGCGCATTCCTGCGCCGGCGGATCTTCGAGCCGCTGCGGATGGTCGATACCGCGTTCCATGTGCCGGCTGCCAAGCACGGCCGGATCGCCGAGCCGTTCGCGGCCGACCCCGACAGCAGACAGGAGGTGCGGCTGATCGACGTGCGCAGGGAGGCGGCGTTCGAGTCGGGCGGCGGCGGGCTGGTGTCGACCGCGCCCGATTACGCGAACTTCCTGCAGATGGTGCTGGACGGCGGCCGCTTCGACGGCGAACGGCTGGTGGGCCGCAAGACCCTCGAGCTGATGGGCTCCGATCATCTGGGCACGATCCCCAGTCTCTCCGATCTGCTGCCCGGCGGCACCGGCTTCGGCCTGGGCTTCGCGGTGCGCCGCGAGAACGGCCTGTCGGACATGGCCGGCTCGGCCGGCACGCTGCATTGGGGCGGCATCGCCGGCACGACGTTCTGGGTCGACCCGGCCGAGCAGTTCTTCGCGATCCTGCTGACGCAGGCGCCGGGACAGCGCGACTACTACCGGCCGCTCTATCGCAATCTGATCTACGCCACGCTCGACTGACCGGAGCGAACACGATGACCACCGACCAGCGCCCGCGCGCGGTGCCGCGCCTGCTCGAGGAGAGCCGCCGGGTGCGCATCACCGAATGGACGTTTCCGCCGCACGGCGAAACCGGCTGGCATCGCCACGAGATGGACTACGTGGTGGTCTATCGGACCGCGGCGACGCTGAAGGTCGAAGCAGCCGCCGGCGCCTCGACGGTGAAGCTGGCCGCCGGCGACAGCTACTATCGCGACGCAGGCGTCGAACACAACGTGATCAACGATAGTGACGACCCGCTGATCTTCGTCGAGGTCGAGCTGAAGCAGCAGGGTTGTGACGGGGCGCCGGCGTTCAGCGCCTGACCGCGGCGGCCTTGCGCCGCCCGCCGCGCGGCGCCGCCGCGGCGGGCGCCGGTTCGCCGGCCCGCGATTCGAGCGCCGACAGATATTGCTCGTGAACGCTCCTCAGGAATCCGGTCATCTCGTCGATCGCCGCCTGGGCGTCGCCGGCGCGCAGCCTGGCGATGAAACGGCCGCGCGACTCGAACACCGCATCGCCGTGCGGCGGCCCGAGCGTGTCGACGAAGTGCTGCATGATCGCGACGAGGCCGCTCATCACGCTCTCGAACACCGGATTGCCGGTCGCCTGTGCGAGGATCTTGTGGAACTCGAGGTTGATTCGCGAGCGCTCCGGGTAGTCGCCGGCATCGCTGGCGGCGCGCGACCGTTCGACATTGCGTTCCAGCGCGGCGAGCTGCTCGGGGGTGATGCGACCGCAGGCCAGCCGGACCACCGAGTCGGTGATGTGCAGCCGCGCCTCGGTCAACTGCGCCGGTGTCACGCTGCCGAGCTGGAACATGTCCTGCAGCGCCGTCGCGACGCTCTGGCCGTTCGGCGACGCGACGAACGCGCCGCCGTGCGCACCTTTCTGCAGCCGCAGCACGCCGGCCGTCTCGAGCACCCGCAGCGCCTCGCGGACCGAATTGCGGCTGACGCCGAGCTTGGCCGCCAGCTCGCGTTCGGCCGGCAGCCGGTCGCCGGGCTTCAGGCGGCCGTGGATCACGCGCTGACGCAACTGCGCGGTGATCTCCTCGAACGCGCGCGGCGGGCGGATCCGCTCGAAGTCGTCGTCGGCGGAATGCCGCTCCATCGCGCTGGTCGGAACCGCAGCCTGGATCTTCATCGAACGTGCCCGGTGCAAACCCGGTTGATGTGCCAGCTTCCAGTTTGCCCGAATTCGAGTCCTTCTATCGCGTATCGAGGTTCAGCCGTGCGCCGGTCTCCCGCCATTTGTCGAGCTCGGCCCGCAGGAACTCGCGATAGGCCTGCGGCGACTGCGGCCGGGGCTCGACGCGGAACGTCGTGCGCATCTGCTCGGCGATCTGCGGCGTCTGCAGGATCTCGTTGACCTGCTCGTTGACGGTACGCACGACCTCGGGCGGCGTCGCGGCCAGCGCGACCAGCCCGTAGAACGTGAACGGATCGAGGTCGCGCAGCGCGGCGATGCCGGCCTCGTTCAGCGACGGCAGCTCGGGCAGGAACGGCAGCCGGTCGGTGCTGGTGACGGCGAGAATGCGCTGCTTGCCTTCCTTCGCCAGCGGCACCGCGAACTGGGGCGTGATGAACGCGAGGTCGATGCGGTTCTCCGACAGCTCGATGACGATGTCGTTGTCCGACTTCAGCGGGATGTGGACCATGCTGATGCCGGTGCGGGCCATGAAGATCTCGGCCGCCAGATGGCCGGCCGAGCCCACGCCCTGCGAACCGAAGTTCAGCTTGCCGGGATTGCGCTTCGCGTAGTCGATCAGCTCCTTCAGCGTGCGAGCCGGCACCGACGGTGCGACGCTGATGACGCCGGGCTGCATGCCGATCATCGCGACCGGCACGAAGTCCTTGTCGGGGTCGTACGGCAGGTCCTTGCGCACGCCGGGATTCTGCACCAGCGAGCTGCCGGTGCCGACCAGCAGCGTGTAACCGTCGGCCGGCCGCGTCTTCACGTACTGGATGCCGTTGATCTGGCTGGCGCCCGGCCGGTTCTCGACGATCACCGGCACCTTCAGCCGCTCCGACAGATGCCGCGCGATCATCCGCGTCAGCGTGTCGGTGACGCCGCCGGTACCGAACGCGACGACCAGCGTGATCGGGCGGGACGGGTACGTCTGCGCCCGCGCACGCAACGGCAGCAGCACGGGCAGCGACGCCAGCGCGAACGACAGCCTGCGGCGGGTGCGTGGATCCGGTGCCGTGGTCATCGCGCCGGCGCCGGGAATGCTGGGAGTACTGGGGGTCATTCGGCGGTCACCTGGAATTCCCTGATCACGCGCGCCCGGAAGCCGGTCTCGATGCGCACGAACAGCAGTCGTCGGCGTTTCACGTCGCGGTCTCCTTGGCCGAAGGCGATTCCGTTCTGAAAACCAGCATCGAATCGAGCGCGAACACCTCGCCCCCGCTTGTCAGCGCGAGCGGATTGACGTCGACTTCGAGCAGGTCCGGTTGAAGATGCGCAGCCATCGTCGCGATCGCGTCGATCGCTGCGGCGAGCTTCGCTTTCACATCAGCGGCGAGCGACCGGATTCGCGGATCATGGATCTCGTCGAGCATCTGCCGGCAATCGACACGCGACGCGGGCAGCAGCCGCATCGTGACATCGCGCATCTGCTCGACGCGGCTGCCGCCGGCGCCGACGACGAGGGCGGGGCCGAGCGTCGGTTCGACATACGCGCCGACGATCAGCTCGGCCGCGATGTCGATCATCGGCGCGATCAGCACGCCGTCGATCTGCGCCGCCGGGGCTTCGCGGGCGACGCTTGCGATCATCCGGTCGTACGCGGTGCGCAATTCGGCGGCGTTCGCCAGACCCAGCGCAACGCCGCCGATGGCGGCCTTGTGCGCGATGTCGGCCGACACGATCTTCATCGCGACCGGATAGCCGAGCGCGCCGGCGTGCGAGAGCGCCTCATCGATGCCGGCTGCCGTGCGCTCGGCCAGCAGCGGAACGCCGTAGCGCTGCAGCAGGCGTTTGCCGTCGGGCTCGCTCAGCATGCCTCGCAATGCAGGTTGTCGGCATGCGTGCGACGCTTGCTCGCTGCATGCGGTGCGGTCGAGCCCGCCGACCTCGCGCTTGCAGACGCCGCCCCCGTCGACCCCGCCTCCCCGTTCGCGCAGCCGTGCCGCGAACGACCGGAAATCGCGTAGCGCCGCCAGCGCACGGGCACTGGCCGCCGGATCGTCGAAGCAGGCGACGTGCGCGCTGTCGTGCAGCACCCGCATCGCCTCGGCGTTGTCATGGCCGGCGTACCAGACCGACACCAGCGGCTTGTCGATCCGCGCGGCCGAATCGGCGATGATCCGCGCCACGTCGATCGCCCGCTGAGGGAAGCGCGATGCGTTCGGGAACACCAGCGCATCGATCGCCGGATCGGCGGCGACCGTCGACAGGATGTCGTTCAGGCGCGCTTCGTCGCGCTGGATCGCGGCGGTCGTATCGACCGGATTCGCCGTCGAGCCGAAGCGGATCGGCAGCGCCTTCAGCGCGGCCTGCGTGGCGGCCGACAGCGGTGGCACGTCGAAGCCTTCGAGCGCGAAGTGATCGGCGATGATCGCGCCCAGCCCGCCGGAGATCGTCACGATGCCGATCCCGCGCGGTACGCCTTCCGCTGCTGTGCCGCCCGCCGCTCCGCGAGCGGCGGCCTGCAACGTCTTCACCAGCAGCATCGGAATCTCGAGCAGATCATCCAGGCGCATCGCCTCGATGACGCCGCACTGGCGGAACAACCCGCGCCACAGCGCCGGCTCGCCGGCGATCTTCGCGGTATGGCTCAACGCCGCCTTCGCACCGGCCGCCGACTTGCCGACCTTGTACGCGACCACCGGCTTGCCGGCCGCCGCGGCACGTTCGAACGCGCGGCGCAGCCGCCGGCCATCGGTCACGCCTTCCAGGTAGACCGACAGCACCCGGGTGTGGCGGTCGTCGACGAGGTATTCGATGTAGTCGGCGAGGGCGACGTTGGTCTCGTTGCCGGCCGATATCACGCAGCCGATGCCGATGCCGCGATCGATCGCGCGCGCCAGCAGGCTGTTGCCGATCGCGCCGCTGTGCGTGACGATGCTGAGCCCGCCGGCCTTCGGCATCGCGGTTGCGAGGCATGGGAAATAGCCGGCGCAGACCGCATCGGGGACGTTGACGTAGCCGAGCCCGTTCGGGCCGCAGATCGCGACGCGATGGCGCTGCGCGGCATCGCGTACCCCCTCCTCGAGCCGTGCGCCGTCGTCGTCGCCGAGCTCGGCGAAGCCGGCCGACATCACGACCGCCGCGCGGATGCCGCGCGCCCCGCATTCGGCGATCGCGGCAGGCACTCGTTGCGCAGCCAGTGCGATCACTGCGAGGTCGACAGGCTGCGGCAACGCGGCGATCCAACGCCAGGCGTTGCGCCCCTCGATCTCGCCGCCATCCGGATGGACCAGCTCGATCGCACCGGTGTAGCGGTGCTGCAGCAGGCTCGCCAACACTGCCGAGCCATCGATCGTGCTCTGGCGGCCGCTGCTTCGCGAGATGCCGACGATCGCGATCGATCGCGGACGCAGCAACGCGTCGAGCGGCCGGCCTGCGTGCATCGTCGCCTGGAGCGGTTTCATGCTGACGCCTTTCCGATCAGTAGCCGGTCGAGCACCTCGTCGACGATGCTGGTCGCGAGCGCCCTGATCTCGTCCTCGGGCAGGTGCGAGGTCGGATGCGGCACGACGATCGGGCGATAGCCGTTCATCCCGCAGACATCGGCCTGATACGCCGCTTCGCGGACGAACACCTTCGTGATCACCGCCGCGGTCGGAATGCCGGCTCTTTCGAGGGCCGCTGCATCGAGCAGACTGCTCAGAGTGCAGCTTCCTCAGTCGGCCAGCGCGGTGACGACGACGTCGGCGCCGACCGCCAGCTCCTCGATCAGCGGCGGCTGCGCCGGCCGCGAGAAGTACGGCTTGCGCAGGTAGATCACGTCCTTGATCGCGAAGCGCGCGCGCAGGTCCGCGTCGAGCTGGCGCAGCAGACGCTGCGCATTCCATTTGTTGTTGTCGAGCAGGCCGAGCACCAGCCCGTCGAGCGTCGGCACGCGTTTGGCCAGATCGAAGACCCGCTTCACGACGGTGCCCACCGGGGTATAGACGCTGATCATGCCGATCGGCTCCTTTCGTTGATTCATGCGTTCGGACCGACGGCGGCCGATGCCGCGGTCGGCATCCGGACCTTTCTGATGCAGCTTCGGCCGCCGAGCCCGCCCCAGCCGGGGATCACCGCCGAGAAGCGGCCGGCCGGGCCGCCGGCGACGAAGAGGTGGATGTCGTCCGGCCGCACGACGACCGGCACCTGCTCGTCGTCGCGATTGCGGTCGAACCACTTCGGCCACATCCGGTTGTAGAACCGGCCGTAGCGCTGCTCGAACATCAGATCGCCGATCCGGTTGCGCGCCTTCTGGTACAGGTACAGCCGCAGATCGTCCTTGCTCCACTTCTCCTTGCGGAAGAAGTCCGCATGCTCCGGGCCGACGACGACGACGATCTCGCCCATGCCGTAAGCGTTGTTGCTGCCGAGCGTGGACATGCAGCTCGCGATCGAGATGCCGACGCCGAACGTGTCGGTCGCGACGTGGTTCGTCACGCTGTGCGGGCCTTCGGCCGAGAACGCGGCGACGACGGTGTCGCCGGGCGCGAAGCCGTGCTCGACGCGGAACGGCTCCCACGGGCTGGCCTCGTCGTTCTCGGCGAGGAAGAAGCCGAACTTGCCCGGATGGCCCATCTGCGCGAGATCGGTGTGGCCCGGCCGGCCGCCGCCGACATTGATCAGCAGGAGCCGCACCGCGCGGGCGATCGTCGCATTGGCGCGGAACCCCTGGCCCATCACGTTGTAGCCGGCGTTGATGCCGAGCGACTTCAGGTCCGGACCGCTGACGACGATCAGCGGCGTCGCCGAATGGGTGGTCGCCTGGATGCCGCCGCCGTTGAACGACGGTTCGAGCACCGCCTCGATCGCCGCCAGCAGCACCGGCATGTAGGCCGGCACGCAGCCCGCCATCACCGCATTGATCGCGCAGATCTTCACCGTCGCCTGCGCCCAGCGCGGCGGCACGACGCCGATCACCTCGTCGGCATCGCGATCGGGCACGCCGGCCAGCATCGCCGCGACCAGCTCCTCGGTCGGCGGCACGATCGGCAGGCCGTCGGTCCAGCCGCGTTCGAAGAACAGGTCGACGGCGGCATGCCAGTCGGCTGCCTCGATCCGTTCGGGGACGATCTCGTCGAGGGCGGGATGACTCATCTGCATCCTCTCGGTCCGGTGGCGCTTTCGCAGCGCGGCCTCCGCGCATGCGACTCGACGGGCAGCCGGCCGCCGGGGGCGCGCGCCGGGGCATTCATCGATCGGCCTCGACCGGATAGACCAGCTCGATGCCGCCGACCGCGAGGCCGGCCTCGTTCAGCTCCTGCTGCAGGATCGCCGCGAACACCGGCTTCGGGACCAGGCACTCGTCGCAGGCGTCGGGCAGCGCCCGGATCGTGAAGCGCAGCGCGCCGGCCGAATCGCTGCAGTCGAGCTCGAAGCCGGAGGCGAGCAACCCTTCGCGGCTGGCGGCGGTCGCGCGTCTGACGGCTTCCAGATCGACGGACATGGCGATGGTCTCCTGGGCGGACGGGCGCGATGGCTGCGGCATCGCTGGAGTGCCGCCATGGATCGCGTTATGGTTCAATGGACCTTCCATTAAGGTTACAACGACGCCTGGAGGTTGGCAAGGGGTGGGCCGCGGCCGCCTGCAGACGGCGGTCGCGAAAGCCGGCGCCGTGGGGCGCGCCTGGGGCGGAGGGTGGGTGGCCGGCCCGTCGGAACCCGGCCGGTGGCGCAGGCTCGCCGGCAGGTTTCAACCCGATCCCTACTCCAGCAGGACCCAGCCCCGCGGCGTGTTCAGCTCGGCGCCGAGCATCGGCGTCTCGCTCGGCAGCAGCGTGATGCGCCGGTCGCGCTCGATGCCGCGCAAAGACCGCAGCATCGTGTCCGGCGCGCCGATCGTGAGGCCGGTCAACGTGACGCCGCGGTGTTCGAGCGTCGTCGTCGGGTGGGGGCTCTGCTGCCAGTCGATCAACGTGGGCAGCACGCCCTGGATGCTCCGCGGGCCGCTCGCTGGTCCGCCTGGTGGTCCGCCTGGTGGGCCGTCAGCGCCGCGCGGCGACGGCAGGCTGCCGTCGAGACGGCCGCACAGCCGCCAGGCCAGTGCGCCGCGGGTCATCGGCACGATGCGGCCGATGTCGTAGTCGATCGCGGCCACCGCCTCGTCGAGCCGGCGGGTGCGCATCACCACGTGCACCAGCCGCGGCCGCTCGGCGAGCGCGGCGCGGCTGGCCGGCTGGTCGAGGCCGAACGGCCGTGCCCGGGGCGGCTGCGCGGTGCGGGGGTCGGGCTGGTCCGGATCCGGCGCGATCAGTTCCATATAGGTGCCGCCCCCGAGCTGCAGCAGCCGGTTGTGGGTGCCGACGCCCGGATGCTGGCCGCCCGGCTGCAGGCGCACGCCCAGCCGGCCGGCGAGCCAGGCTTCGCCCTCGTCGAGCGACAGCGCCGCGACCACCAGATGGTCGAGTTCGATGCCGAAAGCGTGCCAGATGTCCATCTCAGCTTCCCCCCGCTGCGCCGAGTACAATCCCGACCATGTTACTTGAACAGAAACAACAACTTGCGTCGATGATCGAGGATGCCGCGCGCAGCCTGGTGGCGGCGGCCGGCGGCCAGGCGGCGGCGGTGCCCGCGGTCACGCTCGATCGTCCGAAGCAGGCCGGCCACGGCGACCTGGCGAGCAGCGTCGCGCTGCAGATCGCCAAGCTGCTGAAGACCAGTCCGCGCCAGGCAGCCGACAGGATCGCCGAGGCGCTGCGCGCCCGCGATGGCGGGCGGCTGCTCGATTCGGTGGAGATCGCCGGGCCCGGTTTCATCAACCTGCGGCTCACCGCCGCCGCGCGGCGCGCGGTGATCGGGCGGGTGCTGGAAGCGGGTGCCGCGTTCGGCCGCAACACGCGCGGCGACGGCCGGCCGGTGCTGGTGGAGTTCGTGTCGGCCAACCCCACCGGGCCGCTGCATGTCGGTCACGGCCGGCAGGGCGCGCTCGGCGATGCGCTGTGCGCGCTGCTGGCCGCCAACGGCTGGGCGGTGACGCGCGAGTTCTACTACAACGACGCCGGCGCCCAGATCAACAACCTGGCGCTGTCGGTGCAGGCGCGGGCGCGCGGCATCGGGCCGGACGATCCGGCATTCCCGACCGATGGTTACCGGGGTCTCTACATCGTCGACATCGCGCGCGACTACATGGCCGGCGCCACCGTCGACGCCGAGCGGGTGGCACCCGTCAGCGGCGCCGCCGATCCGGAGGACCTCGATGCGATCCGCAAGTTTGCGGTTGCTTACTTGCGTCGAGAGCAGGATCTGGACTTGCAGGCGTTCGGGGTGGTGTTCGACAACTACTTCCTCGAGTCGTCGCTTTACGCCGACGGCAAGGTCGACGCCGCAGTGGCCGGGCTGGTCGCGGCCGGCAAGACCTTCGAGGACGGCGGCGCCCTGTGGCTGCGCACCACCGAGTACGGCGACGACAAGGACCGGGTGATGCGCAAGTCCGACGGCGGCTACACCTATTTCGTGCCCGACGTCGCCTATCACGTCGACAAGTGGCGGCGCGGCTTCGCGCGGGCGATCAACGTCCAGGGCTCGGATCATCACGGCACGATCGCCCGGGTGCGGGCCGGGCTGCAGGCGCTGGCGATCGGCATTCCGGCCGGCTATCCGGACTATGTGCTGCACAAGATGGTCACCGTGATGAAGGGCGGCGAGGAGGTCAAGATCTCCAAGCGGGCCGGCTCCTACGTGACCTTGCGCGACCTCATCGAATGGAGCGGCGGGGTCTCGGTGCCGGATGGGGTCGACCAGCCGGTGCAGGTTTCGGACGGAGTGGGTGCTGACATCAAGATGCGCCGCGGGCGTGACGCGGTGCGCTTCTTCCTGATCTCGCGCAAGGCCGACACCGAGTTCGTGTTCGACGTGGACCTGGCGCTGGCGCAGACCGACGAGAACCCGGTGTATTACGTGCAGTACGCCCATGCGCGGGTCTGCTCGGTGTTCGCGCAGGCGCAGGCCCGCTTCGGCGAGACGGCCGGCCGGGATTGGGCTGCCGTCGATCTGTCGCCGCTGACGCTGGATCGCGAGTACTCACTGATGGCGCGGCTGGCCCAGTTCCCCGATCTGCTGCAGGCTGCCTGCGACGATATGGCGCCTCACGCAATCGTCTTCTATCTCAAAGACTTAGCGTCGGAACTTCATTCTTACTATAATGCCGAGAGATTCCTCGTCGATGACGAGGCGTTGCGGGTCGCGCGGCTCGCTTTGCTGGAAGCTACGCGTCAGGTGATCGCAAACGGGCTGGCCCTGCTGGGGGTATCGGCCCCTGAAAGGATGTAATGGCTCGTCTGCGTGCCAGCCGCCGCCATCGCGGCGGAACGATCGTCGGATTCCTGGCCGGCCTCATCATCGGGCTGATGGCCGCTGTGGTGGTCGCGATCTTCGTCACCCGCGCACCGGTGCCGTTCGTCAACAAGGTCAGCAAGGCGAACGAGCGGATCGAGCCCAAGGCGGCCGCCGATGCGCCGGACCCGAACAAGCCGCTGTACTCGAAGAGCCGGCCGGCCACCTCGCCCGATCCGGCGCCCGCGCCCGTCGCCGTGGCGCCGGCCGCTCCGGTCGTGGCGCCGCCGTCGTCGCTGCCGTCGGCGCCCGGCATCGGCCCGGCGCCGCCCAAGGTCGCCGATGCCGACCGCAAGGACGCCACCAGCTATCTGCTGCAGGCCGGCGCGTTCCGCTCGCAGGATGATGCCGACGTGATGAAGGCCAAGCTCGCGCTGATGGGTTTCGAGGCCCGCATCCTGAATGCCGAGGTCAACGGCCAGACGGTCTATCGCGTAAGGGTGGGTCCGTACGCGCAACTGGACGACATGAATCGTGCCCGCGCCAAGCTGGCCCAGAGCGGCGTCGAGGCGTCGGTGGTGCGCCAGCGCTGAGCGCCCCGGCCCGGCCGGCCGCCGGTCGTCCGGCCAGCGGGGGTCTGGCAACCGGTCGTCTGGTCACCGGTAGTCGGGCCAGGGTCAACCCGATTGCCCGGCTGGCACGTTGATGACAACACTGTGCTTTCCTCCGTCAGGAACCTGTCGATGAAACATCCCGTTCGCTCTGCCGTCTCCCGCGCCGCTGCCGCGCCGATCGACGAGAACACCCGGTTGCTGCTGAAGGCGGGCCTGGCGGTGGCGGTGTGCGCCGCGGCCGGCATCGCGCTGCGCCCGGCGCATGCCCAGGGCCGCCCGCTGACCGAGGGCACCGAGTATCGCGCGATCAAGCCGCCGCAGGTGCCCGAGGACAAGAGCCGGATCGAGGTGATCGAGTTCTTCTGGTATGGCTGCCCGCACTGCAGCGCGCTGGAGCCGGCGCTGACCGCGTGGGCCGCGAAGCTGCCGCCCGACGTCGCGTACCGCAAGGTGCATGTGCCGTTCAACGAGGTCAAGCACCAGCAGTTGTTCTATGCGCTGGAGACGATGGGCAAGGCCGACGACGCGACCAATGCCAAGGTGTTCGCGGCGATCCACACCGAACGCAACCGGATGGACACGCTCGACAAGATCGCGTCGTACCTGGAGAAGCACGGCATCGACCGCAAGGCATTCACCGAGGCGTTCGAGTCGTTCTCGGTGCAGACCAAGATGCGCAAGGCCACCGCGCTGGCGGCCGCCTACAAGATCGACAGCGTGCCGATGCTGGCGGTCAATGGCAAGTATCTGACGTCGCCTTCGCAGGCGGGCTCCAACGGCAATGCGCTGGTGGTCGCCGATGCGCTGATCGACGGCGAGCGCAAGGCCCGCAAATGATGGCGGGCGGCGCGCGCCGGCGGGCCGCCTGCGGCGGATGTCCGGTGCGCGGCCGCGGTGATCGGTCGGCGCGAGCAGGTGTGGCGTGAGCCCGCCGCTGCGCATCGTGTCGCTGGTGCCCAGCCTGACCGAGCTGGTCTGCGAGCTGGGGCTGCTGCCTGCGCTGGTCGGTCGCACCGGCTTCTGCATCCATCCGCGCGAGGCGCTGCGCGCGGTGCCAAAGGTCGGCGGCACCAAGGATGTCGACATCGACAAGGTGCGGACGCTGGCGCCCACGCATCTGATCGTCAACGTCGACGAGAACGAGAAGCCCACCGTCGATGCGCTCGCGCGCTTCGTGCCGAACGTCGTCGTCACCCATCCGATCGAGGTCGCCGACAACTTCGAGCTGTACGAGCGCTTCGGACGGCTGTTCGGTTGCGAGGTGCGGGCGGCCGAGCTCTCGGCACGGCTGCGCGAGGTGATCGGGCGGGTGACGGCGCAGTCGTTCGCGCCGCTGCCGGTGCTGTATCTGATCTGGCGCAAGCCGTGGATGACGGTGTCGGCCGACACCTACATCGCGAAGATGCTGCGGATGGTCGGGCTGCAGGCGATCGCGCCGGACAGCGGCGACCGTTATCCGGTCGTCGACTTCGCGAGCTTCGACGCACGCCGCGCGGCCACGGTGCTGCTGTCGAGCGAGCCCTACCGGTTCACCGACGAGCATTGCCGGCAGATGCGTGCCGATCCTTCGATCGGCGTCGCCGACGTCCGGCTGATCGACGGCGAGATGACCTCGTGGTACGGCTCGCGGGTCATCGATGGGCTCGACTATCTGCTGGCGTTCCGGCGGCGGCTCGATGACGACGGGGTGAGGCGATGAGCCGGTCGGCGGCGAATTCTGTCGTTAAGTCGAATGACCTTGGTGCGTCGCGCATGCTGGTGGCCGGCGTGCTGCTGGGCGTGCTGTTCACGCTCGCGGCCTGCTCGAGCGCGCCGACGCGCCGCGCGCCCGGTGCCAGCACCGCGGAAGGCGGCCCGCTGCCGACCCGCCGGCAGGGCGGCTACTATGCCGACGATGGTCCGGGCGACAATCCGCCGGCCGACCTGGCGGCCATTCCGGATGCAGCGCCGCGCCGCGAACCGCTGCTGTCGCGTGCGAACCGGCCTTATGTGGTGTTCGGCCGGCAGTACGTGCCGATGAACGATCTCGTGCCGTATCGCGAGCGCGGGGTCGCATCGTGGTACGGGCGCAAGTTCCACGGGCAGCGTACGTCGAGCGGCGAGGTCTACGACATGTACGGCATGACCGCCGCCCATCCGACGCTGCCGATTCCCAGCTATGTGCGCGTCACCAGCATGCGCACCGGCAACACGGTGGTCGTGCGCGTTAACGATCGCGGACCGTTCCTGAACAACCGGCTGATCGATCTGTCGTACACCGCGGCGGCGAAGCTCGGCTATGTGAATGCCGGCAGCACCGAGGTCGAGGTCGAGCTGCTGACGCGGTTCGACGGCATCGATGCCGCGCCGGTGCAGGTCGCCGCGCGGCCCGCGGCCGCGGATCGCGACAAGTCGCGCGCGGCCACGCTGTCGATCGAATCGATCATCGCCGCCGATGCGGCGGCAGCCGGCCCGTCCGCGCCGGCGAGCACCTCCGTGTCGGCAGATGCCCCGGCACCGACGGGCATTTCGGCGTCGGCAAGCATTTCGGCTTTGGCAAGCACCCCGGCTTCGGCAAGCACCCCGGCACCGGCAAGCACTCCGGCACCCGCGGGCATGCCGGCATCGACCGGCGGCGACGCCGCCGCTGCGCCGGTGACCCTGTCCGCAGCATCCGTCGAGCCGGCGGCGCCGGCCTCCTCGAGCTCGCGCGGCCTGTTCGTGCAGCTCGGCGCCTTCACGTCTCGTGACAACGCCGAAGCGGCGCGGCTGCGGCTCGCCGGTCTGCTGGACTGGCTGGCATCGCGGATCGAGATCCGCCAAGAGGGCAGCCGCTACAAGGTGCAGGCCGGCCCGTTCGCGCAGCGGGCCGAGGCGCAGGCGGCGGTGGAGCGCATCCGGCTCGCCACCGACATGCAGGTGTTCGCGACCGGCCGGCCCTGACGGTCGGCCGGCCGCGGTTCGTCAGGCCGGCTCGACCGATCCGTCCTTCACGAGTCGTCGGACCGGTCCTCGCCGGCCGCGCCCTTCAGCTCCAGCGCCAGCGAATACAGTTCCTTGTGCGGCAGCCCGGTCAGGTCGCGCGCGAGCTTCACCGCTCGGCTGACCGGCAGGTCGCGCAGCAGGCGCGCCAGCAGAGCTCGCGAGTCGGGCAGTGCCTGCGCGAGCGCCGGGACCAGCGCAGTCGTGCCGGCGACGCTCGTCATGCGATCCGGCGAGCCGGCCGGACCGGTCCCGTCTTCGGTCTCGTCGCCGGCCGCATCATCGGCCGCGTCCATGGCCACGTCGCCGGTCGGGCGCTCGCGGTACTGGTCGCTCGTCCCTGCGACCGCGGCGTCCGCGGCGGCTGCGCCTGCTGCGCCGGCTGCGCCTGCTGCGAGGGCGACGGGCTCGGCGACCGGCGCACCGACCGCGAGCACGAACTCGCCGCGCGAGCGGGTCGGTCGGCTCTGCAGCCAGGCGACTGCGCCGCCCGTGGTGATGCGCACGACCTCCTCGAAGCGCTTGGTCCGCTCGCGCCCGATCGCCAGCGGCCGGTCGGGGCCGTAGTGATCGGCCAGCACCTGCAACGTCTTCGCGATCCGGTGCGGCGCCTCGAACAGCACCAGGTGCGCGCCCAGTGCATCGCAATGGGCGCGCAGCGAGCGCAGGCGCTGGTCGCGGGCGCGCGGCCGAGGCGGCAGGAAGCCTTCGAACACGAACGGCGCCGGCTCCAGGCCGGCGGCCGACAGCAGCGTCACCGGCGCGCTGGCGCCGGGCACCGGGATGATGCGCACGCCGGCCTCGTGGGCGGCCGCCACCAGTCGTGCGCCCGGATCGCTGATCGCCGGCGTGCCGGTGGCCTGCACCAGCCCCCCGGGCTCGCCCGCCAACCGCCCGCGGGTCAGCGCCTCGCCGGCGGCCCCCTTGTTGTGCTGGGGGCGGTCGACCAGCGGCGGGCGGCAGCCGAGATGGTCGAGCAGCACGCGGCTGACCCGGGTGGCCTCGGCAGCGACCCATTTCACTTCGCGCAGCACCGATGCCGCCCTTTGGCCTATGTCGGACAGATTCCCGATCGGCGTGGCCACTACATATAATGACCCGGCGCCCGTCGTGAACGACCGCTGTTCGCGCTCATCGGGTTCTGGGGTCAGCGCAGGAGTCTCTTCGGTGAGCATGGGTCTGCGTCGTCTGCTGTTGCGAGGGCTGCTGGGTGCGCTGCCGGCAGGGCTTGCGCGCGCACAGACTGCCACAACCGCGCCGCCGGCGTTTCAGCGGATCGTCTACGGCACCGGTGCCACCCGCGTCGCGGTGCTGCTCGAGCTGAATGCCGGCTCCTATGCGCGCGCCTCTCAGGCGGTGCTGGCCGGCCTGCGCGGCGCGCTCGGCCGCGACGGTCAGGGCATGTCGCTCGAGGTGTTCCCGCTGTCGGAATCGATGGACGAGATCGATGCGGCGCTCGGCGCGATCGCGCAGCGCCGTCATGCGATGGTGATCGGGCCGCTGACGCGCGCCGGGGTCGACGCCTTGTCGGATCGGGGCCCGCTGTCGGTGCCGGTGCTGGCGCTGAACCAGACCGATGGCCAGCGCATCACGCCCGACAACCTGATCCAGTTCGGCCTGCCGATCGAAGGCGAAGGCCGGCAGATCGCGCAGGTGGCCCACGAGCAGGGCATGCAGCGCGCACCCGACCGGCGCGCGCTCGCGGCGCTGGTGCTGACCAATGCGTCGCCGCTGGCCAGGCGCGGCACCGGCGCGTTCATCGATGCGTGGCGCGAGCTCGGCGGCATCCTGTCGCGGCCGCCGCTGGACACCGGCGCGCAGAGCGCGGCCGAGCTGCGCAGCGTGCTGGGCGGGGTCCAGGCCGATGTGGTGTTCGCCGCCATCGGCGTCGATGCGCTGCGGCCGCTGCGCAGCGTGTTCCCGCCCGAGCTGCCGGTGTACGGCACCTCGCAGCTCAACGCCGTGATGCCGGGCGCGCTGGCCGGCACCAGCGAGCTCGAAGGCGTGCGGCTGCTCGACATGCCCTGGCAGTTGCTGCCCGATCACGTCGCGGTGATGTCGTATCCGCGGCAGAAGTCGCTGGGCCATCTCGATTTCCAGCGCCTCTATGCGCTGGGCATCGATGCGTTCCGCATCAGCCGCGAGCTGATCGGTCAGAACTCGCGGTTCGAGCTCGATGGCGTGACCGGCTGGCTGCGCGTCGACCTGGCGGCGAACCGGCGGGTCGAACGCACCGCGGTGCTCGCCGAGATCCGCAACGGCAGCGCGGTGGCCGTCGGCCCGCGGTGAGCGCGATGCGCGGCAGGCGGGGTCCGGCGGCGGCCGGCTCGCCAGTGAAGCCGGCATCCCGATCGTACGCCCCAGGCTCGCCGGCACAGCCGGCACCCCGTTCGTTCGCCACCGGATCGCCGACCCAGCAGCAGGGCCATGCGGCCGAAACGCGCGCGCTCGATCATCTTCAGGCTCATGGCCTGCGCCCGGTCACCCGCAACGCCGGCATGCGGGTCGGCGAGATCGATCTGGTGATGCGCGATGCCGACGAATGGGTGTTCGTCGAGGTGCGCAGCCGCCGCGGCGCGGGCTTCGGCGGCGCGGCCGGCAGCATCACGGCGACCAAGCAGGCGCGGCTGCGCAGGGCCGCGCAGACCTACCTGCTGCAGGTGTTCGGCCAGCGCGCATGGCCGGCCTGCCGGTTCGACGTGGTGGCGATCGAAGGCGATCGCGTCGAATGGATACGCGCGGCATTCTGAATCGGCGTCACGCGTAGCGCTTGCGGACTTCGCGGATCATCTCGATCAGCGCCTTGGGCACGTCGCGGCCTTCGCGCTGCGCCCGTTCCTTGCAGTCGAGCCAGCGCTTCAGGTCGGCATAGCCCTGATCGGTATGGCGGTTCCAGTCGGCATCGAGCGGCGTCGTGATCTCCAGCCGGATGCCGGCCGGATCGTGGAAATAGATCGACAGGATCATGCCCTTGTGGTCGACCGGGCCGATCACCTCGATGCCGTTCGATGTCAGCCAGGCGTGCCAGCGCAGCACCTCGTCGCGATCCCTGGCCTGCAGCGCGATGTGGTTGAACACGTCGTAAGCCGGATGGCTGGACTGCGCCGGCGGAGGCACGCCCGGGCACTCGAAGAACGCCAGCGTGGAGCCGTCGCCCATCCGGAAGAAGATGTGGAAGTACGGGAACTGGTCGCCGGTGGACGGCACGTGATCGTCGAAGATCGTGCTGGCCAGCTCCATCCCCATGATGCGGGTGTAGAAATCGGTGGTGGCCGCGACGTCGGGCGTGACCCAGGCGGCATGATTGAGCATCCGCGGCACCAGGCCCGGGTTCGTGGGCGCACTCCGCTGCTCGGGCGGCGATGAAACGTGTGTGGACATCGGGATCTCCTTCAATCGGACGTGGCGGTGGCCGGCAGCACGCGGGCGGTCGCTTCGCCCAGGCCGATGCGGGCCCGGCCGGGCGCCTCGCAATAGCCCACCAGCGTGACCTCGTCGCCGTCCTGCAGGAAGGTGCGCTGCTCGCCGCCGGGCAGCGCGACCGCCTGCTGCCCGCCGCGGGTGATCTCCAGCAGGCAGCCGCGTGAAACCTCCTCCGGTCCGGACAGCGTGCCCGAGCCGATCAGATCGCCGGCCTCCAGATTGGCGCCGTTGGAGGTCTGATGGGCGATCATCTGGCCGACGGTCCAATAGGAGGTCGCGCAGGTGCTGACCGACAGCCGGTGCCGCGGCAGCCCCTGCCGGCGCATCGACCCGGTCTGCAGATGCACCTCCACCTTGATGTCGAAGCCGCCGAGCGCACGCTGCCCGGGCGCGTCCAGATGCGGCAGCAGGCGGTGGTCGGGCTTCCACGGCGGGGGTACGCGAAACGGCTCGAGCGCCTGCCGGGTGACGACCCAGGCACCGATCGCCGTGGCGAAGCTCTTGCCGAGGAAGGGCCCGAGCGGCATGTACTCCCAGAACTGGATGTCGCGGGCCGACCAGTCGTTCAACAGCGTGACGCCGAACAGATGCTCGTGCGCCTGCGCCGCGCTGACCGGTTCGCCGCAGCGGCTCGGCGCGCCCACGAAGAAGCCCAGCTCGGCCTCGTAGTCGAGCCGTGCCGACGGCGCGTAGCCGATCTGGTCGTCCGGCCCCTGCACGACCTGCCCGCGCGGACGCGTGAAGTCCTGGCCGCTCGGAAAGATCGTGCTGGTGCGCCCGTGATAGCCCACCGGCAGCCAGGTGTAGTTGGGCATCAGCGGCCGGTCGGGACGCACCAGCGCGCCGACGTTGACCGCATGGTGGATCGACGAATAGAAGTCCGCGAAGGTGCCGGGCCGCTGCGGCAGCAGCAGCTCCAGGCCGGAGCGGGCGACGAGGTGTCGCTCGACCGTGCTGCGCAGCGCCGCGTCGGCGCCGCTGCGCAGCGCATCGAACAGCGCCGAGCGCAGCGCCTGGCCGGCGCGCGGGCCGGCGGCCATCAGCGGCAGCAGGCTCGCGCCCTGCACCGGCGCCAGGGCTGCGGCCAGCGCCGGCGCAAGCCCCTTCTCGGTGGCCAGCGATCCGAGGTCGAGCGCGAACTCGCCGATCGCGCACACCACGTGCCCGGCACCGCCGATGCGGGCTCGTGCCAGCGGCAGATTCTGGATCGGAAAGTCCGGATGACCGTCGGCACCTTCGACCCAGCTCGATGCCGCCGGATCATGCGTCGCGTCGATGTTCGGCTGCACCATCATTCGATCTCCCGGCTGCGTCGCAGCACCGCGCGCAGCGCGGCTGCGAGCCGTGCTCCGGGTTCGCGCTGCGCGCCCATCGTACGCCACGCGATGATCTGATCGGGCCTCACCAGCAGCGCGCCGTCCTCGCCGATCTCGCGGATCCGCAGCCAGTCGTTGCGCGGGTCGCTCACGCCATCCACTTCGTCCGCGTCGCCATCGGCGCCCACCTGCACGACCGACAGGCCGGCGCCGAACTGCGATGCGACCTCGGCCGCCGCATCGGCCCAGCCCTTACCGAGCCGGCCGGTGAGCAGCACGAAGCCGTCGCGCGGCACCAGATCATGAGTGGAGATCGCCTGGCCGCGGCGCTGCAGCCGGGCATGCGGCAGCCGGTTGCCGGGCCGGGTGCCGGGTACGTAGTGACGGCCGGTGGGGTCGCGCGGCGGCAGCGGCGTGCCGTCGGACACCAGCGCACCGTGCTCGTAGCCGATGCCGATCTCCAGGTCGTTGGCCTGGTACTCGGTGTTGTGCAGCTTCATCACCTCCCGGAAGCGGTAGCGGCGCGATTCGCCGTCGGCGGTCTGCGCGAGCAGCGCCTCGAAGTTGGTGCGGCTGCGCTGTGCGTCGCCGGGAACGATGCCGATCGCCGCGCCGGTGAGCTGGTGATTGGAGAACGTGAAGAGCGCCCAGTTCACGTTGCGCTCGGCGGCCGGCCGCCGCTCGCTCTCGTAGGTATCCAGCAGTGCGTCGCTCGCCCGGCCGCCGATCACCAGCGCGAGCTTCCACGCCAGGTTGTGCGCATCCTGGATCGCCGAGTTCAGTCCCAGGCCGGTGGTCGGCGTGTGACGGTGCGCGGCGTCGCCGCCCAGCAGCACGTTGCCGAAGCGGTAGCGGTCGGCCAGCACGCCCTGGACGATCCAGTGGCCGATGCCCAGCACCTGCGGCTGCAGATCGGGAATCTTCATCAGCGCGCGCATCCGCGGAACGAGCGACTGCTCCTCGAAGCGGGCCGGATCGTCGGACTTGAAGCTGAAGTGGAACATCCATTCTTCGCTGTGGCGGTCGAAGCGGGTCGGGCCCAGCTTGCCCAGCACGCCGGTGCCCCAGGAGCCGGTGTCGCCGTCCGGGTTGGCCATCCAGTAGGCGAAGGAGTCGTCGTTGTCGAGATGGCGCGACAGGTCGGCCCGGAAATACACGGTGACCATGTCGATCAGTTCCGGCGTGCCCTGCAGCCGGGCGCCGACCTGCGGCCCGACCGACTTGCCGCCGTCGGCCGCCACCAGGTAGCGGGCACGCACGGTATGGATCTGGCCGGTCGCGCGGTCCTCGATCCGCGCGGTGACGCCGTTCGCATCCTGCGTCAGATCGAGGAAGTCGTGGTTGAACATCAGCCGGCCCACGCCCAGCCGGTCGGCGAAATCGCGCAGCAGCGGTTCCAGCCGCACCTGCGGATAGATCGTGCTCTCGCACGGGCTGTTGGCCCGGTAGTGCGGCTCGAGCGAGCCGCCGCCGAAGGTCTCCATCTCGTACAGCAGCTTGCGGTCGTGGGGGCCGTCACCGCCGAGGCTGGTCACCCAGCGCGTCGTCGACATGTACTTCAGCGGCACCGACCGCGCGTAGACCGGTTCGGCCAGACCGTGCTGGCGGAAGATCTCCATCGTGCGCTGGTTCAGGTAGCGCGCCTTGGGCATCGGCGACGGGCTGGCGTGCCGTTCGACGAGGATCGAGGGCACGCCCGCATGCGACAGGAAGATCGAGGTGGACAGGCCGTAGCCGCCGCCGCCCACGATCAGCACCGGGGTTTCGAGGTGGGCCATCGTCCTTACTCGGCCTTGATGCCGCGCTCGCGGATGACGGTGCGCCAGCGCAGCGTTTCCGCCCGGATGAAGGTCGCGAACTGCTCGGGCGACGACGCGACGACGTCGATGCCCGCATCGCTCAGCTTGCGTCTGATGTCGGGCGCCGCCACCGCCTTGGCGAAGCCGGCGGCGATCGCGCGGATCGCCGGATCGGGTGTGCCGGCGCGCACCGTGAGGCCCTGCCAGCCCTCGACGTCGAAGCCTTTCAGGCCGCTTTCCGAGACGGTGGGAACATTCGGAAACACCGCCGACCGCGATGTTCCGGCGGCGGCCAGCGCCCGCAGCCGGCCGGACTCGACGTGCTGCTTGGCCGTTGCCCTGTCGAGGAACATCGCCGAGACCTGGCCGCCCAGCAGATCCTGCACGGCCGGCCCGCCGCCCTTGTACTGGATCGCCACCATCCTGACCTTGGCGTCCTGCGAGAACAGCTCCATCGCCAGGTGGTGGGTGGTGCCCAGGCTGGGCGACGCATAGTTCAGGCCGCCGGGCGCCTTGGCAGCGGCATCGATGAACTCCGCCACCGTGTTGACCGGCAGCACGGCCGGGTTCACGACGAGCAGGAAGTCGAACTTCGCCGCCATCGTGACCGGCGCCAGATCCTTCGCGACGTCGTACTGCTGCTGCTTCTCGAGCAGCGTGGGATTGACCGCATAGGTGGTCATGTCGCCGAGCAGCACGGTGTAGCCGTCCGCCGGCGCCTGCCTGGCCACGTACTGACCGGCGATCAGACCGCTGCCGCCGGGCCGGTTCTCGACGACGATGGTGGTGCCCAGCGCCTCCCCCAGACCCGGCGCGATCGTGCGGGCGAAGAAGTCGGTGCCGCCGCCGGCCGGATAGGGAACGATCAGATGGATCGGCTGGCTGGGGAACCTGGCCTGCGCCGCGGCCGGGCTCGGCAGTCCGGTCCCGATCGCGCCGGCTGCGAGCGCGGCGAGAAGCTGTCTCTTGTTCATCGATCGTGTCTCCTCGGTTCTGCCCGGGACCTCCGGCAGAAGGCGGAATCTAGCAATCGCCCCTATCGACGCCATTCCCCCTGCAGGGGGAGAATGACGGAACAAGCTCAGCGAGGAGACACCCGATGCCCGCCACGCATCCGTCGCCGGCCGGTCCGCGGATGCCGGCCGGCCGGTTCCTGTCCCGGACGATAGACGCGCTCGGCACCCCCGAGTTCGGCGGTGCTCTGCTCGGCCACATCAAGGCCCGCTACGGGGCCGATCATTTCGCGGTGTTCCAGGTGGATGCGCCCGCTCCGTGCGAGCTCGTCACCGGCAGCTTCGACGGCTCCCCGACCGCTCATCAGCGGGTGCGGCTCTACCTGCAGCTTCGGCTGTGGCACAAGGACCCGGCGATGCAGCGCGCCCGCGCCGGTCTGCCGGCCGGCGTCCCGATGCTGATCCGCGTGGACCCGAGCGCGATCGACGACGAGGAGGTCCGCGAAACGATCTGGCCCCGGATCCGCGACAAGATGGTCGTGGCCGGCCGGATCGCGGGCTCGGCGATGAGCATCAACCTGCTGCGCGAAGGCAATCAGCGCTACAGCGCCGCGGAGATCGCGCATCTGCGCGACGATGCCGAGCTGCTGATGAGCCTGATCGCCAAGCACGTGCGGCTCAGCGGCCCGGCGACGCGGCGGCCGCCCGGCCGTGCCCTCGGGTCGCTGTTATTCATCGAGCAGATGGTCCAGGGCAGCGAGGCGCTGACCCGCCGGGAGGCGCAGGTGTGCGCGCGGATACTGCACGGCCTGTCCACCGCGGGCATCGCGCTGGATCTCGGCATCGGCGAGGAAACGGTCCGCACGTTCCGCAAGCTCGCCTACCGGAAGCTCGGCATCGGCTCGCAGCGGGAGCTGCTGGACTGGTATCTGGGCCGCTGGTCCTGACGTGACGGGCGCCTGCCCGCGCGCGACGAGGGCCTGCCCCGTGCGCGCAGGCGGCCGGACGGCCACCCGACGGCGGACGGCCCGCCGTCGACCGGGACGTATAATCGGCTCCGCATGTCGATCATCAGCCGAATCAGTCAGCAGTTCCACGACAGCGCGCAGCTCAAGATCGCGTCGGTCGAATTGCTCGCCGCGCCCATCGCCAGCGCGATCGAGCTGATCGTCGCAGCGATCGGCAACGATCGCAAGCTGCTGATCTGCGGCAACGGCGGCTCGGCCGCCGACAGTCAGCACTTCGCCGCCGAGCTGGTCGGGCGCTTCGAGCGCGAACGGCCCGAGCTCGCGGCGATCGCGCTGACCACCGATTCCTCGATCCTGTCGGCGGTCGGCAACGACTACGGCTGGAACCACGTGTTCGCCAAGCAGGTGCGGGCGCTGGGCCAGGCCGGCGACGTGCTGGTCGCGATCTCCACCAGCGGCAATTCGCCGAACGTGCTGGCTGCGGCGCAGGCGGCGCAGGAACGCGACATGCGCGTCGTGGCGATGACCGGCAAGGGAGGCGGCCAGCTCGGCGCGATGCTGCGGCCTGACGACGTCCACCTGTGCGTGCCGCACGAGCGCACCTGCCGCATCCAGGAAGTGCACCTGCTGACGATCCACTGCCTGTGCGACGGCATCGATGCCGCGCTGCTCGGCGACCACGATTGACCGACAACCGATTGACGATCGACAACAGCGGCCCAGCGCGCCGCGGGAGCCCTCGATGAAAGGAACCTTTGCAAGCAGCCGGCGCCAGTGTCTGCGTGTCGCCGGCGCATCCGCCGGTCTGCTGCTTCTCGGTTCGCTGTCCGCCTGCGTGCCGCTGGCGGCCACCGGAATCGCGGTCGGCGGGCTGGCGATGCTCGACCGCCGCACGATGGGCGCGCAGACCGACGACCAGGCGATCGAGATGAGGGCTTCATCGGCGCTGAAGAACGTCGCCGGCGCGGCCGGGGTCGGCGTCACCAGCTACAACCGCAAGGTGCTGCTGACCGGCGTGGTCACCGACGACAAGGCCCGGCAGGACATCGAGGCGGCGATGGCCACCGTGGCGAACGTGCGCAGCGTGCACAACGAGACCACCGTCGGGTTCCGTCCGTCGCTGTCCACGTCGGCCAACGACACCGCGCTGACCGCGCGCGTGAAGGCGGCGTTCGTCGAGGCGCGCGACCTGCAGACCAACGCGTTCAAGGTCGTCACCGAATCGTCGACCGTCTACCTGATGGGGCTGGTGACCCGCCGCGAAGGCGATCGGGCCGCCTATGTGGCGTCGACCGTCGGCGGCGTGCGCCGCGTGGTCACCGTGTTCGAGTACATCAGCGAGGAAGAGCTGACGACGATGGAGCGCAACGCCGACGGCAAGGGGACGGCGAAGTAGCCGGCAGCAGGCAGCATCCGACCGACGGCCGACTCGCCGACCCATGCCCGCGAAGACCGCAGCGACGGCCGCCCGCATCTACGTGATCTCGCCGTCGGGAGCGGTGCCCGACGACGGCCGGCTCGAGCAGGCGCGCAGCAATCTGGCGCGCGCCGGCTATCCTGTGAAGCTCGACCCCGCCGCGCTGCGTCGTCGCCAGCGCTTCGCCGGCAGCGACGAGCAGCGCGCCGCCGCGTTCGAGCGCGCCGCCGCGCAGCCTGCCGACATCGTGATGATCTCGCGCGGCGGCTACGGCATGACGCGGCTCGTGCATCTGCTCGACTACCGCCGGCTCGCCCGCGCCGGCAAGCGCTGGGTCGGCCTGTCGGACTTCACCGCGTTCCACCTGGCGATGCTGGCGCGCGCCGGCGCGGTCACCTGGGCCGGGCCGGCGCTGCTCGAGGACTTCGGCACGACGCCGTTCGAAGGCATCGACGAGACGACGCTGGGCGCATTCACCGATGCGATGGAGCACCGGCTGGAGATCCTCGGCTTCCGCTGCAGCGGCCCGTCCGGCGTCGACGAGCGCGGCGTGCTGTGGGGCGGCAACCTGGCGCTGGTCTGCGCGCTGGCCGGCACGCCGTACTTTCCCGACGTGCGCGGCGGCATCCTGTACCTGGAGGACGTCGGCGAGCATCCGTACCGGGTCGAGCGGATGCTGACGCAGCTTCTGCGCAGCGGCCTCATCGATCGACAGAAGGCGCTGCTGCTCGGCTACTTCAACGGCTACCGGCTGACCGATCACGATGCCGGCTTCGACATGCCGGCGGTGATCCGCTGGCTGCGCTCGCAGACGCGGGTGCCGGTCATCTGCGGGCTGCCGTTCGGGCACGACAAGCCGAAGCTGACGATGCCGCATGGCGCGAAGGTCGGCCTGGCGACCGAGGGCCGCACCTGCTACCTGGTGCTGCCGCACGAGCATCCTCACTGACCGGCGCCGATGAACGTGCCGCCGCACATCCTGCCGGCGATCGTCGTCGCGCAGGTGGCCGGCACCTCGCTGTGGTTCGCGATCAATGCGGTGCTGCCCGACCTGCAGCGCGACTGGAATCTGCCCGATGCGGCGCTGGGCTGGCTGACGTCGGCGGTGCAGGCCGGCTTCGTCGGCGGCACCCTGGTGTTCGCGTTCACGCGGCTGCCGGACCGCTGGTCGCCGCGCTGGCTGTTCCTCGCCTGCGCGGTGCTGGGCGCCGTGGCCAACGGCCTGGCGGTGGCGCTGCCGCCGCGGCTCGATCTGCTGATCGTGCTGCGCTTCCTGACCGGCGCGAGCCTGGCCGGCATCTATCCGGTCGGCATGAAGGCGGCGGCCGGGTGGTATCGCGAGGGGCTGGGGGCGGCGCTGGGCCTGCTGGTCGGCGCGGTGATCCTCGGCACCGCGCTGCCGCACGGGCTGCGCGCGGTCGGCGTGCACTGGCCGTGGCAGCAGGTGATGCTGAGCGTGAGCGCCATCGCGCTGGCCGGCGGCGTGCTGATGGCGCTCTGCGTGCCCGACGGCCCGGCACTGCGGCGGCCGGGGCCGGGCGCCGCCGCGCGGTGGCGCCTGCTGATCGACGACAGGAAGCTCAGGGCATCGGTGTTCGGCTACTTCGGCCACATGTGGGAGCTGTACGCGATGATCGCGCTGGTGCCGATCGTCGTCGCGCAGTATCTCGATGGGCCTCTGGGCGGGCAACTGAGCGCGTACCTGAGCGGCGACGTGAGCGGCCGTCCGGGCGCGCAGCCGGGCGCAGGCTTCGGCGAGCGGGCCGCGGCCGCCGTGTCGCTGATCAGCTTCGTCGTCATCGCCGCCGGAGGGGTCGGCAGCGCGGCCGGCGGGCTGGCCGCGCGGCGCATCGGCAGCGCGCCGGTGGCGGCCGGTGCGCTGGCGGCGAGCGGCCTGTGCTGCCTGGCGGCGCCCTGGATGTTCGATGCGCCGTGGTGGCTGTTCGGCGCATGGATGCTGGTGTGGGGCGTCTGCGTGTCCAGCGATTCGCCGCAGTTCAGCACGCTGACCGCGCAGAACGCGCCGGCCGCATCGGTCGGCAGCGTGCTGACGATGGTCAACTGCGTCGGCTTCTCGATCTCGATCGTGTCGATCCAGCTGATGGCGGAGCTCGCGCAGCAGCGGCCGGTGCAGTCGGTGATTCCGCTGCTGGCGATCGGGCCGGCGCTGGGGCTGCTGGCGATGCGGCCGCTGCTGCGGCGGCCGCGCGCGCAAGGCTGAATGCGGGCTCTGAGCTGAACGCGGGCCCCGGAGTCGGAGCGCTGCAGAGGCCGCGCTCGCGCCTGGGATCGGCAAGTGATGGCCGGCCCCGGCGCGGAACCGGCAGCGCGCGAATGGGAGCTACGCCGGCTTCTTGTACGCGTGCAGCGGCAGCCGTTCGCGCTCCAGCGCCGCGGCGATCGCCGGCTGCTGCGCCAGCCGCTCGACGTACGCCTTGTAGGTCGGCAGCGAATCGGGATCGATGCCGGCGATGCCGCCCCAGCGCAGCAACGTGACGGTGTACGCATCGACGAACGACAGCTTGCCGCCGAGCAGCCAGGGGTCGGCCTTGGCGATCCGCTCCTGCAGCCGCTCGAGCAGCTCGCGGAACTGCACGGTGGCGACGCTGCGGATGTCGGCGCGCGAACTCTCTTCGTTCGCGAAGGTGTCGACGCGGAAGATGTGCGTGAAGGTCGGGTGCACGGTGTTGTTCATCCACGCGAGCAGCGACATCGCCTGCGCGCGC
>OEIU01000692.1_pt1 | contig 28506 bp, 14 predicted proteins | sample 1539221 | NCBI WGS metagenome assembly OEIU01 (sample SAMN03792071, study PRJEB22550) | activated sludge metagenome | feature: wastewater treatment plant; material: activated sludge; isolation source: Wastewater treatment plant of a petroleum refinery complex | place: Argentina: Zarate | collected...
CAGACCGCAGCCGCGAGCCCATCGCCGGCCGCAGCGCGCCCGCCCGCGGCCCGCACGCCGGCCCTGACGCCGCAGCGCACCCCGAAGCTCGAGATCGCCGCCGCCGGCGCCGCCGGCCCCCCCGCTGCGGCGACCGCCGCCGGCACGGGGCCTACGGCCCCGCCGGGGGCCCGCGCCGGGAGGGGGGGCACCCGGGGGAAAGCCTTGTGGCCGAGGGCACACCCGGCGCAGGCACTCGCCCGCCCCGCCGAACCGCTCCGAGCCGGGCGGGCGGCGGACGTTGCGCTCCTCGGTGTCGAGCTCGTCGCGGACGGCGGGGTACGCGGCGGTGAGGGCGACCCGGTCGTCGCTGTTGACGGTGCCGACCGACAGCGCGCCCTGGACGAGCGCGTCGGTCCACCGGCGGTCGAGGTAGAACCACCGGATGGACTCCTCGGGCAGCAGCTCGGTGTCCGGGACGAGGTCGGCGAACGGCACGCCTTCGAGGAGGCGCAGCCGCACCAGCCACGCGCGCAGCTCGGCGGGCAGGACCCCGTCCTCGCCGTCGGCCGGGATGTCGCCCAGCGCCCCGGCCGCGGCGGCGGTCACCTCGTCGAGGTAGGCGACGGGCAGCTCGGTGAGCATCGCGGCGGCGTCGGTCCTCACGGCCGGTCCTCCTCGGTCGGGGTGCGGGAGAGTGCGGCGTCGAGCGCGTCGGGCGCGGGGTCGGCGTGCGGCAGCAGGACGCCACCGCCGGGCAGGCCGCCGATGCCGCCGATGCCCCCGACGCCGCCGGCCCCCGGGCCGCCGAGCGTCCCGCGGAGCTTCAGCGCGTCGAGCCCGATCTGGTCCACCGCCACGGCGAGGTCGGTGCGCACGCCGTCGCGGACCATCGCCCCGAGCTCGACCGCGGAGAACGCGACGGGGTCGAGGACCGGGACGGTGGTGGAGCGCAGGGTCGCGGCGAGGTCGGGCAGGGTCCCCTCGAGGGGCACCCCGACGCCCAGCCCCGTCGACAGCGCCGTCGCGGGGTCGAGGTCGAGCCCGAGGTCGGTGCCCCGGGTCACGCGGGGCAGTGGGTCACCGAGCACCTCGGCCGGGGTGAGTGCGATCTGCCGGGCGAGCCCGCGGCCGAGCATCCGGCCGACGTCGCGGCCGGCGACGACCTCGATCCCGAGCCAGGTCAGGTCGGCGAGCCGGGGGCCCAGCACGCTCGTGCGCCGGGCGGCCTGGTAGTGCCCCTGCCGCCAGCGCAGGAGGGCGGCGACCATCGACGGCTGGCTCAGCGCGAGCAGCCGCCCCACCTCGAACGCGACCGCGAGCGAGAGGTCCTCCCGCCGGTCCGGCACGACCGCCCGCAGCTGGTCGGCGGCGTGCGCCAGCGGTAGCCGGGGCGACTCGAGGTCGGCCGGGTGCGGCAGCAGCGGGCCGCGGTACCAGGCCCGGACGGTGTCCCCGACGCGGGTGCGCTGGTCGAGCCCGACGTGACCGGTCTCGGTCACCTCGAGGGGCAGCCGGCCGTCCGGGCGGGCGGCCGACTCCGGCTCGGTGCCGAGCAGGCCCGAGCGCAGCGTCTTCATGAGGTACTCGAAGTCCACGTTGCCGGTCGAGGTGAAGCGCCAGTGGAGGAGGACCGGGAAGCGGTACTCCGGGTCGAGGGCGCGGCCGCCGAGCGGGGCGCGGATGCGGAAGCCGTCGGCCATCGAGGCGTAGAGGCCGTCGGTGACGCCGGTCGTCGTCTGCTTCCAGCCCTCGGAGACCACCCCGAGCCGGGCCTGGTCACCGGCGACGGCGACCTTCCGGGCGACCCGGTCGACCGGCGCGGCCGCCGCGAGGGGGCCGCCGTGGGCCGCGGCGCCGCCGTGGGCCCGTTCGACGTGCTCGTTGTAGCGCTCGACGCCCTCGTCGCCACCCATCGCGACGTGGTCGGCGTCGTCGGTGGCGAGGAGGACGGTCTCGGCGAGGACCGGCAGGTAGGAGGTCGCGACGAGGAACGGCGGCGGGTCGGTCGGCAGCAGCTCGAGCTGGCCCTCGAGGCTCACGAGGCAGGCGAGGTAGGTCATCGGCACCTCGGCGCCGTCCGGGCCGACGCCGGGCAGCGGGAGCCGGTTGCCGATGACGACCGAGAGCCAGCCGTCGTCGTCGCCCATCATCAGCTCGGTGTCGCTGACGTCGACCTCGCGGACGTGCGCGAGGACCTCGACGTCCTGCTGGGTCGGGAACACCCGTCTCACCTGCGAGGCGCGGACCGTGAGGTAGTTGCCGACCGGGACGTCCGGCGGCCCCGGCAGCACCTGGCCGGGCGTCACGCACTCGGCGACCGGTGCGCCGACGACGAGCTCGCCCTCGCCGGGCGCGATGAGGACGAGCGCGAGCCACGGGGTCCTCGGGGTGTCGACCGGGGTCTCGCCCTCGAAGTCCACGCTGCGCTCCCACGGCAGGGTCCGGCGCTTGATGACGACCTGCGGCAGCCGCGCGGCGTACGAGCCCTCGGTGTTCGCCGGCGGGTAGGTCGAGAGCACCTGGTCCGGGGGCAGCTGGAAGCGGCACGAGGTGACCCGGACGTGGGTCTGCAGCGGCGCGACGGCGAGGTCGTCCGCGCCGAGCGCGCCGTCCGGTCCGCTCGCCCCCATCGTCTGGGTGCTCGTGAAGCGGTAGTCGCCCGCGGGCAGCGGCGGGACGAGGGAGGGGTAGAGCTGGAAGTGGCCCTCGGGGACGGTCATCGCGGCCTCCTCGTACGGCGGGGTCGGGCGGTCGGCGCGTCGGTCCAGGTGACCTCGCAGCCGTCGCCGGTCGCCGCGAGCACCCGGGCGACCGTGCCGTCGAGTCCCTGGCGCCCGAGGACGACGGCCAGGTCCGCCGGCGCCAGGTCGGAGGCGAGGGTGCCGACGACCTGCCAGGCGCCACCGGGGCGGACCTGGAGCCCCACCGGCCCGGCGGCACCGGGCTCGAGAGCGTGGAGGAGGACCGTGCTGGCGCCGAGGACGACGGCCACCGGCGGCAGGGCACGGCCGTCCGGGCCGGTGGCGAGCTCGGCCCCGACGACGGCGAGGTCGGTCGGTGTCGGGGCGGTCGGCACGGTGCCGGTCAACCCGACGGCGAGGGGCCGCGGGGCCGTCGCGAACCAGGTCGTCACGAGGGTGGCGCCGGCGGTGGCCGCGGAGGCGGTCGCCCAGTCGCGACCCGCGGCGGCCGGGCCTTCGACGGCGAGCGTGCAGCCGGGGCCGAGGGCGAGGTGCGACCCGAGCCGGGCCACCCGGGACGCGGCGGTCCACCCGGCGCAGCCGTTGGTGGCCGGGGCTCCGTCGGCCTGGACGGCGACGAGGCCCGCCCCGGGTGGAACGGCGAGCGTGCCGTCCGTGACGACGACGTCCGCGGCGACCCGGCGCCCGACGACCGTCACGACCCGCGCCGTGCCGTCGACCGTGAGGGTGGGGCGCCGGTCGGGGTCGGTGTCGATGCGGGCGTCCGGCAGTTCGAGGGCGACGAGGTCGCCGCTGCGCAGGCGGGTGCCGGCGAGGGCGGCCCGGGCGGCCCTCGAGCGACGCGGGCCCGTAGGGGCCGAGCGTCCGGCGAGCGGTCCGAGCCCGGCGACCAGGCCGGCCAGCTCGGGGGACCCGACCCGCGCCCCGGAGGCGGAGCGCACCGTGCCGACGGCCCCGGTGCGCGGGACGACGCTCGTCGCGACGACCGTGTCCCCGTCCGCCCGTCCGGGCGTGGGGGTGACCCGGATCGTCGCCGGGAGCACGAGGCCCATCCGGCCCTGGACGTCGGCGACACCGGGCGCGGGCCGCCGGGTCGGCCGGCCGTCGGCGACGGTCGTCCCCGACGGCCGCGACCTTGCGCCGGTCCCGGCCCGCAGGTAGGTGCCGACGAACGGCCGCCGCGGGGTGGGCCGCACGGTCTCGGGCACGGGGACCCCCGGACGGGCGCCGTCCGGACCGTTCACCTTCGCGAGCCCGTCGGTGAGGTCGGCGATGCGAGGCGGTGCGACCCGGTCGCGGCGGTAGGCGGCGCGGGCGAGCTCGCTGTGCTGCCGGTCCGCGAACAGCGCTGTGCGCGTGGGGAACAGGGCCGCGGCGGCGACGGCCAGGGCCGCATCGGCGGTCGTCGGGGTCGGCAGCCCGAGCCCGGCGCTCGTCGAGAGCAGGCGGGCCCGGGTCGCCCCGGTCGCGTGCAGCGGCAGCGGGCGGCGGGGCCCGGCCTCGACCCGGTAGTAGTTGACCGGGCTGCCGACCGGCGTCGCACTGACCTGCGCGACGAGCGTCACCCGGTTGCCGGCCGTGACCACCTCGGTCGAGGGCAGCGTCTGGGCGGTACCGAGGGTCTTGGCCGGCCCCCACACCCCGAGCGGGAAGGAGTCGGTCCCGAGCCGCGACCCGGCCGGGTCGGCGCTCGCCGCCCGGAGGTTGGCGCCGAGGGCGGTCAGGCCGGACGAGGGGGTCCACGTGGTGCCGTCGAGGCGTTCGAGCGAGAGGCCGAGCGTCGAGGAGAGGCCGTCCGCCCCCATCGGGGCGATGCCGACCCCGGTCGGTGCCCCGGAGCTGGTCCGCACCGGGACGGTGACCACCCCCGCCACGTCGACGGCGGTGGCGGGCACGGTCGTCGTCACGACGAGCTCGAACTCGGCGAACACCTGGAACGGCAGCGCGGACGAGCCGTCGGCGGTCGGGGCGCCCTGGGGGCTCGACGTCGAGGTGGGCAGTGTGCCGAGGCCGGTGATCGCGGACAGCGCCCGGGCGGCGTCGCCCGCGGACTCGAGGTACTTGCCGACGAAGGCCATCCAGTCGATCGGGTCGGGCAGCGCCTTGTCGCGGCTGCCGAAGTCGACCGGCACGGTGCACGGCCCGATCTCGAACTCGGCGTGGCCGGCGAACTCCGGACCCCAGACCTTGACCGAGGCCCCGATGGTGATCGAGATCGAGATGTCGCCGATCGGCCACGGCAGCGAGATCTTCAGGCCGGCCGAGATGCGGGCGTAGGCGCTGGCCTCGTACCAGAACGGGTCGAACCAGACGATGGCGTCGACGCCGAACGCGATCCGCGCCCAGACGAACCCGAAGTCGACGCTCACCTCGACCGAGAGCCCGGCCATCAGCGCCTCGGACGTCAGCGCGAAGTACGAGCCTCCCTTGATGGTGATGGCGTCGCTCACCGACCACACGAGGCCGAGGCGAGGTACGTCCGGGTATCCGACGGGCACCGGGAAGTCGGGGTGGTACCCGCCGAGGGTGAGGACGAACTGGCCGGCGAGCGGACCCTTCCACCAGACGGCGAACGCGAAGCCGCCGGTGAGCCGGACGTCGGAGTACAGGAGCCAGCTGTTGTCGGTCAGCTGGGCCTGGATGAGGAAGACGCCCTCCTCGGTCGAGAAGTGCGCGAGCAGCGCGAGCTCGATGTTGACGATGCACGCCTGAGGCCGGGGCAGGGCGAGCCGCGCGAAGCCGAAGAGGTTGACGTCGAGGCCGTTCCCGAACGAGACCGCGAGGACGGCGATGCCGTCGACGAGGCTGAACGAGGTGAACGAGATGCCGGCGGCGAACCAGAACTGGCCCTGCTGGGCCGGGAAGTACTCGCGCAGCTCCTGGAGCTGTTGCATCGGCTCCTTGGGCGCGCGCGAGGCGTCGAGCGCCGAGATGAACGGGAAGTCCCCGAAGGTCGAGATGTCCGACGGGATCCGCATCCCGCGGTTGATGCCGAGGCCGCCGCCGATTCCGGTGAGGAAGAACGCCGGTGGCCCGCCGAACGGGCCGTTGACCGCGCCGAAGACGAAGAAGCTGGCGTTGCCGTGCGCGTCCCGGCTGTAGCCGCCGAACACCGACAGCCCGTACGCCGCGAAGCGGCCGACGAGCATCCCGAGGTAGCCGATCTCGCCGTCGTCGACGATCTTCAGCAGCCCGCCCGCGATCGAGGCGCCGGACAGGTCTGCGCTGATCGCCAGGCCCATGAGGTCGACCGACCAGTTGCGGGCGTCGAGCGGGTCGCCGCCGGTCCAGCCGATCGAGAGCCGGTCGACGGCGGCCGAGAAGCCGAAGATCGACAGGCCGCCCGAGAAGAGCAGGCTGACGGAGGTGACCGTGCCGCCGGACTCGGTGGTGTCCAGGCCGATCCGGTCGACGTAGAGCGGTCCGAGCTGGCGCTGGATGACGAGCCACCACGGGCCCGGGGGGTCGCCGGCGCGCAGCGTGACGCCCGCGGTCGCGTCGCCGGGGTGCTTCTGCACCGCGACCGAGGGGGAGAACGTCGGCCGGTGGGTGCCGGACGACGCGCCGACGTCGGCCATGATCGAGCCGGCCATCGGGTTGGCCTGGCCCTGGCCGCCGGGGGCGACGGCCAGCCCGTCGAGCTTGATCCGGGCCCCGCCGCCGACGCCGGTCGCGGTGGCCTCCCCGTAGACGTCGACCTCGATGGCGTCGATGGCCAGCGCGCCGAGGTCGAGCAGCGGCCGGCTCGTGCCGCCCACCCGGACCCCGAGGCCGGCGACGAGGACGCCCGGCAAGAGGACGAGGGCGTCGGCCGTGCCGTGGAGGAGGTAGACCGACAGCCCGGACGGCGGCTCGCCGGTGATCCAGTCCGCGTGCGCGACGATCTCGACCTTCGTCTCGCCGTCGGCGACGACCCAGGTCCGGCCGTCCGGGATGGTGACCCGCAGCCCGAGGTCGCGCGGGTCGGTGGGTGCGCCCGGGGCGGACGGGTTCGCGGCGAGGGCGACCGTCACGACCCCGCCGAAGGTGACGCTCGGGGGCTCGGCGTCGGTCGCGCAGTTCCACGCGAGCCGCTCGAGGCGGGCCAGGAGCCGGGTCGGGTCGTCGGCCGCGTGCACGAGGTCGGTGACCAGCGCCGGGTCCACCTGCAGCCCGCCCCCGGTGAGGACGACCCCTTGCAGCATCCGCGTGATGCGGGCGCTCACGAGGTCGCCGAGCTGGTCGGCGACGAACCCGGACGCCATCCCGAGCGCCACGCCGACGAGCCCGGCGGCGACCTGCTCCGGTGACTGCGACTCCGTGGGTGATGGACCGGCCGTCACGTTCCACAGCTCGACTCCGCTGCCGGAGAACCGGATCTGCACGGAGGCCGGGCTCGCGCCGCCCTCGAGGGCGAGGCCGAGGCCGACGAGCGGGGTGAAGGTGCCGTCGGTGACGCCGGCGCGCACGGTGAGCAGCGGACGGACGACGCTCGGACCGACGTCGATCGCGAACGGGCCGGCGGTCGCCGCGACCCGCAGGCCGTGCGCGTCGATGCGCAGCTCCTCGACGGCGACCCGGCCGACATCGCCGAGCGCGACGTCGCAGCCGAGGACCACGGCGGGGGCCGTGACCGAGCCGTCGACGCCGACCGAGAACGGCCGGACCGCGCCCGGGCCGGCCGGCAGCCGGCCGAGGTGGATCGTGCTCACGGTGCCGGCGGTGCTCACCTCGACGAGCGTGTGCGCGGGGTCGAGGGCGTCGGCGAGCGACTGCAGTGCCGCACCGGCGAGGGCGGGCAGCCGCGCGAGCAGTGCCGCGCCCGGGCCGGGTGGGGCGACGAACGCCTGCACCCTGGCGAGGTCCAGGTGGCCGCCGGCGTCGAGCAGGTCGAGGGCGAGGAGGAACCGGTCGACGACGACACCGACGTCGTGAGGGAGCCCGGCGGCGCCGGAGGCGCGGTCGAGGAGCTCGTCGAGCACCGGCTTGAGGAGCGAGGTCGCGGTGTCCGCGAGCGCTCCGGCGAGCCCGGCGCCGGGCGGGTAGAGGCCGAGGGCGGTGAGCGGGGCGGGGCGGACGAGGTCGAGCCGGACCGGCACCGGCCCGGTGCCGACGGCGAGCTCGAGCCCGCGGCCCTCCACGGTGACCCGGGCGTCGAGCAGCGGCAGGGGCGGTCCCGCGGTGCCGACCGACAGCCCGCCGAGGACCGTGGCGGCGACCGCACTGCCCCCGACGGTGGCGGCGAGGTCGAGCCGGGCGGTCAGCTCGAGCCGGCCGGCGACCGCGGCGTAGCCGATGGTCAGCTCGGGCGTCACCGGCCATCCGGGCTCGGACCCGCGCCCGGGGGCGAGGACCGGCGCCAACGCGTCGAGCACCGCGACCGAGGCGGCCACCGGGTCGACCTCGGCGCGCAGCCAGGCCACCGGGTCGCGCAGCAGCGTGGAGGGGACGACGAGCGCGCGGCCGACGTCCGGGACCTCCGGCCCGAGCAGGCCGAGGGCGGCGAGGGCGTCCTCGAGCAGCGGCGTCGTGACCCGCTCGCGCAGCGCCTGGGCGACGCCGGCGAGGAGGACGGCCGGGACCGCGGGCACGAGGACGTCGAGGAGGCCGGCCGCATCCGGGTCCGGGTAGAGCGGCACCGCGTGCACGACCCCACCGGGCATCCCCTGCTCGAGGGACACGGAGACGCCCGCGGTACCGGCTGCGAGGGCGACCCGCACCCCGCTGCCGGTGCCCGAGAAGGCGCCGAGGGCGGCGGTGAGGCCGACGTCGGCCGGGTGCAGCGGGTCGTCGAGGGTGAGCCGCACCGCGAGGTCGGCGACGAGCGGCACCCCGCTCGAGGTGAGGTCGACGTGCCCGGTGACGCGCGCCGTGGCGAGGTCGAGCGTCACCCGGGCGGCACCGCTGCCGAGCGTCACCTCGCTCGCCGGGCGTCCGCTGGGCAGGACGCTGCCGAGGACGGTGCGCAGCGCGGCGGCGACGGTGGCCGGTGCCGCGCGGACCGCCCCGCGCACGGTCGCCGCGGGGTCGTAGAGGAGGTGGTCGAGGCCGGTGGGGTCGAGGCCGCCGTCGCGGACCAGCCCGAGGGCGGTGAGCAGGTCGCCGAGACCGGGGACCGTGAGCATCCGGGAGACGGCCGCGGAGAGGAGGATCCGTGCCTCCGGCAGGGCGCCGACGTCGTCGCCGGTGACGACCCACCGCTCGCGGTACGCCGCGTACGCGCGGGCCTCGTGGAGGGTGAGCGTCGCGGTGCCCCGACCGCCGTCGAAGGGGAGGTCGAGCCGGACGTCGAGCCACCGGGCCTCGAGGTCGAGCGACGACGCGCCGGGTCCGCCGACGAGCCAGCCGTCGTCGAGGGCGAACCGGAGGTCGAGGGACAGGGACCGCAGCGTGGTCAACCGCGGCGCGGTCCGCGCGACCGCGAGCAGGTCGAGGCGGGCGGCGACGCCGAGCGACACGCCGCCGAGGTCGGCGTCGACGGCGGGCAGGTCCACCCCGACGACCGCGCGCTCCGGCAGGCCCGAGGGCGCCGCGGCGGCGGCGAGGCGCCGGTCCTCCACCCCCTGCGCGACGAGGGCCGCGAGCGCCCGGAGGGCGGCGTCCTCGGCGAACGTGCCGAACACGGCGGTGACCCGGACGCCGGCGCCCCGGGGGAGGCCGAGGGGACTCGGGAGGTCGGGGTCGGCGAGCAGCCCGGCCGCCCCACGGGCCACGAGGGCGTGGGCCTGCTGCAGTGCGGTGCCGCCGAGGTCCTGCGCGTCGTCCGGGGCGACCGGCGCCGGGGCCGGGACGAGGGCGCGCAGCAGCCGGAACGCGTCGCCGCCGAGGCCGGTCGCGAGCGCCAGGCTGCTCACCGGGCCCCACGGCGTGCCGACGGTCACGACCTCCGGCGCGACGGCGGCGATGCCGGGCAGGGAGGTCGCGAGCACCGTCGCGGCACCGGCGCCGCCGTGCCCGACGAGGAGGACCGGGGCGGTCCGGGGCGCGAGGGCGGCGGCGAGCAGCTCCGCCTGCGCCCGCACGCCGTCGTGGTCGGTGCGGGTGGCCGCGGCGGCCGGACCGGTCGGGAGGAGGAGGAACCACGGGCCGTCGCCGGTCGCGGGGAGCGTCGCGGGCGACGCGACGGTGAGGTCGAGCCGCGATGCCGCGGGTGCGGCCGCCCAGACCAGCGGGTCGCAGCCGACGTGCACCGCGGCCGGGCCGCCCGGCGCCCGGGCGGGCAGTGCGAGCCCGCGGCGGCGGGCCGAGGCGCCGAGGGCGGCGGCGGTGAAGCCGGGCAGCACGACCACCTCGACGTCCTCGTCGGCGGTGAGGACGGTGTGCCCGCCGGTCGCGGAGCGCGTCGCCGGGCTCCCGACGAGGCCGTCGGTGCCGACCCAGCGGCCGACGAGCGTCGCCAGGCCCTCGTCGAGCCGGGTGCGGGCGTGGACGAGGTCGCCGAGGTCGGCGAGGTCGGCGCCGGCGGACCGGAGGGCCTCGGCCAGCTGGCCGGCGGTCGGCACGAGGCTGCCCCGGAGCGCTCCGAGCGCGGCGACGGTGGCCGGCCGGAGCGCGGGGTCGCCCGGGCAGCCCGGCTCGGTCCGCACGCTGAGGCCCGGGGACGCCGGGTCGCCGCCCACCGGGCAGCGCCACGGGGCGTCCGGCCGGCCGCCGCCGAGCGGCGCGTCGAGGGTCCCGCCGGAGAGCACCCACGCGACCGGCCCGAGCGCGGCGGCGAGGTGGTCGCAGTCGAGGACGCCGTCGAGCAGCCAGGTCTCGAGGGCGGCGGCCGGGTCGGCGACGAGGTCCCCGAGGGGCAGGTGGGCCCCGCTGCCGCCGGCCCCGTCCCACCCGAGCAGGTCGAGCAGTGCGGTGACGGCGGGCAGCCCGAGGCGCCGGCCGAGCTGGCCGAGGAGGTCCTCGACCTCGGCCCAGTCCGGGGCGAAGGACCACCGGCCGTCCGGCCCGACCGTCGGCAGCGGCACCGGGAGGGCCGTGCCGTCGACGCGGAGCACGAGGTCGGTGCCGGCCGGCGCCGCGCGGAGCCCGGCGCCGGGCGACCACCCGACCGTGACGGAGAGGGCCCGGAACTCGAGGGCGACCGGGCCGAGGTCGAGGCGCGCCGGGTCCGTGCCGCGCGGGCCGAGCCCGACGCTGCCGGTCGCGCGGTCGAGGAAGGTCGCGGTGCCGGTGTCGAGGCGCAGGGTGAGGAGGGTCGCCGAGACCCCGGCCGCGGCGGTGAGGTCGTCGAGGACGTCGAGGTCGGCCGCGACCTGGAGGCCGAGGACGAGCAGTGGCCCGTCCCGCCAGAGGAGGAGGTCGACGGCACCGCCGAGGTCGAGGGCCCACGGGTCGTCGGCGCTGCCGTCGCCGGGTACGTCCACGGCGGCGACGCCGAGCAGCAGCCGCCGCACGGTCCCCAGGACCTCGGCCATCGTGTCGCTCGCGGTGAGGGCGTCCCAGTAGCCGCGCATCGTGCCGAGCGGGTCGCGGCAGAGGTCGAGCAGCTCCGGCGCCGGCACCCCGGTCGGCGGGGTGAGCCCGAGCAGCGTGGCGAGCACGTCGCCGGCCTCGCCGAGCGGGGCCAGCGCCTGGGTCAGCGCGGTGCGCAGCTCGTCCTCGGCGGCGTCGACGACGGCGTCGGGGCTCGAGAGGTCGACGACGGGGGTCACGTGCGAGCCGGTGAGGTCGACGTCGGTGGCGAACAGCCGCAGCTCGGGGTGGCGGTCGGCGTCCAGGCCGACGCCGAGGTGCAGCGACCCGACGTGCGGCGTACCCGTGAGCAGGGGCCCGCCTCCGGCATCGGCCCCGAACACGGCCTCGGCGAGGACGGAGGGGAAGGCGCTCGCCGTGCCGGTGCCGGTGTCGAGCCGCAGCAGCTCGGCGCCGAGCGAGACCGACGCCCCGGCCCGGGTGTCGAGGGCGAGCTCGACGCGGGGCACGAGCACGGGATGGCCGCCGGTCCCGGGGCGGACGTCGAGCCCGAGGACGACGCGCACCGGAGCGACCGTGCGGGTCAGGGTCAGGGCCGTCGCGTCCGGGGTGAAGCCGGTCATCAGGGCGAGCTCGCCGAGCCACGCGGCGCGGGCCGCCGGCACGGTGAGGAGCCCTTCGAGCCACTCGACGAGGGCCGCGACCCCACGGGTCGACAGGTCGGCGAGCGGCAGCTCCGGGATGTCGGCGACCGGCCGCAGCCCGAGGGCGCCGGCGAGCCCGACGACGTGCCGGAGAGCGGCGTCGGCCGGGTCGAGCACGGCGACCTGCGCGCGGACGAGGCCGACGAGGAACTCGAGGAGGTCCGGGCCGACCGTCGCCAGGTCGTCGAGCGAGAGGGTCTGCGTCGTCGGCGTCGCGGCGCCGGGCAGCTGGAGGTCGGTCAGCTCGAGGACCAGCTCGAGGCCGTCACCGGGCGCGGTGGGGATGCCGACCGAGAGCCGCGCACCGCGCAGGAACGCCTCGCGGGGGACCGGCGCGGCCTCGGTGAAGGTGGCGACGAGCTCGATGCCGATCCGGCCGCCGGGACGGCCGAGGACGAGCCACCGCGGGTCGCCGGTGACACTCGACGGGTACGTCGTCCCCCGGGGGACCTGCGCGACGGGCACGTGCGCCCGGAGCGAGACCGACGGGTGCGGCGGGTCGGTGGAGCGGATCGTCGCCTCGACGCCCACGCCGACCTGCACGGTGCCGTTGCCCGGGCTGCCGGTCGGCTCGACGACGGCGAACACCGCGACGTCCGGGTCGGTCTCGGTGAACAGCGGGATCCACCGGGCCGGGCCCTCGTCGTGCGCGTCGGGCGGCCCGAGGACCTCGTCGACGAACGTCTCGAGGGCGGTGCGCTGGCCCTCGTCGCTGAGGATCGTCCTCAGCCCGTTGGCGTTCTTCGTGCTGCCGCCGAGCGGGTCGTCGAACCAGTGTGCGTTGGTCGAGGTGCCGTCGGTGATGCCGAGGGCGTGGGTCAGCGACCCGAAGCCACCGAGGTCGGACTCCTCGAACGGCACGCCACTCACCTCGTCCCGTCGCGCACGACGCGGCTGTCGAAGCGGGCCATCGGCTGGACGACGAAGCGGCTGGGGGCGGCGGCGATGGCCCCGGGGACGAGCGGCCGCCCTCGGGAGTCCTTGCCGCTGGCCGCGGCGATGACCCGGGCGAGCTCGAGGACGCTCTCGGCGGCGAACCCGGTGAGCGCGTCGCTCCAGCGGTCGGCGACGAGGGCGGGGGCCAGCACCCGGTCGAACGCGGACAGGACCAGCCCGGCCGGGACCTTGCGGGTGCCGACGGCGAGCGGGACGGAGACCGTGGCGGTGGCGTCGAGCTGGTCGCACGAGACCTGCACGCCGACCGTGACGACACCCTCGTCGCACGTCAGCGTCGCCGTCCGGGTGCGGACCTCGAGCTCGTCGCCGCCGAGCTGCCAGACGACGACGCCGGACGAGCCGGCGGGCAGGTCGGCGACCCGCCGGACGACGTCGAGGAGGAGCCGCTGGAGGGTCTTCGGCGCGGCCTCGACCGCCGTGTCGGTGCGCGTGCCGGGGTCGAGCGGGCCGCTGACCTCCGGCAGGCGGAGGCGGACGCCGCCCACTGTCGCCGCGATGCGCGCCATACGACCTCCTCACCGACCAAGAGGAGCCTGCTGCCGGCGTGATACCTCGCCGGCGAGGGGGTGGTCTCGTGGACCACCGCTCATTGCAGCAGAGAAGTGATCTGGGTCACAAGCGCTGCGGCGTCGGCGCAGGTCGGCGGCCTCGCCGTGGGGCCTACACGGAGTGGCCGAGGTGGGCGAGCGCCTGCCGGAGCAGCACCCCGTGGCCGCGGTCCATCTCGGCCTGCACACCGGGGTCGAGCGCCTGGGCGGGCGTCAGCCAGGTGAGGTCGAGCGCGTCGTTCTGCGGCGCGCAGTCGCCGGCGACCGGGACGACGAAGGCCAGTGACACCGCGTGCTGGCGCGGGTCGTGGAACGGCGTGACCCCGGGCGTCGGGAAGTACTCCGCGACCGTGAACGGCTGGGGCGAGGCGGGGATGCGAGGGAGCGCGACGGGGCCGAGGTCCTTCTCGATGTGCCGCAGCAGCGCGTCACGGACCCGCTCGTGGTGCAGCACGCGACCGGAGACCAGCTCGCGGCAGACCAGGCCCTCGCCGTCGAGCCGCAGCAGCACGCCGAGGGCGGTGACCTCGCCGCGGTCGTCGACCCGCACGGGCACGGCGTCGACGTAGAGGATCGGCAGCTTCTCGCGCGCCGCGTCGAGCTCCTCGCGGCTCAGCCAGGCGGGGTCGCGGTCCAGCTCGAGGGGGTTCATGGGGGCGATTGTGCCAACTCGCCCGGCGAGCGCTCGCCGGGGCCGGCCGCGCGCTCCGCCGCGCTGGTGAAGGTCACCGGCGCCTCGAACGCGGCCCGCCGGGCGGCCCGGCGCAGCGCCCCGAGGACCGGCCGGGCGGTGACGGCGACGAGCACGGCGTTGGTCACGGCCCGCCCGAGGTCCCAGCCGAGGCTCGTCGCGAGGCTGAACACGACGAACCGGTGGAGGTTCTCGGTCAGCGGCGCGCCCGGCACGAACGACAGCCCGCCGCCGAGACCGGTCGAGAACGGCCAGAACGAGAGGTTGAGGAGCATCCCGTAGGCGAGCCCGGCGAGCGCCCCGTACCCGGCGAGCAGCGCGACCTCGCGCCGCCCGGTGGCCCGGGGCAGCAGCCCGGCGCCCCAGCCGACCCACGCCGCCCCGAGCATCTGGAACGGCAGCCACGGGCCGACGCCGCCGGTGATCAGGGCGGACGCGAAGAGGGTCACCGCGCCCTGGACGAACCCGAAGCCGGCCCCGAAGACCCGTCCGCCGAGGACGAGGAGGAAGAAGACGGTCTCCAGCCCCGCGGTGCCGGCCCCGAGCGGACGCAGCGCCGCCCCCACGGCCGAGAGGACGCCGAGCATCGCGACCGCCTTGACGTCCATCCCGCCCTCGGAGATCTCGGCGAGGACGACCGCGAGGAGCAGCGGGAGGACGAGGGCGAAGAGGAGCGGTGCGTCCGCGGAGTGCGCCAGGCCGGAGTCGGGTCCGACGAGGAGCGGCCAGCCGAACGCGACGAGCCCGGCGGCGCTCACGAGGGCCACCGCCACCGCCGAGCGCGGACGCAGCCGGATCGCCCGGACCCGCTCGCCGCTCACGGTGCACCCCCGGGCAGGGCGGCGCGGACGTCGTCGACGGTCAGCCACGGGCCGGGCTGGAGCACCTTGGCGACCTGGGGGGCGAAGGCGGGGGAGGAGACGACGACCTCGGCGGTCGGGCCGTCGGCGACGACCTCGCCGGTGGCCATGACGACCACTCGGTCGGCGCACTCCGCGACGAACTCGACGTCGTGCGTGGCGACGACGACCGAGCGGCCGCGCGCCGCGAGGTCGCGCAGGGCCGCGGTCAGGGCCACCTTGGCGACCGGGTCGAGGCCGCGGGTCGGCTCGTCGAGGAGGAGGACGGGCGGGTCGGCGGTCAGCTGGACCGCGAGGACGAGGGCCAGCTTCTGCCCCTCGGAGAGGTCACGCGGGTGCCGGTCGGCCGGCACGTCGGGGGCGAGCCGCTCGAGGAGGGCCGCGCAGGCGCCGTCGGCGGCGGTGCTCTCGCGGTCGGCCTGCGCGCACTCGGCGCCGACCGAGTCGAGGTAGAGCAGGTCGGTCGCCGTCTGGGGGACGAGGCCGACGAGGGCCCGGCGCCGGACCGGGGAGAGGGCCGCCGGGTCGACCGGGGTGCCCGCCGGTCCGGTGACCTCCACGCGTCCGGCGCTCGGCGGCGCGCTGCCCTGCAGGGCCCAGAGCAGCGAGGACTTGCCGGAGCCGTTGCGTCCCATGAGCGCCGTCACCTCGCCGGTGCGCAGGGCGAGGTCGACGCCGGCCACCGCGACGACGTCGCCCGGGTGCCGGACGACGACCCCGGCGGCGCGCAGCACCGGCGAGCCGCCCTCCTGCCGCGTGGGAAGACCTGCGGGGGAACCGGACCCGAGGTGCTGGCGCAGCCCGCGGGCCGCGCGCCGGGCGTCGCGCACCGAGAGCGGCAGCGGCCGCCATCCGGCCCACCGCCCGAGCTCGACCACCGGGGAGGTGACGTCGCTCGACTCCATGACCTGCGCGGGCAGGCCCGCGGTGACGAGGCCGTCCGGCGCGACGTGCACGACGCGGTCGGCGTAGTGCAGCACGCGCTCCACCCGGTGCTCGGCGACGACGACGGTCACCGCGAGGTCGTGGACCAGCCGGGTGATCGTCGCGAGGACCTCCTCGGCGCCGGTCGGGTCGAGGGCCGACGTCGGCTCGTCGAGGAGGATGACGCGCGGGTGGGCGGTCAGGACCGACCCGATGGCCACCCGCTGCTGCTGGCCGCCGGACAGCTCGCGCAGGGCCGCGCCACGCAGCTCGGGGATGCCGAGGACGTCGAGGGTCTCCTCGACCCGCTTGCGCATCGTCGCGGCCGGCAGGCCGAGCTGCTCCATCCCGTAGGCGAGCTCCTCCTCGACGGTGTCGGTGACGAACCCGGCGAGGGGGTCCTGGCCGACGACTCCGACGAGGTCGGCGAGGTCGCGCGGGCGGTGATCGCGGGTGTCGCGCCCGTGGACGAGGACCCGTCCGGCGAGCGTGCCGCCGGTGAAGTGCGGCACGCGTCCGCACATGGCGCCGAGCAGGGTGGACTTGCCGGAGCCGGTGCGGCCGACGACGAGCGCGAGCTCGCCCTCCTCGACGGCGAGGTCGACGTCGCGCAGGACGGGGCGGTCGGCCCCGGCGGGGGTGACGGTGACCGACTCGAGGACGACGGCGTGGTGCTCAGGCACGGGCCACCTCCCCGGCACCGCGGACGACGACGCGCGAGGCGGGACGTGGGGGCTCGGGCGTGAGGAACGCCGGCAGGGCGGCGACGAGGAGGGCGGCGACCGCCGCGAGCGGCAGCGCGGGCACGGCGAGCGGCTGCACCGGCATCGTGAGCACGTCCGGGGTCGACCGGCCGACGACCGTGAGCACCGCCGCCGGGACGAGTCCGCAGGCGACGGTCAGCCACTCGGGGCCACTCCACGGGTCGGGCCGGTAGGTCGTCGTGCGCACGTGCCGGCCGCCGAGCCACAACCCGGCGAGCGAGAGGAGCATCCCCGCCACGAGGGCCGGCGTGCCCATGAGCACCGGCGTCGAGGGGTCGAGGACGCCGTAGAGCCCGACCGCGGCGAGGAGCAGGCCGAGGAGGGTCACGGCGCCGGTGGTGCGACGGTGTGCCGCCGCGGCCCCGCTGCGCCCGTAGCCGCGCGAGTCCATGGCGGCGGCCAGGAGGAGCGAGCGCTCGAGGGTGTCCTCGAGGACCGGCAGGGCGACGGCCGGCACCGCCCGCAGCCCGCGCGAGGTGTCGCCGCGCAGCTCGCGGGCCCGGCGCACCCGCTCGACGGACTCGGCGAGCTGCGGTGCGACGGAGACCGACACGACGACCGCGGCCCCCACCTCGTGGAGGGCGGCCGGCAGGCTGCGCAGCAGCCGCTTGGGGTTGGCGAGGGCGTTCGCGGCGCCGATGCACGCGATGATGACGGCGAGCCGCAGCCCGAGGGTCGCGGCGCCGAGCAGCCCCTCGAGGTACACGTTCCCTCCCACCTCGATGCCGGCCGCCCACGACGGCAGCGACACCTCGGGGAGCGGCAGGACGAGGACCGTGCCCACCTTGAGCCCGACGAGCACGTGGAGCACGAGCCGGACGACGACGATGGCCAGGCCGAGCCAGAGGTAGAGCCGGAAGGCCCGGGCCCAGGGGGAGGACCCCCGGCGCGCGGCGACGACGAGGGCCGCCACCGCGAGCGCCAGGAGCAGGAGCAGCGGGTTGGTCGCGGTGCTCACCGCCACGGCGAGCCCGAGCGCCCACCCCCACCAGGCCGCCGGGTGGACGGCACGGGGGAGCGAACGGGTCACCGCGGCATCATCCCAGCCGGCTCAGCTGCGCCGGCGGCGGGCGACCCACACGGCGGCACCCCCGACGAGGACCACGAGCACGCCGCCCGCGACGAGGGTGCCCGTCCCGGCGCCCCCGGCGGCCTCGGTGCTCGTCGGCTCGGCGGCGAGAGTCGGCGGGTCGGTCGGGTCGCTGCCGGTGGTCGGCACAGCGCCCGCCGAGCCGCTCGGGGAGGCCGAGGTGCTCGCCGACGGCGTCGCCGAGGTGCCGGCGGAGGTCGTGGTCGACGGAGTGGTCCCGGTCGGCGCGGTGGCCCCGGGTGTCGGTCGCGGGGCGGTGCTCGTGCGTTGTGGCGCGGGCGTCGTCGTCGGCTTCGGGGTGGGCCTGGTCGTCGGCTTCGGGGCCGTCGTCGCCGCGGGGGCCGGTGGGGCGGTGCGGGGCTGCTGGCCCGAGCCGAACCGGAAGCCGACGACGCTGCCGGCCGGCGGTGCGTAGGACGCGACGCCGGAGGTGCTGTAGGTCCACGAGCCGCCCCGCGGGGCGTGGAAGAACGCCCAGTACGCGTTGGCCGGGGGCATCCGCACGCACGGGTCGGACGACGGGAAGCCGTTGATGCGGCACACGACGGCGCCCGGGTACTGCTGGGGGCTGACGACGGTCGCGACCGCCTGCAGGGCGGTCATGGCCGAGCCGCCGCTCGGCGCGCACGAGGTGCTGGTCGAGGATCCCGTGTCGATGACGACGGTCACCCCGGAGGTGCCGGAGCAGGCCGAGGCCGAGGCCGGGCCCGCCGCCCCGACGAGCCCGGCACCGGCCAGGCCCGCCGCGGCGACGGGGACGAGCAGTCGGGTGAGCAGGCGACGCATCAGGCGTGCGCCCCCCGTCGGGTTCGCGAGGCCAGCACCGCGACCACACCGAGCACGAGGAGCGCGAGCCCGACGAGCACCGGCCCGAGCGGGTCCGCACCGGTCTGGGCGAGCGCGCCGGCCGGAGCGGCCGCGACCGGGTCGGCGGTGCTGCCCCCGGAGCCCCCGGCCCCCGCGGCGGACGTCGGGTCGGTCGTCGCGGACGGCGACCCCGTCGAGGTGGTGGGCCGCGGCGTCACCGCGCACGCGAGGGCCGGGGCCTCGGCCGTCGCGCCCGCCGAAGTCACCGACCCGAGCGGCACCCCGGCCAGCGCCAGGAGGGCCTGCGAGGTGGAGCGACGGTCCGGGTCGGTCGGCACGGCCGACGTGCCGGCGGCGACCTTGGCGTCGTAGGTGGCCCGGTCGTAGGCGATGCCACCGCGGACGGCGGCGGGCAGCGCGCACCCGTACTGCAGGCCGGTGAGGAAGGTGACCGCGGCCCGCGCCTGCGTGGTGCGGCCACCGGCGAGGAAGGCCTGGCCGGCCAGGCCCGTGCTGTTGGCGTTGGCGGCCGTCTGCGGTCCGCCGCCGCCGACGCCACCGCCCGCGGCCTGACGGGTCGCGAGGTAGTCGAGGCCGGCGTTCGCGGCCGCGCCGTGGCCGCCGACGGCGATGAGCGCCTGGACGGCCATCGCGGTCGCGTCGGGGTCGGCGTTCGCGTCGTCGGTGCAGCCCGCGTCGGCCATGTAGAGCTGGAACCCGCCGCCCGGGCACTGCTGGGCCAGGAGGTAGTCCGTGGCCGTGGCGGACACGGTGCCACCGGCCCGGTGGAGGCCGATGAGGGCGAGGGACTGCCCGAAGGTGTTGGAGGCGTCGCCGTACTTCGTCACGTCGCTGAACCGGCCGGAGGGCTGCTCCAGGCCACCGAGCGTCGCGACGAGGTCGACCCCGCCGAAGGCCGTCGGGTCCACGCCCTGGGCGACGGCCACGTTGAGCAGCTTGGCGACCGACCCCGCGTACACCTCGGTCGGGTCCCCGAAGCCGGTGTAGTCGACGAAGTGCGTCGCGAGGGTCTGGGTGGCGAGGGTGGCCTCGACCTGGCCGGTGCCGGCAGCGGCCAGGGCGAGCACGGCGTCGGCCGTGACGCCGTAGTCGGGGTAGAGCGTGCCGCCGAAGTCCACCGAGAGGACGTGGCCCCCGAGTCGCAGCTGCTGCTCGAGGTAGTGCGCCCCGACGAGCAGCGGGTCGCTCGAGGTGACCGGGCCGGTGACCGCGGCGACGCCGTAGCGGCCCGCGTCACCCCCGGCGACGACGGCCGTCGTCGCGGACGGGGTGGCCGTCGGGGTGCTGCTCGGCGACGGGGTGGGGTCCGCCGTGGGCGTGGCCGTGGGGTCCGCCGTGGGCGTGGCCGTGGGGTCCGCCGTGGGCGTGGCCGTCGGGGTGTCGGTGGGCGTCGGCGTGGCCGCCGGGTCCGTCGGCGTGGCCGACGGGTCCGGCGTCGCCGTGGCGGTCGGGGTGGGAGTCGGCGTCGGTGTCTCGTCGGCCGAGGCGACCGACGGCGCGCCGACGAGGGCTGCCGAGAGCAGCAGGGCCCCGAGCGCGCGGGCGCCGGGGCGGAGCGTGGTGGTGGACATGGAGCCTTCCTGAGCGGTTCAAGACGAACGCCCGAACCGCCGGAGCCCCGGCCCTCGGGCTCCGTCCCGCATTCCTCGACGGGTGTGATGGAGCCGCTCGCGCCCGCTCGGGCATTCCGACTCGCCACCTTCGCAGGTGGCCTACGGCTGCGGGACAGTGCCGGACTTCGACCGGCTTCCCCCAGGCGGGTGCGTGTGGTGCCGCCCTCGCGGGCGACGCCGGTGATGCTACCCCGTGCGGAACTCGGTCGGAACCACGCGTCCGCCGCCGGTAGACTCCCCGGCACAGGCGTTCGAGCCGTCATCAGCGGTGAGCCTCCGGAAGAACGGGACGTGAGTCCTCACTAGAACCGGACGTCGGGGTCACGTCACGACCTGGTGCAAGAGCGGTCGTCCCCCGGGGCGGCAAGCGAGGTGGTACCGCGGAGGTGTCCGGCGCACGGCCGGGCCCGTCGTCCTCGTGACGGACGAGTCGACCACCCGCAGGAGCTGCACCCCGATGACCTACCCCCAGGTGTCCACCACCGGCGACCACACCGGTGAGTCCTTCGGCGTCCCCGCCAGCCCGCGCTTCCCGGAGGTGGAGGAGGCGGTCCTCGCGCACTGGGCCGCCGACGGCACCTTCCAGGCGTCGATCGACCAGCGCGACCCGGGTGAGCGCGGCGAGAACGAGTTCGTCTTCTACGACGGGCCGCCGTTCGCCAACGGCCTGCCGCACTACGGCCACCTGCTGACCGGGTACGTCAAGGACGTCGTGCCGCGCTACCAGACGATGCGCGGGCGCCGGGTCGAGCGCCGCTTCGGCTGGGACACCCACGGGCTGCCGGCCGAGCTGGAGGCGATGCGCCTCAACGGGATCAAGACCACCGACGAGATCCTCGAGCTCGGCATCGAGAAGTTCAACGCCGCCTGCCGCGACTCGGTCATGAAGTACACGGGGGAGTGGCGCGACTACGTCACCCGCCAGGCCCGCTGGGTCGACTTCGACAACGACTACCGGACGATGAACGCCGACTACATGGAGTCGGTCATCTGGGCCTTCAAGTCCCTCTACGACAAGGGCTACGTCTACGAGGGCTTCCGCGTGCTGCCCTACTGCTGGAACGACGAGACCCCGTTGTCCAACCACGAGCTGCGGATGGACGACGAGGTCTACCAGAACCGGCAGGACCCCTCGGTCACGGTCGGCTACCTCCTCGACGACACCGGCACCGACCACGTCCTCGACGGCGCGCACCTGCTCGTCTGGACGACGACCCCGTGGACCCTGCCGAGCAACCTCGCGGCGATGGTCGGCTCCGAGATCGAGTACGTCGTCGTCGAGGCGCCGGTCCCGGGGACCGACCGCACCGCCCGGTACGTCCTCGCCGAGGCGCGGCTCTCCGCCTACGCCCGCGAGCTGGCCTCCGCGGAGGGTGAGTTCGCGGTCGTCGGGCGGTACCGCGGAGCCGACCTGGTCGGGCGCACGTACACGCCGCCGTTCTCGTACTACGCCGGCCACGCGAACGCCTTCCGGGTCGTGGCCGCCGACGACGCGGTGACGACGACCGACGGCACCGGGGTCGTGCACACGGCCGGCGCCTTCGGTGAGGTCGACAAGGAGGTGACCGACCGCGAGGGCATCGAGGCGGTCATGCCGGTCGGCAAGGACGGCCGGTTCACCGAGCCCGTCACCGACTACGAGGGCGTCCAGGTGTTCGACGCCAACGCGCTCGTCATCGACCACCTGCGCGCCGCGACCCGCGGCGAGGGCCCGGTCGGATCGGTGTCGCCGGGCACTGTGCTGCTCCGGCGCGAGTCCTACGACCACAGCTACCCGCACTGCTGGCGGTGCCGCGAGCCCCTCATCTACAAGGGCGTCGAGTCGTGGTTCGTCCAGGTCACCGCGTTCAAGGACCGCATGGTCGAGCTCAACCAGCAGATCAGCTGGGTGCCGGAGCACGTCAAGGACGGCCAGTTCGGCAAGTGGCTCGAGAACGCCCGCGACTGGTCGATCACCCGGAACCGCTTCTGGGGCAGCCCGGTCCCGGTGTGGAAGTCCGACGACCCGGCCTACCCGCGGGTCGACGTCTACGGCTCCTTCGAGGAGCTCGAGCGCGACTTCGGCGACCTGCCGCGCGACCGCGAGGGCAACCCCGACCTGCACCGCCCCTTCGTCGACGAGCTGACCCGGCCGAACCCGGACGACCCGACCGGTCGCTCGACGATGCGCCGTGTCGCGGACGTCCTCGACGTGTGGTTCGACTCCGGCTCGATGTCCTACGCCCAGGTGCACTTCCCCTTCGAGAACGCGGACTGGTTCGCGGGCACCGAGACCGAGGACGCCCACTTCCCGGCGGACTTCATCGTCGAGTACATCGGCCAGACCCGCGGCTGGTTCTACACGCTGCACGTCCTCGCGACGGCGATCTTCGACCGGCCGGCGTTCTCGTCGTGCATCAGCCACGGCATCGTCCTCGGCAACGACGGCCAGAAGATGAGCAAGTCGCTGCGCAACTACCCGGACGTCCGCGAGGTCTTCGACCGCGACGGCGCCGACGCGATGCGCTGGTTCCTCATGGCGTCGCCGATCCTGCGGGGCGGCAACCTCGTCGTCACCGAGGAGGGCATCCGCGAGGGCGTGCGCCAGGTCATCCTGCCGCTGTGGAACTGCTGGTACTTCTTCTCGCTGTACGCCAACGCGGCGAACGGCGGGGCGGGGTACGAGGCGCGGTGGTCGACGGCGTCCACCGACCCGCTCGACCGCTACCTCCTCGCGAAGCTGCACGACCTCGTCGGCACGGTGACGGCACAGATGGACGCCTACGACGTGCCGGGCGCCTGCGAGTCGGTGCGCGGCTTCGTCGACGGCATGACCAACTGGTACATCCGCCGTTCACGGGAGCGGTTCTGGGACAACGGTTCCGGGGACTCGTCGGCTGCGGAGGCGGCGTTCGACACGCTGTACACGGCCCTCGAGGTGCTGACCCGCGTCGCCGCCCCGTTGTTGCCGCTGCTCACCGAGGAGGTCTGGCGCGGGCTGACCGGCGGCCGCTCGGTGCACCTCGCCGACTGGCCGTCCGCCGACGAGCTCCCGGCCGACGACGCGCTCGTCGCGGCGATGGACCAGGTGCGCGCGGTCTGCTCGACCGGCTCCTCGCTGCGCAAGGCCGAGGCCCTGCGGGTGCGCCTGCCGCTGCGCGAGCTGACCGTCGTCACCGCCGACCCGGCCGGCTTCGAGCCGTTCAGCGGCATCGTCCGCGACGAGCTCAACGTCAAGACCGTCACCGTCCTCGACGTCGCCGACGCCCACGAGTCCGACTTCGGCATCAGCCAGCGGCTCACCGTCAACGCCCGGGCCGCCGGGCCGCGCCTCGGCCGCGACGTGCAGACCGCCATCCAGGGTTCGAAGTCGGGGGACTGGTCGGTCGCCGAGGACGGCACGGTGACCGCCGGCGGGCTCGCGCTCGTCGAGGGCGAGTACACGCTCGAGACGGTCGCCGCGGGCTCCGACGGGTCCGGTTCGCTCGCCACGGCGATGCTGCCGGGCGGCGGGTTCGTCGTCCTCGACACCGAGGTGACGCCCGAGCTGGCCCGCGAGGGCATCGCCCGCGACCTCGTGCGCGCCGTCCAGCAGGCGCGCAAGGACGCCGACCTCGACGTCTCGGACCGGATCCACCTCGAGGTCTCCGGCGACCCCGAGGTCGAGGCGGCCGTCGAGGCGCACGGCGACCTGCTGGCGGGGGAGACCCTCGCCGAGCGGGTCGAACCCCTCATGGCGCCCGACGGCGAGCGGGTCGCGGTCGTCACGGTCGGTGACGGCCACAAGGCCCACGTGCGGGTGACTCGCCGCTGACCGGAGTCGTGTGCCCGGGTGGTCGCCCCGACGGCCACCCGAGCACACGACCCGGGCCATGCGGGAGGATGGGACGGTGAGCCCTGCACCCGACGCCGCCCAGCGCGAGGCCGCGCACGCCCTCGAGGTCCGCAAGCGGATGCGCGAGGTGGAGGAGGCCATCCTCTCCCGCGCACCGGAGCACGACCTCCAGCCCTCGCTCGACCGGATCGCCGCCGTCATGGAGCTCCTCGGCGACCCCCAGCGCACCTTCCCGGTCATCCACGTCACCGGCACCAACGGCAAGACGAGCACGGCCCGGATCATCGAGTCGGTGCTGCGCGAGATGGGCCTGAAGACCGGCCGGTTCACCAGCCCGCACCTGCACTCGATGCTCGAGCGGATCGCGGTCGGCGGCCGCCCGGTCGACGCCGAGCGCTTCCTCGCCGCCTGGGACGACGTCAGCCCGATCATCGAGATCGTCGACGCCCGCTCGCTCGAGTCCGGGGGGCCCCGGATGACCTACTTCGAGGTCCTCGTCGCCGTCGCGTACGCCGCCTTCGCCGACCTCCCGGTCGACGTCGCGGTCGTCGAGGTCGGGATGGGCGGCACCTGGGACGCCACGAACGTCGTCGACGCGCCGGTCTCGGTCGTCACGCCGATCGACGTCGACCACCGGCACTTCCTCGGCGACACCCCGGAGGCCATCGCGCACGAGAAGGCGGGCATCATCAAGCCCGACGCCATCGCGGTGTCCGGGGTGCAGGAGCACCGCGAGGCCGCCGAGGTGCTCATCGACCGCGCGGCCGAGGTCGGCGCTCGGATCGTCTTCGAGGGCAACGACTTCGGTGTCACCGAGCGCGACGTCGCGGTCGGTGGCCAGCAGCTCTCGCTGCGCGGCCTGGCCGGCGACTACCCCGACCTCTACCTCCCCCTGCACGGCGGGCACCAGGCCCAGAACGCGGCCGTGGCCGTCGCCGCCGTCGAGGCGTTCGTCGGCGGGGGCGAGCAGGCCCTCGACCTCGACGTGCTGCGGGCGGGGCTCGCGGCGGTCGAGTCGCCCGGACGGCTCGAGATCGTGCGGCGCAGTCCGACGGTGCTCGTCGACGCCGCGCACAACCCGGCCGGGGCCCGCGCGCTGCGCCAGGCGCTCGAGGACGCCTTCACCTTCGTCAAGCTCGTCGGCGTCGTCGCGGTCATGGCCGACAAGGACGCCGCCGAGATGCTCGAGGTGCTCGAGCCGGCCCTCGACGAGGTCGTCGTCACCCGCAACACCTCGCCCCGCTCGATGCGGCCCCGCGAGCTCGGTGAGCTGGCGGCGGAGATCTTCGGCGAGCACCGGGTCACCGTCGTCGACGACCTCCCCGACGCCCTCGACCGCGCGGCCGGCCTCGCCGACGAGGGCGGCGTGGCCGGCGGAGTGCTCGCGACCGGTTCGGTGGTCACCGCCGCCGAGGTGCGGATGCTGCTCGGCACGACCGACGTCTGAGCCCGTGGCCGCGCCAGGGCCTCAGAGCCAGCCGGCCTCGCGGGCGATCCGCACGGCGTCGGCCCGGTTGCGCGCGGTCGTCTTGCCGATGACCGAGCTGAGGTGGTTGCGGACCGTCCCCTCGGACAGGTGGAGGGTCCGGGCGAGCTGGGCGATCGTCGCGCCACTCGCCGCCGCCCGGAGCACCTCGGTCTCGCGCGGTGTGAGCGGGGAGTCACCGAGCGCCAGGGAGTCGGCCGCGAGCGCCGGGTCGACGACGCGCAGGCCGGCGTGCACGCGGCGCACGGCATCGGCGAGGGCGTGCGCCGGGGTGTCCTTGACGACGAACCCGGACGCCCCGGCCTGCATCGCCCGGCGGAGGTAGCCGGGTCGGCCGAAGGTCGTGACGACGAGGACGCGCACGTCCGGGTGCCGTTCGCGCAGACGGGTGGTGGCGTCGATGCCGTCGCCCCCCGGCATCTCGACGTCCATGAGCACGACGTCCGGCAGCGTCGCGCCGACGACGCGCACGACCTCCTCGCCGTCCTCGGCCTGGCCGACCACCTCGAGGTCGGGCTCGAGGTCGAGCAGTGCCGCCAGCGCCCCGCGGACGAGGGCCTGGTCGTCGGCGAGGACGAGGCGGATGGGGGTCACGGCTCGCCCCCGGGGACGGTGGCGGACACGATGATCTCGAACCCGCGGGGGTCGAGACGTCGGGCGGTGAGGGTGGCGCCGGCGGAGCGGGCCCGCTCGGCGAGGCCGCGCAGCCCGTGGCCGGCGGCCCGCGCGGCCGGCCCCGGAGCGAGGACGCGACCGTCGTCGGCGAGCCGCAGGCCCGCGCCGTCGATGGTCACCGTGCACGTGCTCGCGCCGCTGTGCCGGATGACGTTGGTGACGCCCTCGCGGACGGTCCACGCGTAGAGCTCGCGCAGGTCGGGGGCGATGCCGTCGACGCGGCGGGGCAGGTCGGCCTCGATGCCCGCCGAGGCCAGCGCCGCGCGGGCCCGCGCGATCTCGCCGGCGAGGGAGATCTCGCGGAAGCCCTCGACCGCGCCGCGCACGTCGGCCAGCGCCTCCCGGGCGAGCGACTCGACCTCCTCGACCTCGGCCCGGGCCCGCGCGGGGTCGAGCTCGACGAGCCGCGCCGCCAGCTCGGCCTTGACCCGGATGACGGTGAGCGAGTGGCCGAGGATGTCGTGCAGGTCGCGGGCGACCCGGTTGCGCTCGTCCTCCACGGCCAGCCGGGCGTTCTCGCGCTGCGCCTCGGCGAGGTCGCGCGAGCGCCGGATGGCGACCGTCGCGCTCGTCACGGCGATCACCGCGAAGGCCATCGCGATGGTCAGGCTGTTGTCGCGGTCCCAGGACTCGAGGCGGTACGCGAGCAGCTCGTAGAGCCCGGCGAGGGCGAGGACGACGAGGTAGGCCCACCAGCCGCCGAGCGTCCACACGCCGGAGACCGCGAGGAAGACCCACGTCGCCGTCGCCGACTGCCCGACGAGCACGGTGGCGACGGCGGCCGTCACGACGAGCGTGGCGTAGCGGACGAGGCCGGGCCAGCGCGGTGCGGGCGGCGGCGTGAGGCCGGTGCGGGTGATCGCCGGCATCGTCGAGGTGAGGAAGTGCCAGAGGTAGACCAGCAGGAACGTCACCAGCGCGAGCAGGCCGACGTCGCCCGCGACCGAGCCCCGCATCCGCCAGGCCGCGACGAAAGGGTCGGCGAGGTAGACGAGCCAGATGAGGGCGATGACCCGGCCCGCGGCGGAGCCGGCACGCGGGTCCGGCGGGACGAGCTGGTCCTCGTCCCGCCGGCTGCCCCACGGCCACCCCGTCACGCTCACAGCGTGTCAGACCCGATCGGTGTCGCGGCGGAAGCGCCACACGGCGCCCGCGACGAAGACCAGCCCCCAGACGACGAGGTTGAGCACCCAGGCCATCCGGAACGGGTCGTGCGCCCCGGTCGTCGTCAGGGTGAGCGGCCAGTGAGCGAGCTGGCTCAGCCCGTAGATCGGGGTGTACTGCGCGATCTGGCCGTAGAGGGAGTCGGTGGGCAGCGGCCCGGAGAACAGGCCGCCGAAGATCGCGAGGATGGCCAGCAGCGGGCCGAGGAACTGCATGGCGTTCTCGCTCGGCAGCAGGTAGCCCATGAAGAGGCCGAAGGCGGCGAAGACGAGCGACCCGAGGACGATGACGACGCCCATCTGCCACCACGGCGCCATCGCGGTGACGTGCGCGGTGCCGGTGACCGCCCCGACGACGAAGGTGACGACGGTGGCGCAGACCCCGAGGACGACGGCGACGAGCATCTTGACGAGCACGTGCGAGAGCGGCCGTGCAGGGGTGAGGCGCAGCTGGCGGCTCCACCCGGCCGCTCGCTCGATGGACACCGAGGCGCCGGCGGAGGTGGTGGCCATGACGGCGCCGTAGACGGCCATGCTCGCCATGACGTAGGCGCCGACGTTGGCCACGGCCTGCGGCCCGATGACGTCGTCCTGGCCGGTGATCTGGCTGCCGATGAACACGAGCATCACCGCCGGGAAGACGAACGTGAAGATCAGGATGCGCCGGTTGCGCACGAGCCGGCGCAGCTCGATCCGCAGCACCGTCGGGTTGAGGAGGGTGCGGCGCGGGGCGGGTCGGCTCGCGACGTCGGTCAGGGGGGAGGTCATCGGGGCAGTCCTTCGGTGGTCTCGGTGGTCGTCGGGTCGTCGGCGGTCCCGGCGTCGCCCCCGGTCAGCGCGACGAAGGTGTCCTCGAGGCTGCGACCGGCGACCTCGAGGTCACGAGCCGCCGTCTGCGTCAGCAGGTGGCGGGCGAGCGCGTCCGAGTCGGTGCTCACGAGGGTCACCGTCGTGCCGCGCACGTCGGCCTCCACCACGCCGGGCAGCGTGCGGAGCTGCTCGGGGTCGGCGTCGGGGAGGGTGGCCCGCACCACGCGGCCGGTGGTCATCGCGCCGAGCTCGGCCGGCGTGCCGTCGGCGACGACCTTCCCGGCCCGGACGACGACGACCCGGTCGGCCCAGGTCTCCGCCTCCTCGAGGTAGTGCGTCGCGAAGACGACGGTGCGGCCCTGCTCGGCATCGGCGTGGATGGCCTGCCAGAAGGCGCGACGGGCGGCGACGTCCATCCCGGTCCGCGGCGCGTCGGGGGTGGAGAGCTCGGGGGCCGGCAAGAGGGCCATTGCGAAGGGGGGGGGCCGCCGCCCCCCCCCCGGG
>OEIU01000693.1_pt1 | contig 28503 bp, 25 predicted proteins | sample 1539221 | NCBI WGS metagenome assembly OEIU01 (sample SAMN03792071, study PRJEB22550) | activated sludge metagenome | feature: wastewater treatment plant; material: activated sludge; isolation source: Wastewater treatment plant of a petroleum refinery complex | place: Argentina: Zarate | collected...
CCGAGCAGGTTCAGGTTCGGGCCATGGATGACCCAAAGCAGTCTTGACATTCGAAAATCGGTGAAGTTAGGCGTAGTTGGGCGAAATTGTGCGCCTTTATACGCCTATTCGGATCGCAGCGCCAGTGGCCCGGCGCCGCGTGGGGTTGCCGGGATCGGCCGCGTCAGAGGACGCGAAGAACCGCTTCACGCAACTCGGCAGCCTTGAAGCGCCCGAGGGTGCGCCATGCGATGCGTCCGTCCCGCCCCACCACGACCGTGAACGGCAGGGCCCCGGCGGTGTTGCCGAGGCGGCGGACCAACTCGAGCCCGCTCGTGCCAGCGACCACCAAAGGATAACTCATCGGCGTCTTGCGTGAAAATTGACTGATGTTGGCGGCCGAATCGATGCCGATGCCGACGATGCGCAGGCCGCGGTCGCGAAACTCGCCGTCGAACGTCGAAAGCTCGGGCATCTCCTCCACGCAGGGCGGGCACCAGGTGGCCCAGAAGTTCACGACGGCCGGCTGCCCGCGCAGCGCGGCCAGCGCGGTGGGCGCGCCGTGGGCGTCGGGCAGCGTAAGCCCGTACAGCAACTCGATCGCGGCGCTGTCGGCATCGCCGATCGCATAACGCCGCGACGCGACCCAGGCGCCGAAGCCGCCGAAGGCGAGCGCCAGCGCGCCCAGGCCCAGCCAGCGCCGCCGGTTCATGCCGCCTGCTCGAGCCGCTCGAGCAGCGCGTCGCGATTGCCGCGCTCGGCGCCCGCGGGGCCGCCACGCAGCGCGCCGCGAAGGTCGTCGTGACCGTACAGCGACAGAAGCACCGGCGCATCGCCGAGATAGAAGCCGATGGCCTCGACCTCGGCGCCGCTGCGGAAGTGCGGCACGGTGGAGACCTCGAAGTCGACGCCCTCGTTGAGCAGCTCGATTTCCACGTCCTTGGGGTTGTCGTGGAAGAGTTGCAGGTGGATCGGCGCGTGTTCGGTGACGATGCCCTTCCAGACGGCCCCGGTCAGGTACGGGTGGAACGCCTGCAGCCGCTTCATCAGCGCGGCGGCGGTGCGCCGGCGTTCGGCGACGCGCCGCGCGTGGTCGGCGTCGAAGAGCTCGAGGTGCTCGCGCAGTGCCGCGTCGATCTCGTCGTTGTCGGGCATCGATCCCCTGGGAACCGGCCCGTCGCCGAGCACCTGGCGCAGCGCCTTCTTCTTCGCGTTCGCGTAGTCGAGTCCCGAGTCGGCGACGAGCCGCGCAGCGGCCGCCGCGAGCTCGAGCCGCAGGGGATCGGGAGCTTCGTGCATGTCTGTAGAATCCGTGGCTCGCCATTATCGCTCCGATGCACATCCACATCCTCGGCATCTGCGGGACCTTCATGGGCGGCATCGCCGCCATCGCAAGGCAGGCCGGCCATCGCGTGACGGGCTGCGACGCGAACGTCTATCCGCCGATGAGCGACCAGCTTCGCGCGCTCGGCATCGACCTGATCGAGGGATTCGACGCGTCCCAGCGGTCGATTTCCCCCGACCTCTGGGTGGTCGGCAACGTCGTCTCGCGCGGCAATCCGCTGATGGAGGCGATCCTCGACGCGCGGCAGCCCTATACCTCGGGCCCCCAGTGGCTCGCCGAGCAGGTGTTGTACGGGAAGTGGGTGCTCGCCGTGGCCGGAACCCACGGCAAGACGACGACGGCTTCACTGCTGGCCTGGATCCTCGAAGCGGCCGGGCGCCGGCCCGGGTTCCTGATCGGCGGCGTGCCGGTGAACTTTCCGGTGTCGGCGCGTCTCGGCGACAGTGAGTGGTTCGTGATCGAGGCCGACGAGTACGACACGGCGTTCTTCGACAAGCGCTCGAAGTTCGTCCATTACCGGCCGCGCACCGCGGTGCTGAACAACCTCGAGTTCGACCACGCGGACATCTTTCCCGATGTCGCCGCGATCGAGACCCAGTTCCATCACCTGGTGCGCACGGTGCCGCGCAGCGGCCGGCTGATCGTGAATGCCGCGGAGCCGGCGCTGGGCCGCGTGCTGGCGCGAGGGCTGTGGAGCGAACGGGAGGACTTCCTGTCGCGGCAGGGCTGGTGGTTCGACCGGGTCGAGGAAGGCACCGACGCCACGGCGTTCGACGTGCACTTCGGCAACGAGCGCGTCGGGCGCTGTCACCTGGCGCTCCCCGGCGCGCACAGCCGCGCGAACGCGCTGGCGGCCATCGCCGCCGCGCGGCACGCGGGCGTCGATCCGGCACGCGCGATCGACGCGCTGGCGACCTTCGGCGGCGTGCGCCGACGGCTCGAGATGCGCGGCCGCGCCGGCGGCGTCGCCGTCATCGACGATTTCGCGCACCATCCGACCGCGATCGCCACGACGCTGGCCGGACTGCGCGAGCGCCTGGGCGCTTCGGCGCGGATCCTCGCAGTGCTCGAGCCGCGCTCGAACACGATGAAGCTGGGGACGATGGCGGCGCAACTGCCGGCCAGCCTGGCCGCCGCCGACCGCGTCTTCTGCTACAGCGGCGGGCTCGGCTGGGACGCCGCGGCCGTGCTGGCCCCGCTGGGCGCGCGGGCGCAGGTCGATTCCGACTTCGAGCAGCTGGTCGCCGCGATCGTCGCTGCGGCGCAGCCCGGCGACACGATCCTGGTGATGAGCAACGGCGGCTTCGGCGGCATTCACCAGCGGCTGCTCGACGCGCTGGCTGCCCGCTGAGATGGCCACGGCCGCGCGACCGCGCCTGGTCTACCTGCACGGCTTCCGATCGTCGCCGCAATCGTTCAAGGCCCGGCTGCTCGCCGATCGGATGGCCGGGCGCGGCCTGGCTTCGCGCTTCGTCTGTCCGCAGCTGCCGGCTTCGCCGGCCGCGGCGATCGAGCGGGTCTTGCGCGACATCGCCCCGCAGGCCGCCGACACGCTGGTCGGCAGCTCGCTGGGCGGCTACTACGCGACCTGGCTGGCCGAGCGCTGCGGCTGTCGCGCAGTGCTGCTCAATCCGGCGATCTTCCCCGCGCGCGACCTCGCGGCGCACACCGGGACGCAGCGCATGTACCACAGCGACGACGAGTTCGTGTTCGAGCCGCGCCACCTCGAGGAACTGGCGCGCCTGCAGGTCGGCGCGCCGACGCGGCCGCAGCGCTACCTGCTGGTCGCCGCCAAGGGCGACGAACTGCTCGACTGGCGCGAAATGCTCGCCAGGTATCCCGGCGTGCCGACGATCCTGCTCGAGGGCAGCGATCACGGCCTGTCGGACTTCGACACGCTCGCCGGGCGGGTGCTCGAGTTCGCGGGCATGACCGGCGGTGCACCGGATCCGGAACTTCCTGCGGAGCAGACATGAGACTGAAGGACAAGGTGGCGATCATCACCGGGGCGACCGGCGGGATCGGGATGGCGACGGCACGCAAGTTCGCCCGCGAGGGCGCACGGGTGGCGATCGCGGACCTCGATGCCGGGCGGGTCGACGCGGCGCGCGCGGCCCTCGTCGCGACCGGCGCCGAGGCGATCGGCGTGCAGCTGGACGTGACCGACGCCGCGAGCGTGGCGGCGATGGTGGCGACGGTGAAGTCGGCCTGGGGCCGCATCGATTGCCTGGTGAACAACGCCGGGATCACGCAGGACGCGCGGCTGGTGAAGATGAGCGCCGAGCAGTTCGACCGCGTGATCGACGTGAACCTGAAGGGCGTGTTCCTGTGCACGCAGGCCGTCGCCGACACGATGATCCTCCAGGGTTCGGGCGTCATCCTGAACGCGTCCTCGGTGGTCGGGCTCTACGGCAACTTCGGCCAGACCAACTACGCGGCGACCAAGGCGGGGCTGATCGGCTTCACCAAGACCTGGGCGCGCGAGCTGGGCCCGAAGGGCGTGCGCGCGATCGCCGTCTGTCCGGGGTTCGTCGCCACGCCGATCCTCGATTCGATCCCGCCCGCGGTCATGCAGAAGATGGTCGAGAAGGTGCCGCTCGGCCGCCTCGGCCAGCCCGACGAAATCGCCAGCGTCTACGCTTTCCTGGCCTCGGACGAGGCGTCGTACATCAACGGCGCGGTGATCGAGGTGTCCGGCGGGATCATGCTCTAGGGCCGCGCCGCCCGCCGGGGGACGCCGGCGGCGCGTGAACGGACCCGGGCGCCCGCCGCCCGGGGCGATCCCGGAGCGGCCCCGGCCGGGACGTCGGCCGGCGAGCGCACGCCGACGGACGCCCCGGCCCGCGGGCACGGCCCCTCTATAATCGACCGCCAGATGAAGCACCTCCTGTTCGACGACAACGGCGACTTCAAGGCCGGTTCGGTCATGTCCGAGGCGGGCGCCAGCCTGCAGGTCGAACTGGCCAGCGGCAAGCGCGTGAAGATCAAGTCGGCGCACGTGCTGCTGCGCTTCGACGCGCCGGCCGCGGACGCGCTGTTGCCCGCGGCGCGCGGCCTGTGCGAGGACATCGACATCGATTTCCTGTGGGAGTGCGCGCCGCAGCGCGAATTCGGCTTCGAGGAGCTCGCCGCCGACTACTTCGGCCACGCGCCGGGCCCGGTCGAGGCCACCGCGCTGCTGCTCACGCTGCACGGCGCGCCGGTTCACTTCCATCGCAAGGGCCGCGGGCGCTTTCGTCCTGCGCCGCCCGAGACCCTGAAGGCGGCGCTCGCGGCGATCGAGCGGCGCCGGCTCCAGGAGGAGGCGATCGAAGAGCAGGCGCGGGCGATGGCATCCGGGCAGCTGCCGCCCGCGATCGCCGAACAGGCCGCGCAGCTGGTCGCGCGGCCCGACAAGGCCTCGCTCGCCTGGAAGGCGTTCGAGCGCGCGCTGGCGCTCACGCGGCAGACGCCGGAGCGGCTGCTGCTGGGGCTGGGCGCCTTCGAATCACCGCGCAGCCTGCACGTCGCGCGCTTCGCCGCCGAGTACTTCCCGCACGGATTCGGATTCGCCGTGCACGGCGACGTGCTCGCCGACGCGGCGGCGCGGCTCGACGCGCTGCCGCTGGCCGAGGTCGAGGCCTTCTCGATCGACGACTCGACCACCACCGAGATCGACGACTGCCTGTCGGTGCAGCCGCTTGCCGACGGGCGCTGGCGCGTCGGCGTGCACATCGCCGCCCCGGGGCTGGCGATCGCGCCGGGCCGCGAGCTCGACCTGCTGGCACGCGAGCGCATGTCGACGATCTACATGCCCGGCGACAAGGTCACGATGCTGCCGGACGCGCTGATCGGCGCCTTCTCGCTCGACGCCGGCCGCGAGGCACCGGCGCTGTCGCTGTACGTCGACCTCGACGCGCAGGGTGAGCGCATCGTCTCGAGGTTCTCGCGCGCCGAGCGCATCCGCGTCGTCGACAATCTGCGCCACGACCTGCTCGACGGCGCGCTCGGCGAAGACGCGCTCGACGAAGACACGCTGGGCGGCGACGCGCCGATCCGGCACCCGCACGGGCAGGCGCTTCGCGTGCTCTGGCGCCTGACGCTGGCGCTGTGCGCGCAGCGCGAGCGGGTCCGCGGCAAGCCCGAGCCGCGCTTCAGGTCCGACTTCAGCTTCTACATCGACCGCGCCGACGGCGACGAGCGGGTGCGCATCGTGCAGCGTCGCCGCGATGCCCCGCTCGACCGCATCGTCGCCGAGATGATGATCCTCGCCAACAGCGAGTGGGCGCTGATGCTGGCCGACCACGGCGTGCCCGGCATCTACCGCTCGCAGATGGCCGGGCGCGTGAAGAGCGGCACGCACCCCGCGGCGCACCAGGGCCTCGGCGTGCCCCAGTACATGTGGACCACGTCGCCGCTGCGGCGCTACCCGGACCTGGTCAACCAGCGGCAGCTGCTCGCGGTGCTCGCCGGCGAGAAGCCCCCGTTCGGCCACAACGACGCCGAGCTGTTCTCGATCATCAGCGCGTTCGAGGCGCGCTATGCGGCGTATCTCGACTTCCAGCACCGCATGGAGCGCTACTGGTGCCTGCGCTGGGTCGGCCAGGAAGGCCTGCGCCGCGCGCAGGCCGTCGCGGTGCGCGACGACCTGGTCCGGCTCGCCGACGCGCCGCTGTACTTCCGGCTGCCCGGTGCGCCTGCGATCGCGCCTGGACGCCACCTCGTGGTCGACCTGCTCGCCACCGACGAAGTCGACCTCTCGATCGAGGCGCGCTTCGTGGAACTCGGCGCGGCCGAACCGTCCGGCGCCGACGAGCCGGTCGCCGACGGCGAGGACGCGCTCGCCGAGCAGGCGGCCTGACTAGGGCGGCGAGGGCGCGCGGTGAAACCCACGCTGATCGACTGGCCGCGCCGGCTCTCGCCGGCCGAGCTGTGGCGTCGCGACCCGCTGGCGTTCGCGATCGTCGTCTCGGTGCTGTTGCACGCGGTGGTGCTGATGTTGCGCTTCACGCCGCCGGCACCGCTGAAGTTCAAGCCGATCGATCCGCAGCTCGAGGTGATCCTGCTCAACGCGCGCACCGACGCGAAGCCGCTCAAGCCCGAGGTCGCCGCGCAGGTCAGCATGGAAGGCGGCGGCGACCGCGACACCGGGCGCGCGCGCTCGCCGTTGCCGGCCGAATTGCAGGCGCGCGACGGCGAGGACATCGTGCGGCGCCGGCAGCGCGTGGCCGAGCTCGAGGCGCAGCAGCGCAAGCTGCTGGCGCTCGCGCGCGGCCCGCAGGCCTATGTGCGCGAGGGCGAGCGTTCCGACGAGCCGCGCAAGGCCTCGTCGGGCGACGACGAGAAGGACGTCGACGCGGTGATCGCGCGGCTGCAGGCGCAGATCGACCGCCAGGTCTCCGACTACAACAAGCGCCCGAAGCGGCTCACCTACGGAATCAACGCGGTCGGCGTGAGCTACGCGCGCTACGTCGACGACTGGGCGGCACGCATCGAACGGCTCGGCACCGAGCGCTATCCGCCCGAGGCGCGCGGGAAGCTGTACGACTCGCTGATCATCACGGTGGAGATCGACAAGCACGGCAACGTGGTCGACGTGATCATCAACCGCAAGTCGAAATACGAAGTGCTCAACCGCGCGGTCAAGCAGATCGTCTACGCCGGCGCTCCGTACGAGCGCTTCACGCCGGAGATGGCGCGCGAAGGCGACATCCTGCAGATCGTGCGCACCTGGACGTTCACCAACGATTCGCTCGAGACCGCGTCGGCGCGCCCCCCCGAGCCCGAGCGCCGATGACCGATCGCTACGCGGTCGTCGGCAACCCGGTCGCGCACAGCCGCTCGCCGTCGATCCACGCGCGCTTCGCCAGGCAGACCGGGCAGGACATCGAGTACGGCCGGCTGCTGGCGCCGCTCGACGGTTTCGTCGAGGCCGTCGAGCGCTTCCGTGACGCAGGTGGCCGCGGCCTGAACGTGACCTTGCCGTTCAAGCTCGAGGCGTTCGCCTGGGCAGCGCGGCGCAGCCCGCGCGCGCAGGCTGCCGGGGCGGTCAATACGCTCCGCTTCGACGCCGACGGGGCTTTCGGCGACAACACCGACGGCGCCGGGCTGGTGCGCGACATCGAGGCGCGGCTCGGCCTGCCGCTGGCGGGCCGCTCGGTGCTGGTGCTCGGTGCGGGCGGCGCGACGCGCGGCGTGCTCGGGCCGCTGCTCGAGGCCGGCGCAGCCCGGGTGACGATCGCCAACCGCACCGCGGCGCGGGCGGTCGCGCTGGTCGACCAGTTCGTGATGTCGGCGCCTGCGCAGGCCACGGCCGCCGGCGCGCCGCCCGGGCCTGACGCGCCGCTTCGCGAGCGACTGCGCGGCTGCGGCTTCGACGGAATCGGCGGCGGCTTCGACCTGGTGGTCAATGCGACCTCGGCCGGGCTCGCAGGCGAACGCCTGCCGATCGACGACGCGGTGCTGGCCGGCGCTGCGCTGGCCTACGACATGTTCTATTCCGCGCGCGAGACGGCCTTCGTCGCGCAGTCGCTGGCGGCGGGCTGCCCGCGCGCCTGCGACGGGCTCGGCATGCTCGTCGAGCAGGCGGCCGAGTCGTTCCTCGTCTGGCGCGGCGTGCGGCCGCTCACCGCGCCGGTCTACGAGGCGCTGCGCGCCGAGCTCGCGGCCGAGGCCGGCTGAGCGCCGCGGTGGCGCGATCCGCGTCCAGGTCGCCCTGGCGGCGCGCGCTGCGCGTCGCAGGCATGGCCGTGGTGCTGGCCATCACCGCGGTGCTCGCCGTGCAGCTGTGGTTCTTCGCCCACGTGCTGTGGTGGAACGCGTTCGACCCCGGCCCGACCCCGTTCATGAAGCGGGAACTGGCACGACTGCGCGAGACCGACGCGCGCAGGCAGCTGCAGCAGCGCTGGGTGCCCTACGAGCAGATCTCGCGGCACCTCAAGCGCGCGGTGATCGCTTCCGAGGACGCCAACTTCACCGGCCACGACGGCGTCGACTGGGACGCGATCGAGCGCGCCTGGGAGCAGAACCAGCGGCGGGGACGCGTCGTGCGCGGCGGCTCGACGATCACGATGCAGCTGGCCAAGAACCTGTTCCTGTCGGGCGAGCGCAGCTACCTGCGCAAGGGGCAGGAGCTGGTCATCACCTACATGATCGAGACCGTGATGACCAAGCGACGCATCCTCGAGCTCTACCTGAACGTCGCGGAGTGGGGGATCGGCGTGTTCGGAGCCGAAGCCGGCGCGCGGCACTACTTCGGCGTGTCGGCCGCGCAACTCGGGCCGTGGCAGGCCGCGCGAATGGCCGCGATGCTGCCGCGGCCGCGCTACTATGACGCCAACCGCGGCTCGGCGGCGCTTGCCCGTCGTGCCGCGATCGTCGGCCGCTGGATGGGGTCGGTCGATCCTCCCTGAAGCGCGATCCATGGCCGATCAAGACGTCGACATCCGGGCTGACCAAGCCGAAGAACGCCCCGACGACGCGCCGGCCATGCCGCAGCCGCGCGATCCCGAGCAGGCGTCGCGCGCGCTCGCCGAGGTGCAGGACCTGCTGCGGCGCCACGACCTGGTGCTCGAGATCGCGCACCGGCAGCGCCACGGCGAGGCCGAAGAGCGCCACGAGCTGGTCGAGCGGCTGGTCGAGCGCCAGCACCTGAACGAGCTGCGCGCAAGGCTCGATTCGCTTCATCCGGCCGACGTCGCGTTCATCCTCGAGGCGCTGCCCTTCGAGCAGCGGATGATCGTCTGGGACCTGGTCAAGGCCGAGCGCGACGGCGAGATCCTGCTCGAGGTCTCCGAATCGGTGCGCGAGTCGCTGATCCGCTCGATGGATCGCGAGGAACTGGTCGACGCCGTCGAGACCCTCGACGCGGACGAGATCGCCGAGCTCGCGCCCGACCTGCCGACCGACGTCGTCGAGGAGGTGCGTCGCGGGCTGTCGCAGGAAGAGCGCGAGCAGTTGCGCGCGTCGATGTCGTTCCCCGAGGGATCGGTCGGCGAGCTGATGGACTTCGAGGCGATCACGGTGCAGCAGGGCTACACGCTGGACATGGTGCTGCGCGAACTGCGCCGGCTGCAGGAGCTGCCCGACCACACCGACCAGGTCTACGTCGTCGACGAGCGCGGCGAGCTGGTCGGCGGCCTGCCGCTCGACCGGTTGCTGATCAACCAGCCCGACGTGCTGGTCGAGGACGTGATGCGCCGCGACCTGCTGACGCTGCAGCCGCTCGAGGACGCCAGCGAGGCGGCGCACGCGTTCGAGCGCTACGACCTCGTTTCGGCGCCGGTGGTCGACCCGCGCAACCGCGTCATCGGCCGGGTCACGGTGGCCGAGGTGCTCGACCTGATCCGCGAGGAGGGCGAGTCCGAGATGCTCGCCAAGGCCGGCCTGCGCGAGGAGGAAGACCTGTTCGCGGGCGTCTGGGCGTCGGCGAAGAACCGCTGGCTGTGGCTGGCGCTGAACCTGTGCACCGCGTTCTTCGCGTCGCGCGTGATCAGCGCCTTCGACGGCACGATCGAGCGGGTGGTGGCGCTCGCGACGCTGATGCCGATCGTCGCCGGCATCGCCGGCAACTCGGGCAACCAGACGATGACGCTGATCATCCGCTCGATCGCGCTCGGGCAGGTGACGATGTCGAACGCACGCCGGCTGCTGCTGAAGGAGCTCGCAGTCGCCGCCCTGAACGGGCTCGTCTGGGGCGGCATGGCCGGGATGGTCGCCTGGCTGCTCTACCGCGACACCCCGTACGGCGTGCTGCTCGGCCTGACGATGACGCTGGCGATGGTGCTGAACCTGCTGGTGGGCGCGCTGATCGCGCTCGCCGTGCCGATCACGCTCGAGCGACTCGGCCGCGATCCCGCGATCGGATCGTCGGTGCTGCTGACGTTCAGCACCGACAGCATGGGGTTCCTGATCTTCCTGGGGCTGGCCACGCTGCTGTTCCGCTGAGCCGCCCGCGGGTCAGCGCTGGCAGAACACCGGCGTCGTGAACGCGCGCGCCACGTCGGCGACCTCGAAGTTCGACAGTGGCCGGGCGCCGGCCGGGCCCGTCGCGTAGCGCACGCCCTGCGCATCGAGCAGCGCCTTGACCGGCGCGAGCTTGACCGCGAAGTTGATGTTCTGCGGGATGTCGCCGGTCATCTGCGCGACGCGAAGCGCGTTGAGCTTGGCGACCACGACCCCGATCACCTGGCCGCGGCGGTCGAGCAGCGGCCCGCCGCTGTTGCCGGGCTGCACCGGCACGTCGATCTGCAGCTGCCCCGGGAGGTCGCGCAGGCCGGCGAGCGCCGTCACCATGCCGGCGCCGAGCTGGCCCGACGAAGACAGCATGCCTTGCAGCGGGAAACCGTAGGTCAGCACATCCTCGCCCTGGCGCGCATCGGACTCGGCGCGCAGCAGCGCGGCGTCGATGACCGGCGGCCCCTTGAGGAGCGCCAGGTCGTTCTTCGGGTCGGTCGCGACCACGGCGAGCGCCGCGCCGTCGCCGCGCACGAGCCGCTGGCAACCGTCGACGACGTGGCGGTTGGTGATCAGGTGGCCGTCGACGGTCACGTAGAAGCCGGTGCCGCTGGTGGCGCGTCGTTTCGCGGGCGCGGCAGTGGCCGGCGCGCCGCCGTGCGGCGCCAGCGCGCCCCGGTCGAGCAGCGAGCCGGGCACCGGCTGCGGCGGCGGTGGAAGCGCGGCCGCGCCCTGCGCGCGCGCGGGCAGCGCGCAGCAGGCGATCGCACAGGCGAGCGCGGACGCGAGCAGCGACGGCTTCATCGGGCCAAGGATAGGCCAGTCGGCGACGCCCGGGTGCGAAACCCGTCACGCGCCGCGGCGCGCGCGGCGGTCAGGGCTCCGGCGACCGGCGTGCGGTCGCGCCCCGGAATCGGTGCACCAGCCACGCGGCGAGCACCGCGGCGGCGAGCGCCGCGGCGAAGGCCGCCGCGCGGGACGCGCCGGCGCCGAGGAGCGCTGGAAGGAAGAGGAAGAAGGCGGTGAAGCCGATCAGGCCGTTTGCGAAGCCGCGCAGCAGGTTGACGGTCGCGGGGTGGCCGTAGGCGGGCAGCGTGAAGCTGGGCAGGATGCTGCCGGTGATCGGAAACGCCAGCAGCAGGCCGCTGACGCGCGCCGGCAGCGTATCGGCGCCCAGGATGATGACCGCCGCGAGCGCCACGGCGGCGCCGACGCGCATTGCGATCTCGCCGCGCGGCACGTACACGCCTCCGGCCAGGCGCGGCGACCGCGGCATGATCGCCAGCGCGACGAAGGGGGCGGCGACGCCGGCCAGCCGCGGCAGCGGCCAGCCCGGCGCGGTGACGATCCACCCGACGGCCGCGAACGCGAGCGCCGCGCCCGCCAGGCACGCCCACCACGGCAGCCGGCGCGACAGCCACGCGAACGCGACGATGTGCGCGATCGCGGCCGGCACGCTGGCCAGCGTCGCCGCGCCGATCGCCGCGACCTGCATCGGGTCGAGGTCGATCAGCAAGCCTCCGATCACGGGCGCCGCGATCAGCGGCAGTCCCGACAGGACGCCCGAGATCGCGTGGCCGAAGCGGCGTGCCGCGAGCGATGCCAGCAGGATCGAGGCGGGGACGAGGGCGAGCTTGAGGATCAGGAGCATCGGCGAGGGACCGGCGCTGGCGGCCGACCGCGACGGTAGCACGACGCGTCATAATCGGTGCCGCGCTGGAGGGGGGATCATGGCCTGGCTCGTCACCAAGTACTTCGCGACCGCGGCGGTCGTCGTGCTCGTCTCCGAGCTCGCGCGGCGCACCGGCCGGCTCGGCGCGTTCGTCGGGGCCTTGCCGCTGGTGAGCCTGCTGGCACTGGTCTGGCTTCACCTGGAGAACCAGCCGCAGCAGAAGATCGCGGACCTCGCCTGGTACACGTTCTGGTACGTGGTGCCCACGCTGCCGATGTTCCTCGTCTTTCCCGCGCTGCTGCCGCGCATCGGTTTCTGGCCTGCGCTGGGTACCTGCGTCGTCGTCACGATCGTGAGCTTCGGCCTGTTCGCGCTGGTCGTGCGCCGCTTCGGGATCGAGCTCCTGTGACCGTGCGCGCGCCGCGTTCGGCCGCTTCGCGCGCGGGCCGCCCCGCCGGGCCGCGGCCTGCGCTGGACCGCCTGCGCCACGATCTTGCGCATGCCGACGCGATGGTGGCGCTGTCGGCGTTGGGCGCCGTCGCGGGGCTGGTCGTCGGCGTCCTGATCGTGGCGTTCCGGCTGGTCACCGAGAAGACGCTGGTCGTGGCGGGGCTGATGGACGACGCCGAGCGTTTCGAGGCACTTCCCTGGCCCTGGCGGCTCGCGTTGCCGATTGCAGGGGGCCTCGCCGTCGGCCTGATCTTCCAGTGGGCGTCGGTGGGCTCGCGACAGGTCGGCCCCGCGCACGTGATGGCGCAACTGGCGAGCCAGGCCGGACGCATGCCCTGGCGAAACGCCGTGATGCAGTTCGTCGGCGGCGCGATCTCGATCGTCAGCGGGCATTCGGTCGGCCGCGAGGGACCGGTGATCCACGTCGGCGCCGCCAGCGCCAGCCTGTTCGGCCAGTGGCTGCGCCTGCCGAACAACAGCCTGCGCACGCTGGTGGCCTGCGGGGTGGCCGGGGCGATCGCCGCGTCGTTCAACACGCCGATCGCCGGCGTGGTGTTCGCGATGGAAGTGGTGCTGCTCGAATACACGCTGGTGGGGTTCGCGCCGGTGATCCTCGCGGCGGTCAGCGCGACGTCGCTGAGCCGGCTCGTCTATGGCGCCGATCCCGCCTTCGCGGTGCCCGAGCTGCAGCGCGCGTCGCTTCTCGACCTGCCGTGGATCGTCGTGCTCGGCGTCGCCGTCGGCTGCCTCGCCGCGGCCTACGTGGCGGGCACGCGGCGCCTCGACCAGCGCTCGCGCCACCTTCCGCTGTGGCTGCGAACGACGGCGGCCGGCGCGTTCACCGGGCTGTGCGCGCTCGCCGCGCCCGAGGTCATGGGCCTGGGTTACGACACGGTGCAACTGACGCTGCTGGGCGAGATCGGCCTGGCGGCGCTGGTCGTCATCGCGCTGCTGAAGCTGGCGGCGACGGTCGCCTGCGGCGGCCTCGGCCTGCCCGGCGGACTGATCGGTCCGATGGTCGTGATGGGCGCGACGGCGGGCGGTGCGTTGGGAATCGTCGGTCACTCGCTGGCGCCCGGCCTGGGCGCTTCGCCGGTCCTCTACGCGATGCTCGGGGTCGCCGCGATGATGGGGGCGAGCCTGCAGGCGCCGCTGGCGGCGCTGATGGCGATCCTCGAGCTCACCGGCCGTGCCGACGTGCTGCTGCCCGGCATGGCTGCGGTCATCCCTGCGCTGCTCGTGGCGCGCGCGGCATTCGGACAAGACCCGATCTTCGTCGCGATTCTGCGCGGCCGCGGCATCGACTACCGGTTCGACCCCGTCGCCGCGCTGCTCGATCGCACCGGGGTCGCCGCAGCGATGAACGGGCGCTTCGCGATCGTCGATTCTTCGTCGCCGCCGGCGCGATGGGAGGAGGCGCTGGCCTCGGATCCGGACTGGCTGTTGCTCGCCGACGGCGACTCGATCGGCGCGGTGCTGCGGCCGCAGGCGCTTGCCGACACCCGGCGTGCCGCAACCGCGGGCGAGGCCTTGCCGTTCGCCATCGTGTCGCTGCACGCGACGCTGGGCGAGGCGCTGCGCGGCCTCGACCAGGCGCAGACGCCGATCGGCCTGGTCTGCAGCGGCGACGCCGCACGACCCGGCGAGGTCTGCGGCGTCATCGAACGGCAGCAGATCGAGGCGGCGGTCGGCTACCGGGCTTGAGCGGCGCCTGCGGGGGCTGCTACTTCGAGTACTTGCGGAACTGCGGCTTGCGCTTCTCGAGAAACGCCTGCACGCCTTCGCGCGATTCCTCGGTGTCGTAGTAGAGCTTGAGCGCGTACATCCCCATGCCGGCGATGCCCGCCTGGTGCGCGGTGTCCATGTTGAACGAGCGCTTGGCGATCGCGATCGCGGTCGGGCTCTTCTCCATGATCTCGTCGCACCACTTCTGCACCTCGGCGTCGAGCTGGTCATGCGCGACGACCGTGTTCACCAGCCCCATCGCCAGCGCCTCGGCGGCCGAGTATCGCCGGCACAGGTACCAGATCTCGCGGGCCTTCTTCTCGCCGACCACGCGCGCCAGGAACGCGGTGCCGTAGCCGGGATCGACCGAGCCGACCTTCGGGCCCACCTGTCCGAACACCGCCTTCTCGGAGGCGATCGTGAAGTCGCAGATCGTGCACAGCACGTTGCCGCCGCCGATCGCGTAGCCCTGCACGCGCGCGATCACCGGCTTGGGCACGTCGCGGATCGCCGCATGGAGCTCCTCCATCGGCAGGCCGATCGTGCCGCGGCCGTCGTACTGGCCCTCGTGCGCCGACTGGTCGCCGCCGGTGCAGAACGCGCGGTCGCCGGCGCCGGCCAGCACGATCGCGCCGATCTCGCGGTCGTAGCCGGCGCGGTTGATCGCGTGGATCAGCTCGTCGCAGGTCTGGCCGCGGAACGCGTTCATCTTGTCGGGGCGGTTGATCGTGATCCACGCGGCGCCATTGCGCACTTCGTAGAGGATGTCCTGGTAGTTCCTGTCCATGGTCTTCTGGCTCCGGTGAGGGGACTTCGATCGACCCGCCGCGCGCGCGGCCGCGGGCCGCCGGCTAGGGTGCGTCGGGCCCGGCGGCCACGAAGCTCCCGCTCTTGCCGCCGTGCTTCTCCATCAGCTGCACGCGCTCGATCACCATGCCGCGATCGACCGCCTTGCACATGTCGTAGACGGTGAGCAGGCCAACCTGCACCGCCGTCAGGGCCTCCATCTCGACGCCGGTCTTGCCTTCGCATTCGACCGTGGCCGTGCAGTGCACGGCGCTGGCGGCCTCGTCGATGTCGAAGTCCACCGCGACCCGCGTGATCGGCAGCGGGTGGCACAGGGGAATGAGGTCGGCCGTCCGCTTGGCCCCCTGGATCGCGGCGATGCGCGCCACGCCGATCACGTCGCCCTTCTTGGCGGTGCCTTCGCGCACCAGCGCCAGCGTCGCGGGCTTCATGCGGATCGTGCCGCGCGCGACGGCCACGCGATGGGTGACCGCCTTGCCGGCGACGTCGACCATGTGCGCGCGGCCGGCCGGGTCGAAATGCGTCAGCGCGTCGCCCGGCGACGCTCGGGGGGCTCTGGTCATGGTGGGGCTCCGGTCCCGACTATGATAGCAACCCGCCTTTCCTGGATTTCCGGTGTTGCCCCGTCGTAGCCTGTCGTCGCGATGCATGGCGGCCTTGCTGGCCGGCGCGCTCGCGTTCGCCCCCTCGTTCGCCCACGCGCAGATCGACAACCTGCCCAGGCTCGGCGACGCGTCTGCCGACGAACTGTCGCCGGCCACCGAGCGCCGCATCGGCGAGTCGATCGTGCGCGAGATGCGCCGGCGCGGCTCGATCCACGACGACGTCGAGATCACCGACTACCTGAACCGCTTCGCGGCCCAGCTGACCGAGACGACGCCGGCCGCCGGCTACGGCTTCGAGTTCTTCCTGGTGCGCGACGGCACGCTCAACGCGTTCGCGCTACCCGGCGGCTACATCGGCGTGCACACCGGGCTGATCGTTGCCGCGCAGTCGGAGTCCGAGCTGGCGTCGGTGCTCGCGCACGAGATCGGCCACGTGACGCAGCGGCACCTCGCGCGAATGCTCTCGCGAGAGCGCCAGACCTCGGTCGTGATGCTCGCGGCGCTGGTCCTCGCGGCGCTGGCCGCGCGCTCGAGCCCGCAGGCGGTCGGCGGACTGGCTTCGCTCGGCAGCACGGTGGCCCAGCAGCAGATGCTCAGCTTCTCGCGCGACGCCGAGCGCGAGGCCGACCGGGTCGGCCTCGACATCCTGCGCCAGGGCGGCTTCGACGCCAACGGCATGGTGTCGTTCTTCGGGCGGCTGCAGCAGGCCGGGCGCCTCTACGAAAGCAGCGCGCCGGAATACCTGCGCACGCACCCGATCACCTCCGACCGCATCGCCGACATCCAGAGCCGCGTCGGCGAGACCCGCTACCGGCAGCGCGCCGACAGCGTCGATTTCCGTCTCGCGCGAGCCAAGCTGCGCGCGCTCTCCGATACCAGCGTCGACGGCCTGCGGCTGATGCGCGCGCAGTTCGAGCGCCGGGTGCGCGAGCGCACGATCGACGACGCGGCCAACTGGTTCGGGCTGGCCACGGTCACGGCTGCCGCCCGCGACTGGCCGGCGGCACGCAAGGCGCTCGCCGAGGCGCGCCGCCGGCTCCCGGCCGGGCATCCGTTCGTCGAGCGGCTGGCCGCGCGGATCGAGCTGGACGCCGGAGACCCGGCGGCCGCGCAGAAGATCGTCGACGCGGCGCTGGCGCACTACCCGTCGTCGCGGGCGCTCACGCACATGCAGGCCGTGGTGCTGCTCGCGCGGCGCGACTACTCCGCGGCGGTGCCGGTGCTGGAGGACGCGCTGAAGCTGTACCGCGGCGACGCCGACCTGTGGCGGATGCTGTCGACTGCGCAGGAAGGCCTGGGCCGCACCGCCCGGGCGCACCGTGCTGCGGCAGAGCAGTTCGTGCTGCTGGGCGCGACGCCCGCGGCGATCGAGCAATTGCGGCTGGCCCAGCGTGCCGGCGGTCTCGACTTCCAGACCGCGTCGGAGGTCGACGCGCGGTTGCGGCAGCTCGAGGCGCGATGGCGCGAGGAGCAGGCGGAGCGTCGCGAGAGCGGCCGCTAGGGTGAACGGGCCCTGATTCAGCCTCGCGGCGTCGCGACGAAGCCGAGCGTGTCCGGCGGCGAGTCGGTGGCCTCGAGGCGCAACGCGCGCCCGTCGATCTCGAGCACCACGGCGTCGCCGTCCAGGGTCAGCGCGAGCGCCGCGAGATCGAGGTCGTGCACCACCGCCGGGCCGGCGTCGGTTCGCAGCAGCACCTCGCCGGCGGGGCCGAGCCAGGCCGCGTCGACGCGTTCGATCGGCTGGCCGGTGTGCGCGACCAGCCGCAGGCGCGGTGCCGTGCCGAACACCCGAACCACCAGCGGTGCCGATTCGACGTCGACGTAGACGCGCTGCGGTCCGTTCTGCCAGTACCAGCGACCCGCTTCGTCGGCGGCGTAGTTGCGCCCGATGAACTCGACGATCTGCGGGTTGCCGATCGGGCTGCCGGCGCCGTCGCGCGCCTCGTCGAAGCCGGGGCGGCCGCGATCGACGAGCAGCCAGCGGCCGCGGCGGTCCAGGCGCAGCCATCCCCAGACCGCCGGCACGTCGGGCCATCGCGCCATCGCGCGCAGGACCTGTTCATCCATCGGCGAGCACCCCTGCGAGCCAGTCCATCGTGCGCCGCGGCAGCCAGTCGAGGCGGCCGGGCGGGAGCCCCTGCGGGAACCCGGCGTGGCCGCCCTCGGCAGGATAGTCGAGCGTGACCAGGTCCGACGCTTCGTCGCGGGGCGCCAGCGCGCGCGCGGGCACGAACGGATCGTTGCGCGCGTTGATCACCAGCGTCGGCACGCGGATGCCGGCGAGGAAGCGCCGGCACGACGAGCGCTCCCAGTAGTCGAAGCAGCTCGCGAAGCCGTGCATCGGCGCGGTGACCGCGTCGTCGAAGTCGAAGAAGTCGCGCGAGCGCAGCATGCGCCGCCGGTCGAAGAGTCCCGGATACTGCGCGAGCTTCGCGTCGCTCTTGCGCTTGAGCGACTTCAGGAAGTGCCGCATGTAGACGAGGTTGAAGCCGCCCGACAGCGCGAGCGCGCTCGCGTGCAGGTCGTGCGGCGCGGAGACCGCGCCGGCGGCGCCGACGATGCGCGCCGCCTCGCGCTGCTCGCCGAGCCACTTGAGCAGCGCGTTGCCGCCCAGCGACACGCCGACGGCCACGAGCGGCTCGCCGCCCGTGGCGTCGCGCGCGAAACGGCGCAGGATCCAGTCGATCTCGGCCGAGTCGCCGGAGTGATACGCGCGCGGCGCCCGGTTGAGCTCGCCGCTGCAGCCGCGGAAGTGCGGCACCGCGACGCGCCAGCCGCGCCGCCGCGCCGCCCCGGCGAAGGCGCGCGCGTAGTGGCTGCGCGAGCCGCCTTCGAGGCCGTGGAACAGCACGAGCGTCGGCGCGCGTGCGCGCGGCCCGTCGCCGCGAGCCCCCGCGATGCTGGCGTCGGCGGCGTCGACACCGACATCAGCGGCATCGGCATCGGCATCGGCAAAATCGACGTCGACGAAATCGCCGTCCGGCGTGTCCCAGCGCTCGCGCCGCCAGCCGATCGACGGGCACGGCGACAGCGTCGCGGGCCAGATCGTCTGCAGGTGCGCGCCCGGCAGCCAGCGCGGCGGACGATACGGGGTCGCGGGCACCGTCCAGCCTCGCGAATCGCGACCGGGCGTGCGGCGCCCGGTCAGTGCAGCACCGTCCCGCTGGCAACCGTCGGCGGCTCGCCGGAACCCAGCCCGGAATGGTGAAGCAGGATGCGCCAGCCGCCGGGATGCTTGACGTAGACGTTGGTGGCGACGCACGCGACGATCTCCTGGCCTTCGCGACCGGCGACGACGACATGCTCGACGAGGTTGTGCACGGCGAGCATCGCGCCGGTGTGCGCGCGAACCTCGTCGGTGCGCACGTCGATGCCGCCGTTGGCGAAGATCGACGCCCAAGAAGCCCGGATCGCGTCGAGGCCGATCAGGCGCTGGTGTCCCGGGTGCACGCACATCACCTCGTCGTCGTCGGCCCACAGGGCCATCATCGCTTCGAGGTCGGCGCGCTGCATCGCGTCGTAGAACGCTTCCTCGACGGCTTCGGCGGTGGAGAGGATCGGCGCGCGGCGCATCGCAAGGGGTCCGTTTCGGCGAAACCCGCAGTGTATGCGCTCGCGCCCGGCGGGCTCAGCGCACGGAGCGGATGCCGGCGGCCTCGAAGCGCATCGCTTTCGACAGGCTGTCGAAGACCGTGGCCGGGGCGATGCGGCCCAGGCAATCGAGATGGCCGAGCGAGCAGTCCTGACCGAAGCACGGGCTGCAACCGAGGTGCAGCCATTCGACGTGGGCGCGCGGCGAGCGCGGCGGACTGTGCCGCGGATCGGTCGCGCCGAAGATCGCCACCTGCGGGCGGCCGAACGCCGCCGCCAGGTGCATGAGCCCGGTGTCGCCGGAGACGATCCCGCCGGCCTGCGAGACGATCGCGACGACGTCGTCGATGCCGGTTTCGCCCGCCAGGTTGCGCACCGGTTGTCCCGACAGGGCCGCGATCTCGGTGGCGACCGCCCGTTCGCTTGCCGATCCGAGCAGCACCAGTTGCGCCTCGGGCCACTCGTCGGCGAGAAGGTTGGCGAGCGCGGCGAAGTGGCGCGTCGGCCAGCGCCGCGCCGGCCCCTGGTCGGCGCCGGGGCACAGCGCGATCAGCGGCCCGGCGTCGCCCAGCCCGAAGCGGGCGCGCACCGCGCGCTCGCGCTCGGCGCGCCGCTGCAGCCGGGGTACGGGGAGGCTGCCGGGGAGCGGCTCGCGCGGGGCGAATGCCAGCCGGGCGTAGTGCTCGACTTTCGGCAGCGCCCCCGCGGCCTGTGGCTCGTGCGCCCGGTTGATCGACAGCCGGTGCGCTTCGCCGCGGTGGCCGATGCGTTCCGGGATTCCCGCGACCAGCGCGGCCAGCGCCGCGCCGGGCGCGTCGCCCAGCACGTACGCGCGACGGTACTCGCGCGAGCGCAGCCGCCAGCCGAGCCGCCAGGCGCCACCGAGTTGCGCCAGGCGCCGCCTCGCGCCAGGCAGCTCGAGCACTTCGTTCACTTCGGGCATCGCGCGAAACACCGCCGCCGTGCGCGGCGCGCACAGCGCGTCGATGCGCAACGACGGCTCGCGCTGGCGCAACAGCGCGAGCAGCGGCTGGGCCATCACGGCTTCGCCGATCCAGTTCGGAGCGATCACGAGCGCGCTGGCACTCATGGCAGGTTCCCGGCCGGGCACACTTTGGCTGTCTTGTTCGATCGTACGCCTGAGTGCGCCATTGTGGCGACGCCGCCGTCGCGCTGCGTCGACCTTGTTCCTGTCGGCCGAATTGACAGTCGGCGGGCCGGCGGGCGCCGGCCGAATCGGGATCAGTGGCCGCCGCGGACGACGGCGCCGGCCTTGAGCCGGTAGACGGTGCTGCAGTAGGGGCACTGCACCGGGTCGCCGTGCGCGACGTCGAGGTAGACCCTCGGGTGCGACGACCACAACGGCATCTTCGGGTTGGGGCAATACGCCGGCAGGTCGGCGCCGTCGAGTTCGACGACGCCGCGCGACGGGCGCTCGGCGGCGGGACTGGGCTGATCGCTCATGGTGGTCATCGCGTCGCGCGGCGTCAGACCGGGCTCAGCCACTTCGCGTAGCGCTCGTTGCGCCCGGCGACCGCGTCGAAGAAGGTCGACTGCAGCTTCTCGGTGATCGGCCCGCGGCGTCCCTCGCCGATCTGGCGGTCGTCGAGCTCGCGGATCGGCGTGATCTCGGCGGCGGTGCCGCTGAAGAAGGCCTCGTCGGCGCAGTACATCTCGTCGCGCGTGATGCGCTTCTCGCGCACTTCGATGCCGAGGTCGCGGGCGATGGTGATCACCGAATCGCGCGTGATGCCTGCGAGGCACGACGCGAGGTCGGGCGTGTAGAGGACGCCGTCGCGGACGATGAACACGTTCTCGCCGGCGCCCTCCGAGACGTAGCCGTCGGTGTCGAGCAGCAGCGCCTCGTCGTAGCCGTGCGCGGTGACTTCCTGGTTGGCCAGGATCGAGTTGATGTAGTAGCCGCTGGCCTTGGCGCGTACCAGCGACACGTTGACGTGGTGCCGCGAGTACGACGATGTCTTGACGCGGATGCCCTTGCTGAGCCCCTCCTCGCCGAGGTAGGCGCCCCAGGCCCAGGCGGCGATCGCGACGTGGATCGTGTTGCCTCGCGGCGAGACACCGAGCTTCTCGGAGCCGATCCACGCGATCGGCCGCAGGTAGCAGGACTCGAGCGCGTTGGCGCGCACGACGTCCTTCTGCGCCTGCACGATCGTCTCGAACGTGTAAGGCAGTTGCATCTGGAAGATCTTCGCCGAGTTGAACAGCCGGCGCGTGTGCTCGGCCAGCCGGAAGATCGCGGTGCCCGACTTCGTCTTGTAGGCGCGCACGCCCTCGAACACGCCCATGCCGTAGTGCAGCGAGTGGGTGAGCACGTGGATCCTGGCGTCGCGCCAGTCGACCATCTTGCCGTCGAACCAGATATGACCGTCGCGGTCCGCCATCGACATGGAAATTCTCCCGTTTGCGCGCGAAACCTCTCATTCTAGCGAAGGCGCGCCTGCGCGCTAAACTGTCGCCCCCATGCTCGCCACCCTGCGCTTCCAGGTCGGGCTGCTGGCGCTCATGCAGGCGCTGCTGCTCACCAACAACGTCACGCTGATCGCCGTCAACGGCCTGGCGGGCCTGCAGCTGGCCGACAACAAGCTGCTCGCGACGCTTCCGGTCACCGGCTACGTGCTGGGCGGCGCTCTCTGGTCGATGCCGGCCGCGGCGTTCATGCGCCGCTACGGCCGGCGCGCCGGCTACACGGTCGGCTCGGTCGCGGCGATGGGCGGGGCGCTGCTCGCGTGGCACGCGATGACGCTGGGCAGCCTTGCGCTGCTGTGCGTGGCGACCTTCGCGAGCGGCCTGTACAACGCGTTCGGCGCGAGCCTGCGCTTCGCGGCCGCCGACGTCGCCGACACCTACCGCCCGGACTTCCGCGCGCGGGCGATGTCGCTGGTGCTGACCGGAGGCATCGCCGGCGGCGTGCTCGGCCCGGAGATCTCGAAGTGGTCGCGCGGTTGGTTGCCGACTCAGTTCGCCGGCACCTACCTGACGCTGGTCGGCTTTGCACTGGGGTCGCTGCTGCTCGCGCAGCTGCTTCGGCTGCGGCGGCCGCCGCCGGCCGGCGTGACCGGCGACGCGCGACCGCTCGGCGAGATCCTCCGCCAGCCGGCCTGCTGGGTCGCGATCGCATGCGCGGCGTTGTCCTACGGCGTGATGAACCTGCTGATGGTGGCCACGCCGCTGGCGATGCAGGTCTGCAGCCACCCGTACGCGTCGGCGGCGCTGGTGATCGAATGGCACGTGATCGGCATGTTCGCGCCGGGACTCGCCACCGGCTCGCTGATCGGCCGCTTCGGCGTGCTGCCCATCATCGTCACCGGCTGTCTGCTGATGCTGGGCTGCGTGGCGATCGCGCTGTCGGGGGTCGACCTCGTGCACTTCGTCGCTGCGCTGGTGCTGCTCGGCATCGGCTGGAACTTCATGTACACCGGCGCCTCGACGCTGCTGACCAGCGCCTATCGTCCGGCCGAGAAGAACAAGGTGCAGGGCTTCATGGACCTGTGCGTGTTCACGGTGATGATCACGAGCTCCGCGTCGTCGGGCGCGCTGCTGTTCGTCAACGGCTGGTCGATCCTGAACCTGTTGTCGCTGCCGTTCGTTCTGGCTGTGCTCGGGGCGGTCGCATGGCTGGCGGGGCGCAACGGCTGGGCGCTGGGCCGCGTGCCGGCGCGCCCGTAAGCTCCGCTGCGCTCGCGCGAATCCTTCGCCGCCGGGTCCGCGAGGCGTTCGTCGCCCGGTTCAGCGCGTCCCGAGCACCGCGTCCCAGAGCCCGGTTACCGCTTCGCGCTCGGCCGCGACCACGCCCGGCTCGACGCGGGCGTAGGCTGCGTCGTCGAGCTTGAGCTGGTGCTGCAGCCGGCGGTAGCGCCGGTAGGCGTCGGCGGTGCGCGTGGCCAGCCCCGCGTCGACGAGCCCGCACGCGGCCGCGCGCCCTAGCAGCGCGATGTTGCCGGCGTTGTCGAGCAGCGTCGGGTGGTCGCACGAGTGGCCGAGCACCAGGTACTGCACCAGGAACTCGATGTCGACCATCCCGCCGCGGTCGTGCTTGAGGTCGAACAGCTCGCTGCGGTTCGGGTGCCCCTCGTGCATCTTGCGACGCATCGCGATCACCTCGTCGCGAAGTTTCGGCAGCTCGCGACGTTGCGACAGCGCCGCGCGGCGGATCTCCTCGAAGCGCTCGCCGATCTCGCGGTCGCCGGCCGAGAACCGCGCGCGCGTCAGCGCCTGGTGCTCCCAGACCCACGCCGATTCGCGCTGGTAGGCCTCGAACGCGGCGAGCCTCGAGACGAGCATGCCGGCCGCACCGTTCGGCCGCAGCCGCAGGTCGATCTCGAACAGCAGCCCGGCGGCGGTGCGCGCCGACAGCCATCCCGACAGGCGCTGGGCGAGATGCGCGTAGGCCTCGGGTGCGCGCTCGTCGTCGTCGTCGTACAGGAAGACGAGGTCGAGGTCCGACGTGTAGCCGAGCTCCTTGCCGCCCAGCCGGCCGTACGCCACGGCGGCAAAGCGGGGCGTTTCGCGAAAGCGCAGCCTGAGCGTTGCCCAGACCAGTTCGATCGCCAGGCCGAGCACGCGGTCGGCCAGTTCGCTCAGGTGGTCGGAGACGCGCTCGACGGTGAGCCGCCCCGCGAGGTCCTGCGCCATCAGGCGGAACACCTGTGCATGGTGCGCCTCGCGAACGATGTCCATCTGGCGCTCGACGTCGGGCTCGCCGTCGTGCCGGGCGGCGTCGACTCGCTCGCGAAGTTGCCGCGCCCAGCTCTCGTAGTCGGTCGGCTCGAGCAACTGGCCGTCGAGCAGCTCGTCGAGCACCACCGGATGCTGCATCAGGTAGTCGGCCGGCCACTTCGCCCAGTCGAGGATGCGCAGCACGCGACCGAAGGCCTCCGGGTACTTGCCGAGCAAGGCCACGTAGGCCGGGCGCCGGCAGACCGTGTCGAGCAGGTCGACCAGCCGCACCAGCCCGGCGTTGCCGGTGCGCTTGTGCACGGCGGCGGCGAGCAGGCGCTCGATCGCCGCGCGCGTTTCCGGGCGCGCGGCGCCGTAGCGCGGGCCGGACCGGAACGCGTCGAATCGCCGCTGCACCTCGGCGTCGAGTTCGCCGCCGCCGCCGGCTTCCGCGTCGTGCGCGGCCTCGTCGCCGGATTCCTCGGGCGCGAGCAGCCGGTCGAAGATCCGGGCAACCTGTTCGGTGCTCCCGGCGATCGCGCGGTCGAAGTCGGCGCGCGGCATCCGCAGCATCGCGGCGACCTGCTCGCGATCGGCGTCGTCGTGCGGCAAGCGGTGCGTCTGCGCGTCCTCCCGATACTGCAGCGCGTGCTCGGTGCGGCGCAGCAGCCGGTACGCCGCCACCAGCGCCGCGGCTTCGTCCGCGGGCAGCAGGCCGCGATCGACCAGCGTCGCCAGGGTTTCGAGCGTGCTGCGGCTGCGCAGCGCCGGGTCGCGCCCGCCGCGCACGATCTGGAACAGCTGCGCCGTGAACTCGATCTCGCGGATGCCGCCGCGGCCGAGCTTGACGTCGATCGCGCCCGGGTCGCGCGCGGCACGGCGCGCGACTTCGCTGCGGATCTTCGCGTGCAGGTCGCGCAACGCGGCGAACGCCTCGTAGTCCATGTACCGGCGGAACACGAACGGCGTGACGATCCGCTCCAGCGAAGACTCGTCGTCGCGGCGCGCCGCCTCGCCGGCGAGCCCCGAGTCGGCCAGCACCCGGCCCTTGAGCCAGGCGAAGCGCTCCCACTCGCGGCCCTGGCCGTAGAAGTACTGCTCGAGCATGCCGTGCGAGACCACCAGCGGCCCCGAGTCGCCGTTCGGGCGCAGCCGCGTGTCGACGCGGAACACGAAGCCGTCGGCCGTGTAGTCGGCCAGCAACTCGATCGCGCGGCGGGCAAGCCGGTGCATCCATTCGCTGCTGGCGATGCGCCCCGAGCCGTCGACGCCCTCGGATTCGCCGTCCTCGCGATACACGAAGACGAGGTCGAGGTCGGACGAGACGTTGAGCTCGTTGCCGCCGGCCTTGCCCATGCCGACGGCCAGCAGGTCCTGCGCGCGTCCCTGCCGGTCGAGCGGCCGGCCATGTCGGCCGGCCAACTCGGCGGCGGCGCGGCGCAGCGCGCTGCCGGTCGCGAACGTCGCGAACCGGGTCATCGTCGCGCACACCTCTTCGAGCGAGGCCGCGCCGCCCAGGTCGCGCTCGATCAGCGTGAGCATCAGCAAGGTGCGCGTGCGCCGAAGCGTGGCGCCGGTGTCGTCCGGCACCGCGACGGACTGCGCGAGCGCTTCGATGGCCGCTTCGTCCAGCGCCCGCTGCGCCAGCCCGGCGAGCCGGCTTCGCGCCGTGTCTTCGCCGATCGCGGCCGAAAGTGCCTGCAGCGTCCGGCGGAAGTAGCCGGAATGCCGCTCGCCGTGAAACTCCATGGTGCCGTGCCCGAAAGGTTATCCTTGTCAGGGATTGTCGCTCATGTCCTTGCCGCCTCCTTCGAACCCCGCCGAACCGACCGCCAAGGCCCTGCCAGCGGGGGAGTCCGATGTGCGGGCCGGCAGCCGTCCGACGCCGTGGGGAGGCCATGCGGCCCGCGTGCTGCGCTGGACCGGTTGGGCGGCCGTCGCGTCGCTGGTCTTCGTGGGCCTGTCCTGGCTCGCCGTCCGCTACTACGTGTGGCCGCACCTCGATCGCTGGCGCCCGGCGATCGAGAGCCGCGTCGCCGGCGCGGTGGGCCGGCCGGTGAAGCTGGGCGAACTGCTGACCGGCTTCGACGGGCTGCGACCGCGGCTCGTCGTCCGCAACGTGTCGATCGACGACGCCGACGGCCGCCAGGCCTTCGCCGCTGGCGAGATTCGCGCGGTGCTGTCGCTGCGTTCGCTGCTGGCCGGACGGCCCGCGCTGGCGCTGCTCGAGATCGATTCGGCCTCGCTGCGCGTCGAGCGCCTCGCGGCGCGCCGGCTGCGCGTGGCCGGCGTCGACGTCGACCTCGACGCGGCGTCCGGTACCGGCGTGCTCGACCGGCTGTTCGACCAGCGCCGCATCGTGCTGCGGCACGCGCAGGTCGACTGGAGCGACCGGATCGTCGGCGAGACGGCGACGCTGCGCGACATCGACATCGCGCTGGGCTCGGTCGGACGACGCCACCGGGCGTCGTTGCGCGCCCCGGAGCTGCTCGACCTCGGCCGTGGCATCGACGTGGCGATCGAGTTCCGGCGACCGCAGTTCGCCGCCGTCGGCGACTGGCGCCAGTGGCGCGGCGAGGCCTATGTCGGCGCCGAGCGTGTCGAGCTCGCGGCGCTCGCGCGGCGATGGCGCGAATGGGGCGGCGACGCCTCCGGTGTGACGATCGGCGCCGGGCAGGCGCGGCTGCGCGCCTGGTCCGGCTTCGAGCGCGGAGCTCTGCTCGACGCACTGGTCAAGCTGGACGCCGATGGCATCGACGCGCGCGTCGACGAGCGACCGGTGCCGCTGCGCGTGCTCGTCGCAGAGGCGCGCGCGCACCGGCAACCCGACGGCAGCACGGCGGTCGCGTTTCCGCTGCTGCGGGTGACCGACGACCAGGGCGAATCGCTGTCGGCAGCCGGCGAGGGCTCGCGGCTCGTGCTGTCTTCCCGGGGCCAGCCGGTTGCGGCGCGACTGGCGCTCGGGCGGTTCGACGCGGCCGGCGTCGCGGGCCTGCTGGCGCGACTGCCGGTGCCCGAGAACCTGCGTGGCAGCCTCGCGTCGCTGCACATTGCCGGGCTCGTCGACCGTCTGTCGGTCGACTGGTCGGCCGACGAGGTCGCCGACGCCGCCGGGGCGACGCCTTCGCGCTTCGGCGTCGACCTCGCGTTCGAGCGGCTGAGCTTCCATCGGATCGAGGCGCCGCCGCGTCCGGGTGAACTGAAGCTGCCGGGTTTCGCCAACGTCTCCGGCAGCGCCCGGCTCACCGAGCACGGAGGGCGCGTGCAGCTGCACGGCGAAGCGGTCGTCCTGCGCTTTCCGGGCCTGTTCGCCGAACCCGAGGTGCCGCTCGACCGACTCGATGCGCAAGCCAGCTGGACGCTCGCGCCGGCGCCGGCCGCCGGCGCCGCGCCGTCGGTCGACCTGACCATCGAGGCCTTCCGCTTCGCCAATGCCGATGCCAGCGGCGAGGTCAGCGGCCATTATCGCAGCGGCGGCAAGGGCGCCGGGCTGGTCGACCTGAAGGGCAGCCTCCAGCGCGCCGACGCGGCGCGCACCGCGCGCTACCTGCCGCTGGAGATTCCAACGAAGGTCCGGGACTGGGTGCGCGAGTCGGTGCGCGCCGGCCGCTCGGACGACGTGCGCTTCGTGCTGGCGGGCGATCTCGCCGACTTTCCGTATCGCGATCCGTCGACCGGCGAGTTCCGGGTCGAGGCGACGCTGGCGGACGCGACGCTCGCCTACGCCCCCGGCTGGCCGGCGATCGACCGCATCCAGGGGCACCTGCGCTTCGAGCGCGCTGGCATGGAGATCGACGTCCGCACGGGCCGCGTCTGGGACGTCGCGCTGACGCAGACCACGGCGCGCATCGCCGAGTTCCGCGATCCGCTGCTGCGGATCGAAGGCGGTGGTCAGGGCCCGGCCCGCGACATGGTGCGCTTCGTCAACGAAAGCCCGCTGCTCACGCGGATCGACGACTTCACCCGCGACGTCGCGATCGGCGGCGGCGCCACGCTGCAGCTGGCGTTCGAGATGCCGCTCGAGGACATCGACGCGACGCGGGTGCGCGGCAGCGTCGTGCTCGCCGGCAACGACCTGGCGCTCGACCGGACGCTGCCGCGCTTCGAGGGCGTGGCGGGCCGGCTCGAGTTCACCGAGAGCCGGCTGGCCCTGCGATCGCTGACCGCGACGCTGCTCGGCGGGCCGGTCAGCGTCGACGGAGACACGCCGGAGCCAGGGCGCTTCGTGCTGCGCGCCCAGGGGACGATGCCTGCCGAGGGGATCGTCCGGCTGGTCGACAACGCGCTGACGCGGCGACTCGCAGGGTCGGCCCCCTATCGCGCCGAGGTCGACGTGCGCCGGCGCGCCGCGACGCTCGTCGTCACCTCGGACCTCGAAGGGCTGTCGAGCTCGCTGCCCGCGCCGTTCGGCAAGGCCGCCGAGGTGAAGTGGCCGCTGCGGATCGAGTCGCGACCGGTGCCGGCGTCCTCGCCCGACGAGCGGCCGGCGCGCGACACGCTCACCGTCGCGCTGCGAGACGACGTGCGCCTGGTGTTCGAGCGCGAGCGCGACGCGGGCTCGCAGCAGCTCACGGTGCGGCGCGGCGCGTTCGCGCTGGCCGATGCGCCGACGCTGCCCGATCGCGGCTTCGCGGTGCTGCTCAGGACGCCGCGCATCGACCTCGACGCCTGGAACGCCTTGCTCGGCGACGAGTGGCTGGCCCGGCCGCGCGCCGGCG
>OEIU01000694.1_pt1 | contig 28499 bp, 19 predicted proteins | sample 1539221 | NCBI WGS metagenome assembly OEIU01 (sample SAMN03792071, study PRJEB22550) | activated sludge metagenome | feature: wastewater treatment plant; material: activated sludge; isolation source: Wastewater treatment plant of a petroleum refinery complex | place: Argentina: Zarate | collected...
TTCTGTCACTTCGACCGGAGGGAGAAGTCTTTTGTTTTATTAAGATTTCTCAGTCGAGGACTCCTTCGAAATGACTTTTCTTTAATATTTACATAGTCTCGATGCCTATGGCAGAAGACTCATTCGCAATGACTAACTACTTTTCTCCAATCTTATACTTAAATTTGATCATTAAAAATTTAGTAATTTGGAGAAATTATGTCAGTCATTTTAGATGGTTCAAATCTCACAGTTGAAAAATTAGTCCGCATAGCACGCCACAATGAAAAAGTAGAACTTAGTAATGAAGCACTTCAGCGCATTAAGACATGCCGCGCAATGCTGGAAGAAAAAATTAAAGCTCACGAAATAATGTACGGTGTAAATACCGGCATTGGAGAATTTTCTGAAGTTGTACTAAACGATGAGCAAGTAAAAGATTTTCAAAAATATCTTATCTACAATCACTCTGCAGGAATTGGCGAACCAATGCCGATTGAATACGTTCGCGGCGCAATTGCCGGAAGAATTAATGTTCACGCTCACGGTAACTCCGGCTGCCGACCTGAAATTACTTTAACTCTTATTGAAATGTTAAATAAAAATTGTATTCCTGTCGTTTGCGAGAAAGGTTCAGTTGGTGCTTGCGGTGATTTAGCCCCAATGGCACAAATTGCTTTGCTGTTGATGGGAGAAGGAGAAGCATTTTATAATGGAGAAAGACTGCCTGGAAATATTGCTTTCGAAAAAGCCGGAATAAATGTTCCTGGTTTAAAAGCACGCGATGGTCTTGCAACAATTAACGGCTCAAATTTTATAACAGCAATAAGCGCGTTACAGTTGTATGATATTAATCGCTGGTTAAAGCAAGCTGAAATTGCCGCGGCAATGTCACTCGAAGCACTTCAGGCAAATATGAAACCTTATGATGTTCGTCTTCATAAGCTGCGTGGATTTTCCGGTGCAGTTCGCAGTTCGATAGCAATAAAAAAATGTATTGAGGGAAGTGATCTTCTAACTGGAAAAATAAAACAAAAAGTTCAGGATGCTTATTCGATGCGTTCAACTCCGCAAGTAATTGGCGCAGCCCACGATGCTGTTGCTTATGCAAAATCACAAATTGAAATTGAGTTAAACGGCGTTGGCGATAATCCAATATTTATTCCCGAAGATAGAGTTACTTTAACTGGTGCAAACTTTCAGGGAACACCGGTCTCTCTTCCGATGGATATGATAAGTGCGGCTGTTACGATGGTAAGTGTTCTTTCAGAAAGAAGGATGAACAGATTAAATAATCCAGCTTTAAGTGTTGGCTTACCAGCTTTCTTAACTAAAGGAGCTGGAATGTTTTCCGGTTTGATGTTGAGTCAATATACAGCAGATACATTAATTGTCGAGCAAAGAATTTTATCTGCTCCGGCATCTGTGCAATCAATTCCCGCTGCTGCAGATCAGGAAGACTTCGTTTCGATGGGAATGAACACCGCTATCAAGAACAAACAAATTTTAGATAATGCTTATGGTATTTTGGGAATAGAATTTCTGGCTGCTGCACAAGCACTTGATTTTCGCGAGCATATTCCTGGGAAAGGAGTTGCGAAAGCAAAGGAAGTTATTCGTAAGCACGTTGAATTTCTTGATGTAGATAGACCGCTTTATGAAGATCATAACAAAATGAAAGCACTTGTAAAATCCTGCGAGATACTTGAGGAAGTTGAAAAAACTGTTGGAAGTTTGGAGTAAAGCAATAGGAACACGGATTGAACAGATATAACAGATAATAACGGATTAAATCAGTTTTAATCCGTTTAATCAGTTAGATCAGCGTGCCATTGTAATTAAATATTTTAAGGAGTAAAATGGAAATAATATATCTTATCGTTGGTTTGGTGATTGGATTTGTAATTGCTTTCTTCTTTTCAAAAAGTAAAAAAACAATTTCAATTGAAGAAGCAAATAAACTAAACGATCAGCTCAACACACTTAAAATTGATGCGGGTAAACTTGCCGAACGCCTTAAGTTATTTGAAGAAGATAAGCTTTCACTTCAATCGGAGTTAAAGAATGAAAGAGATAAATCTGAAAAACTAACATCAGAGAATTCATCTTTAAAATCAGATTACGCTAATCTTCAAACAAAATTGAATGAGCAAAAAACTGAAATAGAGAATCTGCAGGAAAAATTCACAAAGGAATTTGAAAATCTTGCCAACAAAATTTTTGAGGAAAAAGGGAATAAGTTTTCTGAACAGAACAAAGAAAAGCTGAGCGAAATCCTAAATCCTTTAAAAGAAAAAATTTCTGAGTTTGAAAAGAAAGTTGAAGAGACAAACAAGGAAAGTATTAGAGGACATGCTTCATTAAAAGAACAGCTTCAAATGCTGAAGGAAATGAATCAGCAGATAACACTTGAAGCAAAAAATTTAACAACTGCTTTAAAAGGACAAAGTAAAACTCAAGGTAATTGGGGCGAGTTTATACTTGAAAGCATTCTTGAGAAATCTGGACTTGTAAAAGGAAGAGAATATGTTGTTCAGGAAAGTATAACTGCAGAGTCGGGAAGAAGATTCCAACCTGATGTTATCATCAAACTTCCTGAGAACAAAAGTATAGTTATTGATTCCAAAGTATCTCTTGTGGGATATGAAAAATTTGTTTCATCAGAAGATGAACACGAAAAGCAGCTTGCTTTACGCGAGCATATAAATTCAATTCGTTCTCACATAAAAAATCTAAGCGGAAAGAATTATCAAAATCTTTATCAGCTTGAAAGTCTGGATTTTGTGTTAATGTTTATGCCAATCGAGCCAGCATTTGCAGTAGCTGTTCAGAGTGATGCTTCTCTTTTTACTGATGCGTTTGAACAGAATATTGTTATTGTTAGTCCATCAACTTTGCTTGCAACACTTAGAACCATTTCAAGTATTTGGAGACAGGAAAATCAAAATAAAAATGCGATTGAGATAGCAAGACAAAGTGGTGAGATGCTTGATAAGTTCGCAGCTTTTGTTGATGATCTGATTTCTGTAGGTAAAGGTTTGGTTGCAACAAAAGATAATTACGATAAAGCGATGAATAAGCTTACGGAAGGAAGGGGTAATTTAATTAGTCGCACAGAAAAAATTAAGAAGCTTGGCGCAAAAGCAAGTAAATCATTGCCGCCAGGTATTCTTAATCGTGCTGATGTTGATGATGAAAATAATTTAATTCCATAAATCTATTAATGGATTAAGTATTTTTGATGGGGGAGAAAACACAATAGAACAAGGATGACACGGATTAAACAGATCGGCGCAGATCAGAAAAATATAATATATGTGGAGCTGATCGGAATCCTCCATAGGAGTCCTTTTGGGAGAACCGACGACCTTCCCGATTTGATCGGGACGTTCTCCCATCCGCCGCGGCGGAGAGCCACAGCCCCAAAAACTTTTTATTTTTCTTTTCCCATTTAATAAGTTTGTTAACGGCTTTTGTTTAACAGAAATCTTAATTGTCACACGAGTATTAATTTAATATAGTTAAAGTTTGGAGATTGACCGCCAAATAAATTTCCTAAAGTCCCCCTTAGGGGGATTTAGGGGACTCTGACATCTTTTCTATCTCATCAAACTCATCTTTTGTTACAGGCATAACGGATAACCTATTTCCGCGAGCTATCAACTTCATATTTTTAAGTTTGGGATTTGATTTGATAGCATCAAGTGTAACCGGAGATTTAAACTCCTTCACAAACTTTAAATCAACCATAATCCACGTTGGGTTGTTGGGATCAGCTTTTGGATCGTAGTGATCACTATCCGGATCAAATTGTGTGTGATCGGGATATCCTTCTTTAACAACTTCACAAACTCCCATTACTGCAAGCTGATCGGAGTTACTGTGATAAAATAAAACCTGATCACCTTTTTTCATTTCATCACGTAAAAAATTTCTTGCCTGATAATTTCTAACACCATCCCAGTAAGTCGTTTGGTTTTTACTGTTTTTCAAATCATAAAAAGAGAAAGTATCCGGTTCGGATTTTACAAGCCAATATTTTTTCATCTCAAAGCTCCGAATAATTCGTGTAACTAATTCTAACTATTTTTCTAAATTGCTATTAAGATTATGTGTAAATATATTAAATCACAATGATTATCAATAAAACAATATTATTTTCTATCTTATTATTCTTTTCTGTAAGCTTACTATCACAGAATGAATCGGGATTTCAAATTATACGTCTTAAATATAGTGGCGGCGGCGATTGGTATAATGACCCCTCAGCGGAAGTAAATTTACTTAAATTTGTACAAGCTCATACAAATATTAAAGTTAATCCGGAATATAAGTTTGTTGATATTGCCTCAGATGAAATATTTTCCTATCCGTTTTTATTTTTAACAGGACATGGAAATATTGTCTTGTCTAATGAAGAAGCAAAACGATTAAGGACATATCTGGAAAGCGGCGGCTTTTTATACATTGATGATGATTATGGATTGGATAAACCAATACGAAGAGAAATGAAAAAAGTTTTTCCTGATAAAGATTTTTTAGAGTTACCGTTTAGTAATAAAATTTTTAATATCTTTTATAAGTTTGATAATGGAACGCCCAAAACTCATGAACACGATAAAAAACCTCCGCAATCTTTTGGAATATTTATCGGAGAGAGATTAGCAGTGCTTTATACTTATGAATCTAACCCGAGTGATGGCTGGGCTGATCCCGAAGTTCATAATGATCCGCCAGAAAAAAGAGAAGAAGCTCTTAAATTTGGGACAAACATTATTATTTATGCTTTAAGTAAATAAGTAAAAAATTGGAAACTAGTTTTTACAAAGAAATAATCATCAAATTAGAATTACTAATTAAGAAAGAGTACCTGTCACTTTTTCTTGTAGGATTTCTGTTAACATTAATAATAGTTACATCAACTTTTACACTACTCAGTCTTTTTGAATTTATTACTTATTCAAAGTCCATTATCCGCACTATTTTATTTTTTGTTTTAATACTGGTTACGATAAGTTCTTTTAGTTATCTGATAATCCTGCCCTTACTTAAATATTTTAATGTATTCAAGAAGCGCGATTATCTTTACTCTGCAAATAAAGTAGGTAAATACTTCCCGGAAATCAAAGATGATTTATTAAATGCTATGCAGCTTGTTTCAGTGGAAAGAAATAATTCAATTTATTCGTCTTCATTATTAAATGCAGCATTTAAAAATGTTTATGATCGTTCAAAACCAATTAGGTTTGAGTCGATTGTTGATTTTAGTAAAGCAAAAAAACTTTCACTTTACTTCAGCTTGATATTTGCTTTTTGTGTTTTACTTTTTGTTTTTGTTCCGGGCTTACAAGCGGCGTCTAACAGATTGATTAATTTCAATCATGAATTTATTGCTCCGGCAAAATTTTATTTTGAAGTTTTTCCCGGTAATGCTGAAGTAACAAAAGGAGAAAATGTTGATTTTGTAATTCGCATAAAAGGAGAAGTTCCTAAAAAAGTATTTTTATTGATACGCGAAGAATCCCAAACTAATTTTGAAGAACATGAACTCTTAAAAGATTCTTCAAACAATTATAAGTTTACAATTCAACAATTAAGATCAACATTATATTATTATGCTTCCGCGGAAGATATCCGGAGTGAAGACTATCAAATTAAAGTTATCGATCATCCGGTTATTCGCTCATTAAATGTTAAAGTAATTTCTCCGGGTTATTCAGGCATTGCTGTAATGGAGCAAAAGGATAATGGAAATGTTTCCGCTTTAGTGGGAAGTAATGTTGAAATCAGTCTATTATCTAATAAAGAATTAAAATCTGCCCGAATTGAATTTGAAGATTCTACTAAAACTAATTTATCGGTTCAAAATAATTTGGTAAGCGGAACATTTAAAGTTAGAAAAGATAACTCATACATTATTGTAATTAATGATCAGGCGGGTAATAATAATCTACAGCCGGTGCGTTATTATATCAAAGCGCTTTTAGATTCAAATCCGGCAATTGAATTGGTTTATCCAAAAGAGAATCTTAATCTTGCAAATGATAACAGGGTCCCGATTGAAGTAAAGATTAATGACGATTATGGATTTTCAAAATTAAATATTAACTACAGACTTTCATCATCAAGATATGAACCCGTGCAGGAAAAATTTAATACGATGGAAATTGCTGTTGATAAAAAAAACAAAGAACAATTGGTCGATTACATTTGGAATCTTACAAAAATTAATCCTGCTGTTAATGATGTTTACTCATTCTATCTTGAAGTATTTGATAATGATAATGTAAGCGGGCCAAAATCTGCAAAGACTCAAATAATAAATGTCCGAGTTCCTTCGCTTGATGAAATATTAGCCAATGCTGATGATACCCAGGAAGCTGCTCAGGATGATATGCAAAAAACTTTAAAGGAAGCAGAAGAGCTAAAAAAAGAATTAGAAAAAATTGATAAAGATCTTAAAAAAGATAAACAGGAACTGACCTGGGAAGAGAAAGAAAAGATTGAACAGGCATTAGATAAATTCGAAAAGCTGCAGGAAAAGATGGAAAGTGTTAGCGAAAATCTTAAACAGATGCAAAATGAACTTCAGCAAAACCAATTGCTTTCTAAAGAGACATTAGAAAAATATATGGAGCTGCAAAAGTTAATGGATGAAATGACAAGTGATGAAATGAAAAAAGCAATGCAGCAATTACAGGATGCGCTTCAGAAAATGAATCGTAATCAAACGCAGGATGCCATGAATCAAATGAAAATGGATGAGGAAAGATTTAAGAAAAGCATTGAAAGAACGATGAATTTATTGAAGAGAATACAGATTGAACAAAAAATGGATGAGATGGTAAAGCGTACTGAAAATCTTGAGCAGAAACAAAATGAGCTTAATGATCAAACAAGTAAAAGTGATTTATCAGACCAGAAAAAATCTGAGCAGCTAAGTGAAAAACAAAATGAAATTTCTAAAGAGCTTAAACGGCTGGAAGAAAAAATGAAAGAGCTTGCTGAAAAAATGCAGGAACTTAAAGACATGCCAAACGAAGAAATGGAAAAGCTGCAGCAGGAATATAATCAACAAAAAAATGAAGAGCTTTCTAATGAGACTTCAAATGAGTTGAAGCAAAATCAAAAACAGAAAGCTCAGAAGAATCAACAGCAGCTTTCTAAGAATATGCAGCAGATGAAATCATCAATGCAACAAATGCAGGAGATGATGCAGCAGGAAAATCAGATGCAAACCTTTACAGATATGATGCGCATACTTGATAATCTTTTGTCTTTATCAAAACAGCAGGAGGAATTAAAAAATAAGCTTCAGAATGTTGATCCTAATTCATCACAGTTTGAACAAAATTTGCAAAAGCAAAATGAAATCAAAAAAAATCTAAATAAACTTTTAGAACAAATGTCTGAGTTATCACAAAAAACTTTTGCCATAAGTCCGGAGATGGGAAAAGCTCTTGGTAATGCAAATCAAAAAATGAATCAATCAATGCAATCAATGCAAAACAGAAATGGAAGTATGGCAACTTTCTCGCAAAGTGAAGCGATGATGCATTTGAATGAAGCGGCAAATATGATGAAGAGTTCACTTGAATCTATGATGCAAGGCGGCAGCGGCAGCGGTGGTATGATGTCGCTGATGCAGCAGTTGCAAAAAATGTCGGGTCAGCAAATGGATTTAAATAATATGACACAGATGCTTCAACAAATGCAGCAAGGACAGTTAAGTCCGCAGCAACAAAGTGAAATTCAGCGCCTGGCTCAGCAGCAGCAATTAATTCAAAAATCTTTAGAGGAGCTGAATAAAGAAGCAAAACAGAGCGGTGAATCGAAAAAAATTCCAGCCGATCTTGAAAATATTGTTAATCAGATGAAAGAAGTTGTTAGTGATATGAATAGTGAAAAACTGAATGACGATTTAATTCAAAAACAGGAAAAGATTTTATCAAAACTTTTAGATGCCCAGAGATCAATAAACGAAAGAGATTTTGAAAAGGAAAGAAAATCTGAAAGTGGAAAAGAATTTACTCGTACAAGTCCATCTGAATTAAACCTGTCAAATAAGCAAGGTAAAGAAAAATTAAAGGATGAACTTAATCGGGCAGTTCAGGAAGGTTATAGTAAGGATTATCAGGAATTAATTAGAAAATATTTTGAGTCGTTACAAAAGGAGAATATTAAAAATTAAGCTTTTTAAATTATTTCATTTAGTTAAACAATAATCTTTAATTGATTTCCACTCAAAATCCTGCTATTTTCTAAACCAATATTCATCAAAATTTTTGTAATCGCTTAATTTATGGCTGATGATTTTAACAAAAGTATCTCTTTATTAGAAATTATAAATGGCATTGATTCTGAGTCATTATCCCGAATCGGTGATTGGAAAGATTTATTTCTTGGATTATTAGATGTTGCGCGTGATTTGATTTTCATTTTAAATGAAGAAGGATTTATTGTTTTAATCAATCAATACGGCGCAGCTTCTCTGGATTATTCACCTTCAGAGCTAACCGGCAAACATTTTTCGGAATTAATTGATCCCGATTACTTTGAGTTAGTTAACTCTTCGATTGCACTTGCATTAAAAAGCAACCACGCTTTTTTTGAAGCATCGCTGCTAAACAAATATGAAAAAGTAACCAAGCATCAAATAAACATTAAAACTGTAAAACATAACGACAAAATTATTGGTTTGTTGGGTGTTGGAAGAAATGTAACCAGGTTAAGAAAACTTGAAAATGAACTTAATGAAATTAAACCCAAATTGATTGAAGCTGAGAGACTTATAACTCTTGAAAGAACCAGAAGCTCAAATCATAAGATGATGCTGGACGAATTAAATAGAATGAAAGGTGAATTTGTTTCTAATATTTCTCATGAATTAAGAACACCCTTAGCATCAATTGTTGGATTTTCTGAAACGATTGCCTCTGATCCTAATATGCCTGCCGAGATGAGGCAGGAATTTAACCTGATAATACTTAACGAAGGAAAAAGGTTAGCAAAGCTTATCAATGATGTTCTGGATTTATCAAGAATGGAAACTGGCAGAATAGCACTTAATAAATCAAGGGTTAACCTGTGTAAAATTATTTTGGATGTAATAAATAGCAGAAAAAAGGACGCTGAGGAGAAAAATTTATTTATCAGTTCCGATATTCCCTCCGATGAAATTATTATAGAGGCAGATCAAGAAAGATTAGCCCAGGCAATTGATGCTTTGATGGATAATGCAATAAAGTTTACAAATGATGGCGGAAGAATAAAAGTTATTATCAATAATTTATTCCGTGAAGTTGAACTTATTATCTCTGATACAGGAATAGGTATTGCAGATAAAGATTTACCTTATTTATTTCAAAAATTTTATCGTGTTAACCGGCATGATTCCGAAATCGGCGGCGCCGGCATGGGATTGGTTTTTGTAAAACAAATTGTAGATTTGCATAAAGGTTTAATCAATATTCAGAGCGAACTGAATAAAGGGACCTCAGTATTAATAAAATTACTTAAAAATAACCGCGAATAGAAAAATAGGATGAAAATTGGAAAAACTGATTTTTATTGTTGATGACGAACAGGCAATATCAAAACTTCTTAGCTATTGGGCTAAAGACAAATGGAAATATCAGGTTGAAAGCTTTTCAACAGCCGAAGATGCATTAAGAAATTTAGGAAAAAAACCGGATGTAATTCTTTTGGATATTATGCTTCCGGGAATGGATGGAATTGAAACACTAAAACGCATTAAGCAAACCGACGAAGATATTCCGGTTTTAATGTTATCTGCGCAGGGCAGCATAGAAGTTGCAGTTGAAGCTCTGCGATACGGCGCCTACGATTATTTTACAAAACCTATTGACCAGCAAAAACTTGAGCTCGCAATTAAAAATGCAATTAGAAATCATGATTTAACAAAAGAGCTTAAAAATTTAAAAGATAATGTTAAGAAAGAATACAGTTTTGATAATATCATTTCTTCAGATGGTAAAATGCAGGACGTATTTAAACTTGTAACAAAAGTTTTGCACAATGACATAACCGTCTTAATTTATGGAGAAAGTGGTACAGGAAAAGAACTTATCGCCAGAGCAATTCACTATAATGGTGAAAGAAAAGATAAACCATTTATTGTAGTTAACTGTGCATCAATTCCAAGGGAACTTTTAGAGAGTGAATTATTTGGACACGAAAGAGGTTCATTTACAGGTGCACACCAACGCAAACTAGGGAAATTTGAGCTTGCCAAGGGTGGAACTATATTTCTTGATGAAGTTGGTGAACTTGAAATGCTGCTTCAGGCAAAATTGCTTCGCGTTATACAACAAAAAGAATTTGAAAGAGTTGGCGGCACAGAGTTAATAAAAACAGATGTAAGAATTATTTCAGCCACTAACAGAGATTTAAAAAAAGCAGTTGAGAATAAAGAGTTTAGAGAAGATCTTTATTACAGATTAAATTCATTTCCGATTTCAATTCCACCATTAAGACATCGCAAAGGTGATATTTTAATTTTAGCAGAACATTTTATTAAAAAATTCAGTCTTAAACTTGGAAAAGACATCAAGGGATTTTCTAAGAGAGCATTAAAATTAGTATATGAATATAACTGGCCCGGCAACGTTCGTGAAATGGAAAATACAATCGAGAGATGCATAATCATAACGGATAAAGATATTATTGATGTTGAGGATTTACCCGCACATTTTAGAACCGGCGAAGCTTCTAACGGAATTGAATATACGGGACCACTTTTCAGTGATGAAACAATTATACCGTTTGAGAAACTTAAAGAAGAAGCCATCAGGCATGCGCTTTCAATTACGGAAGGTAATATCGTTGAAGCGGCAAAAAAATTGCAGCTCGGCAGAGCTACAATTTATCGTTTGATGGAAAAATATAAAATTGAAAATAGAACAACAGAATAAAGGATGGGAGTATTATGGAATTTTTTAGAGAACAAAAAAATGATGTTGTTGTAATTACTGTAAATCTTAAAAGAGCAACTATGGTTGAAGCAGAGGAATTCAAAGAGGTTCTGGTTAATGAAATTCAAAGAGGTATAAAAAAAATTGTTGTTGAGTTATCCGCTTGCGAATTTATTGACTCGACTTTTTTGGGTGGCTTAGTTGTTTCACTAAAAAAGTTAACTGCTCTTGATGGTGATCTACGGTTGGTAGGGTTTCAACCGGCAGTACATTCAATGTTTGAACTTACAAGAATGTACAGAGTTTTTGAATCATTCAAATCAGCAGACGAAGCTGTAAAAAGTTTTGGCTGATTTTAAATATGTAAATGAAACTTCTGAAAAATTCAGTCTGTCATTCTCGCGATCCGTTAGCTAACGGATAGCAGGAATGACCCAAGACCAAACAATAATTTTTCAGAGGTCTAAAATATAAGTTTGATTATCATCACTTATAGTTTTCAATTTGTTTAATTCATCCTTACTTATGAAACGCGTATATAAATGTCCGAACCAGAAAAAAAATCCATCTTAGTTATTGATGATGACAAAACCATCAGAAAGTTAATTCATCATCACCTCAAATTAAATAACTTCATTCCTTTCGAAGCCGAAGATTCTAATCAGGCATTCGAGATTCTGAAAAAAGAAAAGATTGATCTTGTGCTTTCTGATGTAACAATGGAAGGCATGGATGGATTCGCCTTTTGTCAAAAAGTTAGAGAGAATGAAAAGCACAGATTTCTGCCATTCATTTTTGTAACTGCAAAAAACACATTGGAAGATAAGTCAAAAGCCATCGAATCTGGTGGTGATGATATTATTACAAAACCATTTGATATAAATGAGTTAATTCTAAAAACCCAGGCGCTTATACGAAGATCAGATATTTATAGAACGTATGGAATAAGGAAAAGTTTAGAAAAATCTTTTGACGAAATTCCCGCGAAGGTTTTATTTGTGGATGATGACCCATCTATGGCAAAATTATTTAAGTATAATCTTGATAAAGCGGGATTTGATTGCCGGTTAGCATCCAGCGTTGATGAAGCAATGCAAAAAATAAAAAAAGATCAGCCGGATATTATCGTGTCCGATATAATGATGCCTAAGACTGACGGATTTGAATTTAGAAGAATGCTTTTAAAAGATCATTCGCTAAAAGATATTCCTTTTATATTTTTGACTGCTAAAAATACGGAAGAGGATATTTTAGTTGGTTATGATCTTGGAATAACGGATTATGTAGTAAAAACTGCAGGACCAAAATTAGTTGTTGCTAAAGTTTCTGCAGTTATCAAAAGTCTTGGCAATGAACGGAAAAAAATTATATCGGAGTTACAAGAAGCTACCAGTTCGCTAAGAGCTAAAGTTGTTCCTGATAACTTTCCGGAGTTTGAAGGTTTTGGAATTTCTCATCTGCACATCCCATTTAGAGGAATACCGGGAGGAGATTTTATAGATTATTATAAGCTTGATGAAAATAATCTTGTTGTTATTCTTGGTGATGTGATGGGTAAAAAATGGGGAGCCTGGTATTTTGCATACGCTTACGCAGGATATATTAGAAGTGCTTTGCGCGGAGTATTACAATCACAAAATGAATTTTCGCCGAGTGAAATTTTAGAACAGGTTAATTCAACTGTTTATGGCGATACAAAAGTCTCAGAAGTTTTTGCTACACTTTCAATAATTATAATTAATAATCTCACAAACGAATTAAAATATTCCGGTGCAGGTGATATACCGATAATCTATAATCCAGCTAACGGTGAAATTCAAAGAATAAAGTCTAAAGGACTTTTACTTGGATTTTCTAAAAAAGGCGATTATGAAGATGCTGTAATAAACCTGAAAAAAAATGATCGCATCTATCTAACAACTGATGGGCTTATTGATTCAAGAGCAAAAACGCGGGAAAGTTTCGGTGAACATCGGTTGTTTCAATTAATAAAAGATCTTGAAAAAAATAAAAATCCTCTTGAAGTAATAAAGCAGAAGTTTGATGAATTTACGGATTCAGAATACGATGATGATATTAGCTTAATATTGATCGAAGCTAATTAGTAATTTTTCAGGATCGTAAAAAAGTATATGAAATTTAATTTCAAATATCTTCTGATTTTCTTCTTTATTTCTCTGACATCTGTTTCACTTCCACAGCAACAACAATTTCTAATCCAAAAATACTCTGTTGATAACGGACTGCCTGATAATAGAATTAATGACATCGTGCAAGATTCAACTGGTAGAATTTGGGTTGCTATGAAAACAGGCATTGCCGCATATGATGGTGTTGCATGGAAAAAATATGGTGAGAAGGATGGTGTTCCGGAAATCGAGTACTTAAGAATAAAAATTGATGATAAAGGAACAATCTGGTTTCTACCGGTTTTCTGGCAAAATTCTTCAATCATTTACTTCCGAAATTCAAAATGGCAAAAAATTAAGTTCGCAGAATCAAAATTTGTTTTAGCAGGGTATCTAAATTCTTTGGATGTTAAATATCAAAAGAATAAGCTAGAAATTTGCATTGGCACTGTGAGCAGTGGAATCATCAAATTTGTTGATAATAAATGGACCAATGTTACCAAAAAAGATGGGCTGCTTAGTGACACTACAACAAAAGTAATTTTTAAAGATGATAATATTTATATATCATCATTAAGAGGTTTATCGGTTATTGATCGAAACAAAATTATCAGAAATTATACTTTTACCGGGTCAAACATTGATCCGGCATTGTTAGATATGATCGATACTGGTACCAATGTACCTCTGAAAAATAAACTACTATTGCTTGGTAAAAATTGGATTGGTGAGTTTGCAGATGAAAAACTTAAATTAATTAGTAAAGATTTTAATATACCTTTTGTAGGGATTAACGATTTAAATGTAATAAATTTTCATCCTTCGGGTGATATATTTTTCGGTAATGCGGCTAAAGTATTTTCTTACAACACAAACACTAAACAAGTATCGTACGTAATATTTGATAATCCTTCTACTAATAAAGGGGCGACTTCTATTCTTATAGATTATGAAGGCAATATTTGGTTTGCAAGTTTGCGGGGAATTTACAAGTGCAAATACAGTGCCTTTCATAATTTTTATAAGTCTGACGGTTTACTAGAAAATGAAGTGAGTGCAATCTCAGAATTTAATTCAGGGGAACTTGTACTCGGACATAATTATGGATTAACTATTAAATCCTCAAAGGGATTTAAGCATATTCTTAATGGTTCTTCTGAAACAGATACAAGGTTGATAAGAGTTTTAGATTCTTATCACGATAAAAATCAGGATGTTATTTATTATTGTTCGTATAATAATGGTGTAGGCAAACTTTCAGTTAATGGAAATGTTGAGTGGATTAAAAGTCCGTTGGCAAATCGATATTTTGCAATTTTCCCATTTAATAAAAATAATTTTATAGTTTCTACCGAACAGCTATTATTGAATTTGCACAATAATCAATTATCCCCTCATTCTCCAAATATTGTGGGAATGTATAGAAAGGGAATCTCAATCAATGATACTTGTGGATATTTAGCTTCATCAAATGGGTTACATTATTTGGATGCTAAAAGTTTTAAACATTACAGAAACTCCGATCCCGAAGCCAATAATCTTTTTACTGTTTTTTATAACAAAAAATATGGAGTGCTTGCCGGATCCATTAAAGGATTATATACAATTCAAGGTGATTCGTTGGTAAAGTTTAGATTGAATGGACAGGAAATTAATGAATCAGTTTATTTTATTATTGAAGATAATTCTCAAAATATCTGGTTGGGGACAAACAATGGTGTGCTATTGTGGAACGGACAAAATCTTGTTAGATATAATAAAAGTGATGGGCTTGCCGGTAACGAAACAAACAGAGCCGCTGGATTTGTAGATAGTAAAGGAAATGTTTGGATTGGTACAGATGAAGGGCTTTCAATGTTTACAGGTAAAGAACTCAATTATTCCAGAGTAAAACCAAAATTAGTTTTACTTGATTTAGAAGATGAACGAAATCAAAAATTTAATCTTGCCTCAAATATTAGTTTAGATCCTGATGACAATACTCTGATTTTTAATTATAGAGGATTTTCATTTATTGATGAAGCGCGCAATATTTATCAAATAAAATTATCTAAAAATGGAGATGAGTGGAAGGATGAATTCTTTACAAATTATACATATTCAAAATTTAATAACCTTTTACCGGGTGATTATATTTTCGCCGTGCGGTTTAAAAATGCAAAAGGCATCTGGAGTGATTGGAAAACTTCCTCAATTATAACAATTAATAAACACTATTATCAGCAGCCATTATTTATCATACTAAGCATTTTTCTTTCTGTCTTTGTTTTCTATTACGTCTATAATTATGTGCAGCAAAAAAAATATACAAAAAGATTAGAAGAAGCTGTTGAATCCAGAACAAAGATGTTGAAAGAAAAACAATCTGAGTTAATTACTAGTCTCGACAGGTACAAAGGTATAGTTGATTCTCAAACTGATGTAGTCATCAGAGTCGATACACAAGCTAATTTTACTTTTGTGAATGATGCTTTTTGCAGTGTCTTTGGAAAAAAGAGGGAAGAAATTTTAAATACTTCATTATTTGCTCTTATTCATCCTGATGATATCCCATTAAGTATAGAAGAAGCTAAGACTTTGGAAAACTATCCATTCAGAGCAAAAATGGAATTGCGTAATTTAACTGTAAATGGTTATCGTTGGTTTTTATGGGAGGATTATGCCATTTATGATGAAAATAAAAAACTAAAGGAAGTACAAGGCGTTGGCAGAGATATTACTTTGCAAAAAGAAATTGAATCAGAACTTGAAAAACGGGTTAGAGAAAGAACCATTGAACTAAAATCATTGGTCTCACAATCTCCTTTTGGTATCCTTACTTTTAATGAAAAAGGTTTTTTAATTGATTTTAATGATGCTGCTGATAATTTATTTGGAGGATTAAGCAAATTTGCTCTGCCAAGCACATCTTTTAATATTTACGAAGATGAATTTTTATTAAAGAATAATTATCGTGATAGATTATTAAACCTAAATACTTCAAAAGGATTATTAATTACAAACAGAATTTTTATTGATGATTCTTCAGATGATCTTTATAAAAAACTTCTTAACCGATATTTAATTTATAGGATTTACACTGTTGAATATGAAGATAAAAGTAAAAACCTTGTTTTATTAATTGAAGATGTTACTGATCTTCAAAAAACCGAAGAAGCAAATAAAAAATTATCTGAAGAAAAAATTCGCATATCAACTTTTATCAAAACTGTTGAATCCGAAAGAGAAAGAATATCTAAAGAACTGCACGATGGGATAGGACAATTACTTACTGCAGCTAAGTTAAAGCTGGATATTTTTAGAATGAAAACAAATATTGATAAAACCGAAATTGATGAAGCTCTGAAGATTTTATTAAATGCAGGCGACGAGATTAGAAGGATAATTAATGACCTCAGACCTTATGATATCGATAACTTTGGGTTAGTCTCTGCGATAGAATTGCTTTGCGATCAGATAGGAAATGCTTCGGGATTAAATATTCAATATTCGGTAGCAAACTTTAAAAGCTTATCCGATAAGAAAAGAGAAAATTTGACTTATCGTATTATTCAGGAAGCCCTGAATAATATTGTCAAACATTCTAAGTGTAAAAATGCCGGCGTTAATATTTATGGATCAGACAAATTTTTGAATATTGAAATATGGGATGATGGAATTGGATTTGATCAAAACTTAACTTCGCAAAATAAAAATGAATTTGGCATCACAAATATGAAAGAACGAACTGCTTTACTGGGCGGCAAAATTACTTTTAATACATCCATACAGAAAGGTGTTAAAATTAATCTTATTATACCTTTAGAAAATTATGACTGAAAATAAAATTAAGATACTGCTTGTAGATGATCATCCGGTTTTAAGAGAAGGGCTTAAAACAGTTCTGGAACTTAGTGGTGAATTTACAATTGTTGGTGAAGCTGATTCGGGTTTCAAAGCTTGTGAATTGGTTCCCGATACAAATCCAGATGTTGTTTTGATGGACATCCGGATGGAAGGAATGGATGGCATAAAAGCATCAAGGAATATCAAAAAACTTTACCCTGCCACGCGCATTTTACTTTTAACAATGCACGATGATGAAAAGTATATTTTGGAAGCTTTAGAAATTGGTGTTGAAGGGTATATCTTAAAGATGTCTGAAATGGAAAAAGTTATTAATGCTATTAAACTTATTAATGACAATGAAACTTATTTTGATCCAAAGATAACAAAATCTATTGCTGAGCGTTCAAAAGATTTGGGAAAACAAAATTCTGCTGAAAGTCTTTTGCAAAAATATGATTTAACGTCCCGGGAAATTGAGATAGCTGATTGTATTGTTCATGGATTGTCTCCGAAGCAAATTTCTGAAAAATTATTTATCAGCCCGAACACAGTTTATAATCATCGCAGGAATGTGTTTCATAAATTAAAAATTAAAAAGTCAAGTGAACTGATAAGTTTTGCAATCAATAACGGGCTGTTTTTGATAAAAGAAAGTTAGGGTCTTAAAAAGATTCAGCCGCCTGAAGTTTTTCAGTTTTGTCCGCAATTTTTAATTGTTCGATTATCTCTTCAAGATGTCCTTCCATTATGTTAGAAAGGTTATACAAGGTAAGTCCTATCCGATGATCTGTAATCCTGTTTTGTGGATAATTGTAAGTTCTGATTTTATCACTTCTATCTCCGCTTCTAACCATCGATTTTCTTTGAGCAGATATAGTATCTGTTTGTTTCTTTAATTCTAAATCGTAAAGTCTTGCCTTTAAAACTTTAAGAGCTTTCTGCCGGTTTTTTAATTGCGATCTTTCATCCTGGCACTGCACAACTATTCCTGTAGGAAGATGGGTCATCCGGACAGCGGTTTCAACTTTGTTTACATTCTGTCCGCCGGCGCCACCGGATCTGAAAATATCAATTTTAACATCATTCATATTTAAATCAACCTGCACATCCTCAGCTTCTGGAAGCACGGCAACTGATGCTGCAGAAGTATGGACTCTTCCACTGCCTTCAGTTTCAGGAACTCGTTGAACTCTATGTACACCGGACTCAAATTTTAAATCTGCAAAAACATTTGAGCCAGAAACTGAAAATACTACTTCTTTAATTCCGCCTAAACCTGATTCGCTAATATCAATAAGCTCAGTTTTCCATCCTCTTATTTCAGCATAGCGAGAGTACATTCTGAATAAATCACTTGCAAAAAGTGCGGCTTCTTCGCCACCTGTGCCGGCACGAATTTCCATTATAACATCTTTATCATCATTAGGATCTTTAGGCAAAAGAATAATCTTAATTTCTTCTTCCATCTTTTCTTTTTGAACTTTCAATTCCTCAAGCTCTGCCTGAGCAAACTCAATCAAATCTTTATCGCCTTTGGCTGCAATTATCTCCTTATTACCTTCAATATTCTTAATAATATTTGAGTATTTTTCATACGCTTGAATAATTTCTTCAAGATCACTTCGCTCGCGGGTAAGTGCAATCATTTTATCGCGATCATTAGCGTAGGAAGAATCAGATAATTGCTGAGTTATTTGATCAAATCTGATCTTTATTTTTTCTAATTTTTGTATAAGTTCCATAACAAATTGTTTTTTTTGTGCGCAAATATACTGAAGTGATGCAGATTTCTAAAAAGTTTAATTCAACATCTATAGAAATAAAAATATGGAAAATTCGCAAAATAGTAACTACTCAAAATTACGTTTAACTCTTAACTTCTTATTTATAACTTTGCTTGGTGCACAAGTTATGTATCTTCTGGTTGGGCTGTTTATAATCCAATCCGGTGATTTTAAAGAAATAAATGGTGTAAATAATATTTTTATGTTTATTATCCCTTTGATTGATACAGCAATAATTTTTGCTATAAAATTTATTTATGAAAAAGGGTTAAGAGATCGTGATAAAAAAATGTTATTGGACAGCAAAATAAAATCCTATCAGATTAATAATATAATTAAACTAGCGCTGCTGGAAGGCGCTAACATTATGAATACTTCTGCAATGATAATTACCGCTAATTATTTTTACGCGGCGTTATTTATAATTATTGCCGCTTTATTCCTTCTGAATAGACCAACGATCGAGAAATTTATTATGGAATATGAATTGTCTCCTGAGGAAGTAGTAAAAGTTCTTGGCTAAACAGAACTTAGAAGTTATAAAATTTGTTTAATGATAAAAGAATAAAACAAAATGAAAAAATTTGATATTCCATCTTTCTATAGAAGCTCATTTATAACCAGGATTAAGAACGTCCGTAAGGATCTGGATCCAAGGAAAAAAGATTTTACACCAACCATTTTAGATTTTGGTCCGGTTAGATTTTTTTTAGCGCGCCACTTTGGTTTTTGCTACGGCGTTGAAAATGCTATTGAGATTGCTTATAAAACGATTGAAGAAAATCCCGGTAAAAAGATTTATTTACTGAGCGAGATGATTCATAACCCCGGTGTAAATAATGATCTTGAAAAACTTGGTGTAAAATTTATAATGGATACATCCGGGAAGCAATTAATAAATTGGAACGAGTTAAGTGAAAATGATATCGTGATCATTCCTGCTTTCGGAACTACACGCGAGATTGAAAAAAAACTAAATGACAAAGGAATTAATCCCTACCGTTACAATACAACTTGTCCATTTGTAGAAAAAGTATGGAATAGGAGTGAGCAGCTTGGCAAAGAAAATTTCACAGTAATTATCCACGGTAAATCTTATCACGAAGAAACACGGGCAACATTTTCTCACACTAAAAATAATGCTGCATCCGTAATCGTGCGGGATATTGAAGAGACAAAATTACTTGCAGCATTTATTCTTGATGAAAACACTGAAGATAAATTTTATAAATCTTTTTCAGGCAGATTTTCAGAGGGATTTAATTTTAAAAAAGATTTACAAAAAATCGGAGTAGTTAACCAAACTACAATGCTGGCAACTGAAACTCAGGCAATTGCTGATTTGCTAAAAGATACAATGATAAAAAAATATGGCGCAGAAAATATTAAAGAACATTTTGCTGATACACGCGATACACTTTGCTATGCAACGAATGATAATCAAGAGGCAACTTACGGCTTATTAAAAGAGAGCGCTCATTTTGCTATTGTTGTCGGAGGTTACAACAGCTCAAACACCTCACACATTGTTGAACTGTGTGAAGAAAAACTTCCAACTTATTTTATTTCTTCAGAGGAAAAGATTTTGAGTGATAATTTAATCAAGCACTTTAATATCCATCAGCATAAAGAAATTGAAACAAAAAATTATCTTCCTAAAAGTGATGTAGTGGATATCATCCTTACCAGCGGTGCTAGCTGTCCCGATGCCGTGGTAGAAGCAGTTTTAAGGCGAGTTCATTCATTCTTTCCAGATGCAAAGGATGTTGATGAAGTGATTAAGATTTTTTTAGTCAAAAAATAATAGAACGCAGATTCCGCAGATTAAGCGGACTCACGCAGAGCAATCACAGTTCTAATGCTTTTATTTTAACTTGTGCGTCTTTGATTTCCTTTAACAATCTATCAAACAAATCTTTAACCGTTGGAATATCATTAATCAACCCAACACCTTGGCCGGCTTCGAGCTCACCCTCAACCAAATCACCTTCAAATATTCCGAGCCGTTCCCGTTTTGCGCCAAGTAATTCGCGCAATTGAATTTCGTTCCATCCTTCATTATCAGCTTTCATAGCACGAATCGCAAAATCATTTTTTAACATCCTAACCAAACCAATTTTCTTAAAAGCCAAAACCGTATCCTGATCACCTGCTTTAACAATTTCCTGTTTATAATTTTCGTGTGCGGATGATTCAATAGTGGAGGCAAATCGTGTACCTATTTGTACACCTTCTGCACCGAGAGAAAGTGCTGCTAAAATTCCTCTTCCATCAACAATTCCACCTGCAGCAATTACAGGAATATTTAATTTATCAGCCAGTTGTGGAATCAAACAAAAAGTTGTTAACTGATCAGCTCCGTTGTGTCCACCTGCTTCAACTCCCTCTCCAACAACGGCATCACAACCGGCTTCCTGTGCCTTCAATCCATATTTTAGATTTGCAACAACGTGAATAACAGTACAACTTTTTTCTTTTAATAAGGATGTAAACGTTTTTGGATTTCCTGCAGAAGTAAAAAATATTTTTATTCCCTCATCAAGACTAACTTTAATTAGTTCATCTGCGTCTTTTCTAAGCAGGGGAATATTGACTCCAAACGGTTTACTTGTTGCTGATTTACATTTTTGAATATGCTCACGCAATAAGTCCGGCTTCATAGAACCGGCACCTATCAGGCCCAATCCACCACAATTAGAAACCGCTGAAGCTAATTTCCAACCCGATACCCACACCATTCCGGCTTGAATGATTGGATAATCTATTTTTAGTAATTCGTTAATTCTTGTCTTCATTTATTCGCTCAAAAATTCATTAAATAATAAGTAAAAGATAGTCAAATCTCACAACAGTTATTTTGTAAATCATGAAGGGAATAGGTAAATTTGTTCCCAAAATTATAATAAAGAGCAATTAAAAATTATTTAAGGAAAATAAAAAGATGTCATTTTTCTTCACATCGGAATCAGTTTCTGAAGGTCATCCGGATAAAGTTTGTGATGCGATATCAGATGGAGTACTTGATGCAATTTATGCAAAGGATCCCAATGCCAGAGTAGCTTGCGAAACTTTCGTTACAACAGGTTTGGTTTTAGTTGGTGGTGAAATTACAACCTCAGCATATATAGAAGTTCAGGATGTTGTAAGAGCAACTGTAAAAAGAATTGGTTATACAAGTGCTGAATATAAATTTGATGCAGAATCATGTTCGGTGCTTAATGCAATACATTCACAGTCTCCGGATATTGCGATGGGTGTTGATACCGGTGGCGCTGGTGATCAGGGAATTATGTTTGGATATGCCTGTGATCAGACACCTGAACTTATGCCTATGCCTATTATGTATGCCCACAAGCTTGTTAAAAAATTAGCAGATATCAGAAAAGGTAATAACGGACTTATGCCTTATCTAAGGCCCGATTCAAAATCACAGGTAACTATTGAATATGATGATAATAAAAATCCATTAAGAGTTGATGCAGTAGTTGTATCCACTCAGCACGATGCAGATGTAACACAACAAAAAATTAAAGAAGATGTAATTGAGCAGGTTATTGGATCTGTAATTCCAAAAGAGTTGCTGGATGCTAAAACAAAATATTTTGTAAATCCTACCGGCAGATTTGAAATAGGCGGACCACACGGAGACAGCGGACTTACAGGAAGAAAAATTATTGTTGATACTTATGGTGGATGGGCGCCACATGGCGGCGGTGCATTTTCCGGTAAAGATCCTTCGAAAGTAGATCGCTCTGCCACTTATGCCGCAAGACATATTGCAAAAAATGTTGTTGCTGCGGGACTTGCGAAAGAATGTCTTGTTCAGTTAGCATATGCAATTGGTGTTGCAGAACCCGTTTCAGTTTTTGTTGATACGAAAGGAACTGGATTAATTCCTGATTTTGAAATTTCAAAAATGATTCAGAAAGAAGTTGATCTTACTCCACGAGGTATAATTTCCAGATTAAATCTAAGAAGACCTATTTATCAGAAAACTTCTGCTTATGGTCACTTTGGAAGAAATGAAGAAACATTCACGTGGGAAAAACTTGATCTTGTTCCGGTATTTAAAAAGTATTTTAACAAATAATTTATTAGATCAACGCACACAATTTTTATTAGCTGAATTGCCACGACCTTTAGGTCGTGGATCATAAATAAAATAAATACTGGCTTTAGCCACAGATAGGTATTTATTTTTGGCTAAAGCCAAGAACTTTGAGTGCGCTTATCCCACGACTTGAAAGTCGTGGCTATTAAATATTTTATTCTAGAAAAACGACGTATTAATTATGAACTTTTTATGTATTATTTGGTGTTATGTTAGAGTAAATCAGTAAATAGAAATTATTAAAAAATAAAAAGGTTAACTATGAGTACGGTGTTAGATAAAAAAATTGATTTATCACTTCCTTATAAAGTAAAAGATATTTCTTTAGCCGAGTGGGGCAGAAAAGAAATTGAATTGGCTGAAGTTGAAATGCCCGGTTTGATGGCATTAAGAGAAGAGTATAAAGGTAAACAACCACTTAAAGGCGCCCGTATTGCAGGATGCTTGCACATGACAATTCAAACTGCAGTACTAATTGAAACACTTGTTGAACTTGGTGCCGAAGTTAGATGGTCTTCTTGTAATATATTTTCTACACAGGATCATGCTGCTGCTGCAATTGCTGCTGCAGGTGTTCCGGTTTTTGCCTGGAAAGGAATGAACGAAGAAGAATTTAATTGGTGCATCGAGCAAACATTATTCTTTGGCGATGAATCAAGACCACTGAATTTGATCCTTGATGATGGCGGTGATCTTACAAATATGGTGCTTGATCATTATCCCGAATTAACTGCAGGTATAAAAGGAATTTCTGAAGAAACTACAACAGGAGTTCATCGTTTATATGATAGAATGGAAAAAGGGACGCTTCCAATTCCAGCTATAAATGTAAATGATTCAGTTACAAAATCTAAATTTGATAACAAATATGGCTGTCGTGAATCATTAGTTGACGCATTACGCAGAGCTACAGATCTTATGCTTGCTGGTAAAGTAGCCGTAGTTGCTGGTTTTGGTGATGTAGGCAAAGGTTCAGCGGAATCACTAAAAAATGCTCACGTTAGAGTTATCGTTACTGAGATTGATCCCATCTGCGCGCTGCAGGCAGCAATGGAAGGTTATGAAGTTAAAAAGATGGATGATGCTGTTAAAGAAGCTGATATCGTTGTAACTGCAACTGGCAATAAAAATATTGTAACGGAAAGACATTTTAGGGCATTAAAAGATAAAGCTGTTGTTTGCAACATCGGACACTTTGATACTGAAATTGATATGGCCTGGTTGAATAAAAATTACGGCAAAACTAAAATCACAATAAAGCCGCAGGTTGATAAATACACAATTGATGGAAAAGATATTATTGTTCTTGCCGAAGGAAGACTAGTAAATCTTGGATGTGCAACCGGTCATCCTTCATTTGTTATGTCTAACTCATTTACAAATCAAACGCTTGCTCAGATTGAATTATGGAATCATCCGGAAAGATATGAAAACAAAGTTTACACTCTACCAAAACATCTTGATGAAAAAGTTGCAAGACTTCATCTTAAAAAAATTGGTGTTGAGCTTGATGTGTTATCGCCAGAACAAGCAGAGTACATAGGTGTAAAGGTTGAAGGACCATTTAAGCCGGATTATTACAGATATTAAAATCAAATTAAAATAAATTCATATAAAAGGCTGTTCGAAAGTTCAGCCTTTTTATTTATTTGGCGGCATATTCAAATGGGTAGCTGACTGCAAACCTTTTGATACTTCTGGAAGAATGCCCAACCTTATATAATGTGGTCTGATATGACTTCTTAATAAAGGTAGATAAACTGCAAACGCAATTGCTCCTGCTAAGCAGATCATTCCACCCGATAAAATTGTATATGGCGCCCCAAGCTTACTTGCTAAAGTGCCTGCTATTAAACTGCCAATTGGAGCTGTACCCATAAATGCCATTACATAAAGACTCATAACACGCCCGCGCTTGTTATCATCTACAAGAGTTTGCAATAGTGTATTTGTAGAAGCCATCTGTACCATCATACCAAATCCTGTAAATGACATCAACACAAGAGAGAAAATCAGATTTTGTGAAAAAGAAAACAGCATTAATCCAACTGCAAAAATTGTAGCTGATATTGCAATCCATTTCCCTAAACCTAAAACGCTTTTTCTTGAGGCAAGATATATTGCTCCTGCCAGAGCCCCAACGCCAACTGCGCCAAATAGTAATCCGAGAGTGTTTGCATTTCCTTTTAGTATATCTCTGGCAAAAACCGGCATCAATACAGTATAGGGTCCTCCTGTTAAACTTACTAATCCAAGAAAAAGCAAAAGAACTTTTATCGGTTTGAAATCGTATGCATACTTTAAACCATCCTTTAAACCCTTTAAAACTTTTTCAGGTTTGATAATTTTAGTTTTAGGAATGATGTGCATCATCAGTAATGCGATAATAACAGCCATATAACTTATTGCGTTAAGTAAAAAACAAAGACCCTCTCCAAGTAATGAAATCATAATTCCTGCAATAGTTGGTCCGATAAGTCTTGCTGCATTAAACATTGAAGAATTAAGTGCGATGGCATTTGGTAAATCTGTTTTATTATCAACAATATCTACAACAAATGATTGTCTTGTTGGCATATCAAATGCATTTACGATTCCTATAAAAACACTTAAAAATATTATGTGCCAGATTTGAATTGTATTGGTTAAAGTAAGTACAGCCAGTATTGCTGCCTGAATCATTGCAAGAGATTGTGTCAAAATTATTATATGATGCCTGTTAAAGCGATCAGCTAAAACGCCAGCCAATGGAGCTAAAATAAATGTGGGGATTTGTCCTGCGAATCCAACAATACCTAATAAAAATGGTGAATCAGTTAATCTGTAAACTAACCAGCCCAATGCAATTTGCTGCATCCAGGTACCGATTAAAGAAATTCCCTGTCCGCCCAAAAACAAACGGTAATTTCTATGTCTAAGCGACCGGACAACAAGCTTAATAGTTTCCGAACCCGACATAAATTATAATTATTCTTTTAATAAATTTTTTAAAGCACTTTCAAGTTCTTTGAATTTAAATTGATATCCGTTGTTCAATAATTTTTTAACATCAACTCTTTGGCTTGCAGTTACTACTTCAGCCGCTTCACCAACAACAATCTTTAATACAAATTGGGGTACCGGAAAGAGGGAAGGACGGTGCAAAACTTTCCCAAGTGATTTAGCAAACTCTTTCATCCTAACCGGATTTGGTGATGCAGCGTTTACAGCTCCGCTTAATTTAGTGTTATCAATTGCGTGAATATAAATACCAACGATATCATCAATATGCAGCCACGATGCCCATTGTTTTCCACTGCCAAGTGGACCACCGATAAAAAATTTAAATGGGGGCAGCATCTGTTTAAGCGCACCATCTTCTGTGCTTAGCACTAATCCCGTTCTTACTTGAACACTTCTTACACCTGATTGCTCAACTTTTTTCGCTTCGTTTTCCCAAACCTTGCATACATCAGCAAGGAAATCATTTCCTGCAGGAGATTCTTCACTTAGAATTTTATCTCCACAATCTCCATAGTATCCAATTCCTGAAGCAGAAACTAAAACTCCGGGTTTATTGCTGCAGGATTTAATAGCATCGGCAAGATTTCTTGTGCTAACTTCTCTGGATTCTAATACTTCTTTCTTAAAAGCGTCATTCCATCTTTTAGAAAACAGATTTATTCCTGCCAGGTGAATCACTGCATCAACACCATTAATTTCTGATTTCCAATTATCCGGTTTTTTATAATTCCACTCAACAAACTTTTTAGCTTTAGGTAAAATTGATTTAGCTTTTTCAGAATTTCGACTAAATATAATTACTTCATCACCTCGATTTACTAAAGCATTTACAAGTTTTTTCCCAATCAATCCGGTTGCCCCGGTTATTACAATTTTTTTACTCATCTTAAATCCTTTTTTCTAACACAGACAATATAAAATTTTAATCATTCAAAAATAAAAAAGCCCCGAAAAAAATCGGGGCTAATAAGAAACCTGTTTATAGGATTGTAATTAACGTTGTTAATCGTTCATTATTTAATAAGCGTCATTTTTCTTGTTTGAGTAAAGCCGTTAGCTTGGATCTTGTAAAGATAAATTCCGCTGTTAAGATTTGATGCATCAAAGTTAACAGTATGTGAACCGGCTTCTTTAAATCCATTGACTAATGTTGCAACTTCCTGTCCAAGTAAATTGTAAACAGAAAGTTTAACGTTTCCACCTTCAGGAAGATTAAATTTAATTGCTGTAGTTGGATTAAATGGATTAGGATAATTTTGTGCTAACTCAAACTGATTAACAGTATTTGAATTTATATTAACTTCAACAACTTTTGAATAATCGAATGTACCATCTAAATCAATTTGTTTTAGTCTGTAGCTGTATTTGCCATCTGCTAAATTACGATCTGAATAAGAATATGATTTTGGCTGAGTTGTTGTTCCGTTACCCTGAACGAAAGCAATTTTCTGCCAGCCGGTTGAAGATGATTTTCTTTCGACTTCAAATCCTGAGTTATTAGTTTCAGTTGCAGTTGCCCATTTTAAAGAAACAGAATTTCCATTTACAGATGCAGCAAATGAAGTTAATTCAACAGGAACAACGTTATCTAATAGAACATCATCAATATAAAAACCACCGGATACATAATTAGCCGTTGTCCATCTGATATAGTAATCTCCGGTTAATTGAATAGGAACAGTCTCTTCTACAAAATCTAAACCAAAATCACCACCGGCACCTTTACTCGTAAACGTTGCCTTATCCGTCCAATCAGTACCATTTGTAGAAACCTGAACTTTAACTTGTAGATTAGCTTCGTCATTATAGGCAGCAAGCCAAAATGATAATGTGCCAGGATCTTTTACCATCGGAGAAGTGATCCAATGATCTGCATTATGTGTCTCATCCCATCCAGCATATTTATCTGAGTTGTGTCCATAACCTGCAAGATTCCAGGTTTGAGCATTGCTGAAAGTCCAACCCGCTATTGGGTCACCGCTGTTGGTAATTGATTCAAAATTTTCACTGAGTAAGTATGGTGAAACAACCGCTTCTGCAGCTAAATCTACCCAGGCTTCTGCGCTTGTAGTCCCGTGTCCTACTCTTACTCCATCGAAAGCCCCGGCGGGATTTGTAACTCCTCTGTTATGCCATATAAAACTTCCAACACCGCCTGCAATTACATTGTAACCATCAAAATCAGGATCACCTGCACCTATAAGACCGCCAACTGTAGCAGTACATTCTGCACTGCTTGTAGATGGTTCAGAAGTTAATGATGGGTTAACCCAGAGATATGCTTCATCATCATATCTTTCAGGGGCGACTGTTCCTGCAGCATTAAAAGTGTATCGAACAACAATAAGATAGGTTTCATTAAAGTTAAGTACAGTGGTTCCATATGTTAGTCCATTTGCAACACTTGTAGTCTGTTTGGATATCCCTAGACTATAGCCCGCACCGTTAGTTGTTGCATAAATCTTAGGCGATAAAGCTGAAGTTGAGCCAACTGAATCTCCTAACGATAAAAAATATCCGACAGAATTTGCGGATGCTGAAGATATTCTAAGTAAAAATGAAAAGTAAAATGTGGTACCTGAATAGTTTTTAACACTATTAAACAATTTAAATAATCTGCTCGTACCAGAAACTCCGACCGGCATTTCTACATATTCGCCACCGCCACCATTATATCCTGTATATTCTAAAGGCAAGGAATTGGCAACTGTAAGTTCAGCAGCACCTGTGC
>OEIU01000695.1_pt1 | contig 28476 bp, 28 predicted proteins | sample 1539221 | NCBI WGS metagenome assembly OEIU01 (sample SAMN03792071, study PRJEB22550) | activated sludge metagenome | feature: wastewater treatment plant; material: activated sludge; isolation source: Wastewater treatment plant of a petroleum refinery complex | place: Argentina: Zarate | collected...
CGAGCGTGGTCGAGGCGCGGGAACGCATCAAGCGCTTCGGGGCCGCGGCGGTGGGCAACGTGGTGAAGCTCCTCGGGCAGGGCGCCGCGTAGCCGATCGGCGCCACGGTCAGTGGCCTGGTCTACGACTTCTCCACCGACCGTGCGAAGCGCGACCTGGGCTGGTCGCCGAGGGGCCCCTTCGAGCAGAGCCTGCGTGATACGCTGGGCCGGAGCCCGTGGTCGGGGGCGTGCCGCCGGAGGTCTTCTTCGCGCCATCTTTCGACGGGGCGACTCCGCGCGGCAAGGTCGTGTTCCACGACGCATTCAAGGCCGATCACTGACCAATCGGGGGAACGGGATCGTGACTCTGCAACTCTGGCTGCTGGCGATCACGTTCGTCGTCCTGGCCACGCCGAACGCGACGCTGTATGCGGTCTTCGCTGGTGCCGCGAGGCGCATGCTCGCATCGCGTCGCGCACAGCGCCGCTTCAACCTCGTCGGCGGTTCGCTGCCGGGTGGAGCGGACCTGTGGGCGCTGTTGGCCCGCCGCGCCGCATGAGGGCCGCCTCGTACGCCGGCCTCGCGATGCGCACGGGCTCCGGGCAGCGGCGCGGCGGCTGACGCGGCGCGATCGAGGGATTCGCAGTGGAATCGACATACGCCGTCCATCAGGGCATCGTCATCATGGTGCTCGACCGGCCGGAGCGCGGCAATGCGTTGTCGGCCGAATTCGTCGAATCCCTGCTCGAAGGGGTCGAGCGTGCCTGCGCCGACGTCTCGGCGCACACGCTGGTGCTGCGCGCGCAGGGCCGGCACTTCTGCACGGGCTTCGACCTGTCGGATCTCGACGCGCAGACCGACGCGACGCTTCTGCATCGCTTCGTGCGCATCGAGACGCTGCTCGACGCGCTGTGGCGCGCGCCGCTGCGCACCGTCGCGATCGCGCAGGGGCGCGTGATGGGCGCGGGCGCCGACCTCTTCGCCGCCTGCGACCGGCGGATGCTGGCACCGGGCGCCAGCCTGCGCTTTCCCGGCGCGGGCTTCGGCATCGTGCTGGGCACCCGCCGGCTGGCCGCGCGCGTCGGCGACGCTACCGCGCTTCAGTGGGTCTCCGAAGGCACGACGGTCGACGCGCGCGCGGCGCTCGACGCCGGGCTGGCGACCGCCGTCCTCGAGCACGATCCGCCGCAGGACGAGCCCGCCGCCGCCGCAGCAGCGGCGACCGCGCTCGCGGCGATCCCGCTGCCCTCGGTCGATCGCAGTACCTTCGCCGCATTGCGTGCTGCGATCGGCGACGACGGCGCCGATGCCGACCTCGCTGCGCTGGTGCGCTCGGCGGCCCGGCCCGGCCTCAAGGCGCGGCTGCTCGCGTACCGCGACCGGCAACTCGCGGCGCGGCCGCGCTGATTCTCCAGGAGATTCGCGATGTTCCCCACCACCGTCGCCGGCAGCCTCCCGAAGCCGGGTTGGCTCGCCGAAACCAGCAAGCTGTGGCCCGCGTGGAAGCAGCAGGGCGAGGCGCTCGCCGAAGCCAAGCGCGACGCCACCGTGCTGTGGCTGAAGGAGCAGGAGCAGGCCGGGCTGGACATCGTCACCGACGGCGAGCAGAGCCGGCAGCACTTCGTCCACGGCTTTCTCGAAGCGGTCGAAGGCATCGACTTCGAGCACAAGGTGAAGATGGGAATCCGCGACAACCGCTACGAGGCGATGGTGCCGCAGGTCACCGGCCCGCTGCGGCTGAAGGGCCGCGTGCACGCCGTCGAAGCGAGGATCGCCCGCGCCTACACGACGAAGAAGCTCAAGTTCACGCTGCCGGGTCCGATGACGATCGTCGACACCGTCGCCGACGCGCACTACGGCAGCCGCGCGAAGCTGGCGATGGCGTTCGCCGAGCTGCTGAACCAGGAGGCGCGGGCGCTGCAGGCCGACGGCGTCGACGTGATCCAGTTCGACGAGCCGGCGTTCAACGTCTTCATGGACGACGTGAAGACCTGGGGCATCGACGCGCTGCACCGCGCGATCGAGGGGCTGTCGTGCACGACCGCCGTGCACATCTGCTATGGCTACGGCATCCAGGCGAACATCGACTGGAAGACCTCGCTCGGCGGCGAGTGGCGCCAGTACGAGGCGATCTTTCCGGCGCTCGCGAAGAGCCGCATCGACCAGGTCTCGCTCGAATGCGCGAACTCGCGCGTGCCCGACCGGCTGATGGGGTTGCTCGAAGGCAAGGACGTGCTGGTCGGCGTGATCGACGTGGCCACCGACGCGGTCGAGACGCCCGAGCAGGTCGCCGACACGATCGGGCGCGCGCTGCGCTACGTGCCGGTCGACCGGCTCTTTCCGTGCACCAACTGCGGAATGGCGCCGATGAGGCGCGACGTCGCGCTGGCGAAGCTGCGGGCGCTGGCCGCGGGGGCGCAGCTCGCGCGCGAACGCTCAGGCGCGGCGCCCGCGCAGTCGCCGCGGCGGCCGTAGTCGCCGCGACGACCGGGGCCGCCGTCTACTGTCGCGTCATCTGCACCTTCCAGCCGTTGCCCATCGCGCCCTGGAGGTTGTTGTCGTCGACGCGGTTCATCGTGACCGAGAAGTCGGGGCAGCCCGCGAGCACTTGCGAGCGCATCACGCGGAACACCAGCTTCTCGGGCGTGGCGGTCTTCACGACGATCGGCGCCTCGCGGCCCGCGCACGGATCGCGCCTGTCGCGGGACACCACCTTCCAGGCGCCGCCCTCGTCCTTCACGTCGACGGTGCCCTGCACCTGGACCCTCTCGGTCGCGTCGAACTGCATCTTCCAGGTGCCGTTGTGCGGATTGCCGGCTTGCGCGAACGCGTCGGCGCCCTGCAGGCCGAGGGCGATCAGCGCGAGCGGAAGCAGCGATGGGCTGGCGTGGCGCATGGTGGCTACTCCGGATGAAAGGATGCAGCGCTCGCGCCGGCCGCGCCGGCTCAGCCGCTGCCCTCGAGCGTCTGGATGACGCGAAACCGCATGCCGTCGGCCTGCGCGAGGTAGATCGGCATCGCCTTGTCGGCGTTGCTGCGCCAGCGCGTGGCGCGAACGCTCTCGAAAGCCACCGACCCGTTGTCGCGCTGCCGGTGATCGAGCAGGCCGCGCAGGAACGCGACCCCCTCGTAGGTCGACTGCCCGAGCGCGTTGAGCACCGGCGCGCGCTCGCCGAAGCGCGACCAGTAGCGCTCGCGAAACGCGCCGTTGCCGTCGGTATCGAGCGACCCGAAGTAGCCCGAGGCGACGAACAGCCCTTCGGTGTGCTCCGGGCCGATCGCCAGCAGCCCGTTCTCCTCGATCGCGCACGACAGCCGGATCGCCTGGCGCGCGAGGCCCGACTCGCCGAACGCACGGCTGAAGTCCACCGCGTCCTGGCCGACGAGCGACATCAGCACCGCCTGCGCGCGGCTGCGCCGGATGTCGTCGACCAGCTGCTCGACGTCGCAGCTGCCGATCGGCACGTAGCGGCTGCCGACCACTTCGCAACCCGCCTTCGCGAGCGCCGTGGCCGCCAGCGCGTGCGAGCGCCGCGGCCAGCAGTAGTCGTTGCCCACCATGTACCAGCGCCGCAGCGCGTAGCGGCGCGTGAGCCAGTCGATCGCGGGCAGCAGCTGGTGCCGTGGCGTCTCGCCGATCGCCATCACGCCCGCGGGCATCGCGCCGCCTTCGTAGAGCGGCGTGTAGACGAACGGAAGCGTGCCGTCGAGCTGTCCGATGACGCGCTCGCGCACCGAACTGGTGTGCATGCCGACCAGCGACTCGACGGCGCCGTCGCTGATCAGCTGCTCGATCTGCGCCTCGAGCGCCTCCGATTCGTCGCTCGCGTCGATCACCGTGAGGTTGACGCGGCGCCCGCGCACGCCGCCCGCGGCGTTCCACTCCTCGGTAGCGAGCGTTGCGCAGGCCAGGCACGACGGTCCCCAGATGCCGGCGGTGCCGGACATCGGGATCAGCATGCCGACACGGTACTCGTCGACGTCGAGCTCGACGTCGTCGATGCGGCGCGCGAGCGGGCCGGGAGCCCTGCGGCTCGATGCCGGGCGTTCGCGCCCGCTGACCTCGAATCCGGTACGCGCCAGCCCCTGATGCCCCATCGCCGCTCCATGGAAGAAACGTGGTTGTACCGCAATCCGGCGCGGCGCAATACCCCCGGATACCCGGCAACGATGCCGTGCTGCAGCATGGTGCGCGCGACCTTCCTTCGGCGCCGTTGGACACTGCGCTGCAACATTCGTGCCGGAACGGCGGCGCAGCGGACGCGTCGCCGGGCGTGCCCTTTTCGGGCGCCTCTGTTCAGTGCAGCGGGTGCCTGCGATGCCAGGCCGTCTCGCGCTGGAACGCGCGTCCGGCGCGCACCAGCACCTGCTCGCGCCAGTGGCCAGCGACGAGCTGGATCGCCACTGGCGTGCCGCGCGCGGTGAAGCCGGCGGGCAGCGTGATCGTCGGGTGGCCGCTCATGTCGAACGGTGCGGTGAAACGGATGAGCGCCGCGAGCCCTTCGGGCGCCGAGATCGTGGCGTCGAGCTGCTCGATCGTCGGCGACGCGAACGGCTGCGCCGGCACCAGCAGCAGGTCGACGTCGTCGAACAGCGCCGCGACGCGCCCGGCGAAGTCGCGACGGCGCACGAGGATGCGCTGGTACTCCATGCCCGAGAGCTTGCGCCCGTCTTCGAGGAAGCCCGCCAGTGCGGGCCCGTAGGCGGCCTTGCTCGCGGGGTAGGTGCGTTCGTGCGCCACCGCGGCCTCGACTGCGCAGTTCGGTCCCCAGTCGGCCAGCGCGTGTCCGGTGTCGGGGAACGCCACGGACCGCACGCTCGCGCCCAGTGCGCGCAGCACCGCCAGCGCGTCGCGCATCGCCTGCGCCGTGGGCGCGTCGACGTCGGTGCCGGTGAAGCGTTCGTCGATGCCGACGCGCAGATTGCGCAGGTCGTTGTCCAGGCCCGCGAGGTAGTCGGGCACCGGCTCGCGCGACGCGGTGGGGTCGTTCGGGTCGGCGCCGGCGATGATGCCGAGCACGGCGCCCGCGTCGGCCGCGCTGCGGCACATGGGCCCGAAGTGATCCAGCGAGGCGGCCAGCTCGAACGCGCCGTAGCGCGACACCCTTCCCCAGGTGGGCTTCAGGCCGGTGACGCCGTTGGCCGCCGAAGGAAAGCGGATCGATCCGCCGGTGTCCGAGCCGAGCGACGCGAAGCACAGGCCGGCCGCGGTGGCGACGCCCGAGCCGCTCGACGACGCGCCCGACCAGTGCTCGGGGTGCCAGGGGTTCACCGGAGGTGGCACCGACGGGTGGTGCACGACCAGCGCGCCCTCGGTGAGCTGCAGCTTGCCGAGCAGCACGGCGCCGGCCTCGCGCAGCCGCGTCACGACGGTGCCGTCGAAGGCGGGGCGAAAGTCGCGGTGCAGCGGCATGCCCGCCGCGGTCGGCACGCCGCGCGTGAAGCAGAGGTCCTTCAGCGCAATCGGCACGCCGTGCAGCGGGCCGAGGATCTGGCGGCGCATGATGCGCTCCTCGGCCTTGCGCGCCTGCTCGAGCGCGAGCTCGGGGGTGACCGTCGCGTAGGAATGCAGCCTGGGGTCGAGCGCCGCGATCCGGCGCAGCATCGCCTCGGTGACCTCCACCGGCGAGACCTTGCGCGCGTGCAGCAGCTTCGCCAGCTCGGTGGCCTCGAGGTAGTGCAGGTCGTCGCCGCTCATCGGCCGCTCCGTCGTGTGAACCCTTGCGATTCGTCGGGACGTGCTTGGCGGTTCGTGCGGTCGCGGCCTAGAATGGCGCCGCCATGCCCAAGCCAGCCAGGAAACCGGCCGTCGGTCCGTCGTTGCAGAGCCTGCTCTCGGAAGCGAGCCGGCGCGCGACGGCCGATCTCGAGCGCGTCCTCGGGCCCGAAGGGGTGCCGGTCGAGTTCTGGCGGGTGCTCGAAGTGCTGGCCGACGAGAGCGGCCGCCCGATGTCGGCGCTCGCCGAGGCGCTGTCGATGAAGCTGCCGTCGCTCTCGAAGCTGATCGACCGCATGGTGGCCAGCGCGCTCGTGCAGCGCGCGCCCGATCCGCTCGACCAGCGCCGCGTGCTGGTCTACATCTCCGACCTCGGACTGGCCCGCGTGCGGCAACTGCAGGGCACCGTGCGGCGGCAGCGATCGTCGCTCGAGTCGTCGCTCGGGCGCGACGAGGGCCGCGAACTGAAGCGCCTGCTCGAGGCGTTCATCCGCGAGCAGCGTTCCTGAGGCGCGCGCGCGGCGCGCCCGATTCGTTCTCCTTCTCACCGTCCTTCCTTCGCCGCCGACGCGACGTCGCCCGTGCGGCGCGCCCGATCGCGCGCCGCTGCAAGCGAAGGATACTTGAAACGGAAAACAAAATACTTGACAAGGAAAACATCGGCGGCAGACACTGAATCGGCCCTTGCGTTTCGGCACGCACTTCTTTCGGGGAAGTCATGGTTCTGCTCGGCTGGCTGTTCGGGATCATCGTCGCGATCGTCGTCATCGCCGTCGGCGTCGCGTTCCTCAACCGTTTCTATCGAAAGTCCACGCGCGACACCGCGCTGGTGCGAACCGGCTTCGGGGGGCAGAAGATCGTCCTGTCGGGCGGCTGCCTGGCGCTGCCGTTCCTGCACCGGGTCGAAGAGATCAACATGCGCACCATCCGCGTGGAGGTGCGCCGCACCGGCGACAAGTCGCTGATCACCGCCGACCGCATCCGCGTCGACGTCGAGCTCGAGTTCTACGTGCGCGTGCAGCCGTCGGTCGAGGGCGTGGCCACGGCGGCGCAGGCACTGGGCGCGCGCGCGCTCAATCCCGACGGCATCCGCAACATGCTCGAGGGCCGCTTCATCGACGCGCTGCAGTCGGTGGCGGCGGCGCAGACGATGGACAGCCTGCACGAGCAGCGCGGCGAGTTCGTCCGCCACGTCGGCGAGCAGGTGCGCGAGAACCTCGCGCACAACGGCGTGCTGCTCGACTCGGTCTCGCTCACACGGCTCGACCAGGCGCCGTTCGCGTCGCTCGACGAGAACAACGCGTTCAACGCGGTGGGGATGCGCAAGCTCTCCGAGATCATCTCGTCGAACAAGAAGAAGCGCACCGAGATCGAGGCCGAGGCCGAGATCGCCGTGCGGCAGACGCAGCTCGAGGCCACCAAGCGGCGCCTGAACCTGATGCAGCAGGAGGAGCAGGCGCAGATCGAGCAGCGCCTGGAGATCGAGAAGATCAAGTCGGCCAGCGACGCCGAGGCCGCGAAGGCCCGCGAGGACGCGCTGATCGCCAGCGAGAACGCCCGGCTCACGCGCGAGAAGGAGACCCGCGTCATCGAGATCACCAAGCAGCGCGAGATCCGCCGGATGGAGATCGAGGCGCAACTCAACGCCGAGGCGCACAAGGTCGACTCGGCGATCAAGCTGGCCGAGAAGCACGCGGCCGAGGCGAAGGCGCAGGCGCAGGCCGAGCTCGCGCGAACCGAGATCGTGCTGGCGCAGGAACACGTGCAGACCGAGCGCGAGCGCGCAATCATCGAGCGCTCGCGCGAGATGGCGGTCAAGCGCGAACAGGAGGCCGGCGAGGTCGCGGCGGCCAAGGCCGGCACCGAGGCCGACGTGCTGATCCGGCGCGCGCAGGCCGAAGCGCAGGCGGTGCGCACCCGGGCCGAGGCCGAGCGCCTTCGCATGCTCGCCGAGTCGGAAGGCAGCCGAGCGCTGATCGAGGCCGAGAACTCGCGCAGCGACAGCCTGATGAAGCTGCAGCTCGAACGCTACCGCCTCGACAAGATGCCGGAGATCGTCGCGCAGATGATGAAGCCGGCCGAGAAGATCGACAGCATCCGCATCCACCAGGTCAGCGGCTTCGGCGGCGCGCCGGGCGCCGGCAACGGCGGCGACGCTGCCGCGCGGCCGCCGGTCAACCAGGTGATGGACAGCATCATGGGCATGGCGCTTCAGCTGCCGGCCCTGAAGAGCATCGGCGACTCGATCGGCGTCGACTTCTCGTCGGCGATCAAGGCGACCACCGGCGACGGCCAGGGCGGCGAGCGCGCCGACGACCGGCCCGCGGGCGGCAGCTGAGCCGCCGCGCACTCCCTTCCCCACCCCAGACCGAATCGTTCAGGAGACGAGCATGTCACTCACGCGTCGTGAATTCATCGCGGGCGCAGGGTCCGCAGCACTGGCCGGCGCCGTACCGCTGCGATCCGCCTTCGCGGCGGGCGCCCCGATCAAGCTCGGCACGCTGCTCGACAATTCGGGCAACCTCGACCTCTACGGCAAGCCGATGTCGATGGCCACGACGATGGCGGTCGAGGAGATCAACGCGGCCGGCGGCCTGCTCGGGCGCAAGATCCAGCTGATCCAGTACGACACCCAGTCGGACATCGCGCTGTACACCAAGTTCGCGCAGCAGCTGGTGCGCGACGACAAGGTCGACGTCGTCCACGGCGGCATCACGTCGGCCTCGCGCGAGGCGATCCGGCAGGTGTTCCGGCGCTCGAACACGCTGTACTTCTACAACATCCTGTACGAAGGCGGCGTCTGCGACCGCAACACGATCGTCACCGGTACCACGCCGGCGCAGGTCGTCGAGCCGGTGATCGACCTGGCGATGAAGAAGTGGGGCGACAAGGTCTACGTGCTCGCCGCCGACTACAACTACGGCCAGATCACCGCGAAGTGGATCGCCCACTACGTGGCGCAGCGCAAGGGCACGACGCTGAAGACCGACTTCTTCCCGCTCGACGTCTCCGACTTCGGCTCGACGATCGCGAAGATCCAGCAGGAGAAGCCGTCGTTCGTCGTCTCCGCGCTGGTGGGCGGCGCGCACATGTCGTTCTACCGCCAGTGGGCCGCGTCGGGCATGAACAAGAAGATCCCGCTCGCCGCGACGGTGTTCGGCGTGGGCAACGAGCAGATGGCGCTGTCGGCGGCCGAAGGCGACGGCATCCTGATCGCCGGCAACTACAGCCAGGAGGCCGACACGCCCGCGAACAAGGACTTCCTCGCGCGCTGGCAGAAGCGCTTCGGCGACCCGAAGGTGGTGCACGAGATCGCGGTCTCGCAGTACCAGGGCATCATGCTCTGGGCCGAAGCGGTCAGGAAGGCCGGTTCGGTCAAGCACGACGCGGTGGTCAAGGCGCTCGAGTCGGGCGTGAAGATCGAAGGGCCGGCCGGCACGGTGGCGCTCGACGCGAAGACCCACCACGCGTCGCTCGACATCAACGTGATGGAAGTGAAGAACCAGAAGCTCACCATCCTCCAGACGGTCAAGCAGCGTCCGCCGAGCGACACCGCCCAGTACTGCGACCTGCAGAAGAACCCGAAGGAGAACAAGCAGTTCGAGGTGAAGATCTGACCGGGCCGCGCCGCTGCTGACGGAGCGATCGCCGTGGACTACGCGGGCGTCGTCGTCCTCGAGATCCTGTACATGATCGCCTTCCTGGCGCTCACCAGCGCCGGGCTGGCGATCGTGTTCGGGATGATGCGGGTCATCAACCTCGCACACGGCGAGTTCGTGATGCTCGGCGGCTACACGACGATCGCCTGCGCGAAGGCCGGCATCGACATCTACTTCGCGATGCTCGTGGTCGCCCCGCTGGTGGTCGGCGTCTGGGGGCTGATCGTCGAGCGGTTGATCATCCGCTTCCTCTACGGCCGCATGATCGACACGATGCTCGCGACCTGGGGCCTGAGCCTGCTGATGGTGGGCGCGGTGACGCTGATCTTCGGCAGCAGCGCGGTCAGCGTGCCCGCGCCGATTCCCGGCTACCAGCTCGGCAGCTACCAGATGGGCGGCTACAACCTGTTCATCATCGCGGTGGCGATCCTTCTTGTGCTGGCGCTGTGGGCCGTGTTGCGCTTCACGCGCGCAGGGCTCATCGCGCGCGGCGCGATGCAGGGCGCCGACGTGGTCGCCGCGCTGGGCTACAACCCGCGCAAGGTCTACATGGTCACCTTCACCGCCGGTGCGGCGCTGTCGGGGCTGGCCGGAGGCGTGCTGGCGCCGCTCACCGGACTGCTGCCGTCCTCGGGCGGCGCGTACATCGCCAAGGCGTTCATCACGGTCATCACCGGCGGCGCCGCGGTCATTTCGGGCACGCTGTCCAGCTCGGTGCTGTTCGGCGTCATCAACCAGCTCACGTCGTTCGGCGCGGGTCCCGTCATCGGCGAGATCGCGATGCTGGTGCTGGCGGTCGTTCTGCTGCGGCTGATGCCGCAGGGCATCACGGGGCGATTCTTTCGCAACGGCACATGACGGGCTGGCGTTCGATCGGTCGCGTGAGCTGGGGCTGGTTCCTCGCGGCGACGGCGGTGCTCGCGCTGCTGCCGCTCGGCTTCGACACCAACACCATGACGGTGTTGCTGATCTGGGCGCTGTTCGCCCTGTCGCTCGGGATGATGTGGGGGTACGCCGGCCTGCTCAGCTTCGGGCACTCGGCGTACTTCGGCCTGGGCGCGTACGCGTACGCGATCTCGGCGGTGAACATGGGCGAGAGCACGGTGCCGCTGCTGCTCGCGGTGCTGGTGCCGGCGGCGTGCGCCGCGGTCGTCGGCGCGATGATGTTCTACGGCCGCATCAGCGACGTCTACATGGGCGTCATCACGCTCGTGTTCACGCTGATCCTGTTCAAGTTCATGAGCGCGACCGCCGGTGACGCCTACCGGATCGGCGACGCGCGGCTCGGCGGCTTCAACGGCATCCCCGGCTTCCCGACGCTGAACCTGCCGGGGTTCCCCGACGTCTCGCTGTACGGCGTGCCCACCTACTACGTCTGCGCGGCGGCGTTGCTGCTGTGCTACCTCGTCTGCCGCTGGATCCTCGCGCGCTCGTTCGGCCGCGTGCTGGTCGGCATCCGCGAGAACGAGGCGCGCTGCGAGCTGATGGGCTACGACGTGCCGCTGTACAAGACCGCGATCTTCACGATCAGCGCCGGCATGGCGGGGCTCGCCGGCTGCCTGTTCGCGAACTGGGCCGAGATCGTCACCCCCGGGCTGTTCAGCCTCGGGCAGGCCGCCGAAGTGCTGATCTGGGTCATCGTCGGCGGACTGGGCACGCTGATCGGCCCGATCCTCGGGGCGATGGCGCTGGGCATGGTCAAGCTGCTGCTCGGCCAGCAGACGCTGATCGACAACTCGCTGGTGCTGGGCGCGATCCTGATCGTCGTCGTGCTGGCGTTGCCGCGCGGCGTCCTGCCCACGCTGCAGCGCGCGCTGGGCTGGCGCGCCCGCGCGCGGCGCAGCAGCGCGAAGGCCGCCGGTGCGCGGCGCCGGCTCGGCGGCACGTCGGGAGAGGCCTCGTGAGCGGCATCGTCGAGACGCACGAGCTCACGATGCGCTTCGGCGGCGTGGTCGCCGTCGACAAGGTGAACTTCGCGCTGCGCGAGCGCGAGCTGCGCTGCCTGATCGGGCCCAACGGCGCGGGCAAGAGCACGTTCTTCAAGTGCCTCACCGGCCAGTACCGGCTGGGCCACGCGAACGGGCGCGTGCTGATCCGCGGCAGCGACGTCACCGGCTGGCGCCCGAACCAGATCGTTCGGCTGGGCGTCGGCGTGAAGACGCAGGTGCCCTCGGTGATGAACGGCCTCACGGTCGAGGAGAACCTCTGGCTCGCGGCGCGGCGCGTGCACGGCTGGGACGGCAGCCCCGGCGCGGTCGACGAGACGATCGCCGAGCTGCAGCTCGGCGACGTCGCGCGCCGGCCGGTCGGCGAGCTCGCGCACGGTCGCCGCCAGATGGTCGAGATCGGCATCGTGCTGGTTCAGCGGCCCTGGCTGGTGCTGCTCGACGAGCCTGCGGCCGGCATGACCGGCGACGAGGTCGAGCGGCTGATCGAGGTCATCCGGCGCATCAACGACTCGGCGGCCGTGATCGTGGTCGACCACGACATGGAGTTCGTCCGCCTGCTCGGCGCGCGCGTGACGGTCTTCCACCAGGGCTCGATCCTCGTCGAGGGCTCGGCCGACGCCGTGTTGAACGACGCGCGGGTGCGCGAGGTTTATCTGGGGAACCGGGCGGGATGAAGCCACACCAGGAGCCGCTGGCGGGCGCGGGCGAGGCGCCGGTGGGGACGAGCCGCATCGTGCTCGAAGTCGAAGGGCTGCACGCCGGCTACGGTCGCGTGCCCGTGCTGCACGGCGTGTCGTTCCGGCTGCACGAAGGCGAGGCGCTGGGCATCGTCGGCCACAACGGCATGGGCAAGACGACGCTGCTCAAGGCGATCATGGGCCTGCTGCCGGCGACGTCGGGCCGGATCACGATCGACGGCGCCGACGTCACCCGCGAGCCGCCGTTCACGCGCAGCCGGCGCGGCCTCGGCTACGTCGCGCAGGGCCGCGGCATCCTTCCGGGGCTGAGCGCGCTCGAGAACCTGCGGCTCGCCTGGACCGGCGACTCCGACGAGGCCGAGCAGGAGGCCGTCGATCGCGTGGTGGCGCTCTTTCCGCGGCTCGAGCGACTGCTCGACCGCCGTGGCGGCGCGCTGTCCGGCGGCGAGCAGCAGCTGCTCGCGCTCGCGCGGGCGCTGGTGCCGAACCCGTGGGTGGTGCTGCTCGACGAACCGTCCGAAGGCATCCAGCCGTCGATCATCCACGAGATCGGGCAGACACTGTCGCGGCTGCGCAGCCAGGCGGGCCTCGCGGTGGTCATCGTCGAGCAGAACCTCGACCTCGTGCTCGACGTCGCGAGCCGCATCGCCGTCATGGAGAAGGGGCGCCTCGAACGCGAGTTCGAGGCCGACCAGGTCGGGGCGACCTCGGCGCTGGTGGCTGCGCTCGGCATGGGCACGGTGCGCACCGCGCGCGGCGGAGACCGTGGCGCGCGCCTCGCGGCGGCACCTGGCCGCGCGCCCGCCGGGGGCGCTCCGGCGGCCCGGCCCGTGGTCGCCGCCCGGCCGCCCGGAGCGTCGGCCGCGCAACCGCCAGCGGCTGCGAGCCGGCGCCCGGCTGCGATCGAGCTGCCGCGAGCGGCCGCGTCACCGGCGTCCGCGGCCCCGGCGCCGCGCGCCGGCGGGCTCGCGCCTGCCACCCGTTCAACCACCATCGCGGATTCAGGGGCCACCATGGGGACCGTCAAGCGACCGACGCTCGACCAGATGCGCGAGATCGTCTCGTCGCTGCACATGAGCATGTCGGACCACGAGATCAACGAGTACCTGGAGGTGATGGAGGGGACGCTGCAGGCCTACGATCGCCTGACGCAGATTCCCGACAACCTTCCGGCGGTGCGCTATCCGCGCACGCCGGGCTACCGGCCCGGGCCCGCCGAGAATCCGCTGAACGCGTGGGCGGTGAAGTCGGAGGTGCGCGGCGCGCATCACGGCCCGCTCGCCGGCAAGCGCATCGTGCTCAAGGACAACGTGTGCCTGGCCGGCGTGCCGATGATGAACGGCGCCTCGACGCTCGAGGGCTACGTGCCCGACATCGACGCGACCGTGGTCACGCGCATCCTCGACGCCGGCGGCACCATCGTCGGCAAGGCGCACTGCGAGTACTTCTGCCTGTCCGGCGGCAGCCACACGTCGGCGCACGGCGCGGTCCACAACCCGTACCGCTACGGCTACGCGGCGGGCGGCTCGTCGTCGGGCTGCGGGGCGCTGGTCGGCGCCGGCGAGGTCGAGATGGCGATCGGCGGCGACCAGGGCGGCTCGATCCGAATGCCGGCGGGCTGGTGCGGCATCTACGGGATGAAGGCCACCCACGGGCTGGTGCCGTACACCGGCGTGATGCCGATCGAGGCCACGATCGACCACGCCGGGCCGATGACCGCGACGGTGGCCGACAACGCGCTGCTGCTCGAAGTGGTCGCCGGCGCCGACGGGCTCGATCCGCGCCAGTACAACGTGCGCGTCGACAAGTACACCACCGCGCTGGGACGCGGCATCGTCGGCATGCGGATCGGCGTCGTGACCGAGGGCTTCGGGCGCCCCGAGAGCGAGCCCGACGTCGACCAGAAGGTGCGCGAGGCCGCGGGCCGGCTGCGCGCGCTCGGCGCGACCGTCGACGAGGTGTCGATTCCGTGGCACCTGGACGGCCCGGCGGTCTGGACCTCGATCGCGCTCGAGGGGCTGCAGGCGCAGATGATGTACGGCAACGGGATGGGGTTCAACTGGGAGGGGCTCTACACGACGAGCCTGCTCGACGCGCACGCGAACTGGCGCGCGCGCGCCAACGAGCTGTCGCGCACGCTGAAGATCTCGATGCTGGTCGGCGAGTACTTCATCCGCCACTACCGCGGGCACTTCTACGCGAAGGCGCAGAACCTCGCGCGCGCGCTGCGCCAGGCCTACGACGACGCGCTCGCCCGCTACGACCTGCTGCTGATGCCGACGCTGCCGATGAAGGCCACGCCGCTGCCGCCCGCGAACGCGCCGCTCGCGCTGTGGTGCCAGCGCGGCTTCGAGATGCTCGGCAACACCTCGCCGTTCGACGTCAGTGGGCACCCGGCGATGAACGTGCCGTGCGCGATGAGCCACGGCCTGCCGGTGGGCATGATGCTGATCGGCAAGCACTTCGACGAGTCGACCATCTACCGGGCGGCCCACGCGTTCGAGCAGCTCGGGGACTGGCGCGAGTTCTGATGAGCCGCAACCCGTTCGCCTCCGACTGGCTGCGCGGCGCCGACGGCGAGCGCCAGCGGCCCCACGGGGGGCTGTCGTACGTCTCCGGCACCAGCGACGACCCGCTGCGCTTCCTGACGATCGCCGGGCTGCTCGATCGGGCGGTCGCGCGCAACGGCGGCGGCGACGCGGCGGTCTTCGTCGCCGACGGCGTTCGCCTGAGCTGGCACGACCTGCAGGCGCGCTCCGACGAGGTGGCAGCGGGGCTGCTCGCGCTCGGCATCGGGCGCGGTGACCGCGTCGGCATCTGGGCGCCGAACTGCGTCGAGTGGCTGCTGGTGCAGTTCGGCACCGCCCGCATCGGCGCGATCCTGGTCAACATCAACCCGGCGTACCGCACCTCCGAGCTCGAATACGCGCTGAACAAGGTGCAGTGCCGCGTGCTCGTGATGGCGCGCGCGCACAAGTCCAGCGACTACGTCGGCATGGTGCGCTCGCTCGCGCCCGAGATCGACCGGGTCGCGTCCGGCGAGCGCCTGCGGCTCGACCGCTTCGAGCGGCTGCGCCACGTCGTGCTGATCGGCGGCGGCCCGCGGCCGCGCGGCATGATGTCGTTCGACGAGCTCGTGCGCGGCGCCGGCCCGGCGCACCGGTCACGGCTGCCGGCGATCTCGGCGGCGCTCGACCCCGACGACGCGATCAACATCCAGTTCACCAGCGGCACCACCGGGTCGCCGAAGGGTGCCACGCTCAGCCACTTCAACGTCGTGAACAACGCGCGCTACTGCGCGCGCGCGATGGCGCTGTCGGCGCGCGACCGGCTTTGCATCCCGGTGCCGCTCTATCACTGTTTCGGGATGGTGCTGGGCGTGCTCGCCTGCACTGCGGTCGGTGCGGCGATGGTGTTTCCGGGCGCGTCGTTCGACGCGGAGGAGACGCTGCGCGCGGTGCAGGGCCAGCGGTGCACGGCGCTGCACGGTGTGCCGACGATGTTCATCGCGATGCTCGACCATCCGCGCTTCCGCGAGTTCGAGCTGTCGTCGCTGCGCACCGGCATCATGGCCGGCGCACCGTGCCCGATCGAGACGATGCGCCGTGTCGTCGACCAGATGCACATGAAGGAAGTGACGATCGGCTACGGAATGACCGAGACCAGCCCGATCTCGTTCCAGTCCGGCGTCGACGACCCGATCGAGCGGCGCGTGTCCACCGTCGGGCGCATCCAGCCGCACGCCGAGGTGAAGATCGTCGACGAGGCCGGCCGGATCGTGCCGGTGGGCGAGAAGGGCGAACTGTGCACGCGCGGCTACCTGGTGATGCGCGGTTATTGGGAAGACCCCGAGCGCACGCGCGAGGCGATCGACGAGGCCGGCTGGATGCACACCGGCGACCTCGCGACGATCGACGCCGAGGGCTACTGCAACATCGTCGGCCGCGTGAAGGACATGCTGATCCGCGGCGGCGAGAACGTCTACCCGCGCGAGATCGAGGAGTTCCTGCACACGCACCCGAAGGTGCAGGAGGTGCAGGTGTTCGGCGTGCCCGATCCGCGCTTCGGCGAGGAGGTCTGCGCGTGGATCGTCCTGCGGGCCGGCCAGCAGGCGAGCGCCGACGAGATCAAGGCGTTCTGCCAGGGGCGCATCGCGCACTACAAGGTGCCGCGCTACATCCGCTTCGTACCCGAGTTCCCGCTCACCGCGACCGGCAAGCCGCAGAAGTTCGTGATGCGCGAGCAGACGATGCGCGAGCTCGGCCTGTCGCAGGTGCGCACCGCCTGAAGGCGCCGCGCGCTCAGGCAAGCGTCGGCGAGACGTCCGATCGCCCGAGGTGTCGCTGCAACTGCGCGTGCAGCGCCACCGGATCGACGGGCTTGTCGAGCACGGCCCGGATGCCGCCTGCGCTCAGCTCGGCCTGCGACACGCCGTCGCGGTAGCCCGTATAGAGCAGGATCGGCACCTCGGGCCGCAGCGTCGCGACGGAGCGCGCCAGTTCGGTGCCGGTCAGGCGTGGCATCGTCTGGTCGGCGAGCACCAGGTCGAACGCGATGTCGCCGTTCGCCACCCGACGGTGCGCCTCGACGGGATCGCCGACCGCCACCACCTCCAATCCCCAGTTCTCGAGCAGCTCGCTCATGAAGCCGAGGACGGACGCTTCGTCGTCGACCAGCAGCACGCGGCCGCGCAGCGGCTCGAAGGCGTTGCGCGCGGCGGCGGGCGTGCGAGTGCCGACCCGGCTGCCCTCGATCGCCGGATCGAGCGGCGGGAGCAGCACCCGGAAGGTCGCTCCCGCGCCGTCCGCGCTCTCGACCACCACGTGCCCGCGGTGATCGTGCACGATGCCGTGCACGGTCGCGAGACCCATGCCGCTACCCTTGCCGACCTCCTTCGTGCTGAAGAATGGCTCGAAGATCCGGTCGAGTACCGGTGCCGGAATGCCGGGGCCGGTGTCGGTCACCGCGAGCTCGACGAAGTCTCCTTCGACGCTTTGCCGGCACGAGGTGCACACGCCGCGGTAGCCGTGCCGCCAGCCGGCCGCCACGCGCACCGTGCCGTTGGCCTGCATCGCGTCGCGGGCGTTGATGCACAGGTTGAGCAGCACCTGCTCGAGCTGCACCGGGTCGATCAGCACGGCCGGCAGCTCGGCGTCGAGGTCGGCCTGCATCTCGACCGTCGATGGAAACGACGCGCGCAGCAGCTTCGTGGCGTCGCGGACGGCGGCGCCCAGCGCCAGCGGGCGCGGCTCGCCGCGCTGCCCGCGACTGAAGGTGAGCATCTGCCGGATCAGGTCTCGCGCCCGCTCGCACGACACCTGCGCCTGCTCGAGGTAGCGGCCGAGCCTGGCGTCGCCGAGGGTCGCCTGCCGCTCGGCGGCGAGCACTACGTAGCCCATGATCGACGCGAGCAGGTTGTTGAAGTCGTGCGCGATGCCGCCGGTCAGGTGGCCGATCGCCTCCATCTTCTGGGCCTGGCGCAGTTGCGCCTCGAGCTGCGCGCGGCGCGCGTCCTCGCGCTTGCGCTCGGTGAGGTCGCGCACGATCGCCAGCACGTGCGGCTCGTTGCGGTATTGCATCGGCACCGCGTGCACCTCGACGACGAACGTCGATCCGCCGAAGCGGCATGCGACCGATTCGCCGCGTACCGGGTTGCCGGCTAGCGCGGCGCGAACCATCCGCTTGCAGTCGGCGCGCCGCTCTTCGGGCACGAAGCGCTCGCAATCGCCGCCGATCAGGGCTTCCATCTCGAAGCCGTGCATCCGCGCGAAGGCTTCGTTGACGTCGACCACCTGGCCAGCCGAATTGAACAGCACCATGCCGTCGACCGACGCGTTGAAGATCGACCGATACTGCTCCTCGCTCTCGCGCAGCGCCTGCTCGGCCAGCTTGCGCGCCGTGATCTCGCGCGTGAACGCCAGGATGCGGCGCTTGCCGGCGATCTCGGCCGGCTTGATGTGCACTTCGTCCCAGTGCAGCGACCCGTCCTTGTTCCGTCGGTGCCACTCCAGCGAGGTCGGCACGCCGTCCTTCGCGCGCTCGATCAGGCGGTCGGCGGTTTCCTTCGTGAACGGGTACTCGCCCGAGCTGAGCTGCGCGGGCAGCAAGCCGCGCATCTCTTCGGCGGTGTAGCCGTAGGCGCGGCAGGCCTTGGGGTTGACGTCGACGATCGCGCCGGTGTCCCAGTCGTGGACGAGGATCGCGTCCTCGCTGGCGTCGAACATCGCGCGGTAGCTCGCCTCCGAAGTTCGCAGCGCGTCCTCGGCGCGGCGCCGCTCGATCTCGCCTGCCGCGCGCCCCGCGAAGATCTTGAGCACCGACTCGATCAGCGCCTCGTCTTCCAGCGGCGTGCGGGAGAGCACCGCGATCACGCCCAGCAACTGGCCGTCCGATCCGCGCAGCGGGTAGCCCGCATAGCCTTCGATGCCCTGCGGCCGCAGCCCGCGCGAGTCGGGGAACGCCTCGCTGACCCCGCTGCGGTAGCAGCGGAACCCTTCGAGCACCGTCTGGCACGGGGTCGTGTTCAGCGGATACGAGAAGTTCTCGAGGTAGACCCCGTCGCCGAAGCGGCCGATCGTGCGGACCATTCGCCCGTCGCCCTCGCCTTCGATGACCCCGATCAACGCGATGTCCACGTTCAGGATCGTGGCCAGGTACCGGGTGAGCGCCTGCACCAGGCCTTCGCCGTCTGCCTGCGAAACCGCGAGCGCCGCGTGGTGCAGCGCTTCCTCGGTGCGCTTGCGCGCGGTGATGTCGGTGGCGATGCCCCAGACGCCGTAGGCGCTGCCGTCGGCGCGCAGCAACGGGAACTTCAGCGTCAGGTAGATGCGGCGCTCGCCGTCGATCGCGCCGTGCTCCTCGAAATCGAGCGGGCGGCGCTCGGAGAGCACCAGCGAGTCGTTGCGACGGCACTCCTCGGCCAACTCGGGCGGCAACACCTCGACGTCGCGCCGGCCGAGCACTTCCTCCAGCGGCCGGCCCGTCATCTCGGCGAACTGGCGGTTCGCGAACAGGTAGCGGCCTTCGGCGTCCTTTGCGAAGACGATCGCCGCCGTACCGGCGAGCGCCTGCTGCATCCGCGACCACTCGATGCCGCGGAACTGGGTCAGGTCGCGAAGGCGCGCGCGCACCGGCGCGCGGAATGCCGGGCCGGCCGGGCAGTCCTTCGGCGGCTCGACCTCGAGGTGCACCAGCGCGTCGATCAGGCCGCCGTCGTTGCGCACGAATTGCCACAGGAACCACTGCGTCAGGCCGCCGCGCGCGGCCTCGACGCGCTCGCGCCAGGCGCGCATCGACTCGCCGCCGTCGGGCTGGACCGCCGGCAGGAACGAGGCGAGCGGCAGGCTGCACAGCAGGTCGGCGCCCGCGCCGAACAGCGCGTGTGCCGCGGCGTTGCAGCCTTCGATCGCATCGTCGCCGATCACCAGGGCAGGCAGCGCATCGCTGACGAGCAGGTCGTCGAAGACGGGCAGGGATCGAGTCATGGCGGGCACCGTGGAGGGCATCGCAGACGACCCAAGTCTAGGGGCGAACCGGGTGGCGCGGGCGGATCGTTACCCGGCCGAAACCATCGAAACACGCCGGTTACAGAGCCGGCGGCACGTACATGTAGCCGACGCCGCGCACGGTGCGGATCGCCTGCGGGTTCTCGGGGTCGGGCTCGATCTTGCGGCGCAGCCGCGCGATGCGGATGTCGATCGAGCGGTCGAACGGCTCCCATTCGCGATTGCGCGTCAGCGTGAGCAGCCGGTCGCGCGACAGCACCTGGTTCGGGTGCGCGGCAAACACCCGAAGCAGGTCGAACTCCATCGTCGTGATGGGGATCTCGGTGCCGTCGCGGTCGAACAACTGGTGCGACGCGACGTCGAGCGAGCAGCCGGCCATCGGGATACGCCGCGGAGCGTCGCCCCCGGGCGGCGCCGCGCCGGCGGGCGCCCGCGCATCGCCGGTCGGGCGCGCCTGCATGCGGCGCAGCACGCTCTTGACGCGCGCGCGCAACTCGCGCGGATCGAAGGGCTTGCCGATGTAGTCGTCGGCGCCGACCTCCAGGCCGATGACGCGATCGACCGGGTCGGTCTCGCCGGTGACCATGATGATGCCGACGTCGTAGCGCTCGCGCAGGTAGCGCGCGAGCGTGAGGCCGTCCTCGCCGGGGAGCTGCACGTCGAGAAGGATCACGTCGGGCAGCGCACGCTCGATCTCGGCGCGCATCGCCGGGCCGCTGTCGGCCGAGCCGACCTCGTAGCCGTGCGACGCGAGGTACTCGGTGAGCATCTCGCGCACGGCGGCGTCGTCGTCGACGACCAGGACGCGTCCTGCATCTACCACGTATCCGGCTCCTGCTGGGCGTTTTCGAGTATAGCGGCGCGCGCCGCCCGCGCGCCAGCGCCGCGACGATCACCTGCAGGCGGCGCGTAACCGGCCGTGCACGGCCGTCCATACAAAGCGGCAACAACGCGTTTCGTCGCCGAAATCGCGCGAATACCTCCGGCTCCCAGACTGCGCCTCATGCCGCGATCGCCTCGTCGATGCGGCGCGATGACCGGTCGATCCGACCCGGGAACCCATGGAGTGAGCACGATGGACACGACCCAGAGCCCTCCGCGCCAGCCGGCCGCTGCGGCCGGACGCCATGCCGGATGCATCGACGTCTCGACGCGGATCCGCCGGCGCATCGACCGCGACCCGACTCGCGGGCAGCGCCCGATCGGCGCCGACGTGATCGAGGTCACGCGCGAGCACTGGCTCGGGAAGCAACCGGCCCGCGTGGCGCTGGTGCGCATCTCCGGCGAGGCGCAGCCGGCGCGCATCGACCAGGCATCGGCGCTGATCGCCGCCTGAGGAGGGACGTCATGGCGAACGCCCTCGTCTGTCTGCATGCCTCGGCCGGATCCGGCCGGCAGTGGAGCGCGCTGGCCGCGGAGCTTGGCGACCGGTACACCGTGCATGCGCCCGACCTGGGCGGCACCGCGACGCGCGCCAGCCTGGAAGAGGACGTGGCGATCGCCGAGGCGGCGCTCGCCACGGCGGGCGCCCCCGCGCACCTCGTGGGCCATTCCTACGGTGGCGCCGTGGCGCTGCTGGCCGCGTTGCGCAACCCGCGCGCCGTGGCGAGCCTCGTGATGTACGAACCGGTGCCGTTCTGGCTTCTGCGGCACGACGCCCGCGGCGTCGGGTTCGGCAGCGAGCGCAGCGCGCAGGCGTGGCGCGAGGTGCGGTCGGTGGCCGACGGCCTCGCGAGCGAGTTCGCCTCGGGCCGCGCCGAGCGCGCAGCCCACGACTTCGTCGACTACTGGTCGGGTGCCGGCGCCTGGGCGTCGATGGGTGCGCGCCAGCAACACGTCGTCGTGCAGCGCATGCCCGGCGTGCTCGCCAACTTCGACTGCCTGTCGGCCGAGAGCGTGCCGCTCGCGGCGATCGCGCAGCTGCCGTTGCCGGCGATGTGGATTGGCGGCGCCGTCTCGCGCGAGCCGCCGCAGCGCCTGGGCGAGCTGCTCGGTGCGGCGCTGCCGCAGATGGTCCGCTACACGCTGCCCGCAGTCGGGCACATGGGGCCGGTCACGCACGCCCGCCTCGTCAATTCGCTGATCAGGGGCTTCGTCGACGCGCAGCGGCCGCGGCAATCCGCCGCTGCCTGGCGCAAGGCCGCCTGAAGCCGTTCGCAGGGAGAATCGTCATGCTCGAACTTTCGTCGACCTTCCGGATCCACCGCTACCCGGCCGCACTGATCGACCGGGTGATGCTGGCGGACGGCCGCAGCGTGCTGGTGCGGCCGGTGCTGCCGCAGGACGGCGAGTTGCACCAGCGCTTCGTGCGCGAATTGTCGCCGGCCAGTCGCTATCGTCGCTTCCATTCGGCAGTGAGCGAGCTGCCGGAGGCGACGCTCGACTACCTGACGCAGGTCGACTACGCGTCGCATCTCGCGCTGCTGGCCGAGACCTTCGGCGAGCGCGGCGAAGAGGTCCAGGTGGCCGAGGCGCGCTACGTGCGGCGCACCGACGCAGGCGAGGCCCACGTCGCCGACTTCGCGCTGGCGGTCGCCGACCGCTGGCAGGGCCTGGGGCTGGGCAGCCGGATGCTCGCGGCGCTGGTCGACAGCGCGCGCAGTGCCGGCGTTCGCCGGCTCGAGGGCAGCGTGCTCGCCGACAACGAGCCGATGTGCGCGCTGCTCAGGCGGCACGGATGGAAGCTGCGCATCGACCCGGACGACGGGCGGCTGCTGGTGGCCGGGCTCGAGCTCGCGCCGGGCTTCGCACCCGCGCCCGCGCTGTGCTGAGCACGACGCGGCAACGGGAGCACGCCATGCAGCGCATCGCCTCGATCGTCCGGCAGTTCCTCGGCGGGGGCGTCGGCGCCTATGCGCTGCCGGCGGCGGCGTTGCTGGCCGTCATCATGGGCCAGCGTTCCTCGTTCGGCCTGTTCCTGTCGCCGATCAACTCGAGTACCGCGATCGGCCTGGCGACGCTGAGCCTGGCCGCAGCTGTGGGGCAGCTGACCTGGGGCCTCGCGCAACCGGTGGCCGGCATGCTGACAGATCGCTACGGGCCGGCGCGCGTCATCGCCGTCGGCGCCGCGTTGTTCGCGCTGGGCAACGTCGCGCTCGTGGTCGCGCCGAACGCGCCGAGCTTCCTGGTCGCGCTCGCGTTCGGCGGCGCGGTCGGCGCAGCGGCGGGCGGCGCGCCGCTGCTGCTCGGCGCCGTCAATCAGCGCGTGTCGCCGGCGCGGCGCGGCCTGGCGACCGGCATCGTCAGCGCCGGCGGCTCGGCCGGCCAGCTCACCGTCGCGCCCGCATCGCAAGCGGCGATCGCCGCGACGGGCTGGATGAACGCGATGCTGCTCGGAGCGTTGCTGACGCTCGCGGTGATCCCGCTGGCGCGCGCGTTCCGTGCGCGCAGCGGCGACGAGAGGAGCAGCGGCGAAGAGGGGGCGCGGAGCGCGCCGATCCGCGCGCCGCTGTCGCCCGCCTCGCGCGCAGCCGTGCGCCGCGCCGCGCTGCGCGATCCCTACTACTGGCTGGTCACGGCAGGCTTCTCCGCCTGCGGCTTCCACGTGAGCTTCATGACGACGCACATGCCCGGTGTCATCGAGCTCTGCGGGATGCCGGCCTCGCTGGCCGGCACCTGGCTCGCGATCGTCGGCGGCTGCAACATCGTCGGCAGCCTCGTCTCGGGCATGCTGATCCAGAAGCGCTCGATGCCACACATGCTGATGGCCCTCTACGCGGCGCGTGCGGTCGGCGTGCTGTGCTTCCTGCTCGCGCCGAAGACGCCCGTCGTCATGCTGCTGTTCGCGCTGTGGATGGGCGTGACCTACATGGCGGCGCTGCCGCCCACCTCCGGGCTGATCGCGCGGCGGTACGGCGCCGCCAACCTGTCGACGCTGCTCGGCCTCACGATGCTGTTCCATCAGGCCGCCAGCTTCCTCGGTGTCTGGCTCGGCGGCGTCGCGTTCGAGGTCAGCGGAAGCTACGACTGGATGTGGATGCTCGACATCGCACTGGCGCTGGCGGCGGTGGCGGTGCACCTGCCGTTGCGCGAGGGTGGTTCCTCCGGGCCGCTGCCGGGCGCTGCGCGCGCCGCGGCATGACCGCGAGGTTCAGGGCAACGCGCAGGCCTCGTCGACGGACAGCACGCGTGCGAACAGGCCGTTGAGCGCGGCCAGGAACGCGGTGTGCACCTGCTCGGCGGGGATCGTCTTGCCGGAGAACGCCAGCGCGCGGGTGGCGCACGCGTCGTGCGCCAGCAGGCACTGGAAGCCGAGGTCCGTCGCGGCGCGCGTCGTCGAATCGACGCACATGTGGGTCATCATCCCCGCGATGACCAGTTGCCCGACCTGCAGCCGTCGCAGGTGCTCGAGCAGCGGCGTCTCGCGGAAGCTGTTCGGGTAGTGCTTGCGGACGACGGTCTCGCCGTCGATCGGCGCAACGATATCGTGGATCTGTACGCCGGGCGTGTCCGGCAGGAAGAAGGTGGCGCCGGGCCGCGTCGAGACGTGCTGGACGTGGACGACGGGCAGGCTCTTCTGCCTGAACCTCGCGAGCAGTGCGGCGGCGCGGCGCCCTGCCGGCTCGCTTCCGACGAGCTCCATCGCGCCGCCGGGAAAGTAGTCGTTCTGGATGTCGATCAGCAGCAGGGCCTGGTTCATCGCGGGTCTCCGGCGGGTGGGCGCTCATTCTCGCATCCGGCGCTGCTGGTCTCGGTGACCCGCTGCGACCACCGCGGTGCGGCCGGATCCTCCGCGACCCGCCGCGCTCGCGCCGTGCCCGTGCGCGGCCTCACTGCGGCCGCGAGAGCGCCCCCTCGATGATGTCGGTGTTCTGCGAATCGATGATCAGCCAGCTGCCCGAGGCGTTCGACAGCACGTTGAGCAGGATGCCGGTGCGCGGGGGGAGCGCGGTGCCGTCCGGGGCGACGTGGCCCTCGAGCGACCAGCGCGCACGCGCGATCGCGACCTGCGCGACGGGGAAGCGGACGGTACGGTCCAGCAGGGTCAGCCGGCTGTTCCTGAACATCGTCGCATGCGAGAACTCGTGCGCCTTGCGGATCTCTTCGCGCCCCTTCCACCACAGGCCGACGACGTTGACGAATTCGGCGTCGGGCGCGAACAGTTCGGCGAACGACGCCATGTCGTGCCGGTTCCAGCACTCGGCGAAGGCCTCGACGACGCGGATCACTTCGGCTTGCGCATGCGACATGGGCGGCTCCTCGAGGCGGGTTGCGAGATCCGAGCGCGGGATCACTTGCGCGCCTTCAGCTCCACGTCGATCTGGTCGAGCAGGATCTTCTGCCAGTCGGGCGGGAAGTTCAGAGGTGACAGCACCGGCTTGCTGACGATCTCGACCTCGGTGCTGCGGTTGGTGACCGGCTTGATGAACACGGCGATGCGCTCCCCCCAGCTCCACAGCGTGACCCCGTGCGAGAGGACCAGCCGGCCGTTGGTCTTGTCGCTTTCGACGACCTCGAGCGACTTCGTCTTCGCCGCAGCGAGGGTCGCGTCGTAGACCGGCTGGTACCCATACGCGTAGGTCCGGGTGACGCCCTGTCCCTTCGCCTCCTTGACGGTCTCGGTCGATGCACAGCCGACGACGAATGCGGCGACGACGGGTATGGCGAGATAGGCGAGCCTCATGTTCACTCCTTCGAGGGCTGGATCACGAAGACCATGCCGAATGCGCCGATCGAGACCGTCCGGTCGTTCACCGTCGTATACGAGGCGACGCCGAGCGGGTGGTAGGTCGACGCGAATGCCGCCAGCGCCCCGATGCCGAGGGCCGCGGCGAGCGGGCTGCGCTCGGCAATGGCCTCCCGGATCCTGGCCCGGTGCTGCTCGGGAGACGGATTGAGCGCGAAGGCCGAGGCGACGACGGCGGCGGTGACGACGGCAGTGACGACGTGCGATCGGGACATGGCAGGGTCGAGAGGGTTCGAGCGGCATTGTGCGCCCGGGGACCGGATCAGCCCGGCGCCGCGGCCGTCGGCGCCGCCCGGTCGAGCATCCACTCGGCGACCGCGAGGTTCGGAAGCCAGCACAACCACGCGACGACCGCATAGGCGAGCCCGAACGGCACGCCGGACACCACGGATGCGGGCAGCCAGAGCCGCAGCGTGACCGCAGCGAACGTCAGCGCGAAGTTGCGGACCATCCAGCGGCGATGCGCGGCGAGGTCGCGGGCGAGAATCGCGCGGTAGGCGCGCAGTCCGGTGTACAGCCACGCAAGCGACAGGCAGGCGAAACCGAGCCGGGCCGCGGGCCCGCCGTATGCCTGCAGGGCGATGAGCAGACCGGCCACACCGCCCACCAGCACGCCGATGCCCAGGTAGCACCGGCCCATCCAGCGGTGCAGGGCAGGCCGCGCGCGGCGCAGGCGCGCCGAGAACTGCAGCGGCCCGACGATCAGCGCGACCGAGGCCGCGAAGACGTGCACGTAGATGCCGACGCGCTGCGCGCCGCCCGTCGCGAACGTCGTGCGCATGTCCGGGTGCACCGCCGCCCCGAGCGGGAGGAATCCGTAGGCGATCACCGCGTAGGCGGCGACGCCGAGCGAGAGGGCGACGAGGGCTGCGAAGCGGGTGAGGCGCATGACGTCCGGGGTCGGCTGCCGCTGCTCGTAAGCGGAATGTACCGCACCCGGCGCGATGCATTCGGCCTTTCGCAGCGCCGGATGCCCGTCAGCGCGGCGACTCTTCCCACCGGCAGCTGCGCTCCATGATCCACGGCTCGTCGACCAGTCGGCCGGTCGCTTCGGGCACCGTGGCGCCCCTTCGCACCACCAGCGCGTTCCGGCGGTCGGCGTCGTGCCGGAGGACGTACTCCGTGCCCGCCTCCAGCTGCACGTCGATCGCGTAGCAGCGCATGGATTGGGGCCACAGCGGCAGGCCCCAGGGCACGCTGCTGGCCCAGAGCAGATGCCTGCCGGGCTTCACGAAGAACGTCCAGGTGCGCAGCGCGCTGGGAACGCGCAGCGGTCGAATCGGCGCGCCGTCGAGGCCGCGCAGGATCAGCGGGTTGTCGGGGTCGAGGCTCAGCGTCGCGGCGGCCGAAGGCGCGTCGGTGGCCGAGCCGTCGAGCGTGATGTGCGAATGCGTCAGCGGCGCGCAGCCAAAGGTCGCCGCTGCGGCCAACGCGACCCATGTCGACGCGAGCACGGGACGCCGACGCCAGTGGCGCCTGCGCGGGGCGCGAGCGCTGCTCAATGCTCGCTCACTGCGGCCGGGCCGGTAGTGCGAGGCGCGCTCGCAGGAAGTCGAACACGCGCCTGGAGGCATCCTCGGTGGCGTCCCGGTCGTATCGGTAGACGACATGGTTGCCCCGGAAATCGACCTTCGAGAATCCGTCGAGGCTCTCGCAGTCCCAGCAGTGCGTCAGTCCCGGATACACGTGCCACTCGACCGGGGCGCCGTTGGCCCGCGCCCCCTCGAGTCTCGAGACGCACTCGTCGGCCGGCGTCTCGTTGTCCTTCTCCCCCATCAGCACCAACAGCGGCCGGTCGATGTCGTTGTTGACGATCTCGTACGCGCCCGAGCCGGGAGGGCGGATCGTGAAGCAGCCAGGATAGAGCGACACCACTGCAGCGAATCGCGATCCGTAGCCGAGGGAATTGCCCCAATGCCGGCTGCTCGCCAGAACGCCGATCATCGCGCCCCACGAGAACCCGGCCAGTGCCACGCGCTCCTTGTCGACGAAGTCGAACCTGCGCAGGTGCTCGGCCGCCTGGTGCGCGTCCCTGACGCCGCGCATCAGGTTCACCCCACCCCGCGGGCCCATGCAGACCGACTCGACACCGCGAGGCCCAAGACTGTCGACGAGCAGTGCGACGTATCCCCGCTCGACCGCCCGTCGTGCCCACTCGAGCATCGAGCGATTCTGCCAGCGCGCGTTGCCCAGCCCGCCGCATTGGTGCTGCAGCACCAGCGCCGGAAATGGGCCCGGGCCGTCGGGCTTGAGCAGGGCCATTCGCGGTGCGCTCAAGGCCGCGGGGTTCACCGGCTCGTCGGGAAACGGGAGGTCACGGGCCATGCCGGCCGCGTGAACCAGTTGCGTGGAAGCCGGCTGCGCCATGCCCGCGGGCGATCCGGCAAGCAGGAGCAGGAACACGCCGGTCGTGAGTACTCTCCGCATGCTCTGCGCTCGATTCCGGGAGCCCTAGAGCGACGGTCCGTCTTCGGCCCACGGGAGCGTGCGCCTCGCGTACCCGCCCTGGCCGGTGAAGAGCAGGAACAGGTACGACCCGAGGCAGAAGCGCCCGAAGACCAGCGCCGCCAGCGCGGCGAGCAGCAGCCCCTCCAGCGTCCACGCGAGCCTTGTCCAGCCGTAGAGCAGCGACAAGCCGATCGCCAGCATGAACGTGCCCGCCATCGCCTGCGCGAACCGGCGCGGCCCGGGCGCAGGGCCGAGTCGGGGCCGGCCCTTCGGCGTCGCGACCAGCGCGTTCCAGGCGGCGTCGAACGGGTTGAGTCGCGGCAGCACCACGTTCCACCACAGCAGCCCCGACAGGGCAAGGAACCACGCCGGGGACTGCGTCGCGAGCCCGACCAGGGCCAGGACGCCGATGGCCCGCGGCTGCCACATCAGCGCCGGGTACTGGTACACACAGGACTCGGGCGTCGCCTCCCTCAAGCCCTGCTGTCGCACGAAGTTCAGGCCGGCCGCCATGCGATCCCTCCCCGGATGCTGCCGCATCGCGACGGGCGCGAGCCGGCCGAGAAGCGCGCAGCATTGCAGCGTGATCCCGTTTGCGCGCGCGATCAAGCCCCGGGGTCGGGCCGGTTCGAATCGCGCAACGGGGCGTCGCCGCGAGCGCGGTGCCGCCTGCCCGGGGTCTCGCTGCCCGGCGTGAACGCGCTGGCGCGCGCTGCTTCGATCGGCCGCACCTCGAAGGCGAGTCCGACCGCGAGGCACGGATTCCCGGCGGCGATCGCGGCCGCCTCTTCCAGGCTGCCGGCCACGATGAACCAGTAGCCGCCGATGACCTCC
>OEIU01000696.1_pt1 | contig 28457 bp, 23 predicted proteins | sample 1539221 | NCBI WGS metagenome assembly OEIU01 (sample SAMN03792071, study PRJEB22550) | activated sludge metagenome | feature: wastewater treatment plant; material: activated sludge; isolation source: Wastewater treatment plant of a petroleum refinery complex | place: Argentina: Zarate | collected...
CTGCCACACAAGAAATTTCTGTAAACAGAGATGATAAACGGAAAGTATCGGAAATTTTTTCGAGTGTGATTCTAATTAAAATGTTTTTCTTTATTCTTTCTTCACTAATCTTTTTTGTCGTTTTATTTCTTGTTCCTCAATTTCGTGAATACCTGCTTTTATTCATTATAACATTTTTTGGAGTAATTGGCACAGCATTATTTCCCCTTTGGTTTTTTCAGGGAATAGAGAAGATGGATTACATTTTAATTATTACTGTTTCTGTGCGATTGATTATTACTGTTCTAATTTTTGTATGGATACAGACTGAAAATGATTTTATAAGATTAGCAGGATTGAATACCGCTGCTCAATTTGTAATTGGTTTAACAGGTTTGTTACTTGCATTGAACAAATTTAAAATCAATTACATCTTCCCTAAAAAAGAATTGCTAAAATTACAGATCAAAAACGGCTGGAATCTTTTTTTATCAACTGTATGGATAAATCTTTATACAACATCAAATGTTTTTATACTTGGATTATTTGCACCGGCTAATGTAGTTGGATATTTTGCCGCAGCAGATAAAATTAGAATGGCATTTCAGGGGATACTTTCTCCCTTGTCACAAAGTGTATTCCCTTATGTAAATAAACTATTAAGCGAATCATATGAACGATTCATTAGTTTTAATAAAAAATTATTTAGGATTGCATTAACAGCAGGGACGATTATTTCTATTACATTATTTTTGTTTTCAGAACCTTTAGTTCATATTATTTTAGGGAAAGGATATGAGCCATCAATTATGGTTTTAAGAATTATAGCCTGGCTGCCGTTAGTAATATTTTTAAGTAATGTTTTAGGTATTCAAACGATGCTGCCGATGAATAAGCAAAAAGGTTTTGCAATAATTTTGTTCATTGCTGCCATGATAAATCTAATTTTGTCTTTTACTCTGGTTCCAAAATATTTTGAGATAGGAACTTCAGTTTCAGTTCTCTTTACTGAGATATTTGTTACGATAACATTTTTTGCTTTTATAAAGAAAAATAAAATTTTGATTATATGAAATACGATTACTTAATAGTTGGTGCAGGATTCGCAGGCTCTGTGATGGCGGAAAGATTAGCTTCGCAGCTAAACAAAAAAGTTTTAGTTGTTGAAAAACGAAATCACATTGCAGGTAATGCTTTTGATGAATATGATGAGCACGGAATATTAGTTCACAGATATGGTCCGCATATTTTTCATACAAACAGTAAAGAAGTATTTGATTACTTATCTCAATTTACTCAATGGGTTCCATACGAGCATAAAGTTTTAGCAAAGATTGGAGATGAACTTTATCCGATACCAATTAATCGATTAACAATAAATAAACTTTATAACCTAAATCTTAAAACAGATGAAGAAGTAAAAAATTATTTTGAAAGTGTAAAAGAAAAAAGATTTCCAATTCTTAATTCTGAAGATATAATTGTAAATCAGGTTGGTAAAGATTTATTTGAAAAATTTTTTAAACACTACACCAAAAAGCAATGGAATCTTGAACCTAATGAACTTTCACCCAGCGTATGCGGAAGAATTCCAGTTAGGACGAATGACGATTGCAGGTACTTTACAGACAAGTATCAGTTTATACCTAAAGATGGTTATACAAAAATGTTTGAAAAAATATTGAATCATAAAAACATTGAAGTAATTTTAAACACAGATTATAAAAGTATTATTAACACAATGAAATTCGATAAAATGATTTACACCGGACCAATTGATTACTTCTTTGATTACAAATTTGGGAAACTTCCATATAGATCTATAAGGTTCGAGTTTAGGAACCTACCTCAAGCCCAATTTCAAGAAACTGCACAAATTAATTATGTAGATAATTTAGTTGAATTTACCAGAGTGATTGAGCATAAGTTACTTAGCCAACAAAATTCTGGTACAACAACGATTTCGTTTGAATATCCACAAAAAGAAGGAGAACCATTTTATCCTGTTCCTACAGAAGAAAACCGAAATAAGTATTTGCAGTACAAAAAAGAAGCTGATAAAAACAATCAAATAATTTTCTGTGGCAGACTGGCAGAATACCAATATTACAATATGGATCAAGTTGTGGCGAATACATTAAAGATATTTGAGAATGAAGTGAAATGATTGAAGAACCTCTGGTTACAGTAAACATACTTTCATTCAATCGCAAAGATGAATTACGAAATACTTTAACAAAAGTTTATGAACAGGACTATAAAAACATAGAAGTAATTGTGGTTGATAATGCATCCAGTGATGGCAGCGCTGAAATGGTAAAATCTGAATTTCCTAAAGTCCAATTAATTCAACTTGAAAAAAACATTGGTATTGCCGGCTGGAATGAAGGCTTTAAAGTTGCAAGAGGTGAGTGTGTTTTGGTTTTGGATGATGATAGTTATCCATTACAAGAAACAATTAGAGCAGGTGTAAATTTAATTGAACAAGAAGAGACGACAGGAATAATTGCTTACAAAATATTTAATACTTTTTTACAGAGGCTTGAAGAAAATTTTAATATTGAAAAACCCTATTCTTTTATTGGGTGTGGTGCAATTATAAAAAAAAGTCTAATAGAAAAGGTCGGAGGGTATAATAATTCGTATTTCTTATACCATAACGAACTTGATTTTGCGGCTTGTAGTCTAAATCTAGGTTATGGAATTAAATTGAGTGATGAAATTGTTATTCACAACTTTAATTCACTTAATCGAAATAATAATAATTCCTCACCTTTACTTTCACGATTTAGATATTATCATTTTTTTGTTAGCCAATCTATCTTTTTTCTTCAGAGGTTAAAAATATCGTATGCTATAAAAATGATGTTTAAATGGTTAATAAATAGATTTTTGATAGCTATTGTTTATGGATATTATCACGAATTTTTAAGTGCATTTTGGACGATTCTTAAAAATTTTTATAAATATTATAATACAAGGAAAATACTAGAGTTGGATTTACAGAAAAAATATTTACACTTGATTGCATATGTAGACCGCAATTTCTTCCCAAATTTTAATAAACCTAGTTTTAAGAATTTATCCTTTAAGAATAAAGTTTGAGACTGATGTGATAAATTTTATATACTTAATAAAAAGTACGTTAGGTTTTTTATCTTTCTATTTTATCCACCCATTTTATCGTAAGAAATTAAAATCCCCAGATAAAGTTTTATTTATTCATACTGCTGGTATAGGAGACTTAATACATTCAAATAAAATCATTAATACTTTAGAAAATGATGAGGTAAATGAGATCTATTTTTTAATAAAAAGTATTCATAAAGAATTGTACAATAATTATAACGGACGGATTAAGTTTCTTTTTATAGAATACGAAAAATATTCGTTTAATTTTTTTTACAAACTAGAATTTTTAAAAAAGATAAGAACATTTGGTTTTAGTAAAGTTTTCATCCTTAATCATCATCGTAGAATTACAGATGATGATATTGCTTTAAATTCAGGAGCGGATATGATAGCTGCTCTAAATATTTCTGATACTCGTTACCTGAAAGTTGGTAAAAAGTATTTTGATAAGAAATATGATATGATTCTCTTTAGAGAAAGTGAGTATATTCAAAACAAGTATGATATTTTGCTTTCTAGATATTTCCCGTCAATAAAAATTACTGAATCTAGTATTTATTTAAACGAAGAAAAGCATTTATCTGTATTAATAACAAAATATCAAAATATATTTGATAAAGAATATATTTCTATTAATCCGGTTTCTTCATCTGAAATACGTAATTGGACTTTTGATAATTTTAGAAAAATTATTGAATATATTTTAAATAAATATCCTTATGATGTGATTTTATTAGGAGAAAAATCTCAAAAAAATTATCTACAAAAAATGGTATTTGATAAAAACCGAGTTCATAATTTTTCAGGGAAAACAAATTTGTTAGAAAGTTTCACAATTCTTAAAAAAAGTAAGATATTTTTAGGTGTTGATTCTGCACTTGCCCACGCTGCTATTTACTTTAAGATTCCAAGGATTTTACTTGTTGGTGGCGGACCTTACGGTTTGATTTTTCCTATTGAATTTTATAAAAAAGATATTCCTGATCAGAGATTGGTATTTAAAGAAATGGATTGCTTCGGTTGTAACTGGATTTGCAAGTTTAATGAACCATATTGTCTGAATGCTATTAACTCAAATCAAGTTATTGAAATAATTAACTCGATGTTGCTGCTTAGGGTAAATTAATGCGAAATTTTATTACTGTTTTAATGACAACCTACAACTGCGGTGAATATATTTCACAGGCAATAAAAAGCGTGTTAAATCAGACTTATAAAGATTTTGAATTACTGATTATTGATGATGGCTCTACTGATAATACTCAGGAAATTGTTAAGAGATTTATGGATGAAAGGATAAGGTTCATTCAATCAAAACATATCGGAAGAAGTTCTGCATTGAACCTCGGATTGAAAGAAGCGAGTAATGATTTAATTTCTTTCTGCGACGCTGATGATATAATTCATCCAAAAAAAATTGAAAAACAGTTGTCTCTAATTAAAAATGAAAATGATTTGATCTTTACTGATTCAGCATTTTTTGAAAATGATAAAATTTTATATGAGCTAAGAATTCATAACGATTTAAATACTATAAAAAAAAAGGTTGCTTTACACGGACACTTGGGACCTTCGGTTTTTTTTAATAAGAAATTTATTATAGAAAAAGATGGGTTTAATTCAGAACTGATTGCATTTGAGGATTACGATTTGTGGCTAAGAATATTAAACGATAGTAATATTATAATTATTCCTCAGGTACTTTACTTCCAACGCTTAAGAAAAAATTCACTGAGCACAACAGAAACAATGAAGAAGAAAAATCTGATTTATGAAATTCAAAAACCATATTTCGAAAAACTGGCAGAGCACTTTGGCATAACCTCATCAAAAGAGCAATTGATAATTAAAGGATGGCGCGAATTTTTTTATGGTTCTAAAAATCTTGCAAGAAAATATTGGATTGACGCCGGAATAAGTCAATGGAACATAAAACTTTTTATTACTTCCCTGCTTTCATATTTACCAGAAAGTTTTCTTGATTACCTAAAAGATAAAAGGATAAGACTCAGACTTGAGTATCAAATTCAAAAATTATTGAATAATAACGATATTCAAAAAGAATTTAATAAAGTTATGGAGATAATGGGTGAGTGAGAAAATAATAAATATTCTCCATCTCCAAAACCACTTGAATATTTCCTGCGGAATTTCTAAAACAATTTACTTAATAGTAAAAAATTCGTTGCCCAAATTTAATCATCAGGTTGCTTGTTTAGATGGTGATGGTTTTCCTAGATTACATTCAATAAACATTAATACGCTTGTTCTAAAGGATTTTAATAATTCGTTATTCGGTTTCGTTAAACATTTTATTAAGCTTTATTCATTCTGCAAACAAAACCAAATTAATATCATTCACTCTCATCATCGGTATTTTGATTTGCTTGCCTTTTTAATTTCTAGTATACTTAAAGTAAAAACAGTTACATCAGTTCATAGCAAAGTTTATAATCATAAATTATTTAGTTACAAATCAGAGATATTGATTGCTTGCAGCAATGTAATTAAAGATCATTTGAATAAATATTTTAGCATTAATGAAGATAGGATAAAAGTAATTCATAATGCGGTTGATCCAAATGAGTTTATACTCACAAAAACAAAAAGTGAACTGATTAATGAGCTTGATATTCCTGATGAAAAATTTATTATCGGTTATTTCGGGCGATTAGATTACAAGGAAAAAGGTGTTGATATTTTGTTGAATTCTTTTCTTAATCTGAGTAAAATAAATAAAGACTTATTTTTGTTATTGGTTGGTAATGGGGTAGATGAAAATAAAATCAGAGAGTTCATAACTCAAAATAAATTAAGGGCTAAAGTGATGAACGCACAGAGTGATATTTTTAATTATTATCAATTGATCGATCTGTTTGTACTCCCATCAAGAGTAGATCCTTTCCCGCTCGTGATGCTTGAAGCTGGACTCATGAAGAAACCATTCGTTGGCAGTAGAGTAGATGGAATATCGGAATTGATTGAAAATGAAACTGACGGATTACTTTTTGAATCTGGAAACGCAGATGATTTGATAAGTAAAATTTTAAAAATTTATAATGATAAAAAATATGCATATCAATTAGCTGAAAATCTTTATAGCAAAGTTTTGGGAGGATACACAATCCAAAATATTATTCCAAATTATGAAAAATTATATCTAAGTCTGCACGATGCAAAATAAACTGGATATATTATATGTTGAAATCAGTAAAGTTGATTACTCCGATATTCAAATATCGATTAAGAATACATTTTTAGAAGGGAAACAGATTGTCATAACTGGTGCAAACGTAAACACAATTAACTTAGCATTAGAGAATCTAAAATTTAGGGAAGTACTAAGTAATTTTAATTTATTGCATCCCGATGGAATAGGTGTGTTTTTAGCATCAAAATTTTTATATGGCAAAAATGGATTTTCTAAAAGAATAACTGGTTCTGATTTTTATATTGAACTTATAAAGGAATCGTTAAAAAATAACTGGTCGTTTTTTTTCTTTGGGGATACAGATGAAACCTTGAGCAAAATTTCGAAAGCTAATCCGGACTTATATGTTAAAGGTTTTTGTAACGGATTTAATTTTAACAATGATAAATTAATTAAGGATATCAATACCGCTAAACCTGATATCCTTATTGTCGGACTTGGTTCACCTAAACAAGAGGATTGGATAGTTACTAACAGGGATAATGTAAATGCTAAAGTTATTGTTGCTGTTGGTGATGGTATTAAAGTTTTTGCAGGGACAAAAAAGCGTGGGACCAAATTAGTCAGAATATTAGGACTGGAATGGTTTGTTCGATTAATTAATGAGCCAAAGCGTCTTTGGAAAAGATATATTATAGGAATTCCACTCTTTATTCTTAGAGTATTAAAGTATAAATTATTTAAGCAATAACTAAAATTTTATGATAAAATATTTACGCACAATTATTTTAATTCTTCCCATAATAACTTTTGCTCAACAGACTAAAGTTGAGGTTGCTGGTGGGAATTCATTTTTAATCTCGATTGATAATTTTCAACCAAAATATGTTGATAAACAAATCGATAATTTTATTATCAGAGATTATGTCCAGTTCACAAATCCATCTGAGGATTTAAGTTATAAATTGCCATATCTCGATATTTATCTGGCAATCCCTCCTGAAAGTAAAATTAAAATAAGCGAACTAAATTTTGCGACAGAAATTCAGAACAAGATTATTCCAGAACTCAATCCTTCGGTTGTTGTCAAAGATTCCGGAATAGCTTATTTACAAAATGATCCTTTAAAATTTGTTAGAGATGAAGTCCAAAAAAATCCGGTTGAGGTGATAGGTTATTTTTATTACCGCGATTTTTATTTAGCTCATTTAAGGATTAATAATTATACATTTAATAGAGAAAATTCTGCTGTTGAAATATTAAAAAACATAAAAGTAAAAATTGATTTATCAAATTCGGTTAACGTACTTTCGTACTCGCCAATACAGATTAAAACGGATTTTGATAAAGCGATAAGTAATTTAATAGCAAATCCAAACATAGCTGAACAATTTAGAAGCACCGTTTCTTATTCATTACCTGATACCACAGGAAATTGGATTGATTACAATTCTACTTATCTGAAATTCGGCGTTGGTAAGGATGGTGTTTACAGAGTTACGAAATCTCTTTTGCTATTGGCAGGTGTACCTGTTACTACTGTTGATCCCAGAACATTTAAACTATTTGAATCTGGCAAAGAAATTAAAATATTTGTTAAAGGACAGGATGACGGAAGTTTTGATGACAACGACTATATAGAGTTTTGGGGAAGAAAAAATTATCCTAAAATTTCATATAGAACAATAAACCAGGATGATAAAGAATACAATGAATTTTTAAATCGTTATACTGATAGTACGATTTATTTTCTATCTTGGAATGGAAATCAAGGCAATCGGATTGATACCTTAAAAACCTCCTTGTCTGCTGTTAATGATACACTTAATTACTATTCACAATTAATACATGCTGAGACTCAATCGTATTTCCAATTTTCTGATGCTGATGAAATTGCAAATCAAACACCCAACTGGTTAAAAAATAAAACGTGGTACTGGAATTTTTTAATAACACAGTTAAGTTATAATTTTAACTTAAGTAATATTTATCCGAATAAGAATGCATCTATACTTTCTAAGCTTGTAAGCTTTGCTTCAAATATTTCGACTAATTCTCATCAGGTAAAACTATTTCTTAATAATGCACAGATAGATTCTAATTCAGTTGATAGATTTAAACAACTGGTGATAAAAGCGAATGTCAACTCATCAAGTTTACTCAATGGTACAAATCAGATAAGATTGCAAAATTTGCCAAATGGAAGCAGTCCGAATTCTTTGGCATTTGACTGGTATGATGTTGAATATCCCAAATATCTTAATCTTGTTAATGATTCCCTGTACTTTAAGATCTCTAACGATGTTTCTGCAGGACTAAAGATTCTAAAAATTGGTAATGCCACTCAGAGCTCATATCGTATTTATAAAGTAAAACCCGATTTTCAAATCATTACCAACTATAATGTTTTATCTTCAAACTTATTTTTTGCTGATACTGTTTCTCCGGGTGATGAATATTATATAATAAGTGGAGAGCGAAATATAGCTCCCAGATTTTATTATGTTAAAAATTTTGTAAATCTAAGGAGCATTAATAAACAAACAGATTACATCTCGATTACACACCCTAAGTTTTTATCTGTAGCTCAAAACTATGTACAATCAATAGCTGGTTTATATAATCTTTCAGCATCAGTTTATAATGTCCAGGATATTTTTGATGAGTTTGCGTTTGGTTATCCTTATCCGGAGGCGATAAGATTATTTGCAAATGTTTTGTATAACAATGCTCAAACACCTAAACCATCTTATCTAACTTTGATCGGCGATGCAAATTATGATTATAAATATTTTCTTGGGACAAGTGGCGGAAAAAATTATGTCCCTTCTTATGGTAATCCGGTTGGTGATAATTGGTTTGCTGTATGGGATCCAAATGCAATTCCTGTTCCGCAATTAAAAGTTGGCAGAATTCCAATTAACGAAACTTCAGAGCTTGATTATTATCTTACTAAAATTCAAAACAATGAATCAAAACCTTTTGATGAATGGAATAAAAGATATTTATTGTTTTCAGGCGGGCGTTCGGATGTAGCGGGTGAATTGGAATATTTAAAATCTGCAAATGATTCGATTGTCAGCAAGTTCATCGCACCAAGACCAATTTCCGGAAAATATACTCACTTTTATAGAACCAAAACTCCACAAACAGATTTTGGTCCATACTCTCCGGAGCAAATTAGTAATGCAATCTCTGCTGGCGGATTATTTATTTCATATATCGGTCACAGCGGTACTGCAACCTGGGATAATAGTATCAACTCAACTAATCAGCTTTATAACAATGTTAACAGAAATCCATTGATCACTGATTTTGGATGTTCTACAAATAAATATGCTGAACCAAATATCGTTTGTTTTGGTGAAAGATTTCTTTTTAGCTCTTCTGGTCAGGCACTCGGGTATGTCGGAAATTCTTCGTTAGGATTTCAATCAACAGCGGTTACTGCACCGGTTTATTTTTATGAAGAAATTTTTAATGATAGTTTATCTGAAGTCGGTAATGCAAGCTTATATTCTAAGATGAGGTTATTAACTCAAAATGGAAATACCGCTGTAAATAAAATTTACGCTTTAACCAATGTAATTCTTGGTGATCCGGCAGTAAGATTGAAAATTCCCAAGCTTCCAAATTTTAGGATTACAAACGCTGATATAATTATCAGTGATCAACTTTTAAATGAGAGTGAGGATTCAGTTCAATTTAAAGTTGCACTTAAAAATATAGGGCTTTCAAAACCTGGTAACCTTGAAATTAAAATTGACCAAACATTTGATGGGAACGAAATTAAGAGTGAATTAAAAACAATCCCCATCCCGGAATATGCTGACACAATTACTGTCTGGATGCTGACTAAAAATAGACCGGGCAATCATTTGTTAAATGTTCAAATTGATCCTAATAATCTTATAGAAGAAATTTATAAGAATGATAATTCAATTAGTTTTCAGTTTAGTGTTTTCTCAGCATCGCTCAGAGATTTGCTTACATCGCAAACAGAAAACTCTGGATTTAGTAAAATAGATTTATTAAATCCCGTAAATTATAATTCAGATTCACTCTCGATTCAATTTCAACTTTCACAAAAATCTGATTTCTCAAATCCTATTACTGTTGAAACCAAAGCCGATACCTTTTTAACAAAAATTCTTTTCCCGCAATTAATATCTGATTCACGTTATTATTTGAGATATAAAATTAATTCACCCACGACTTTCTTTTCAGGTACAAAATCATTTTATAACAAACCCGGTTACAAATATTTGGTTATTGATTCATTATCATTTAACAAACTGGATAGAAATAGTTTAGGTTTAAAAAATGATACTCTGCAGATATTATTAGATACAACAAAAATTACCGTGCTCTCAGCAGGGTACAATGCCGGTGCAACTTGTGTAATTTCTAAAGATGGTGTTAATCTATTATCAAATACTTTCTTTTCTGGAATGGGTATAGTTGTTTTTGATAATGTTACATTAAAAGTAGATACCTCAACATGGTTTTATTTATTTAATCAACCAGCTAGTGTTGAAGCTTTAGCGACTTTTATTGATTCAATCCCTTATGCTAAAATTATTGCAATTGGAGTTGCTAGTGATGCGGCAAATAATATTTCAACGCATTTAAAAAATGCGATTAAAACTTTAGGTAGCTCAAAAATCGATTCACTTCAATTCCGTGGTTCCTGGGCACTTATCGGTTGGAAAGGCGCACCAACGGGTTCTGTGCTTGAAGGAGTTAAAGCTCCGCTGCCTCCGGAAAGTGTTTTTCTGGAATCTTCGCATATTTTTCTGGCCGATTCTGGTTCATTCGAAACACCGCCAATTGGAAAAGCAAGTGCTTGGAAAAATGTTATGTTAGAAGAATCTTTACCCAGCGACGCATCGACGAAATATTTATTATTTGGAAGGAAGGATTCAGGACAGTTCGATTTATTAAGAACATTAGTTTTTACAAATGGAATTTCAGATATAAGTAATATTGATTCAAGAATTTATCCAGAGATTAAAATTGTTGGAAAATTATTTGCATCCACCAATAAGATTTCTCCAAAGCTGAATAAACTCGCTGTTGATTTTACAAGTTTGGCAGAACTCGGTACTAATTATCAGGTCGTTCGTGTATCTCCTGATACCATCAATCAAGGTAAATCCAATGATTTATTTTTTGATGTTTATAATGTTGGAGAAACTTCCGCAGATTCGTTTAATGTAATTGTAGAATTAGTAAAACCAAATAATAGCACAAGATTATTGTATGATACTTTAGTAACGAGATTAGATACCGCAAGTCATTTGACGTTTAAAACACATTATCTTTCTAATGCTTATGATGGCTATGGAAATATGAAATTCAGGATTAAGATTGATCCGGTTTCAAAGATTAGGGAATTTTATAAAGACAATAATATTTTTGATAAATCATTTTTTGTAATACAGGATACAACACCGACATCTGTAACAGAATCAACTCTTAAAATTACTTTTGATGGAACTGAAATAATTGATGGTGATTTTGTAGGATCAAAACCTGAGATATTAATTAACTTACAATACCCCGTTTGGTTTCCTGTAAACGATACAACCTCGATTCGTTTTTATCTTGATGGTGTTGAGTATTATTCATCAGATATAATTAATTCTTTTGACACAGTTAATAGAATTGCCACGTACAAAATTACTCCCAATTTAAGCAATGGAGATCATCTGCTAAAAATTACTGGCAGAGACCGCTTTGGCAATCTTGATCCAAATGCATCAGTTGAAAGATTTTTTGTGGTTGATGATAAACTTAATTTGCTTGATGTTTATAATTATCCCAACCCGTTTTCAGATCAAACATATTTTACTTTTAAGCTATCACAGATTCCTGATGAGTTGGAAATAAAAATATTTACAATCAGCGGAAGGTTGATAAAATCTATTAAAAGGAATAGCGCTCAACTTAATTTTGATTTTAACAGGATTAATTGGGATGGCAGAGATGAAGACGGCGATATTATTGCCTCAGGTGTTTATCTGTACAAAATGATTGTGAGAAAAAGTGGTGAATCAATGAGTGTGACACAAAAATTAGCTGTGGTTAGATAATTGTGAAATGCTCATTCGCCAATTATCTGTTTTTTGTAATCATTTTTGTGCTGTCAACTCAAGATTTCTATGCATCAAATATTACAAATAATTTTTTATGCAGGATTATCTCAACAACTAAAACTGATTCACTTACTTTACCCGTTGAATTAATTTATTTCTATGCATCGGTTCAACCCGAATCGGTTTTATTAAAATGGGGAACAGCAACGGAAGTAAATAATTTTGGATTCGAAATTGAACGTGCTTATAACACAACTGCCAATTGGGAAACTATAGATTTTGTTTTGGGCAGTGGCACAAGCAACGTACCAATTAATTATGAATATCCCGATACAACTGTATTAAGAACCGGAATAGTTTACTACAGATTAAGACAGGTTGATATAATTGGTGGCTTTGAATATTCTGATACAGTTACGGTAAACTTCTTGTCATCTATAACTCTGGAAAACTCTGATGTTCCAAAGCGGTTTTTAATTTCTAACAACTTTCCTAATCCATTTAATCCATCAACAAAAATAAATTTTCAGATCCCCGTGCAGCAATTATTAAAAATTAATCTCTATGATATAAATGGTAAACTTGTAAAAGAGATAGCTGCACAGGAATTTTTACCTGGCAGTTATCAATTAATCCTTGATTTTGCCAATTATTCCTCAGGCATATACTTTGTTAGATTTGAAACACAAAAAAATGTTGTAACCAAACGAATAACTTTTATCAAATAGATTTTTAATTGGAGAAAACTAAATGAAAAAATTATTAGCACTGATTGTCGTTTTTGCATTTCCACTTTTTGCACAATTTTACGATTACCCAAGACCTGATGAAGGTTATATTGCAGGTGGATTAGGATTAAATTGGATTGATGGTAAACCTTATTACCGCATAAGTTTTAGACCTGAAGTTTCTTTTGCAAATTTTGGAGTTGGGCTTGATTTGAATCTCGATTTTGATTCTGAAGGAAAGCTACGTACTGAAAATTTTAACGAAGCATCCGATTATCTTAGTCTTATACGCTACGTTAGATATGGAATTAAAAATGATCCGGTATTTATAAAACTTGGCGCACTCGATTATTATACTTTGGGTCACGGAACAATTATGCAGCATTACAATAACAGTCCAACTTATGATGCACGCAGAATTGGTTTAGTAGCAGATATTGATTTTGGAAAATTTGGGCTTGAATCTATTTACGGAAATTTTGCACAATCAGGTGTCTTTGGAATGCGTGGTTATGTGAGACCACTTCAGTTCACATCGGCTAACGATATACCGATTTTAAGCAATCTGGAATTTGGAGCAAGTTATGTTACAGATTTTAATAAGTACGCTCGCGTTGATTCCGGATATTTTGATCAGGCACGAAATTTTAAAGTTGTTAAAGATAGAGGGGCATTAACAATCATTGGGTTTGATATCGCACTTCCTTTAATTAAATCTTCTTCAATTACCATAACACCTTATTTAGATTATAATAAGATTATTGATTTTGGCAGTGGCGTTGCAACCGGTGTTAAGCTTGATTTTGAAGGGATGGGATTATTATCTGTTTCAGCAAAATTAGAGAGAAGATTTAATAACGGAAAATATTTACCTTCATACTTCAATTCACTCTATGAAATTGAAAGATTTAAATCGGATTCTGTAAAAGGTACTTATTCAGGGAAATCTCTTGAACTTGCTAACATTACTGAAAATGCAAATGGTTTTTATGGTGATTTATTAATTCGTGTCCTAAATCTTTTTGATATTTATGGCGGCTATCAAAGATTGGACAAAAATCCTAAAAGCGGAATACTAAATTTAAGAACAGCAATAGAACCTGAAGGTGCCTCATTTGTTTTAAGAGCAGGATATGATAAAATAAATATTCAGGATGAAAAAGATTTATTTAAACTTGATGATAGATCTTATCTCTTTACAGAAGTTGGGTATAAACCGGTTGAATATATTTTAGTCTCAATAGTTTATAACTGGACATTTGCACCGGTGCGAGATAATAACGATAATATTGTTGGATATGAACCGCAGAAAAGAATTGAACCGAGGGTTTCGTTTATTTATCCGTTTAAATTTTAAAAGCTAATATATTTTAAGCGGAACGGTCGGGAGACCGTTCCCTACATTTTAAAAATATAATTCCGAAGCTCATCAACAGTGTGAAAAATATTTTTGCTGTTTAGTTTTCTAACTTCATTTTCAGAATAACTATCCCATACAACCGATGCAATTTCAACTCCAGCTTCTTTAGCGGCAATGATATCAGATGGAGCATCGCCAACCATCAAAACTTCTGCGGGATTAAGATGAAAAGTCTCAACAAATTTCAATATTCCTTCCGGTGATGGTTTATGATTTTTAACATCATCACCGGTAACGATCATATCAAACAATTCCCGTATTCCTAAAAAGTTTAAAGTAATCAAGGAAGATGTTCTGCCTTTCCCGGTAAAGATTCCAAGAATTATGTCTTCTTTTTTTAAGTCCAATAGTAATTCCTTCATCCCTTTGTAAAGCTGGGCAATATCATGATTATGGTTATAATATTCATAATAATCTTTTCTGACTTCTTCGTACTTATCAGGGAACATCTGTTTGAGGATAACATCTTCAGTTGGACCAAACAGTGCTATTATTTCTTCATCGGAAAGTCTTTTGCCTAAATATTTTTCTGTGATATGGTTGAAAGAATCGAAGATCAATCTATTGGTGAAAGTCAAAGTTCCGTCTATATCAAATATAATTGCTTTGTGGTGTGGTTTCATTTTCCCTTAATCAATCTTATATAATAAAATTTTCCCATTTTGTGAGATGATGATAAATTGATTGTCACTTAAAACTTTTAATGCTGTGATTGGTGAATCTTCTACCTTCAATAATTCATACAAGCGTTGATTGACATCCAATCTATAAACAGTACCATCCGTGAATGCAACTAATGCTAAGTTTGATTTACTATCATAATAAAAATTTGTAATCCCGTTTTTTTTCAATTCTGTTTTATTCTTTTCTTTTCCGTCTGATGAAGAAATAAAAATTATCTCACCTTTTTTATTCAGTAGAATCAATTCTTGTTTATTTCCGGATAGTTCAAAATGGGGAATCGCATCCGGAATTTTTGTTGACCAAACTTTTTTGCCAAGCATTAAATCAATTGCCAGCAGCTCACCGGTAGAAGTTAAAATAAAAACACTTTTTCCGTTGGTAAATATCTTAGTTAAATCGTTAACCGCCTCTTTCTGATTAATATCTAATTTCCATATGAGTATTCCGGATTTTGCATTAATACAAAAAACTGTTGACGCAGAGTCTTTAATAATTATCTTATCATTTATAAATAAAGGATTAGATATTAAAGGATATTTTGAAATTTTATTTTTCCAAATCATTTCAAATGAAAAAATATCGTAACAAATAATATTACCTTCTTCAGTTCCAAATACGACTCCTTTGCTGGTAAAACCAGTGTTAGGTAAATCAATCAAAGCAAGATCTGATGTGATATTTTCTCCAACCCCAATTATTTGAACAACATCGCCATTGTTTGCATTTATAGAATATAAGTCACCTTCGCTGGTTGCTGTAAGGAATAAGTCTTTGTACTGATCTGAATTATTTTTAATAGTTCCGAATGCTTCAGCAATCCATTTCTTATTACCGTTAAAATCATAACAGTAAATAAGTCCATTCTCCAGAGTATAAAATATTTTATTTTCTGAAATAATTAGCTGACTTGAAGCTGATGAATCCTGATCAATCTGCCAAACTTTGCTGATTGTGGAATCCATTTCTTGAAAAGTTGTATCGATTGGAGTGCGGATTTTAAAATTGTTTATCGGGTATGCAATGATATTAAATGCAAGGGGAAAAAAGTAAAATATTTTAAGAAAAAAACTTATTCTCATTTGTATTTAATAACTATGTTATAAATAATAAATCCAAAGACATATTTTGTTTGAAGTAAATTTACAAAAAATCAAACAATGTATTTGGATAATAGTACATTCAATTTTTCATTAGATGGAAATTATCCTAATTAATAGCACTAAAAATTTGTTGCATTAAAAACGCAACCTTTTTAAGTTTGGCGGCGTCTAATCACAATTAAATTCAAATAATTTTATTTTAATAATAAATGAGGTCTTGCTTTGGATATTGTTGCTTTAAATGAAAAAATAAAAAATGAAAGTGCCTTCATTGATTTACTGATGAGTGAAATCGGTAAAGTTATTGTTGGACAAAAAGCGATGGTTGAAAGATTGGTAATTGGGTTGCTTGGTAACGGGCACATTCTTCTTGAAGGTGTTCCTGGACTTGCAAAAACTCTTGCCATCAAAACTTTAGCTGCTGCAATGCAAGCAAAGTTTCAGAGAATTCAGTTTACTCCGGACTTACTTCCTGCCGATCTTATCGGTACTCAAATTTATAATCAGAAGGATGGAAATTTTTTAATCCGCAAAGGACCGATCTTTGCGAATTTTATTCTTGCAGATGAAATTAACCGTGCACCGGCAAAAGTTCAAAGTGCGCTGCTTGAAGCAATGCAGGAAAGACAAATCACAATTGGCGAATCCACATTTAAACTTGATGAACCATTTTTAGTTCTTGCAACTCAAAATCCAATTGAGCAAGAGGGAACTTATCCTTTACCTGAAGCACAAGTTGATAGATTCATGCTTAAAATAAAAATTACATATCCTGAAAGAGCAGAAGAGCTATCTATTATGCGCCAGAATATTAGTATGATTGACACAAAAATTAATCCTGTCATTTCACCCGCAGAAATTTTAAAAGCAAGAAATCTTTTAACCGAAGTATATATTGATGAAAAGATTGAGAAATATATTCTTGATATTGTTTTTGCAACCCGTAATCCAAAAGAATTTGGATTGACTAATCTCGGCGATCTTATCAGTTACGGCGCATCTCCAAGAGCAACAATAAACCTAGCTCTTGGTGCAAAAGCAATGGCATTTATTAAGCGAAGAGGATATGTGATCCCTGAAGATGTAAGAGCTATATGCCTTGATGTTTTGCGTCATCGTATAGCTGTAACATATGAAGCAGAAGCTGAAGAGATAACAAGTGAAAATGTAATTCAGGAAATATTGAACAAAGTTGTTGTTCCATAATCATGCTCACTAAAGAATTACTAAAACAAGTTAGACAAATTGAAATTCGTACCAAAGGACTTGTTAACCAGGTCTTTTCAGGTGAATATCATTCGGTGTTTAAAGGACGCGGAATGGAATTTTCTGAGGTACGCGAATATCAATTTGGTGACGATATCAGAAACATCGATTGGAATGTTACTGCACGATTCGGGCATCCATACATAAAAGTTTTTGAAGAAGAGCGCGAACTTACTGTAATCCTTATGGTTGATTTAAGCGGATCTTTAATGTTTGGTTCTGTTTCTAAAACAAAGCAGAGAATCGCCGCTGAACTGAGTGCTATCCTTGCTTTCTCGGCATTAAAAAATAATGATAAGGTTGGTTTGATATTATTTACGGACAAGATTGAAAAATTTGTTCCGCCCAGAAAAGGAAGAAAACACGTTTTAAGAATTATACGCGAAGTGCTTTCATTTGAACCTGAAGGCAAAGCAACCAATCTGCGCAGTGCCCTAGAATATATGAACAATACAATAAAGAAAAGGTCAATTGCATTTTTAATTTCTGATTTTATGGATGAAGGATATGAGAAGATTTTAAGAATTGTAGGAAGGAAACATGATTTAGTAGGAATTGTTTTGGATGACAGACGTGAAAAGGAAATTCCAAACATTGGCTTAGTAAAATTAAGTGATGCCGAAACAGGTGAGGAACGATGGATCGATACAAGCAGTGATCGAGTGCGCAGACAAATGCAGATTTATATAAAAGAAAAAGAAAAAATCCGCAAATCTGTTTTTATAACCAGCAGGTTAGACAGTGTTGAAGTAACAACCGGCTCAAATTATATTCAACCACTTGTGCAATTTTTTAGAAGACGTGAAAAAAGATGGTAAAAAAGTTTTTCCTATTTCTGATTTTACTCCCGGCTTTTTCTCTTTTTGCGCAAGAGATAAGAGTAACTGCTTCAACAGATACAACTGATTATCTGATTGGTGATCAAATAAAATACTCTTTGATAATTAATGCAGATAAAGATGTGTATATCATCAATCCTTTTTTTAGAGATACATTAAAGAGCGTAGATGTAATAAAAATGTCAGATCCAATTGTAACGGAGAATGAAAAAGGAAAAACAATAAAGTATGAATCAATATTAACAAGATTTGATTCATCTCAGGTTACTATCCCGCCAATAAAAATAGAATACAGAACTAAAAGAGATACAACACTTAAAAGTATTCTTTCAAATCCTGTAACATTTAATGTTCACACATTAAAAGTATCGATGCAGGAAGAAATAAAAGATATCAAACCGCCAATTCGTTTATTTAATTACCTTTATTTAATCTATGCCGGAATTGTTCTAATACTTTTAATTGCTGGATATTTTATTTACAGAAAATACTTTAAGAATAAACCACAGCCGATAATTAAAGCTGAAGAAGAAAAAATATTATCGCATCAACTCGCTTTACGCAAGCTTGATGAACTGGAGCGTGAAGAACTTTGGCAAAAAGGATTTGTGAAGGAATATCACACAAGAATTACTGAAATAATCAGAGAATATTTTGAGAAGCAATTTAATTTACCTGCTTTAGAGCGCACAACAACAGATTCATTAAATTTGTTGAGAAGACATCCACAGGGTAAAAAAGTTTTAGATATTACTTCACAGTTTTTGAATAATGCAGACCTGGTAAAGTTTGCTAAATATACCCCACTTGAAAATGTTAATCGCGAAATGATGACACAGGCAAGAGATATTGTTACCAAAACAATTTCAGTTCAAAGGGAATCAGAAGTAAAAGAGGCAGCAAATGTTTAGCGGCATTTCATTTGCGTATTCGTGGGTACTTTATTTTCTTCTTGTAATTCCTTTGTTGATTGTATGGTACATCTGGCAGGGAAGAAAGAAACAAGCTGCAATAAAATATTCTTCACTAAAAATATTTGCAAAAATTCCTGCCACATTTAAAGAAAGATTAAGACATCTGCCATTTGCATTAAGAATGATAGCCCTGATATTTTTAATAGTTGCACTTGCCAGACCACAAAATTTTTCAGCCGGGCAAAATGTTAATGCTGAGGGGATTGATATTGCGATGGTTTTAGATATTTCAGGCAGTATGATGGCTGAAGATTTTAAACCGAATCGTTTAGAAGCTGCAAAAGATGTTATTGATAATTTTATAAAAGGAAGAACAACAGACAGAATTGGACTGGTTATTTTTTCAAGAGAAGCTTTTACGCAATGTCCGCTTACTATTGATTATTCTGTTTTAAGAAATCTTCTTGCAGACATAAAAACCGGGATGATTGAAGATGGAACTGCAATTGGGAATGGTATTGCAAACGGAGTAAACAGGTTGAAGGATAGTGATGCCAAAAGTAAAGTTATAATTTTGCTTACCGATGGAGTAAACAACGCCGGTGAAGTTGACCCGATTTCTGCCGCTGAGATTGCTGCTAAATTTGGAATTAGAATTTATACTATTGGCGTTGGAACACGCGGTGAAGCGCCTTATCCGGTGCAAACACCCTTTGGAACTAGATATCAAATGATGCCCGTTGAGATTGATGAAGCATTGCTTAAAAAAATTTCCGATCTCACAGGTGGGCAATATTTCCGGGCGACTAATAATCGCGCACTGGAAGAAATTTATAATAAGATCGATAAGATGGAAAAAACTAAGATTGAAATTACATCTTATAAAAATGCTAAAGAGCTTTATGCGGGATGGTTGGAGATTGGATTTTTATTTCTTTTACTTGAGTTAGTAGCTTCAAGAACAATTTTAAGGAAGCTGCCGTAATGTTTAGATTTGCTAACCCCGAATATTTATTAGCTCTTTGGTTAATACCAGGTTTAATATTTTTATACTTTCTTTTTAATCGTTACAGAAAAAAACTTCTTGAAAAATTTGCAGATAAAGATTTACATAAAATTATTATCTATTCTTTCAGCAGTGTAAAATCAAAAATAAAATTTGGATTCATTTTATCAGCTTTAGCTTTGCTCATTCTTGCATTTGCAAATCCACAAGTTGGTACGAAGATGACTGAAGTTAAACAGACAGGTATTGATGTTTATATTTTACTTGATGTTTCAAGGAGTATGCAGGCAGAAGATATTAAGCCGAATAGATTAGAAAAAGCTAAATATCAGATTTCAAATCTCATCCAAAAATTGCAAGGTGATAGAATTGGTCTGATTGTTTTTGCCGGACAAGCATATATTCAGTTTCCATTAACTACAGATTATTCTGCTGCCAATTTATTTTTATCAGCAGTTGATTTTAATTCCGTACCACAGCCGGGAACAGCTATCGCATCTGCAATTAATATGGCCGTGCAGTCATTCGATACAGCGGCAACAGATAAAGCAATTATTCTTATTACGGATGGTGAAGATCACGAAGGAGATATTGATAAAGCTGTTGAAGGTGCTACTGATCGCAACATCAAAATTTATACTATTGGGCTGGGCTCTCCTGATGGGGTTCCAATTCCTGTTTATGATAATCGCGGCAATCAGGTTGGATTTAAACAGGATAATAGTGGACAAACAGTTTTGACAAAACTTGATGAATCAATTCTAAAAGATATTGCCGCTAAAGGTAATGGAAAATATTATCGCGGTAATAATTATGAGGATTATCTTGATAAAATTTATTCTGATTTGTCAAAGTTAAAGCAGGCAGAGTTCGGGGTAAAAAAAGTTACTGATTACGAAGATCGTTTCTATTATTTTCTTGCAGCAGCAATTTTACTTTTAATTATTGAACTGTTCATTAGTGATATGAGATCACCATTTTTTACAAAGTTGAATAAAAAGTTAGGACTCGAAGTCGAAGAAAAATGATAAGATTTTATTTAAAACATATTAGTCATAATTTCTTTGAGACATTGTGTCTCGGTGGCAAAGGAAAACATAATAAGTTAGGCCACAAAGACACAAAGACTCCAAGTTTTACAAAATTAAACTTTAAGATTTATCAAATAACTTTAGCTGTTTTATTTATTTCTATATCATCAGGTTTTGCTCAATCTAATCGCAGCACAATAAATAAAGGCGTTGATCAATATGAAGAACAAAAATACACCGATGCTGAAGTAAATTTTAGAAAGGTTGTAGAAAATTCACCTAAAAACTTTGAGGCAAATTTTAACCTTGGTGATTCATACTATAAACAAAAAAAATATGAAGATGCAATAAAATCTTATATAAGTGCGTTGGAAGGCAGTGCAAACGATAAAGAACGCGCGCAAGTTTATCATAACATTGGCAACTCTTTGTTGAAATCAAATAAGATTGAAGAAGCTGTTGAATCTTATAAGAATGCATTAAAGTTTAATCCAAATGATGATGACACCAAGTATAATTTATCATATGCTCTGGAACTGCTAAAAAACAAGAATAAAAATCAGCAGAACAAAAACGAAAAGAATAAAGACGATCAGAAAAATAAAGATCAACAGCAAAAGCAAAATCAGGATCAGCAGAATAAAGATCAGAATAAACAGGATCAAAAACAGAATCCTCAACCCAAAGATCAGGAATCTAAACAGGATAACACAAAGCAAAATCAACAGCCCAAACAAAATCAAATTTCTAAAGAAGAAGCTCAGCGTATTCTTGATGCTTTAAAGAATAACGAAAAAGATTTACAGAAAAAGTTAAGGAAAAAAGTCGGGATAGTTAAACCAAACGATAAAGATTGGTAAGAGCGAGTGATGATCAAAGTAAGTATTTTATTAACACTGCTTTTTATTAGTCCATACTTGTGGGCTCAATCGTTTGTTGCTTCGGTAAGTGAAAACCAGGTAAGCGAGAGTGATCGGTTTGAGGTTACCTTTACTTTTGAGGGGAAAAATATTAACGCATTAAAAAATTTTTCTGCTCCTTCATTTAAAGATTTCAGAGTTCTATCCGGTCCAAATCAATCCACAAGTATGCAAATTATTAATGGTGTGTCATCATCATCGCTGGCACTTTCATATATTTTAATGCCGACCGGAATAGGCACTTTTACTATTGGCAGCGCATCGATTCAATCTGAAGGGCAGACTTATACAACCGAACCATTAAAAATTACGGTTGTAAAAGGAGCTCCTAAATCTAAAGACGATAAAGGTACATCTGTATCAAACGAAGAAATCGCGAAAAATTTATTCATTCGTGCATCAATAGATAAAAATAAAGTTTATCAAGGTGAACAGGTAACCGTTACATACAAACTTTATACAAGATTAAATATTGCCGCACAAATGTCTGTGGATAAACTTCCTCAGTACCAGGGATTTTGGGCAGAAGAAATTACAACTCCAAATAACATTGCTTTTACAACTGAAGTTGTTGATGGAAAACAATATCGCGTTGGATTATTAAAACGTGCAGCTTTGTTTCCATCCCAGTTTGGCAAACTAGAAGTTACACCATTAGAACTTACTATTCCCGTTCAGGTTGAGAAAAAGAAAAAGTCAAATAATATGTGGGATGATTTCTTCGGTGATCCGTTCGGGCGTGCAGAAATTATTCAATACTCCGCTAAATCAAACACTTTAAAAGTTGATGTAATGCCGCTTCCTGAAAATAATAAGCCAGCATCTTTTAATGGTGCAGTTGGTAAGTTTGATTTTACAGCATCGCTTGATAAATCTACTACAAAAACAAATGAACCGATTTCTTTAAAATTAAAAATAAGCGGAACAGGAAATATTAAGCTTCTTGATTTTCCGCAGTTTGAATTACCAAATGGCGTTGAAAAGTATGATCCTAAAGTTAATGAGCAGATAAATCGGACCGGAGTTATAAGCGGATTTAAAGAAGGGGAATATTTATTGATACCAAGAATTGCCGGTTCACGTGAAATACCGCCAATTGAATTTTCATATTTTGATCCAGTAAAACGTTCGTATCAAACTATTAAATCAAAATCTTTTAATATAAAAATTGAGCAAGGGCAAAATATTAGCAGCGGTAATGTAGCTGATCAAAGAGCAGTTGAACAATTAGATAATGATATCCGATATATAAAAACATCTTTTGATGATATTGAAAAAAGCGATGATACCATTTTACAAAAACCCGGTTTCTGGATTGCTTCGATAGTCCCTTTGCTTGCAACTATCATTTTGGTTGGCTGGAAAAGAAAACAGGATAAACTCTCCGGTAATGTTCAACTGCTTCGATATTCACGTGCTGAAAAAGTTGCACGCAGACGATTTAAGAAAGCCAAAAAATTATTAGAGCAAAATCAAGTTGAACCTTTTTATTCTGAAATCTCTCAGGCACTTTTTGGATATCTTGAGGATAAATTCCGAATTCCAAAAGCGGAGTTTACACTTGATAGAGCTGCTGCAGAATTATCCCGCCGGAATATCTCTACAGAGCTTATAAATAAAATGAAAACTAATGCTGAGAAATGTGAGTATATCAGATTTGCACCGGGTACAAATCCTAAAGAAGCTATGAATGAAATGTATAAATCTCTTTCTGAAGTTGTTATAGAAATTGAGAGTTCAATTCAAAAATGAAAAAATATTTTTTTGAAATATTGATGATTGTAATTCTTCTTGCACCGTTTTCATTTTCATCAGATGTAAATAGTTTGATGCAAAAGGCGAATGACTATTACAAGAACAATCAATATCAATTAGCAATAGATGAATACAATAAACTTGTTAATGAAGGTTATAGAGGCGCATCACTTTATTATAATCTTGGTAATGCACATTATCGTTTAGGAAAAATTGGATACGCAATTTTATATTATGAAAAGGCATTAAAGTTTGCCCCGGGCGATGAAGATATAAAACACAATCTTGCACTTGCAAAACTTAATCTTAAAGACAAAGTTGATTCACTTCCACCATTTTTTATTTTTAATATCTGGGAAGGATTGATCGCATCATTTTCTGTCTCCGGTTGGACGATTTTAGTTTATGTTTTTTATATTCTTTTACTGGCTGCTGTTATTGGTTATTTCTTTTCAAGAAGTTCTTCGCAACAACGAATTTCATTTTTTTGTGGTGCTGGATTTTTATTTTTACTTATCATCTCAATTGTATTGCTGAATGTTAAGATGAATAAAGAGTATAAAATAAAAAATGGAATCATTCTTCAATCAGAAGTTACTGCAAAGTATTCACCGGATAATTCCGCAAAAGATGTTTTTATAATTCACGAAGGTTTGAAAGTTAGATTGGAAGATAAAGTTGATAACTGGGTTAAGATAAGATTAGAAGATGGTAAAATTGGTTGGATTTTAGAGAAAAATATTGGAGTAATTTAAAAAATCTAAATATTGGTGTTGGTAAATTGTTGCGTGTTGTTTAGCTTTGCCTTGAATCAATCAAAAATGAAAGGCAATAAATGAAAAATCTACTTTTCTCTCTAATACTCGTTACTGCATTCTCCTTTGCAGTAAATGCTCAATCAAAAGATTGCTGCTCTAAAGATAAAGGTGAAACCACAAAAGTTGAAAAGTGCACTCAAACAGATCACACAATGAAGATGGGTGACAAAGTTGAAACAACTACTACAACTAAAATTGTAGATGGCAAAGAGGTTGTCGAAAAAGAAGTTGTTATGACAAAGATGGATAAAAAAGGGAAATGCGGAGATAAATCATCTTGCTGTGATATGAAGAAAGAGAAGACAACTGAAAAAATTGAAAAAGAAATAGAGAAGAAATAATCTCATCAATTTTAGTTTAAGAAAATTTTTGTTCTATCATTCCCGCGAAAGCCTGCCCGACGGCAAGGCAGGCGGGAATCTTTTTTTTAAAGTTAGGTTCTCATTGAAAAATCATTATCTAAAAAACGGGGAGGCATGAACCTTCGTAAAGACAATGGATTCCCACTTTCGTGGGAATAACAATCCGTATTTCAACCTTTGGAAATCAGCTTAAAATTATTATTTATCAATTCAATTCAATTCAATTTAATTTAATTTCATTTTCACCCAATCACTTTCTAACTTTGCCCCAATAATTTTAACAACAGGATAAAACTAAATGGAATGGATTACAGATCCGCAGGCGCTTATTGCTTTATTAACTTTAACTGTGCTGGAAATTGTACTTGGAATTGATAACATAATTTTTATTTCTATCCTATCGGGTAAACTTCCTGCCGAGCAAAGAAAGAAAGGCAGACTTGTTGGACTTTCACTTGCAATGGTTACAAGAATTCTTTTACTTTTTTCAATTTCACTTATTGTAAAACTTACTGAACCATTCTTTACAGTTTTTGAGTTGGGAATTTCAGGAAGAGATTTAATTCTTATCATAGGAGGATTATTTTTACTGGCAAAAAGCACAATGGAAATTCATTCAAAGCTGGAAGGTGAAGAAGAACATCTAAATATAAAAGCTAAGGTTTCTTTTTGGGGAGTAATTATCCAAATACTTTTACTTGATGTTGTTTTCTCTTTAGATTCAGTGATAACTGCAGTTGGAATGGCTAATGAACTTATAGTTATGATTATTGCCGTAATTATTGCTGTAATATTCATGATGTTCTTTTCAGGATCAATCAGTGATTTTGTAGAGAAACATCCAACAATAAAAATACTCGCATTAAGCTTTTTACTTTTAATTGGATTCTCATTAATTGTAGAAGGATTGCATCAACATATTCCCAAAGGATACATTTACTTTGCAATGGCGTTCAGTGTGTTTGTAGAGATGTTGAATTTAAAGATGAGAAAGAAAAAGCCGGAACCGATAAAACTAAGAACTCAAATTCCGGGAGAGTAATTATTTTCGTAGCGTACGAATCGTATCGTGCGTGTGATTAGATTACTTAATCTGCTATTGAGGGATTCTTTAAAACCACAAACCCAATTCCTCAAAGGAATTGGGTTTGTTTTATCAATTCAAAAAAACAATTACAATCCAAACATTACAGATAACTTAAATTCAATAGCATCTATACTTCGTGAACCAGAAAGAATATGTTTATCATCATTCGCTTTGTATAATGGATCCTTGTCATCATTTAAATAAACGTATGAATCTAATCTGTTATCTTTTGTGCCGCTAAATTGCTTCCCGGCAATATTCATAACACTATACTGAGCACTCAAATCTAAATTTAATCCACCAAGGTTAAAAAGAACTCCACCTCCGGCTCCCAATCCCATTCGTGTTGCAGAGTTAATATCCTGCTCAGAGCTTGGCAAACCGTTTGGTGAGCCCTTAAATTGAACCGTTCCAGTAAAAGTATTAAGGGAAACAAAAGCATCTAAATATGGAGTGATAGGTGACATAGGAATACTAAACTTAAACTCAGGTCCTAATTTTATAGAAAGCACTTTATTAGTAACCTTTACAGTTTTATCTGGCTCGGTTGCAATAATGCTTCCTTCGTTGCTAAAATTAGTATAACCAATTTCACCAAAGGCATTAATGAATACCAGCCCAAGACGAGCTTTTGCGTGGAAATTAAATCCCGGATCCATTCCGTATTTAGTACCGTTATAAAAATCGGTTGTAGTCCCACCATAATCACCAGTGGGAACTGAATAACCAATACCGCCGCCAACTTGAAAAGTTATTTGAGCATTGGTTTGAACTGCAAAGGCAATCACAATCAATGCAATCGCAATAAAAGAAATATGTAAGTTTTTCATTTGGTCCTCTTTTGAAAATGTTTACTAGTTAAATTTATGAAAAAATTTTATCAGATATAACTAAAGCTATTAAATTGATTGCGATAATTTCAGTTGCTATTTTTATATATATGGATTCAAAAAAATACAACAATACCAAGCTTGCAATAGGTATTGGTAAAGCCGTTATCAGTTTTATCTTACTTTATCTTTTCATTGATTTTGGTTATAGTTTATCACTTCAAAAATATATCCAATCATTTACTGAAAATTCTTATTTAGTTTTTATCATTTTTGTTTTTGTAATTGGAATTTTCAGCTCAGTTTTATTCATGCCGATTAATATTTATTCAGGATTTTATCTTGAGCATAAATACAAATTATCCAACCAAACTTTTTATAAGTACTTTTTTGAAAATTTTAAATCAGTTTTAGTTGGATTAGTAATTGGTATCCCGATTCTTTTACTTTTCTTTTTTGTGATAAATCAGTTTGGTGATTTGTGGTGGTTAGTTTTTGCTTCAGCAATGTTTTTAATTTCCGTTGTACTATCTCAATTATTTCCAATTCTTATTCTTCCGATATTTTATAAAATTATTCCGCTTAACGATGAAGAATTAAAAACAAGGATAAGTAATCTTGCTAAAGGTGCGGGAATTAAAGTAGAGAATGTTTTTACTTTTGACATGAGTAAGAACACAAAAAAAGCAAATGCAGCTTTTACAGGATTAGGCAAGACTAAGAGAATAATTCTTGGCGATACTTTGCTAAACAATTATTCAAAAGATGAAATAGAAACTGTAATTGCACACGAGCTTGGACATTATAAGCACAAACATATCCTCAAAAATATTTTATTTGGAACTATCTCAAGTTTTTTAACTTTTTTTATTATATCAATTCTTTACAAAAGTTCACTTAGCTGGTTTGATTTTGAAAGCATCACACAAATTGCTGCACTTCCGTTACTCAGTCTGTGGGCAATGATAATAGGATTAATACAAACACCGATAGGAAATTTACTTTCTCGCAAATTTGAATACGAAGCTGATAGATATGCTATCGAATCAACACATAAACCTGAAAGTTTTATAAATACTTTAAACAAATTGACTGACCAGAATCTTGGTGACAGAGAACCCCATCCATTTGTTGAATGGTTTTTTTATTCGCATCCATCAATAAAAAATAGAGTTGATGCGATTAAAAAATTTGCAAATGAAAAAGGAATAGTGGAAAGAACTGAAATTGAAAATTTGTAACTTAGCCCTGAAAGGGCAAAATAACGAGCATAGGACGTAGTCCTATGATGAAAAGAAATTCTAACAATAAATTAGTCCTGAAAGGACGGAATAATT
>OEIU01000697.1_pt1 | contig 28424 bp, 34 predicted proteins | sample 1539221 | NCBI WGS metagenome assembly OEIU01 (sample SAMN03792071, study PRJEB22550) | activated sludge metagenome | feature: wastewater treatment plant; material: activated sludge; isolation source: Wastewater treatment plant of a petroleum refinery complex | place: Argentina: Zarate | collected...
CGAGGACATCAACAAGCTGCTCAAGATGCACCGGAACATGGCCGACATGATGAAGGCCATGGGTCAGGGCAAGCGCGGGCCGCTCGCCGGCATGGCGCAGATGATGGGCTTCGGCGGCGGCGGCATGCCCTCGCCCGAGGCGATGAAAGAGCTTGCAGCGAAGATGCCCGGCGGAATTCCGCAAGGGGCGCCGACGCTGCCGAAAGATTTTCCGGGCCTGCCGGGCCTAGGGAAACCGACATTGCCGGGCCTCGGATTGCCGGGGCTGGGCAAGAAGAAATGAGAATTTTTGCCAACCCGTCATGGCCGGGCGCGTCCCGGCCATCCACGCCTTGAATCCCTCGCGGACCTTAAGACGTGGATGCCCGGCACAAGGCCGGGCATGACGACTAAAACCAGGATCAACGGAGAACTCACATGTCAGTCGTCATTCGCCTCGCCCGCGCCGGCACCAAGAAGCGCCCGTTCTATCATGTCGTCGTCGCCGACTCGCGCTTTCCGCGCGACGGCCGCTTCATCGAGCGCCTCGGCCACTTCAATCCGCTGCTGCCGAAGGACAGCGAGCTGCGGCTGAAGCTCGACATGGAGAAGGTCAAGGCGTGGCTCGCCAAGGGCGCGCAGCCGTCTGACCGCGTCGCCCGCTTCCTCGACGCCGCCGGCGTCAAGAAGCGCGTGCCGCGCAATAACCCGGAAAAGGCCGTGCCGCGCAAGGAGCGCAAGGCGGCGGACGCGAAGTAATGCTTTCGTCATTGCGAGCGAAGCGAAGCCATCCAGAAGGCCACAAGGCAAGCACTGGATTGCTTCGTCGCTTTGCTTCTCGCAATGACGGATGCTAGCCAGTGCCCGCCTCGGACAAACGACAGGTCTGCATCGCCCGCATCGGCGCCGCGCATGGCGTGCGCGGCGCGGTGAAGCTGTGGACCTTCACCGAGGATCCGCTGGCCGTAAAAGAGTACGGCCCGCTGATGACAAAGGACGGCGCGCGCCAGTTCGAGGTGACGCAGGTACGCGTAGCCAGGGATCATCTGGTGGCGACGCTGAAGGGCATCGGCACCCGCGAAGACGCCGAACGGCTCAACGGTTTGGAACTCTATGTTCCGCGCGACCGGTTGCCCGAGACCGACGACGACGAATATTACCACGCCGACCTGATCGGGCTAGCGGCCGTCAACGCCGCCGACGAACCGCTCGGACGTGTGATTGCGATCCATAATTTCGGCGCCGGCGATATCATCGAGATCGCGCCAGCGAAGGGCGCCACGATGCTGCTGCCGTTCACCAATGCCGTGGTGCCGACGGTCGATCTGGCCAATGGCCGCGTGGTGATCGAGCTGCCGCAGGAAATCGAAGGCGACGAAGCCCCGACGCTCACGTGATGGGTTTGACATGACCTGCTTGACATGATCTGGCGCGCCACCGTCCTCACCCTGTTCCCCGAGATGTTTCCCGGGCCGCTCGGCGTCAGCCTGGCCGGCAAGGCGCTGGCCTCCGGCCTCTGGGAGCTGGAGGCGCGCGACATCAGAGCATCCGCCACCGACAAGCATCGCAGCGTCGACGACACCCCGGCCGGCGGCGGCCCCGGCATGGTGCTGCGCGCCGACGTTCTCGCGGCGGCCATCGACGCCGCGGATATCGGTCAGGACCGGCCGCGCCTGCTGATGAGCCCGCGGGGTCGGCCATTGACCCAGTCGCTGGCCGCGGAACTCGCGAGCGGGCCGGGCCCCCTGATCGTCTGCGGAAGGTTCGAGGGGGTCGATCAACGGGTGATCGAGGCTCGGAACCTCGAGGAGGTCAGCATCGGAGACTATGTGCTGTCCGGCGGCGAGATCGCCGCGATGGCGCTGGTCGATGCCTGCGTGCGGCTGCTCCCGGGCGTGATGGGCAAGCAGGCCTCGGGCGAGGACGAAAGCTTCTCGGAAGGGCTACTGGAATACCCCCAATATACCCGCCCGCAGGCGTTCGAGGGCCGAACCATCCCGGAAATCCTGATCTCCGGCGACCACGCCAAGGTAGCGGCCTGGCGGAAGGCGGAGGCCGAGGCCCTGACCCGGGCGCGGCGGCCGGATTTGTGGTCGGCACGGGACGGCCAAAAAGGCACAAAAAGAACGACAGACGGGTGACAAGCGCGGCCTGATGCCTTATACGGGCGCCAAATCCGCACACGCGCAGGATAGATGGACGTTTGCGCAGCCCCCGAAAGGCTGGGCGCGCCGCCGATGGAGATTTCAATGAACCTCATTCAGCAGCTCGAAAAAGAGCAATTCGACAAACTGTCGGCGACCAAGTCGATCCCGGAATTCGGCCCCGGCGACACCGTGATCGTCAACGTCAAGGTGGTCGAAGGCGAGCGCACCCGCGTGCAGGCCTATGAAGGCGTCTGCATCGGCCGTTCCGGCGGCGGGCTCAACGAGAGCTTCACCGTCCGCAAGATTTCCTACGGCGAAGGCGTCGAACGCGTGTTCCCCGTGATGTCGCCGATGATCGACTCGATCAAGGTGGTGCGCCGCGGCAAGGTGCGTCGCGCCAAGCTGTATTACCTGCGCAGCCTGCGCGGCAAGTCGGCCCGCATCGTCGAGAAGCAGGACCGCGCCGCCGCCGTCGGCGAGTGATTCCATCCTCCTTCCGGATGTGACCAAAAGCGCGGGCCCAACCCCGCGCTTTTTTGTTGAGCCATACCTATCTGAGTAATGCCCCGCCCAATCGATTGATTGTGGCGGCCGCGGGCCCTGTGTTAGAAAATCAGAATGGTTCTAGATCGCACCAGCGCCGCCCAGAGGATCGTCATCGACGATCGCTCGCGCCTGCCCGGCCGCTTCTTCGGGCGGTTCACGACGTCGGCCACGTCGGAGCTTACGCGCGCAGCTTGATGCTGCGCGGACGTCCGGTGCCGGCGCGTGTTCCGCGCCTTATCGCTCACACAGAATTTGATTTTGGAGCTGACGCTCATGTCCAAACCGACCACGCTGTACGACAAGATCTGGAACGACCATCTGGTGCACGAAGCCGAGGACGGCACCTGCCTGCTCTATATCGACCGCCATCTGGTGCACGAGGTGACCTCGCCACAGGCGTTCGAAGGCCTGCGCGCCTCAGGCCGCAAGGTGCACGCGCCGGAGAAGACGCTCGCCGTCGTCGATCACAACATCCCGACCACCGACCGCTCGAAGCCGAATCCCGATCCTGAGAGCATCGAGCAGATGCGGGTGATGGCGGAGAACGCCAAGGAGTTCGGCATCGAATATTACAACGAGTTCGACAAGCGCCAGGGCATCGTGCACGTGATCGGCCCCGAGCAGGGCTTTACCCTGCCAGGCACCACCATCGTGTGCGGTGACAGCCACACCTCGACCCATGGCGCGTTCGGCGCGCTGGCGCACGGCATCGGCACGTCGGAAGTCGAACACGTTCTGGCGACGCAGACGCTGATCCAGAAGAAGGCGAAGAACATGCGCGCGGTGGTCGACGGCAAGTTGCCCGACGGCGTCACCGGCAAGGACATCATCCTCGCCATCATCGGCGAAATCGGCACCGCCGGCGGCACCGGCTATGTGCTGGAATATGCCGGCGATGCGATCCGCGCGCTGACGATGGAAGGCCGCATGACGGTCTGCAACATGTCGATCGAAGGCGGCGCCCGCGCCGGCCTGGTCGCGCCGGACGAGAAGGCGTTCGAATTCCTCAAGGGTCGCCCGAAATCGCCGAAGGGCGCCGACTGGGACGCCGCGATGCGTTACTGGGAAAAGCTGCGCTCCGATGACGGCGCGCATTTCGACCACGAGCTCCGGCTGGACGCCGCGAAGCTGCCGCCGATCGTGACCTGGGGCACCTCGCCCGAGGACGTGGTGTCGATCTCGGGCCTGGTGCCCGACCCCGACAAGATCGCGGACGAGGCCAAGCGGCTGTCCAAGCACCGCGCGCTGAAATATATGGGCCTCACTGCGGGAACGAAGATCACCGACATCAAGCTCGACCGCGTCTTCATCGGCTCCTGCACCAACGGCCGCATCGAGGATCTGCGCGCTGCCGCCAAGATCGCCGAGGGCAAGACGGTCAACGCCAACGTCAACGCCATGATCGTGCCGGGCTCCGGCATCGTGAAGGAGCAGGCGGAAGCCGAAGGCCTCGACAAGATCTTCATCAAGGCCGGCTTCGAATGGCGCGAGCCGGGCTGCTCGATGTGCCTTGCCATGAACCCGGACAAGCTGAAGCCGGAAGAGCGCTGCGCCTCGACCTCGAACCGCAACTTTGAGGGCCGTCAGGGCTTCAAGGGCCGCACCCACCTGGTCTCGCCGGCCATGGCTGCAGCAGCCGCGATCGCCGGGCATTTCGTCGACGTCCGGGAATGGCGGTAACGGCTGCTTTGCCTAGATTGCGAGGCGTTATCTCAACGCCACGTTAACAGGCAACGCGCAGAATAGTCCCTCGCGAAGCTGTTTTCGCGAGGGACCTTTGGCCGTGACCGACAAGCCTGAATTCGTCGATATGATCAGCGAGGCGACCAAGCAGGTGCGCCGTCGCACGGGGCCGCGTATCGTCGACCTCCAGACCACCGCGACCAAGGAAACCTCGCGCCTCGGCCATTGGCCGCCCGAGCACTGGCATCAGTGGCGGATGGAGAAGCTCATGCCGTGGAAGATCAAGCCCTGGGAGACCTAGGCTGGGATGCCCGGGACAAGCCCGGGCATGACGAAGTGCGAGACGCTTCACTCCATCAGATCTCACCAATAGCGATACGGGGACCCGTAGTATCGAACGCGCCAGTGGTGACGATACCATGGACGGTATCTGCAGATCTTCCGCGGCCCGTAATAGGTCCAGACGACGCGGCAGTAGCGATGCCGGTAGCCGTAATAGTAGCCCGGATAGCCGTAGTAGCGCGGCGCGTAGAACCGGCGGTGGAAGTGATGCCGGCGATAGAAGTGCGGCCGGTGATAGACGGAACGATATCCGTAGCGCATGCCGCCGCCACGATAGATCGGCACGGCGCGAAAGCCGCCGCCACGATGAATGGCAAGGCCGCCGCCCCGGAACCCGCCGCCATGGAATGCGGCGCCGCCGCCTCTGAAGCCACCGCCGTGGAAACCGCCGCCGCGGAAGCCGCCGCCTCCACCATGGAAACCGCCGCCTCCGCCACCACGGAAGCCGCCACCTCCGCCGCCACGGAAGCCGCCGCCTCCGCCGCCGCCATGACGGACTTCGGTCGCAACACCATCGGTTGCAAATTTTACGGACGGAACCGTACCGGGACTCGCAAGCGAGAGCGCCTCGGCGCGCTCGCCTGATGCCGCCGCAAACGCAAACAGCGCCGCAGCCGTAACGCCCAGACGGCGGACAAGTCCGCGTCCAGGATCGGATATCGCCATGGATGGATCCTCCCTCGCCGCGACGGCACGCCCGCAGCCGCTCTGCGGCTGGTCTCCGTCGCGTTCATTTGCGGTGTCGCGCCCGAAGGTTACGCTAGCGACAGCGACGTGAACGCGCCATGAATGCGCATGCCCGCTTGATGAATGAATGATGGCGCATTGCATCTCGCATCTCATCACCAGTGCGGACCGAATCCGATGCCGAATGTGAACGGCGCCGGCGAAGTGTAGGGATACGGTCGATAGTAGACCGGCCGCGCGTAGTAATAGGGACGATAATACGAACGATAGGTGCGACGGTGATGGCGGTGCGCGCTGAAATCAGTGGCGTCGGACGTGCCGGCGGCTTGCGCCCTTGCTCGCGGTGCCGCGCCAGCAGCGCCGATCGCGCCCTGCGCGGCGATCGCGAGCGCGCCTGCGACAAGGGCTGCAGAGATCAAACCCCTCATGATGCATTCCTCTTGGACGATCCTGACGTCAGGGATTACTGACAGCGATCTCGCCGGTTTCAAGGCGATGGCATGAATCAAAACAGGCCCGCAGTGCGGGCCTGTTCGAAGGCTGCGCCAGATTGCCGCGCTCACCAGCGGTGATGGTGGCGGCGATGATGGTGGTGGTGATGGTGACGATGATGATGCCGGTGCCACCGATGATGGTGATGGTGGTGATGATGGCGCCGCCAGTGAACTTCCGTCGTCGCCAGCCGGGCATCTTCCTGAACGGCCGCCGCGGCGCCGGGATTGCTGAGCGAAAGCGCGTTGGCGCGCTCGGCGGGCGCAGCGAGAACGAGTAGCGCGCCGATCGCAGCCAATCCCAGAACTTTGGTGAATTGCATGAAATCTCTCCTTCGAATGTCACGTCAGCGCCGAACGGCTCGCCGCAACGTTGCACGCAATCTGCGACTTGCGATTTGAATGAGTCCTGAATGAACACGCCACGAACATGAACGGATGGTGGCTGCAATTCGCCGCAATCCTTGCGCGCGCCAGAACACTGTTGCGAGCCGCCGCGCTGTCCTGTTCGCTTCAGGAGATGCGTGAGAGAATTCGAGCGGAAGGAAACCTAGCCCGGTCGCCAGTAGCAATTCATGCGCGGGGTGATCACCGTGCCGCTCGGCCGATACTCCTGCACATAATGTGCGGTGCAATCGCGCACGGCGTTGGGCCCGGGATAGTAGCGCGGGTAGACACTGGGCGCCCACTCCTGGCTATAGATCGGTACGCGTCGCAGGGGGCGCCGGCGCTGGGCGGAGATATCAGTGACATCAGGTTGCGGCGCCTGCGCGATCCGCAGTTCCGGCGCTGCCGTCTGGGCCTGCGCCGCCGCGCCCGGCAGCACGAGCCCGGCAAGAGCAGCCCAGGCTGCAACCGTCACAATCCGTTTCATGTAAGCCCACCCACGCCTGATAGCGACCGCACGGTCTCCGATTGGAGCGCCAAGGTCAACTCGCAAAACCATAATGCGCGCGAGGATAACACACGCTAAATACGTCCTGATGTGGACCCAAGCAAAAGCCCCCTCGCTCGCCGAAATGGAAGCCATGGCCCATGAGGTGTTCGAGCGCCTACCAAAGACCTTTCGCACCCTGTGCGAGGGCGTGATCATCCGCGTCGACGATTTTCCGACCGACGAGGTTCTGGACGAGATGCAGGCGCAAAGCGAGTTCGACCTGCTCGGCCTATTCCAGGGCATCGGCCTGCCGCAACAGAGCCACGGTGATGTCGCCCGCCTGCCCAACATGATCTGGCTCTATCGGCGGCCGATCCTGGACTACTGGGCCGAGCACGAGGAAACGCTCGGCCATATCGTCCGCCATGTCCTGATCCACGAGATCGGGCACCATTTCGGCCTGTCGGACGCCGACATGGAGGCGATCGAGGCGGCCGCGGGCTAAGCCGTCTGCCGCGAACCGGCGGCCTGGTCGTCCGAAACGCGCCAGAACAGGCGCCCTATGCGTAAATTGGCCTTTTGCCGGGCCGATATTCGCGATAAATCACCGGCCCGTCCCACCTTTTCAACCGGGAAGTGCGATCGATGGAAAAGTTCACCACACTGGAAGGCGTAGCTGCCCCCCTGAAGATCATCAATGTCGACACCGACATGATCATTCCGAAGCAGTACCTGAAGACCATCAAGCGCACCGGCCTTGGCAAGGGGCTTTTCTCGGAACAGCGCTACAAGGACGACGGCAGCGAGAACCCGGACTTCGTGCTCAACCAGTCCGCCTATCGCAACGCCAGGGTGCTGGTCGCCGGCGATAATTTCGGCTGCGGCTCGAGCCGCGAGCACGCGCCGTGGGCGCTGCTCGATTTCGGCATCCGCTGCGTGATCTCGACCTCGTTCGGCGACATCTTCTACAACAACTGCTTCAAGAACGGCATCCTGCCGATCCGGGTCAGCCAGGAAGACCTCGACAAGCTGTTCGATGACGCCGAGCGCGGCGCCAACGCGACGCTGACCATCGATCTCGCCAACCAGGAGATCCGCGGTCCCGACGGCGGCAAGGTGAAGTTCGAGATCGATCCGTTCCGCAAGCACTGCCTGATGAACGGCCTCGACGACATTGGCCTCACCATGGAAAAGAAATCGTCGATCGACGATTACGAGGCAAAGCTGAAGAAGGAGCGCGCCTGGGCCTGATTGTCCCGCCCGGTCGTGTTAGGAGAGCTCCGATCAAATCGGGGCTCTTTTTCCATGTGCGGGGGTGACACGAATGCGGCCTGAGGTCGTCACGTTCTGGCATGGCCCGCTCGACGGGCTGCGGCTGACCTGCCTGCGCTCGCAGGTCGCCGCCGGCCACAAGGTCACCGTCTATAGTTTCGATCCGCTGCCCGGCCTGCCCGATGGCGTCGGCAATGCAGAGGCGGAGGCAATCCTGCCGCATTCCTTTGCCGAGCGGCTGCGCCCGCCGCAACCGGATGGCAGCTGGCGCGACTGGACCATCCTGCAATTCAGCGATTTCTTCCGAATGCGCCTGATGGCCGAGCGCGCCGGGCTGTGGCTCGACGCCGACGTGCTGCTGCTGAAGCCGATCGAGATCGATCCGGCAAACCCCTACTTCGCCTGGGAACGCCGCCGCCAGCTCGGCAACTCCGTGCTGTACCTGCCGGTGAACGATCCGATCGTGCGCGCGTTCGAGGATCTGATCGAGCAGGAGGATCTGATGCCGGACTGGCTGGCGCTGCGCCATCGCCTCACCTTCATGCTGCGCCAGCTCCGCCGCCGGTCGAGCCGCCTCTCCGACATCCGCGTCGCGATCTACGGCCCCGCCGCACTCACCGCGCTCGCGCGCCGCTCGAACCAGCTGCGGCATGCGCTGCCTAGGCATTCCTTCTACGCGGTGCATGCCGAGCCAAGACTGTTCTTCGAGCCGGCGGATTTTTCAGGCCTGCTTGCCGATCCCAACATCGTCGGCCTCCACATCTCGCCCAAGGGCCGCGGCGGCGAGAAGCCCCTTCCGGGCAGTCTCTATGCCTGGGCGGCGGAGAGGTTCGGCGGATAGCCCCCTCCCCTGGACGCGAGGGTGAAATCGATCGCCCGTCCTCTCGCCCCCGAATTTGATCCAGCGCAACGACCTCCCGCCGATTTGAGGGCATTTTGGCCCATCGGAGCACCCCAAGGGAGCCGTGCCATGACCGTTCAGGAAACGCCCAATTCTTCCGTCAGCCGCATGGTCGACATCTTTGCCGAATGGCTGAAGCACCGCCGCGAGCTGCGGGAAATGCGCGAGATGGACGCCGCCAATTTTGGGCAGATTGCGAGCGACCTGCGGATGTCGTCCGCCGATCTCGAGGCGCTGGTTCGCCAGGGGCCGCACGCGGCCGATGAGCTGCCGAAGATGCTTGCGGCACTCGGTATCGATCAGGATGCCTTGGCGCGCACCGAGCCGCTCGTGCTGCGCGACATGGAGCGCGTCTGTTCGATGTGCATTCACAAGCGCCAGTGCGACCGCGATCTCGCCGCCGGCAGCGCCGCTGCGCATTATGAGGAATATTGCGGCAACGCGCCGACGATCGACGGTTTGAGCCAGCGGCAGCCGTAGGAAAAACCGCGCCAGGAGTTGCCGGCAATGGCGCGTTCCGTCTGGTTTCAGGTCGCGATCGCAGTTCTCGGCGCGCTTGCCGTGCTGCTGTTCGTCCGGCTGCACAATGCAAGCGGCGCGCCTCTGCCGTCGGAAGGCGTCACGGCCGGCCATCGTCTTGCTGAGGCTTGGTGCAAGGATTGTCACGCGATCGAGGCCAATACCGCCGGCACAAGGGGGCGCCCGACGGATTTCGTTGCCATCGCCAACCGGCTATCGACGACGGCGCTATCGCTGAAAGTATTTTTCAAGACCAGCCATCGGCGGATGCCCAATCTCATCATCACGCCTGAACAGGCCGACGACCTCTCCAGCTATATCCTGAGCCTCAGGCGGGATTAGCCCCCCATCGCCGCGATCGCGTCGGCAATCGCAATCGTCCGCCGCGCCATGTCGGCATGCAGCCGCTCGACCATCCGGCCATCGAGCTGAATCGCGCCGCGGGCCGCATTTTCCGGCCTTTCGAACGCCGCGATGATCTTGCGCGCCTGCTCGACCTCTTCCGCCGGCGGCGTGAAGATCGCGTTGCAGGCCTCGATGTGGCTCGGATGGATCAGCGTCTTGCCGTCGAAGCCGAGATCGCGGCCCTGCGCGCATTCGGTCGCGAAGCCGTCGATATTGGCGATGTCGCTGTAGGGACCATCGAGAATTTCAAGCCCGTGCGCGCGCGTCGCCAGGACGCAATGCGTGATCATCGGGATCATCGCCGCGCGGCCCGGCTGCATCCGGATCCGCGTCTCCCGCGAGATATCGTTGGGCCCGAACACGAAGCCCGCAAGGCGCGTCTCGGAATCCCGTGACGCCGCCGCCAGCTTGTCGGCGTCGAGCACCGCGCGCGCGGTTTCGATCATCGCCCAGACCCGGATCGACATGTCGGCGTTGATGTCGCTGAGGCGGTTGGCGATCGCGTTCAAATCGCCGACCGTGGAGATCTTGGGAACCAGGATGCCGTCGGGGCGAACCTTGCCGGCCATGGTGACGTCCTCGACCCACCAGGGTGTATCGAGGCTGTTGACCCGGATCAGCACCTCGCGCTTGCCGAACCCGCCTGCCGTGACCGCCTTGGCGATCTGGTCGCGGGCCGTCGCCTTGGCGTCGGGCGCCACCGAATCCTCAAGGTCGAGAATGATGCCGTCGGCGGGCAGGCTGCGGGCCTTTTCCAGCGCTCGCGCGTTGGACCCCGGCATGAACAACAGGCTGCGGCGCGGACGGGTCATGAGCAGGTTCCTCCGGGGTGGTCGTACCCTCGCCCTAACATTTCAAACCGGGGTCCGGAAGCCTTGTTCCCGTCACCGGCCTATGGTTAGGCATGCCCCAGCAAAAAAAGGCACAGACATCATGGCATCGTCATTTCCGAAACATCTGCTCGAAGGCTACCGGGCCTTCACCTCACAGCGGCTGCCGACCGAACAGTCGCGCTACCGGGAACTTTCCGAACGCGGCCAGTCGCCGGCCGTCATGGTGATCGGCTGCTGCGATTCCCGCGTCTCGCCCGAAGTGATTTTTGACGCCGGCCCGGGCGAACTGTTCGTGGTACGCAACGTCGCCAATCTGGTCCCGGTCTATCAGCCCGACAGCGGCGCGCACGGCGTCTCGGCGGCGCTGGAATACGCCGTCAGCGTGCTCCGCATCAAGCACATCGTGGTGCTCGGCCACGCCCAGTGCGGCGGCATCCGCGCCTTCATCGACAAGATCGATCCGCTGTCGCCGGGAGATTTCATCGGCCGCTGGATGGCGATGTTCATCAAGCCGGGCGAGGTCGTCGAACAGCGCGAGCGTGAGACGATGCAGGATTTCACCGTCAGGATCGAGAAGGCCGCGGTCTTCCGCTCGCTCGAGAACCTGATGACGTTCCCGTTCGTGCGAGCCCGCGTCGAGAGCGGCGAAATGCAGTTGCACGGCGCCTATTTCGGCGTCGCCGAGGGCTCGCTGTTCGTGCTCGACAAGACGACGAAGGAGTTTCAGGGCGTGAAGGGCAGCGAATAGCGAATGGCAAGTAGCCAATAGGAAGAGTTCTATTCGCTAATCCCTATTCGCCGAGACTCACGCTGCCTTCTGCTTCGCGCTGATCAGCTTGCGGTTGATCAGGCATTCGGCGATCTGCACGGCGTTCAGCGCGGCGCCCTTGCGCAGATTGTCGGAGACGCACCACAGCGCGAGACCGTTCTCCACCGTCGCATCCTCGCGGATACGGCTGATATAGGTCGCGTCCTCGCCGGCTGCCTCGTAGGGCGTGACATAGCCGCCGGGCTCATGCTTGTCGATCACAAGGCAGCCCGGCGCGTTGCGCAGGATGTTGCGGGCTTCGTCGGCGGTGATCGGATTCTCGAACTCGATGTTGACGGCTTCGGAATGGCCGACGAACACCGGCACGCGCACGCAGGTAGCGGAGAGCTTGATCTTGGGATCAAGGATCTTCTTGGTCTCCGCCATCATCTTCCACTCTTCCTTGGTGTAGCCGTCCTCCATGAACACGTCGATCTCGGGGATGACGTTGAAGGCGATACGCTTGGGGAATTTCTTGTTGATCAGCTCGTCATTGGTGTAGACCGCCTTGGTCTGCGAAAACAGTTCGTCCATCGCATCCTTGCCGGCGCCGGACACCGACTGGTAGGTCGCGACCACCACACGCTTGATGGTGGCCTTGTCGTGCAGCGGCTTCAGCGCCACCACGAGTTGCGCGGTAGAGCAGTTCGGGTTGGCGATGATATTCTTCTTGGCAAAGCCCGCGGTCGCGTCCGCGTTCACTTCCGGCACGATCAGCGGCACGTCCGGGTCCATCCGGAAGGCCGACGAATTGTCGATCACGACGGCGCCGGCGGCGCCGATCTTCGGCGACCATTCCTTCGACACCGCTCCGCCCGCCGACATCAGGCAGATGTCGATGTCGGAGAAGTCGTAATGCTCGAGCGCCTTGACCTTCAGGGTGCGGTCGCCATAGGACACCTCGACGCCGACGCTGCGGCGCGAGGCCAGCACCACGACCTCGTCGGCGGGGAATTTGCGCTCGTCGAGAATGTTGAGCATTTCGCGCCCGACATTGCCGGTCGCACCGACGACAGCGACTTTGTAACCCATCGTTCACTCTCCGACGAAAAATGCCGCCCCGCCGCCTGAAGCGGAAAGGGGGAAGGCAGCGCTTCTATGCGAGAAACGCCGATATGACAACGTGTGACGGTTGCGTTTGGACGTTTGATGCATTCGTTTCCGGCCAGAACGGCCAGTTTCCAATATAGGGCGAGAATTCACCCGGCGTTGGCAAACCTCATGAACGAGGTCTGCGGCACGCTGGCCCGGCTCTGTGCCTACCTGATGGTGCTGGCGCTGATGGCCATTTGCGGTATCGCGCTATGGCAGCATTTGCCTGATGTCACGTCACAGGTTCCGGAGCCGTCGAGCAAAGCCTGGAGCGCGGCCGCGCGCACGGCGCCGGCGTTCGCCGTGAGCCAATTCATTTTCCCAGACAAGACAGAGGCTTACGAAATCCTTCGGCACCCGGACGGCGGCCGCAAGGACGTCTTCCACTGGAGCGGCGGCGGCACGCCGGTCGCCGAACTCGAAATCTACCGCCCTGGCGAGGAAGTCGACCAGATCGGCTCGGCTGCCGGCTATCTCGCCGCGCGAATGGACCCGGCCGGCGTGCGCGAGACCGAGGCCGCCGGGATCATCGACAGCAAGTTCGGCGCGGTGACGCTGTTTCGCCGGGTCGGCGGCACGGAGGCCGCCCGGGCCTGCCTGCGATTTTACAAACACCTCGATGAACCGAAATTCCGGCTCTCCGGCTGGTCATGCCTTGGCGAGGATGTCCCGGCCCGCCGCGGCGCGATCTCCTGCTTGCTGAACCGGCTGGTCCTGCTGGCGGCCGGCCATGACGCGAAACTGGCGCAGCTATTCGCCCAGGCCGAGCTCCGGCGCAGCGATTGCGGCGCGTCCGGCGCGCCGGCCCTGTCGGCCGATTGGGTGATGGTCACAGACAATCCACGGCTGCGCGGCGCGCTTTAGTCGCTGCTTCCCGGCGGCTGGCTTTCGCCGCCCCTGACGATTGTGGCGACAAGCGGCCAAGACACTGGTTTTCATGAAACTTTCTCGCTTCGCACCGCATTATTCCGGCACGGTGTGGCGCAATTGACCTAGCGACGATGGCCGCCCCGTGACTACAATGCCGGCAGACCGATTTGGCGATGCGCCAGGGCCCCCATCGGGGGTAGATAATGACGAGGATGCGATGACCCGAAAATTCCCTGCTGCGAGCAAGCTCGCGACCTTGCTTGCTGCGGCTGCCCTCGTCTCCGCCGGCGCCACCGCCGCCAGCGCCCAGTCCAAGCAGCAGCGATATGACCGGGATGGCCGGCCCTATTATGGTGCGAGCGGTCCCAACCGGGTGTACCAGCAGGGCCCGCGCACCCGCGTCTACGTTACCACCCGCTCCTGGCTCGACGCCGGCACCGAGGTGCTGCCGGGCGACCGCAAATTCCAGGACTACGCCTTCCCGCCGGCGATCGGTTACCCCTCGTTCGCGCGCGAAAATCTCAACCGCCCGATCGACCGCCAGCCGCTCAACCCGCCGTCCGACATGGGCGGCTATCCGTCGCGGATCCCGCTGCCATATTGATAGCGGCGACCACCTGACGACAAAATGCCCGGCCAGGACCGGGCATTTTTTATTCAGCCTGAGAACGCCGAATCATAGCGCTTGCAAAACTCTTCGATCGCCTCGGAACGGAAATCGTTCAGGCGCTCGAAGATGATCTCATCCGGCCAATCCCACCAGGCGATGCGGCGCAGGCTTTCGGCGACGGCGTCGGAGAAACGGCTCCGGATCGGACGAGCAGGAACGCCGCCAACGACGGTGTAGGGCGGCACGTCGCGGCTGACGACCGCGCCGGCGGCAATGACCGCACCATCGCCGACGGTCACGCCCGGCAGGAGGATGGCGGCGTGCCCGATCCAGCAATCATTGCCGACGATGACCCGGTCGCCTCGACGACCTGCGAAGAAATCGCGATCGCGCGTTGCCGTGGCCTCATAATATTCCGGCACGCAGGTGAAGCGATGCTGGGACGCGCGGCCCATCGGGTGGTTCGGCGCGCCGATCCGGACCGAGTTGGCGATGGCCGTGAACTTTCCGATCGCGGCATCGGCGACGTCGCAATTCTCCCCGAGATAGGAGTAGTCGCCGAGCGAAGCATATTCGATGCGGGTGTTGCATAAGACCTCGCAACGCCGGCCGATGTCAGCTTCCCGCAGCCGCACCGTTTCGTGGACGACAGTTTCCCCGATCTTCGGCCGATGCGATCCGTCCATGAAACGGGCTCTAATGACTTTCCGTGTCGCCAGGATGAAGGCGTAGCCCGGATGGAGCAAGGCGCAATCCGGGAATCCAACCGTGCGAGACAGACCCGGATTTCGCTTCGCTCCATCCGGGCTACGTCTCCACGTTCTAAGCGTGCAGCTTCTGCAGCTCCTTCAGGATCGCCTCGCCCATTTGCGTGGTTGAGGCCGCCGTCGTGCCTTCCGACTTGATGTCAGCGGTACGAAGGCCGCTCGCCAGCACGGCCGCGATCGCAGCATCCACCTTGTCGGCGAGGTCGCCCATGTCGAAGGAATAGCGCAGCGCCATTCCGAACGAGGAGATCATCGCGATCGGATTGGCGAGGCCTTGGCCTGCGATATCGGGTGCGGAGCCGTGCACCGGCTCGAACAGCGAGCGGCGCTTTCTGGTCTTGGCGTCGACCTCGCCGAGCGAAGCCGAGGGCAGCATGCCGAGCGAGCCGGTCAGCATCGCGGCGATATCGGACAGCATGTCGCCGAACAGATTGTCTGTCACGATGACGTCGAACTGCTTCGGCGCCTTGACCAGCATCATGCCGCCGGAATCCGCGAGCTGATGCTCCAGCGTCACGTCCTTGTATTCGCGCGCATGCACCTGGGTCATGACCTCGTTCCAGAGCACGCCCGACTTCATGACGTTGCGCTTTTCCATCGAGGTCACCTTGTTGCGGCGCTTGCGCGCCAGGTCGAAGGCGACGCGGCCGATGCGCTCGATCTCATAGGTGTCGTAGACCTGGGTATCGACGGCGCGCTTCTGGCCGTTGCCGAGATCGGTGATCGTCTTCGGTTCGCCGAAATAGACGCCGCCGGTCAGTTCGCGCACGATCATGATGTCGAGACCTTCGACCGCCTCGCGCTTCAGGCTCGACGCATCCGCCAGCGCCGGGTAGCAGACGGCAGGCCGCAGATTGGCGAACAGGCCGAGATCCTTGCGCAGCCGCAGCAGGCCGGCTTCGGGCCGTACCTCGTACGGAACGCTGTCCCACTTCGGGCCACCGACCGCGCCGAAGATGATGGCGTCCGCAGCCAGGGCCTTCGCCATGTCGCCTTCGCTGATCGAGACCTTGTGCGCGTCGTAGGCTGAACCGCCGACCAGGCCCTGCTCGGTCTCGAAGGACGCAATCCCCTGCTTGTTCAGCCAGTCGATCACGCGCTGCACCTCGCCCATCACTTCGGGGCCGATGCCGTCGCCGGGGAGAAGCAGCAGTTTGTGGGTCGCCATGGTTGGTCCTTGCCAGGTTCGTCATTCCGGGACGGCGCCGCGCGCCGGACCCGGAATCCAGAGGTTGGATGCAACGAGATTCCGGGTTCTCGGCTTCGCCGAGCCCCGGAATGACGGGTCGGGCGGAGTGCTAAAGCCCCTGAAGCGGATTGGCAAGGCACCGCAGACAGGCCAAAAGGGCGGGGAACGAGCAGCCCGCGAGCCCCCTCAAGAAGGCACCAAGACGGACCTCATGACGTTAGCTGTCATCTACGCCTTCGCTTCGGCGGGGTTTCTCGGCGCCGGGGTCGTTCTGGCGCAACTGGGGCTACGGACCGTCGAACCGCTGTCGGGGGCGGCGATCAGCGTCCCCACCTTCACCATCCTGTTCCTGCTGCTGTCGCCGCTGATCCTGCAGGGCGAGCCGGTGGTCTGGTCCGGCCTGCCGATTTTCATCGCCATCGGCCTGTTCTTTCCGGCCTCGCTGACCTTGCTGACCTTTGCCTCGAACCGGGCGCTGGGGCCGGTGATCACCTCCACGCTCGGCAACCTCGCGCCGCTGTTCGCGGTGGCGATGGCGGTGATCCTGCTGCACGAGCCGCTGCATTCGCCGCAGTTGCTGGGTCTGGTCGTGGCGGTGGCGGGGGCCGCCATCATCACCGTGACCCGCCCGCGCGACCTCGGCCACTGGCGAAGCTGGGCGCTGTTGCTGCCGCTCGCCGGCGCGCTGATCCGCGGCGTGATCCCGCCGATCGTCAAGCTCGGGCTCGCCGTGTGGCCGAGCCCGCTGTGGGCCTGCCTGGTCGGCTATGTCACGTCGTCGCTGATGCTGCTGACGGTCCAGCGCATCCGCAAAGGCAGCTTCGTCGTGGACGCGCCCCGCGCCGGCCTGTTCTGGTTCGCCCTGACCGGGATCAGCAACGGCTTGAGCGCACTCACGCTGTTCGCCGCGGTCCGCAACGGTCCGATCACGCTGGTGGCCCCGCTCGCCGCCATTTATCCGCTGGTCACGGTGGCGCTCAGCGCCGTCATGCTCCGCCACGTCGCGATTACCGCGCGGATCGTGGCCGGAACCGCGCTGACCGTGCTCGGCGTCGTGCTGGTGCTGATCGGCTGATGCGGGATTGGCAAGACACCTTTGCGGCGGCGGGACCTGTGCAAGCGAAGCTGCGACTGCCAAGATAGCGGCGTGCCGGAGTTTTAAGTGCGATCCCCAGACGTATCAAAGCTCTATCCGCATCCCGCGCGGATGATCCTCATCCTGTCGCTGGCGCCGACCGTCGGTCTTGGCATCGGCCGCTTTGCCTATGCGCTGGTGCTGCCTGACATGCGCGAGACGCTGCTGTGGTCGTATTCCGCAGCCGGCTTCATGAACACGGTCAACGCTGCCGGCTATCTCGCCGGCGCGCTGTTCGCCGCGCGGATGATCCGGCGTTTCGGCATGGTCGCATCGGTGCGGTGGGGCACGCTGGCCTGCGTGCTGTCGCTGGCGCTCTGCGCGCTGTCAGGCAATTTCTACGTCCTGACTTTTGCGCGGCTTCTGGCCGGGGTAGGTGCCGCGGCAGGGTTTGTCGGCGGCGGCACGCTGGCCGCCACGATCGCGCAGTCGCGGCCTGAGCGCGCGAACTTCCTGCTCAGCCTGTTCTATGCCGGCCCCGGGATCGGCATCCTCGCCTCCGGACTGGTCGCGCCGTTCGTGCTGCAGGGCTTTGGGCCGGGTTCATGGTGGATCGTGTGGTGGGCGATGACGGCGCTTGGCGTCATCATGACCATTCCGGTGCTGCTCACGCCCCTCCATGACGGCCCGACCGCCACAGCGACGGCATCGGCGAAATTCGCCGTCGCGCCTGTCGTGATCTATCTCGCCGGCTACTTCCTGTTCGGCGCCGGCTATATCGCCTACATGACCTTCATGATCGCCTATGTCCGCGATGCCGGCGGCGCCGCCGCGGCGCAAAGCGCGTTCTGGAGCCTGATCGGCGTCAGCGCGTTCGTAACGCCCTGGGCCTGGCGGCGCGTGCTCGCGCTCGATCGCGGCGGCCTCGCCACCACCATCATTCTCGGCGTCAACGCGGTCGGCGCGGCGCTGCCGATCTTCGGGCAATCGGCATGGCTGCTGGCGCTGTCGGCGCTGGTGTTCGGCGTCGCCTTCTTCGCGGTGGTCGGCTCCACCACGGCCTTCGTGCGCTTCAACTACCCGCCGCAGGCCTGGCCGACCGCGATTGCGGCGATGACGATTTCCTTCGGTATCGGCCAGACGCTCGGCCCAATCGCGATCGGCGCGATCACGGACGCGGTCGGCAGTCTGTCGTTCGCGCTCAACGTCTCGGCGGCGATGCTGGCGCTGGGCGCGGTGCTCTCGGCGTTTCAGCGCAAGGTGCAAAGAGCCTGATTCCAGCCGCCACGATCACAATCGCGTGCGGCAGTTTGCGGCCTCGCGTGCCGCAGCCTTGTGATAAGGTGCCGGCACGGCACGATACGCAAGCATCACAAACGCGAAGCGATCATGGAGGTGCAGGGGCATGACCTATTTCGATCTCGGTCCATACAGCCGCAATATCACCACCTCATCGCCGGACGCGCAGATTTGGTTCGACCGCGGCCTCAACTGGCTGTTCGGCTTCAACCACTATGAGGCGATCAAGTGCTTCCAGAAAGCGCTGAAGCATGATCCGGAATGCGCGATGGCGCATTGGGGCATCAGCTATGCCTCGGGGCCCAACTACAACCTGCCCTGGGTTCGCTATGACCCGCTGGGACGGCAGATGGCGCTGTCGGCGTCGTATGACGCCATGCAGGCCGCGCTGTCGCATGCCGCAAAGGCAAGCCCGGTCGAACGGGCGATGATCAAGGCCCTGACCGCGCGCTATCCCCAGCGCGAAGCGATCGAGGACATGTCGCCCTGGGACAAGGCCTACACCAAGGAGATGCGCAAGATCTTCGCCACCTATCCCGACGATCTCGAAGTCCGCGCTGTATTCGCTGAATCGCTCATGAACGAAACGCCCTGGCAGATGTGGGACCTGCCTTCCGGCAAGCCTGCCGAGGGCGCCGGCACCGAGGAATGCAGGGCCGCGCTGGAGTACGCGCTGGAGCGAATTCCGGCGGCATGGGATCACCCGGGCCTGCTGCATCTCTATGTCCACCTGATGGAGATGTCGCCGTTCCCGCAGCGCGCGCTGCGCGCCGGCGACCGGCTGCGCGACATCGTCCCGGACTCCGGCCACCTCATCCACATGCCGACGCATCTCGACGTGCTGTGCGGGCACTACAGGGACGTGCTGGTCTACAACCAGAAGGCGCTGGCGACCGACCGCAGGTTCCTCGCCTATTCGGACGATCCCGGCGTCTACCTCGTCTACGTCATTCACAACTTCCACTTCGCGATCTACGGCGCGATGTTCCTCGGCCAGTACACGCCCGCCATCGCAGCCGCCGAAGAACTGATCGCGACGATCCCCGAGGCGGTGCTACGCATTCAGTCGCCGCCGATGGCGGATTTTCTCGAGGGCTACCTGACGATGAAGCAGCACGTGCTCGTGCGCTTCGGCAAATGGCGCGAAATCATCGCACAGGAACTGCCGAAAGACCGCGAGCTCTACTGCTCGAATTTTGCCATGATCCACTATGCCAAGGCGGTCGCCCATTCGGCGCTCGGCAATGTCGCCGAAGCGGAAATCGAGAAAGTCCTGTTCATGGCGGCGAAGATGCAGGTGCCCGAGAGCCGCCGTGTCCATAACAACAAGATCGTCTACCTGCTTGATGTCGCCGAAGCGATGCTGGACGGCGAGCTGGAATATCGAAAAGGCCACTTCGATGCCGCCTTCGCGCATTTGCGCAGATCGGTCGAACTCAGCGACAACCTGCCCTATGACGAGCCGTGGGGATGGATGCAGCCGCCGCGCCACGCGCTCGGCGCGCTGCTGCTCGAGCAGGGACGGATCGAGGAAGCCGAGGCGGTCTACCGCTCCGATCTCGGCCTCGACGGCAGACTGAGCCGCGCCTGCCAGCACCCCGATAATCTCTGGTCGCTGCACGGTCTGCACGAATGCCTGGTCCGCCGCGGCGAAAAGGCCGAGGCGGCGCTGATCAAGCAGCGGCTCGACCTGGCGCAGGCGCGGGCGGAGATTCCGATCAAGGCATCCTGCTTCTGCCGGCGGATGGATTTGGCGGCGGCGTAGGAGATCAGATCTCCTTCCACCAGCGCCAGGTCGCGGCCAGGGCCAGCAGGCCCAGAACGCCGGTCACGGCCATGGCGTTGTGAGAGCCGATACGGTCTGCGAGCCAGCCCAGCCACAGGAAGCCGATCGGACCGGTGCCGATGCAGACGGTCAGGACGCCGAGGATGCGCGAGCGCATTTCCGGCGGCGAGGCAAGATAGACCAGGGTCGCCTGCATCGTCGCAAATCCGGCGCCGCCCAACCCGGTCAGCAGCAATGCCGCACCCGCCAGCACCGGGCTTTGCGCCAGCGCGAAGACCACCACCATGATCAGGTAGCAGACGACGCCGCACATATAGGTCCGGCCGTACCATCTCGGGATCAGCCATAACGCCACCGAGAGCGCGCCGACGAACGCGCCGATCCCGTCCATGGTCGCCAGCAGGCCCACGCCCTCCGGGCCCAGATGCAGTCGGTCGCGGCCGATGACAGGGATCATGCTGGTGAAGGGCCAGGCGAAGATATTGTAGATCACGGTGACCACCAGCACGCCGATGAGCCGTTTGTCGGTGCGCACCAAAGCGAGCCCCTCGCCGATCCGCGCCAGCACGGCGCCGGAGCCCGCAGCGCGAGGAATGCGCGAGCGGACGGTGAGAACCGCCCATAGCGCGGTGCAATACATCAGCACGCTCAGAATAAACGCGCCCTGGATGCCGGTCCCGGCGAGCAGGAATCCGCCGACGGCGGGGCCGACCATACGGCTTGCATTGTTGGCGCCGACGTCCAGCGACATCGCGGTGCCCATCTTCTCGCGGCCGACGACCTCACCGATCATCACGCGGCGCACCGGGTTGTCGGTGCACCAGCCGCACCCATTGATGAAGCTGGCGAATGCGAGATGCCAGATCTCGAGCTGTCCGATCCGGTCGAGAACGGCGAGGACTGCAGAGCTGCCGCTCATCAGCAGCACGACGATGAGGAGAGTCCAGCGGCGATCAAATCGTTCCGCGAGCGCGCCGAGAAACACTCCGAACAGACCCATCGGAAGCAGGCGGAGCATGGTCATCATCGAGACCACAAACGCCGAATCGGTGCGCTGGTAGACGACAATCCCGACCGCGACGGTTTCCACCCAGCGCACCGTGGCGACGATCAGGCCGACATACCACAAACGCCAGAAGTCCGGTGCCTCGATCATCCGCCGGAACGGCGAGTTGCCCACGCGATCGCTTCCTCTCTGGGAACGGCTTTTTTCTTGTGTCTGCACTAATGGATGCGCGCTCGGGACAGAACAAGCCCTTTCCACCGGAGGAGTTATGAGCATGAGCCCTGACAGGTTTACTCGTCGCGCATGGCCTCGAACAATGTCGGCGCGAACAGACTTGATATCGTCCAGTTCATGCTGCGGTGCCGCGCTGATGCACCGAGCGGAGGTGAAAGCCAGCGCCCCGCTTTCCAGCGATACGCTTCCCCTGTAGCATCATGCCAAGGCGGCCGGCATCAAGCGGCCGCCACTTCAAGGGGAGGGATTTCATGCGTCGCAACATTGTCGCCGCGCTCGCGCTCCTGTGGGGAGCGGGGTTGACCGCATCCGCGCTCGCGCAGCAACCGGTCAAGCTCGGTGTCCTCAACGACCAGACGGGACTGTACGCGGATCTCAGCGGCATGGGCTCGGTCCACGCCGCGCGCATGGCGGTCGAGGATTTCGGCGGCAAGGTGCTGGGCCGGCCGATCGAGGTCATCTTCGCCGACCACCAGAACAAGCCCGACATCGGCGCCAACATCGCGCGGCAATGGATCGAGACCGAGGGCGTCACGCTCATCCTCGACGTGCCCAATTCGGCCGTGGGGCTCGCCGTGCGCGAGGTGACGCGCACCCACGACGCCGTCGACATCAACACCGGCGCCGCCACGTCGGATCTCACCGGAAAAGCCTGCTCGCCGCACGGCGTGCACTGGAGCTTCGACACCTACGGACTGGCGGCGACGATCGGCCAGGCGCTGGTGAAGCAGGGCGGCGATAGCTGGTTCTTCATCACCGCCGATTACGCCTTCGGGCACGCCCTTGAGAAAGACACCTCGGCGTTCGTGACGGCCGCCGGCGGCAAGGTGGTGGGGGCCGTGCGCCATCCGCTCAATACCGCCGACTTCTCGTCCTTCCTGCTGCAGGCGCAGGCCTCGAAGGCGAAGATCGTCGCGCTCTCCAACGCCGGCGGCGACACTATCAACGCGATCAAGCAGGCGGGTGAATTCGGCCTCGGCCGCAAGGGCGACCAGCGCGTGGCGGCGCTCCTGCTGCAGTTTCCCGACACCCACGCCCTTGGCCTCGAAGCGGCGCAGGGCCTGACCGCGAGCGAGACCTTCTTCTGGGACCTCGACGACGCGACCCGCGCCTGGACCAAACGCCTCGTCGCGCGCAACAGCGGCAAGCCGCCGAGCATGATCCATGCCGGGACCTACGGGGCGACGTTGCATTACCTCAAGGCGGTGGCGGCGGCCGGCACCACCGATGCGACCAAGGTCGTCGCCAAGATGAAGGAACTGCCGATCGACGACTTCTACACCAAGGGCACGGTGCGCGAGGATGGACGCGTGATGCGGCCTTATTATCTGCTGCAGGTGAAGAAGCCCTCGGAATCCAAATACCAGTTCGATTATCTCAAGCTCCTGGCCACGGTGCCGGCCGAGCAGGCGGCGCGGCCGCTGAGCGAGAGCGCCTGCCCGATGGTGAAGAAGGGCTGAGGCCGGTCGCAGCGACGGCCGGACCAGAGCGGTTCGGGAATGAGCGGACACGCGGCGCGGGCGGATTCGGTTTCCGCTCGTGACCGCGGCTGTGTGAAAACGCCGCACCAAGGCTTCTAGCGGACGCGGTTCACTGTGCCACAATGCGAGGCGGCGCTTTCTGCGCTCGGCCCTCGCGGCCCGACCATCGACAAGAAAATATCAACGAAAACGAAGGGCTGGAAATGAAGAAGCTGACGCGGCGAACGTTCGTGACCGGTTCGGCGGCGCTGTTGTGCGCGCCATCCGAAAAGGCCGGGGCGCAGTCCTCGTGGCCGGCACGACCGGTGCTACCATATCCGGCCGGCGGCCAGACCGACGGCATTGCACGGGCGTTCGGCGACTATCTCGCGCGGCAGGTGGGAAAGCCGGTCATCATCGAGAACAAGGCCGGTGCTGGTGGCGTCATCGGGGTGACGGAAGCGAAACGCGCAGAACCGGACGGCACCACCATCCTGTGCACGATTTCTTCGTCGCTTATCCAGAACCGCGTCACCGTGAAGGACCTCCCATACGATCCCGAAAAGGACTTCGTCTATCTGACGATGGTCAGCGGCATCGGCACCCCGGTTGTCGTGGCGAAGAAGACGGGAGCGACCAACCTTCGCGAGTTCATTGAGTACGGAAAGAAGGTTGGCAGCCTGAACTGGGGATCGTATGGCGTGGGTTCGACACCGCACGTCCTCATCGAGACGATCGCGAAGCAATACGGCATCAAGTTTCAGGTCATCCAGTATCGCGGCGAAGCGCCGATGTGGAACGACGTCGCGGGGCAGACGCTGGATGGCGCCGGAGGAAGCTATGCCGCGGCGGCGCCTGTCATCCAGGCGGGCACCGGAATCCTGATCGCCGTCGCAGGCGGCCGCCTGCCGCCGTACCCGGACACACCCACAATGACTGAGCAGGGCGCGGTTGGCGATTCCTATGACATGCGCGCCTTTACCGCCTTCGCCGTGCCGTCAGGTACGCCGCAGGAGATAGTCCAGCGGCTCTCGGCGACGCTGATCCAGGCCGGAGCCGATCCCAAGGTCCAGCAGATGCTGAACAACTTTCTGCTGACTGCCCCGGCCGATTTTGAAACGACGGCTCGTATCTTCAAGCGCGACAGCGACGGGATGCTGCGCATCCTGCGCGATCTCGGCGTCAAACCGTCGGAGTAATCACCTGGCGGTCGACCGAAAGGTTCCGTGCATATTTTCCGGCGAGAGGTAGAATGCAGGATCGCAATCGGGAGAAGCAGCCATGAAGGCGCTTGAGACGTTCGCGATCTATGTAACGCCCTTTCTGATTCTCGGGCTCGTGGCGAAGCTGTTGTTGCGGCGCCATGCAGTCGATCTGACAGATGTTCAGGGGCAAGCCGGACCAAAGCGTGGGCCGCGCAAGGTTTTCCTTCTGGGAAGTTGGCGCACCGAAAAATAGCACGCGGCCGCGCGGCTTGTTTCAGCGCGTCGAACGCGCCTGGTCCGCACGCCTTCAGCTACCGCTGAACGAATTATAGCCCTGATCCTCCCAGAAGCCGCCCTTGTAGTCGTTGGTGACTTCCATCGAGATCACGTATTTCGGATTCTTGAAGCCGAGCTTTGTCGGCACCCGTATCTTCATCGGATAGCCGTAGGCGCGCGGCAGGATCTCGTCGCCGAACTTGAAGGTCATCTGGGTCTGCGCATGCAGCGCGGTCGCCATGTCGAGCGGTGAATTGTAGCCGTCCTTGTCGGCGCACTGGAACCAGACATATTTCGCGCGCGTATCGGCGCCGATCAGATTCAGAAAATCGCGCAGCGGCGTGCCGGTCCAGCTTCCGATCGCGCTCCAGCCCTCGACGCAGATGTGGCGCGTGATCTGCTTGACCTGCGGCAATTGGTGGAGTTCGTCCAGCGTCCAGGACTTCTTGTTCTCGACGAGGCCGCGCACTTCCAGCTTCCAGGCCTTGCCGTCGATCGTTGGCGCGTCGTCGAGGTCGTAATAGGCGTTGAACGGGAACGGCTTTGTAACAGCGCTTTCCGGAAAGGTCGGCGCCATCGCGTTGGGATTGAAGATCAATGACTGTACGCCGTCATTGAACTTGGAGACCTGCTTCAGCATCTCCTCGGCCGAGAAACTGTCCTTGACGTCACAACCGGTCAAGAGCGTCAGCGCGCCGAGGCTCGCGCCGCCCGTGATGAAGCGCCGGCGCGTCAGGTCCGGCATGGTCTTGACGGCGTCACGAACCAGAAGCGTCTTGTCGACGCCGGGGATCAGGAGTTTGCGCATGCGGCCCATGTTTATTACTCCTCTATTCCTTGCGCATGATCTTGTCGGAAAACCGGTACCCACTTTTCCGGAACATGCGCTACCGTCCAATGATCATCGCGCGCAGGCTCTTCGGCACCAGCAGCGCGAGCACGACGTGGATCACCATGAAGGCGACGATACCAGCCATGCAGAAGAAATGGACGTAACGGGCGGCGTCATAGCCGCCGAACAGCGCCGTCAGGTATTGAAACTGTACCGGCTTCCAGATCGCGAGACCCGACAGCACGATGAGGATGCCGACGACGATGACGCCGGCGTACAGCAGCTTCTGCACCTGGTTGTACTTGCTGAGATCCTCGTGCGACAGCCTGCCGGTGAACGCCGCCTTGGTATCCGAGATCACGCCCTCCGGCGTGATCGGCAGCAGCTTCTTGCGGAAGCGGCCGGTGACAAGGCCCATCGCCAGATAGATCAGGCCGTTGACCATCAACAGCCACATCGCGGCAAAATGCCAAAGCAAGGCACCGCCGAGCCAGCCGCCGAGCGTGATGCTCGAGGAAAAGCTGAAACCGAACAGCGGGGAGGCGTTATAGATCTGCCATCCCGACATGATCATCAGGACCATCGCGAAGGCATTGGTCCAGTGCAGCGCCCTCACCCAGGCCGGCTGGATGACCTTGGCCTTGGTTGAGGTCGCTTGCTCGTCGCTGACTGTGACGGCCGACATGGGCTCATCCCCTGCTTGAAATTCGATGTCATGTATACGCCGGGAACCGGCATTTCGTTACTGCCAAGACGCTATCAGATCGATGCTTGGCGGGTATCGTTTTCACAAAAGAGCGAGCCGGGTCGCCCCGGCTCGCCCATCCACACACCCCTGTTGGGACCAGATCAGGGGCGCGCGGGAGATCAGGACGCCGGCAGCAGCACGGTGTCGACCACGTGGATCACGCCGTTGGACTGATTGACGTTCGAGATCGTGACCATCGAGGTTCCACCCTTGGCATCGACGATCCAGACCTTGCCGTCCTGATGCTTGACCGAGAGTTGCTCGCCCTCGGCGGTCTTGAGCTTCATGCCGTCCTTCAGGTCGGCCGCGGTGAGCTTGCCGGGCACGACATGGTAGGTGAGGATCTTGGTCAGGGTCGCCTTGTTCTCAGGCTTCACCAGCGTCTCGACCGTGCCGGCCGGCAGCTTGCCGAAGGCGGTGTTGGTCGGCGCGAACACCGTGAACGGGCCCTTGCCTTCCAGCGTCTCGACCAGGCCGGCGGCCTTCACCGCGGCAACCAGCGTGGTGTGGTCCTTCGAGTTGACGGCGTTCTGGATGATGTTCTTGGAGGGGAACATGGCGGCGCCGCCGACCATCACGGTCTTCTCTTCCGCGCTCGCGGGCGCGGTGATGGTGGCGGTGAGAGCGAGCGCGCTGAACATGGCGGCCGACAGAAGTGCAATACGTTTGGACATGGAATCTTCTCCCGAGGATTGCGATGGCCGGCGGGTTATCCGCCGGGGGTGAAAACAACGGCGCTGATTGCGTCGTCGTTGGCCCGAGCTACGGGAGGTTTTCGGGCCGGTTTCGATGAATAATTTATCGTGATGGTTGAAACTTTTGCGGGGGCGGATCGTGCGGTGATGATGGTAGCCCGGATGGAGCGCAGCGCAATCCGGGACTCTTCTCGGCGGAGAAAAATCCCGGGTTACGCTTTCGCTCCACCCGGGCTACGGGAATTCAATCCCTGTTCGCCGGCGTCTGCAGAAAGCCGCGATTATGCGTCGGGCTGATCAGGATCTCGTTGACGCAGACGCGCGGCGGCAGGCTGGCGACGAAAGCGATGGTGCGGCCGCAATCTTCCGGCTGCAGCATCTTTGCCTGCTCCGCTTCCGACGGCACCACGGGACGCAGCTTGAGGATCGGGGTCGCGACCTCGCCGGGCGACAGGCAGCAGGCACGCAGGCCGTTGGCGCATTCGTCCATGTTGAAGGAATGGGTCAGCGCCAGCACCGCATGCTTGGTCGTGGTGTAGGCCGGGCCCGGCATCTTCGAGACGTGGCGTCCGGCCCAGGACGCCACGTTGATGATGCAGCCGTCCTGCTGCTTGCGCATCGCCGGCAGCACCGCGCGCATGCAGTAGAGCACGCCGTTCAGGTTGACATCGACGACCTTGTCCCAGCCTTCCAGTTCCATGTCGGCCCAGCTTCGCTTGGGCACGTTGAGACCGGCGCTGTTGACCAGCAGGTCGATCCGGCCGTGTTTGGCCAGAATCTGCCCGGCGGCCTTGTTGACGTCGTCCTTGTTGCTGACGTCGAGCGCGATCGCCTCGGCCTTGCCGCCCTTTTTGGTGATATCGGCCACCACCTTGTCGAGGGCGTCTTTCCGCCGCCCCGAGACCACCACGGTCCAGCCGTCCGCCGCCAGGAATTCCGCCCCTGATGCGCCAATTCCGGTGCCGCCGCCGGTTACCCAGGCCACGCGTTTCCCGCTATTTGTCATGCAAACTGTCTCCGTTGCTTTTTGAAGGGCGTTCTTGCTATTCCAGCCAACGAAAATTCCGCTGGCCAGCGCCCTCTCAGGGAATGTTGCATGAACACGACCGCCAACGCCAACCTGTTTTCCCGCCTGTTCGATACGCTCGACGATCCGAACCGGCTCGCAATCGAAATGCTCGACGGCACGCGCATCAGCTATGGCGACCTGATCGCCCGCGCCGGCCAGATGGCGAACGTGCTGGTATCGCGCGGCGTCAAGCCCGGCGACCGTGTCGCGGCGCAGACCGAAAAATCCGTGCCGGCGCTGGTGCTCTATCTCGCGACCGTACGCGCCGGCGGCGTCTATCTGCCGCTCAACACCGCCTATACGCTCAACGAACTCGACTACTTCATCTCCGATGCCGAGCCGGCGCTCGTGGTCTGCGACCCCTCCAAGGCGGAGGGCATCGGCGCGATCGCCGCCAAGGTGAAGGCCAAGGTCGAGACGCTCGGCGCCGACGGCAAGGGATCGCTGACGGACGCCGCCGCCAAGGCAGATAGCACATTCGCGACCGTCTCGCGCGCCGATGACGACCTCGCAGCGATCCTCTACACGTCGGGCACCACCGGCCGTTCCAAGGGAGCGATGCTGACGCACGATAATCTCGCGTCGAACTCCTACAGCCTGGTCGATTACTGGCGCTTCACCGACAAGGACGTGCTGATCCACGCGCTGCCGATCTATCACACCCATGGCCTGTTCGTGGCGAGCAACGTCACGCTGTTCGCGCGCGCGTCGATGATCTTCC
>OEIU01000698.1_pt1 | contig 28408 bp, 28 predicted proteins | sample 1539221 | NCBI WGS metagenome assembly OEIU01 (sample SAMN03792071, study PRJEB22550) | activated sludge metagenome | feature: wastewater treatment plant; material: activated sludge; isolation source: Wastewater treatment plant of a petroleum refinery complex | place: Argentina: Zarate | collected...
CGGCGCAGCTCGGCAGCAACCTGCAGGGCGTGTGCTACGTGCTCGACGAGCCGACCATCGGCCTGCACGCGCGCGACAACCAGGTCCTGCTCGGCGCGCTCAAGACGCTCGCCGACCAGGGCAACACGCTCGTCGTCGTCGAGCACGACGAGGATACGATGCGCCGCGCCGACCACCTGATCGACATCGGCCCCGGCGCCGGCAAGCGCGGCGGACGGCTCGTCGCGCAGGGCAGCGCGGCGGACCTGTCGGCGGCGCCCGATTCGGTCACCGGCCGATTGCTCGCCAATCCGCCGCACCATCCGCTGCAGGCGCGGCGCGCGGTCGATGCCGGCACGCCGCGCCTGCGCCTGCACGGCGCGTCGCTGCACAACCTACAGCAGCTCGACGTTGCGGTGCCGATCGGCCGCCTCGTCGCCGTGACCGGCGTCAGCGGCTCGGGCAAGAGCACGCTCGCGCGCGACGTGCTGCTTGCGAACGTGCAGGCCGCCGTCGGCCAGCGCGCGACGAAGGCGGGGCGCGACGCCGCCGCGTCAGGCGTCGAGCCGGCGTGGGTCGGCTGCGCAGGCGTGAGCGGCGCCGAGGCGATCGCGCGCGTGCTCGAGGTCGACCAGACGCCGATCGGCAAGACGCCGCGCTCCTGCCCGGCAACCTACATCGGCTTCTGGGACGCGATCCGCAGGCTCTACGCCGAGACGCTCGAGGCGCGCGCGCGCGGCTACGCGCCGGCGCGCTTCTCGTTCAACACCGGCGACGGCCGCTGCCCGGCCTGCGAAGGCCAGGGCCTGCGCACGATCGCGATGAGCTTCCTGCCCGACGTGAAGGTGCTGTGCGATACCTGCCGCGGCGAACGCTTCAACGCCGAGACGCTCGCCGTGAGCTGGCGCGGCAGGAGCATCGGCGACGTGCTGAAGATGGAGGTCGACGAGGCGGTCGAGTTCTTCGCCCCGCTGCCCCACATCGCGCACCCGCTGCAGTTGCTGAAGGACGTCGGCCTCGGCTACCTGACGCTCGGCCAGCCGTCGCCGACGCTCTCCGGCGGCGAGGCGCAGCGCATCAAGCTGGTCAGCGAGTTGGTCAAGGTCCGCGACGACGTGACGCGGCGGGGACAGAAATCGCCGCACACGCTCTACGTCCTCGACGAGCCGACCGTCGGCCTGCACATGGCCGATGTCGAAAAGCTCGTGCGCGTGCTGCACCGCCTCGTCGATGGCGGCCACAGCGTCGTCGTCATCGAGCACGACCTCGACGTCATCGCCGAGGCCGACTGGGTCATCGACCTCGGCCCCGAGGGCGGCGACGCGGGCGGGTGCATCGTCGCCGCGGGCACGCCCGAGCAGGTCGTCGCCGCGGGCAGCCACACCGGCGATGCGTTGCGGGCGGTGCTGGCGCGGCGCCAGTGTTCAAGTGCGTAAAGTGACGATAGTGCTACGAAGCTGCGTGCTCCGTACCTCCCGCTTGCGCCATACGAAGCGAAAGGCGCTGCATTCTCGTTGTAGTCAGCGGTAAACGCATGGATGGCCTCACACAGTTGCTCGACGCTGCTGAAGCTCGCGTTCTTCAGCGTCTTGCGCTGGGAGATGCCGAACCAGATTTCGACCCAGCGGCCGCGGCTGGCAGACGCGCGTCAACGCGCTGCTGCGCGAGGCGGTCGAGCAGGGGGCGCGTCAAGAGTTGAAGCGCGGTCCCGTTTGCACCGTCGTTATCAATTCGCTAACATGCGCGCAGGCACTCGATCGAGTACACGCGCGAGGCGCACAAGGTGCTGGCGAAGTTGCCGCGCAACCTGAGGGCGCTCATGGAAGCGAAGATCGATGCGGTGGCGGCCGACCCATACGCGCAGCACAACAACGTGACACGCATGCAGGGCCGGCCGGAGTTCCGGCTGCGCGTGCACGACTGGCGGGTGATCTACCGCGTGCTCGACGACAGGGTGGTGTTGCTGGTCATCAAGATCGGCGGGAGAGGGCAGGTGTACGAATGAGCAGGATTCAGATCGTTGAACAAGACGGCAAGCCCGTGTGTGTGGTGGTGCCGATGGACCTGTGGGAGCGCATCCGCGAGGCGGCCGAGGATGCCGAGGACATCGCCGACCTGGAACGCTTCGACCGCGAAGACGACGGCATCCGCTTCCCCGCTGCCGTGGCCCACGCGATGGCCGACGGCGCGAGGCCCGTGCGCGCCTGGCGCGAGCACAAGGGCCTGACGCTTGGCGCCCTGGCCGAGGCGGCGGGCCTGTCCAAGCCCTTCGTCAGCCAGATCGAGGGCGGCCGGCGCACGGGCAGCGCCGCCACGCTCAAGAAGCTGGCCGCGGCGCTGGGCGTGCCGGTGGGGGCGCTGGTGCCCTGACGCCGCTGGCGCGTCAGGCCGTGGCGCCGCGCCGCTTCGCCCGGATGTGCAGCATCCCGCCGGCCTGGACGAGGTCGATGCGCTCGATCATCAGGTTGGCGATGCGGTGGCGCTCGACCGGGAACAACAACGGGTCCCGGACGTCGTTGAGGCGCCCCATCGCCATCACAACGCCGGCCTCGTCGATTTGCGCGCCGCTCTTGTTCTGGTTCTGCTGGACGTGGCGCACCACCGAGGCGATGGACTCGGGGCTGGTCAGCACGCCGCGAATGCGCGCCACCACCGCCGCCTCGATCTCGGCGGCGGGCAGACGGTCGTGGTTCTTGCCCGGCGCGCCGAAACGGCTCTCCGACTTGGCGACGTAGTACTGGTACTTGCGCCCGTTCTTGCGCGAGCAGATCGCACACATCCGCTCGCCCGAGGGCGCGTACAGCAGACCGCGCAGCAGCGCGTCGTTGCGCGACCTGATCTTGGTGTCCACCCCGCGCGCGTGGCTGTCGCACGCCAGCACCGCATGAACCTTGTCCCACAGCTCGCGGTCGAAGCTCGGCCAGTCGCGCACCCCTCACGGGGCACGGCCCCGCATCGAGCATCTGCTGCAACTGCTCGAGGACGTCGCCCTCGGCTGCCTGACGCTCGGCCAGCCGTCGCCGACCTTGAGCGGCGGCGAGGCGCAGCGCATCAAGCTGGTCAGCGAACTCGTCAAGGTCCGCGACGACGTGACGCGCCGCAGCCAGAAATCGCCGCACACGCTCTCTGTCATCGACCTCGGCCCCGGGGGCGGCGACGCGGGCGGGCGCGCCGGAGCAGGTGGTGGCCGCGGGCAGCCACCACACCGGCATCGCGCTGGCGCGCGGTGCTGGCGCGGCAGTGGCCGCGACCGGGAGGTGTGCGCCGGAAGGCAGGCCTATGGCATCAGGCGCCCACGGCAGGGCGCGCTGGAGGGCGATTGCGGCGTACAACGGCCTGGCGCTCGATCGGGCCGAGGGCGAACGCATCGCCCGGGCGATGGCCGGCAAGGGCATCGCCTTCCTCGGCAACCAAGGCGTCATCGTCGCCGGCGAGCGCACCGCGCATGCCTGCGACGACCTGTACCACCTGGAGCGCGCCTGCATGCCGCAGGCGCTGGCGATGAGCACCGTTCGGCCGCTGGCGCCGGCGAGCACGGCGTTGTCGGCGCGCGTGGCCCGACAGATCCAGGGCGAACGCGAGCAATCGGATCTGTTCTTCGAGGCCCTGCGCCGCAGGCTGCCGGCGCCGCGCTGACGGGCCGAAAAAAAGGGCCGCTGACGCGGCCCCATGTAACAGAGCGGATCGCGCTGTCGATCAGGTCTTCTTCACAGCGCGCCGACGCACCGCACCGGCGCCGAGCAGCGCGAGGCCGACCAGCGCCAGCGAACTCGGCTCGGGCACGTTGCTGATTTCCCTGACCAGCTTGGCCTCGATCGCGCGGCCGAAGTCGTTGAAGTTGGCTGCCGCCATCACGAAGCCGTTGCCGCCCTTGACGTTGTTCGTGTAGTAGGTGAGCAAATTGTTCTCACCCAGGATCGGCAGGCCGTTGATCGCATCGACACCCGCGGTGATGGCGGCGTTGCGGCCGCCGCCGGCTGCAACGAAGCTGGCACTGTCGTTGTCGGCGCCGTCGCCCGAGACATCGATGACCTGGCGCAGTGACTCGAAGCCGTTGGCGGTGCCGCCGACTTCGGTGCCGAAGCCGGTGTACATCTTGCCGATCGCGTCCTGGATCGCCGTGTTGCCCGAGAAGGCGCGGCTCGTGCTATTGATCGCGGCGGCGAAGCTGTTGGCGCTCGCCGTGTCATTGATCAGCGTCCAGCCGACCTGGATGCTTTGCTGGTTCCGACCCGACCATTCGATGTAGGTGACGGCGATGCTGCCAAGCTGGCTGGCCGCAATGGCGCTCTGCACGGCAGCGCTCTGGAACGCCTGCACGTAGCCTTGCTTCTGCAGGTTGTACTCGGTGCTGTCGACGCTGCCGGACACGTCGACCAGCAGCATCAACTCGAGGCCTACCGACGTGGCCGATGCTTGACCGCCGGCCAGCAGCGCGGCAGCGCCCAGGACGGACATCGCATATTTCTTCAGTCTCATGGTTTCCCCCAGGTGGTGATAGGCAACACAAATCGTGTCGGAATATGCAATGCACAATCCATGCCAGAGGGCCATGTGATTGATTTACAAAGGCTTTCTTCTTGCTGGTGGGTCATTGACGGGGGTTTCCGTAAGAAAGATCGACACCCCCCGAACAGGGGGTCAAGGAGCTTTCGAGACACCACCTACCCGGCGCTTCCGCAGTTTGAAGTGGATTCGCACATACCCGCAAATGAGGGGTGTGCAAGCTTCGCATTTGCGGCAATCCGTCATGCGCGCCGATGTCGCGCGCGGGCGTCTTGCCTTCATACTGCCGGGACTCGACATGTGCCGTGGCGAACTGCGGCAGCCTCTGCCAGGGACGAATCCATGCGCAACCGACATCTGCTCCAAACCACCGTGCTGGCCTGCCTGCTGGCGCTGGCCGGCTGCGGTGGCCAGTCCGAGGCCGAGCTGCTCGCCTCGGCCAAGGACTACCTGAAGAAGAACGACCCGAAGGCCGCGGTCATCCAGCTGAAGAATGCCTTGCAGCAGCAGCCTTCGTCCGGCGAGGCGCGCTTTCTGCTCGGCCAGGCGCTGCTGGAAAGCGGCGATGCGGCCGGCGCCGAAGTCGAATTGCGCCGCGCGGCGGAGCTGCAGTATCCGGCGCCGCAGCTGAACGTGCTGCTCGCCCAGGCCATGCTGCGCCAGGGCGAGTTCGACAAGCTGACCCGGCAGTTCGGCAGTACCGAGCTCGGCGACCCCGCGGCGATGGTCACCCTGCAGCTGGCGCTGGCCGATGCCTACCGCGCGCAGGGTGCGAAAGACAAGGCGCGCGCGGCCGTCGACAAGGCGCTGGCGGCGCAGCCCGATGCGCTGGCGGCGTTGCTGGCGCGCGCGCAGATGCTGGCCGTGGCCGACGACCTCGATGCGGCATTGGCGGCCACCGACGAGCTGCTCGCCAGGCATGCCGACAGCGCCGACGCCTGGCGGCTGAAGGGTGAATTGCTGGTGCGCGCCAAGGGCGATGCGCCGGGCGCGATCGCGGCCTACGAACAGGCCGTCAAGCTGCGCCCGAGCGAGCCGGAACTGCATGCAGCGCTGATCACGCTGTACTTCACGAACAAGGACCTGGCCGGCGCGACACGCCAGTTCGAGGCGATGAAGGCCGCCGCCCCCGACCAGCCGCTGACCAGGTTCTACGCAGCCCAGCTGGCTTTTGCGCATGCCGACTACAGGCAGGCGCAGCAAATGCTGCAGGAGCTGCTGCGCCAGACCCCGGAAAACGCCGCCGTGCTGAACCTGGCCGGCGCCACCGAGTTGGCGCTGGGCTCGATCGGCGCCGCCGAGACCTACCTGAGCAAGGCCGTGCTGCTGCAGCCGGGATACGCCGCCGCGCGAAGCATGCTGGCACGCGTGCAGCTGCGCGCCAACCAGCCGGCGCTGGCGCTGGCCACCTTGCGCCCGCTGCTCGACAAGGCCGATGCGCAAACCCTGCTCGTCGCCGGACAGGCTGCGCTGCTCAGCGGCGACGCGAAAGCCGCCGACGGCTACTTCGCGCGCGCCAAGGCGGGCGACGCCGACAACGCCAAGGTGCGTGCCGCGTTGGCCATCTCGCGGCTGGCCAAAGGCCAGGCCGATGCCGCTTTCGGCGAGCTGCAGGCGCTGGCGGCCAGCGACAAGGGCACCACCGGCGACCTGGCATTGATCAGCGCCTACCTCAGCCGCGGCGACATTCCCGCCGCGCTGAAGGCCATCGACGCGTTCGACAAGAAGCGCCCGAACAGCGCATTGGCGGCCGACCTGCGCGGCCGCGCCCATCTGCAGCAGCGCGACGCCGCCGCGGCCCGCCGCAATTTCGAGCAGGCGCTCGAGCGCGACCCGCACTACCTGCCCGCGGTGATCAACCTGGCGGCGCTCGACATGGTGCAGAAGAAGCCCGACGCAGCCAAGACGCGCTTCGACGACTACCTCAAGCTCGAGCCGAAGAGCGTGCCCGCGCTGCTCGGCCTGGCCGACATCAAGCGCATGAACGGCGGCACGACGCAAGAGGTTGCCGCGCTGATCAAGGCGGCGATCGACGCGAATGCCAACGATGCGCAGCCGCGCCTGGCGCTGATCAACCTGTACCAGACGACAGGCGACAACGCTGCCGCGCTCAGCACGGCGCAGGCGGCGGCGGCGGCCTTGCCGAACGACATCGAAATCCAGTTTGCGCTGGCGCACAGCTTGATCGCCTCGGGCGACATCAACCAGGCGAACAGCATGTACGGCCGCATCACCAGCCAGCACCCGGATCTGGCGGCAGGCCACCTGGGTCTGGCCGAGACCGAACTGGCGAAGAAGGATTTCACCGCCGCGTGGAAGAGTGCCAATCGCGCCTTGGATCTGGCGCCGAACGCGGTGGCCGCGCAACACATTGCCATCCTCGTGGCGATGAACGACAAGCGTGCGCAGGACGCCTTGCCGATCGCCCGCAGCATGCAAAGCCAAAGGCCGAAGGACTCGCTCGGCTACATCCTCGAAGGCGAGATCGAACTGGCACAGCAGCAGCCCGATGCGGCGGCGGCGGCATTTCGCAAGGCGCTGGCGACGAACAACCCGGCGCAGGCGCCGGCGCAACTGCATGCCACGCTGCTGCGTGCGAAGAAGGACGCCGAGGCGGCGAAGTTCGCCGACAGTTGGCAGCGTTCACATCCCAAGGACGCGCTGTTCCTGCTCTACCTTGCAGAAGCGGCAACCGCCCGCGGCCAGTACGAGGCCGCTCGAGCGCACTACCGGCAGTTGCTGACGCTGCAGCCGGACAATCCGATCGCGCTGAACAACCTGGCCAATGTGCTGCTGTTGGCGAACGACAGCGGCGCGCTGGCGCTGGCCGAAAAGGCCAACCAGCTGGCACCCGGGCAGCCGGCCCTCATGGACACGCTGGCCATGGCACTGGCTGCCGACAAGCAGTTCCCCAAGGCCATCGAGCTGCAGAAGCAGGCCATCGGCAAGGCACCGAACAGCCCGGCCTATCAGCTGACGATGGCGAAGATCTACCTGCAGTCCGGCGACAAGGCGCAGGCGCGCCGCGTGCTCGAAACGCTGCTCGCGCCGGGCAAGGATTTCCCGCAGCGCGCCGAAGCCGATGCGCTGCTGAAGGGCGCGGCCAGTTCCTGAGCCTGCCGCGCGCGATCGCGCTGCGGCATCAGAGCGCGCTGGCGGCCTTGACCTGCGCCTTGCCGACCACGCCGCGCAGCAGCCGGCTGGCCATGTGCTGGCTGCCGATGCGCAAGGTGGCGCGGCCCCTTCCATCAGGCCGACCTCGTGGATGCCGGGCACCTTCGAGCAACCCGCACCCTGGTCGACCCAGCGCGCCACGCAACCGGGTGAACCGCCCCGGGAACCGGAGTTTGTGCAGCGCCTGGCTGCACTCGTGCCACGCCCGCGACTGCACCTGATTCAGCACCACCGGGCCGATGAAGATGCCGATCAGCCCGCGGCGACGCACGCCCGATACCGGCGGCACTTGTGCCCAATGCCTGCCCTCGCGCGCAGGCCCTCGCGTGCGTTCGCGGCTGGCTCGAAGTTGTCGTATCAGCCCCGATGGACCCAGACCGTCGATGGCCTTGTCGGCTTGTCAGTATTCTTGACAGTCACACCAATTGTTTCGCAAGAATCTCAATCGTAACAACAAGTTAAATCGTGGGCACGAATTCTGCTTGAACGCTCGCAGAAGCGGACGAATCGTGATTCGTATCGCTTCGGCGGACGAACAGTGTCGTCGGGAGTGTGGTTGGCGTTGTGCAAGCAACGCGTCGCCGCGGTCGCGCGCCTGCTCGCTGCAACTCACCAGTTGAAACAGGAGCATCTCAAATGACATCACTACGTCTCGAGTTGATCGCTGCCGCTGCGGCGAGCCTGCTGGCGGGCGCCGCAATGGCGGGCACCGTGAGCCTGTCGAACATGACGGCCACCTGGTACGACGGCAATCCGTCGGCCAACGTCACCTACAGCAACAACGGCTCAACCAATCCCCACTCACGCTGGGGCACGCCTGCGGGTACCGGAGGCCAGAGCGGCTACGACTTCAGCATTGCCAGCCAGCCGATCAACTTCGTCGTGCCGCCGTCGCCGTCGCCGAACCAGGTGCTGGGCACGTTCACGCACCTGAACCAGCCGATCAACTCCGGTACCAGCATCACCGACATCAAGCTGAAGATCAGCGCTGACGTGAGCATCGACTCGGCCTATCAGGCTACCCTGAACTTCAACTACCGCTTTGACCACTGGGAGACGCCAAACAGCGACAACCCCTGCGCGAACCCAAACGGGCCGAACCAGAACGGCTGTGCAGACCGGGTGATTGCCACCTGGTTGGCGACGTCCGACAGCTTTTTCGTCGGCCTCGATGAGTACACGCTGAACGTCATCGGCTTCTCGCTCGATATGGCAGGCACCCATCCGTTCACCCAGTTCTGGACTGCCGAAAATGCGAACAACGATGCCTATCTGGTCGGCAACGTGACCTTGAAGCGTGACCTCGAGCCGCCGAACGCCGTACCGACGCCGGCCACCTTGCCGCTGGTCGCGCTGGCGCTGGCCGGCGTGTACGGTGTGCGCCGCAAGAAGGCGGCCCAGGGCTGAGCGAGTTTCGCCGCACCGGATTAGCGACCAAGCTCAGCAGTCGCATCGCCACGCCCCCTCACCCCAACCCTCTCCCCCGTTGCCGGGGGAGAGGGAGGGGTTCCCCCCCTCTCCCGCGTTCGGGAGAGGGCGGGGTGAGGGTCTTTGGGGCAGTGCCATCGCCGGTGCCGAGGTTCATCGCCAATCAGGTTGCCGCAAGGCGGGGCCCGCGGGACGTTGCGTCCGCGGGCCTCGTGTTTTCTGGGCCCGTTTGCGTCCAGCCGTTATGGGCCGACAGCATCTGCGCAATGCCTGACTCGCTTGAACCTTGGCCGGCAATGCCGCTAGGTCACGGCCAGCACTACCGGGCCGAAGAAGTTGCCGATCAGCCCGAAGGCGAGCAGCCCGCCGATCGCGCCGCCGAAGATCGGCAGCAGCGGCAGGTCGGCGCCGCGGCGGATCGGCACCGGGCGCACCACGTTGTCCATCGTCACAGAGCATCGGCGACGTGCTGAACCCCGAAGGCGGCGATGCGGGCGGGCTCATCGTCGCCGCGGGCGCGCCGGAGCAGGTGGTCGCCGCGGGCAGCCACACCGGCGACGCGCTGCGCGCGGTGCTGGCGCGGCGTGAGTTCGGCGACCGGGACCGCCACAAGGCAGACAGCTGAAAGCAGGTCCCTGCGGGCGGGAGCTCTGGATGGCGTTTGCGACGCAGTGCGCGGCTCGAGACCGCCCGAACGCACAAGCTCAGGAGCGACTCCTGCAGATACCTGTCCTCGTTGGAAAGGGCTCAGATTTGTTCATAAGGCGAAAGTGCATTACCATCACTCCGAACCATCACTCCGAACCATCACTCCGAACCATCACCGGGACGAACCACTATGGCTACGCTGACAGTCACTGCACGGGGGCAGGTCACTTTTCGCAAGGAAGTGCTGCAACATCTCGGGATCAAGCCAGGCGAGAAGATCGAGCTGGACTTGCTGCCCGACGGCAGGGGCGTGCTCAAAGCCGCCCGGCCTACCGGATCGATCAGCTCGTTTGTCGGTCTGCTCGCTGATCGCACCGAGAAGGTGGCCACCGTTGAAGAAATCAACGACGCAGCGGCACGCGGCTGGGCCGGCAGGAAGTGAAGGTTGTTGTTGACACCAACGTCCTGGTTCGCGCTGTCGTGGGCGACGATGCCGCTCAGGCGCGAGTCGCCGCCAAGGTCTTGACGCAAGCCGAACTGGTCGCGGTCGCTCTGCCCTGCCTGTGCGAGTTCGTGTGGGTCCTGCGCAAGGTCTACGGCTTGCGGAGCGAGGACATCGCGGCGGCCATCCGGGCGCTGCTCGCCGCGGACAACGTTCGGATGAACAGGCCCGCCGTCGAGGCCGGCCTGTCGATGCTCGAAGCGGATGGAGACTTCGCCGACGGCGTCATCGCCTATGAAGGCCACTGGCTGGGCGGCGAAACCTTCGTCTCCTTTGACAAGCAAGCGGTTGCCTTGTTGGCCGCGATTGGCAAGCCGGCGCGGCTGCTTTAACGGCCATGCCGGCGGTCGTCCAGTGCGCCGACAAGGCGCCGGTGCAGTTGCGCGGCCGAGACCGCGTGCGCGCAACGCCGTTCGATCGGTTCAATCGCGCGCCAGACGCTTGACCATCGCCGCGCTTGTCAGCATTTCGAGCTGCGCCTCGAGCCGGATCACGCGCTCGGTCAGATTCTCGATCTTGATCTGCTGCGACTTGATAGCCTCGCTTTGCCGCACGCCCCGGTCCTCGCGCTCGAGCATGGCCGTCAGCGCGCCCCAGACGCGATCGGTGACACCCATCACGCCGCCCTGCGTGCGGCGGCCTTGCGTGCCGCAGCGCGTTCCACCGCGGCAATGCGCGCATTGCTCGCTTCGATGAACGCGAGCGAATCGTCGATGGCCGCCCCGGCGCGATCGGCGGCCGTCCTGGCGGCATCGGCCAGCGCACCGAGTTCCTCGTCGGCGCGCTCGGACTCGTAGGCCGCTGCGCCGCGACGCACCAACTCAAAGACCTGCAGGCCGAGCCGCTTCGCCTTCGTGACCAGGCTCTTCTTCTCGCGCGCGGTCGTGCGGACAACGATGCGTTCGACGGCTGCTTCCATCTCGATGCTCCCGGGTGCGGCGCGATGGAACTGCTTGTGCATGACGATCGGCATCAAGCCAGGCGCTGCTGCCGTTGTCGCAGCCAGGCGGCAAAGCGCGACGGCGGACTTCAGCCGCGTGCGCTGCGTGGATCGGCGCGCCGGCTCCGGTTCGCGTGGAACACGCGCCAGCCGAGCAGCACGGCGATGATCGCCGCGTAGACGGCGACTTCCGCGAAGTCGTGCTTGCCGGCGCGCATCCAGAAGAAGTGCAGCAGCGCAAGGAGCGCGATCGCGTAGACGAGCCTATGCAGCGCCTGCCACCGCTTCGCGCCAAGCGCCTTGATCGCGCGATCGGCTTTGGCCACGCAGGCGAGCAGGCGGTCAAGATGCTTCCAGGACGCCGTTCATCTCCGACGCTATCCTCGCTGCGCACCACCCGCCATTCGCTGAGGGTCATCGAGCTCGAGGTCGGCGCAATCGGCGCCGCCCGACGCACGCCGCCCGGCACGCGCCGGTGTGCAACGAGTCGCGCGCGGGCGCAAACGAAAAGGCCGCCGGGCCCTCGCGGGGCGTCGGCGGCCTGAGTGTGCTGGAGCGCTGACCGAATCGAGATCAGAGCCCGCAGCCGAGCATTGCGATGCGATCGTCGGCGGCCTTGGCCTGTACCAGGCCGAAGCCGAACGCGTCGTCGCGTCCGGCGGCACCGAGGTCGAGCGCGCTATTGTCGAGCGAGGTGCGGATCTCGGCCGCGGTGCAGGTCGGGTGCCGGCTCCAGACCAGCGCGGCGACGGCCGAGACATGCGGTGTCGCCATCGAGGTGCCGCTGTACTCGGCGTACAGGTCGTTGGTGCCGAACACGGCGACCGTGCTCGACTGCCCGAGTTGCCCCTTCATCGTGGCGCCGTCGGCCATCGTTGCGCCGACCGACGGGATCGTGGTTGCGACACCGTTCAAGGTACCCAGCAGCGGGCCATCCACATTGTTGTAGATGATCGCGCCGATGCCGCCGCTGTTCTGGCAGTTGAGGACCTTGTCCGAGAAGGCGATATTGCCGCGCGAGATCAGGCAGATCATCCCGGTCATCGAACCCGGTGCCGGCGTATCGCCCAAGCCGAAGTCGGCCAGTGCGCCGGTTGCGCTGGCGCGCGGCGAACCATCCATTGCCTGCACGCTGTAGGCGCCGCCGCCGACGCTGGTGGTGGCGCCGGTCTGGCTGCCCAGCGGCACGGTCGACAGCACGGCCACGCCCGGCCCGGCGATCTCGACGTCGGCGTTCGTCTGCGAAAAGCTCGCATGTGCCATGTTCGCGTCGACAGCGGCGACCGACATCACGCTCGCATAGCCGGCCGGATAGGACGTCGTCGTGTCGCCCGCGTTGCCTGCTGCGGCAATCACGAGCACGTCTCGAGAAGCCAGAAAGTCGTAGATCCGCTGCTCGAACTTGGTCGGACGGCCTCCGCCGAGCGACATGCTGATGACTTTTGCCCTGGCCTTGTTGCACTGCAGGACGCCCTTGATGATGACCGAGGACGGCGCCGAACCGCTGGCGTCGAAGACCTTGGAAATGCGGATCGGCAGGTTTCCGGTGGGCACCACGCCGACCACGCCGACGCCATTGCCGCCGATCGCGGCAATCGTTCCTGCGACGTGCGTGCCGTGCGAGGCTTCGTCGGTATTCCAGTCGCCGACGCCCGATCCGGTCAGGTCGACGCCGGTGACGTTGCTGTGCGGCAGGTCTTCGTGTGCGATGTCGTAGCCGGAATCGACGATGCAAAGCTTCTTCGCGCCGGCCGGATGGAACGTCAACTGGTCGGCTTGGACCATCGCGATGCCGTATGGCTCCTGCTCGGCCGTGACGGCGCTGCGCCGGCTGGTGCTCGAGCGAGAACCCATCACGTGGCGCATCGGATCGGCTTCGATCGACTGGACATTCGGATTGGACTGCAGCCTGGCGTACGCGCCGACCGGCAGGCGCACCGCCACCGCATTGAATTCTGCGATGTCGACCAGAACGCTGCCACCTGCACGACCGACGGCATCCCGCGCGGCTTGCGCCGCGCCGGCCTTGTAGACGACGATCACGCGCTCGTACTTGGCGGGGGCGGCATGCGCGGCGATCGGCGCGGCGAGGGCCGCTGCGGCAGCCGCAGCCGCCAGCGCGCGAAGCGCCTGGCTGTATATCGAGTTGACCATTGTTTCTCCAAGGCAATGATTGCGGGTGCGCGAATATGGCCGGCCAGCCCCTGTCTAGTCAACCCCCGAAACCCGCGTTCGCGTTTCCCCCAAGAGCCTCGCTCCAGGGGCCGGCCGCGTGCATCGTCAGCGCTGCTTCTCGCCTCGACCGGGCCGTAGATCTTGATCGTTGCGCGGACTCGCCCCTTGCCACCTATAGCAAGCCGAAGTAGCAGGAATCCGCCAACGCCGAAAGAATCCATCCATGCTTCCATGCCGCGATGCAGCCTTGTCGATTTTTCTCCATGCCAGCAGCCGTATCGTCGGGCTGGGCCCGCCAAACGGACCACTGGCGCGCGCGTTCGACCGGGATCGCCGGCATTTGGCAGGACATAGTCGGCCACGGAGCATGTTGTGCCGCACGCAGACGCGATGGAAGTATCCGAGACCGGACGCGCGACCGGAGCACCCGCGGCGCGAAATTCATCGCTCGCTACGCCGTGTGGTGCCAACCCGTGATAAGTTGTGCGACCGGTCCGCATCGCAGCGGGGTTCGCCTTGCCGCGGAAAGGGGCCGCAAACTCGTCATGGTCGGCAACGGCGCACAGCGTGCGAATTCCGCGGCAGCAAACGACGCCTTCCCCTTGTCGGCCCATGCTGACGCGAACACGGGCCCCTTCAAGCTTGCCATGCCGACGATCGCAGCGACCACTACCGACGACTATCCCCTGCCAAGGCGCGGCGTGCGCTGGCTCGGGCTGATCTTCTTCATCGTGCTTCACGTCGTCGGCATCGTCGGCACGCTGCTCTACATCCACTATCGCGGCATCACGGCGGAGGAAGTTGCGCTGTTCGTCTTCTTCTGCGCGGCGACGGGCATGTCGATCACCATGGGCTATCACCGTCTGTTCGCGCACCCGACGTACAAGGCCTCGCCCGTGGTGCGGTTCGTGCTTCTCTTCTTCGGCGCGGCAAGCTTCGAAGAGTCGGCCCTCAAGTGGTCTTCACAACACCGCCAACACCACCGCTTTACCGATACGGCGCACGACCCCTACGGTGTCAACAGGGGGTTCTGGCATGCCCACATCGGCTGGATCCTGTTCTGGCGCCACACCACCAACTACGGCAACGTGAAAGACTTGAAGCGCTCCCGCCTGCTGTCGCATCAGCACGACCACCATGCCTGGTGGTCGGTCGGTGCGGGCGTCGTGCTTCCGATGCTGCTCGCGTGGTGGATCGGGCATCCGCTGGGCGGGTTCATCATGGCGGTCTGCCTGCGAATCGTCGTCGTCCTTCACTCGACGTTCTTCGTCAACTCCTTCGCCCATACCTTTGGCACCCGGCACTTCGATCGGTCGCAATCGGCGCGCGACAACTGGCTCGGCGCGATCCTGACCAACGGCGAGGGGTTTCACAGTTTTCACCATCGTTTCCCGATGGACTACCGCAACGGGTTTCGCTGGTATCACTGGGATCCGTCGAAGTGGGGCATCTACGGCTTGTCCAAGCTTGGCCTGGCCCGGGACCTCAGGCGAACCTCCGGGCGGCAGATCGCCGAAGCGGCGCGGAGCTGAGGTTCGCTCAGCGGGTTGCCCGGCGCACTCTGCGCCGGCCCTCACTTCGGCAACCCGAAGCCGTAGCCTCTACCCCGGCGCCAACCGAGGCACGGCCTTGCGGCACACCGCAAGGTCGGATGTCAGGCGTGAGCGGCGCGCGCAGCGGTGCGCCGGGCCCGGATCGCGTGAACCAGGCGCCAGCCGAGCAGCACGGCGATGATTGCAGCGTAGACGGCGACTTCGGCGAAGTCGTGCTTGCCGGCGCGCATCCAGAAAAAGTGCAGCAGCGCAAGGAGCGCAATCGCATAGACGCTTTTGTGCAGCGCCTGCCAGCGCTTCGCGCCGAGCGCCTTGATCGCGCGGTTGAACGAGGTCGCGGCCAGCGGCAGCATCAGCACGAATGCGGCGAAGCCGACGAGCGCGAACGGCCGCTTCGGGATGTCACGCGCGATCTCTTGCGGATCGAAGCCCATGTCGAGCCAGGCGTAGGACAGGAAGTGCAGCACGAGGTAGAAGAACGTGAAGAGCCCGAGCATGCGCCGAAAGCGCGCCAGTTCCGGCCGCCCGGTCCATTGCCGCAGCGGTGTCACGGCGAGCGTCAGGCACAGCATGCGCAGCACCCAGTCGCCGGTGCCGCGGATCAGCGCTTCGGCCGGATTGGCGCCCAGCGCATCGGCTGCCGCACCGTAGACGAGCCAGGCGAACGGCAGCAGGCACAGCGCGAACAGCAGCGGCTTGGCGACCGGATGCAGCAATGCACCTCTGCGCCGGATGGGCTGCGGCGCGCGCGCGGCGGCGGTCAGGGATGTCGCTGAATTCAAGCGGCGAGGCCGGTCAGTAGAACTTCTTCAGGTCCATGCCGGCGTAGAGCTGGCCGACCTGGGCCTCGTAGCCGTTGAACATCAGCGTCGGCCGCTTCTTCGCGAACAAGCCGTCCTCGCCGATGCGGCGCTCGCGCGCCTGGCTCCAGCGCGGATGATCGACATTCGGGTTGACGTTGGAATAAAAGCCGTATTCGTTCGGCGCGGCCTGCTCCCAGCTCGTCTTCGGCTGCTGCTCGACGAAGCGGATCTTCACGATCGACTTCGCGCTCTTGAAGCCGTATTTCCACGGCACGACGACGCGCACCGGCGCGCCGTTCTGATTCGTCAGAACCTCGCCGTAGAGGCCGAAGCCGAGCAGCGCGAGCGGATGCATCGCCTCGTCGATGCGCAGCCCCTCGACGTAGGGCCAGTCGAGCACCGACGAGCGCAGCCCGGGCATCTGCTTCGGGTCGTCGAGCGTCACGAACTGGACATATTTGGCGTTGGCGGTGGGCTCGACGCGCTTGATGAGTTCGGCGAGCGAATAGCCGACCCAGGGAATCACCATCGACCAGCCTTCGACGCAGCGCATTCGGTAGGTGCGGTCCTCTTGCGGGGCGAGCTTGAGCAGTTCGGCGATGTCGAAGACCTTGGGCTTCTTCACTTCGCCTTCGACCGCGACCGTCCACGGCCGGGTCCGCAGCGACCCGGCGTTCTCCGCCGGGTCGGACTTGCCGGTGCCGAATTCGTAGAAATTGTTGTAGGTCGTCGCGTCGGCGTAGGCGGTGGGCTTTTCCATCGTCATCGCGCCGGCGACGCTGCTTTGTGCGCCCGGCAGCGCGGCGAGCTTGCCCATTGCGGGCGCCATCGCATGCGCTTCGCGCGGGGCGAAGCCTGCGAGCAGCGCGCCGGCCGCGCTGCCGGCGACGAGCCCGAGGAACTCGCGCCGCCGCTCGTAGACGGCGCGCGGCGTGATCTCCGAGCACACCCGGTGCTCGAACCCCTTGTCCGTGCGCAGATGCATGGCCTACTCCATCGAATGTGCCGGGACATGGATGGACCCGGCCGCCGCCGCGAAGTTCTTGCGGCGACGCTGCGCGATGGTCGCGCAAAATGCAAAGGCCGGTACGCGACCGGCCCTTTGCTCGAACGCCGGCGGCCTGCCGCGTCAGCGCAGCCCGGCCATATAGTCGGCCAGGGCCTTGATCTCGCGGTCGTTCAGGCGCGCGGCAACGCCGGTCATCTGCTCGCTGTTGGTCCGCGTGCCATCACGAAATGCGGTGAGCTGCGTGGCCGAATATTCCGCATGCTGGCCGCCGAGGCGCGGGTATTGCGACGGGATGCCCGCGCCGTCCGGCGTGTGGCAACCGGCGCAGGCCGGAACGTGGCGGTCGGCGATGCCGCCGCGGTAGATGCGCTCGGCCATGCGCACCGTGTCCTTGTTCGTCGCCGCGCCGGGCTTGGCCTGCTTGGATGCATAGAACGCGGCGACATTCTTCATGTCGGCCTCGCTCAGCGTCGATGCCATCGCCGTCATGATCGCGTTCTCGCGCTTGCCGGACTTGAATTCCATCAGCTGCTTGACGAGGTATTCCGGATGCTGATCCTGCAGGATCGGATTCGCCGGCAGGCCGCGCGAGCCGTCCGCCGTGTGGCAGGCGCCGCAGACCTGGGCCGAAATCTCCGCCCCTCGCGCCAGATCGGGCTTGGCCGGCGGTGCAGCGTCCGCGGCGAGCGCGGGGGCCGAGATCGTGGCCGCGGCAAAGACGGTCGCCAGCAGGCGGGGCAGCAGGGAAGTGTTTGACTTCATGTGTGGATGTGCTCGGGCCGCGGAACCTGCAGATTTTACAATGAGCCATTTGGCACGCCGCGATGACCGAGAACGATAACGAGGAACCATCGCTGCGCGCGCCGGAGGTGCCCGCTGCGCGGGCCGCCGAATCGCCCGTCAAGGCCGCATTGGCGTGGGCGCATACGGCGCGCTTCGTGACGACGGCCAGCCGGCTCACCGAACTGCCGGCGACCGAACTGCCCGAGATCGCCTTCGTCGGCCGTTCCAACGCCGGCAAGTCGACCGCGATCAACCGCCTCGCGCAGCAAAAGCGCCTCGCCTTCGCGTCGCGCACGCCGGGGCGCACGCAGCACATCAACCTCTTCGCGCTCGGGCCGAAGGATGCGCCCGATGCGCTGTTCGCCGACCTGCCCGGCTACGGCTACGCGGCGGTCGAGCGCGGCGCGAAGCTGCGCTGGCAGCAGGTGATGGCCGACTATCTGGAGATGCGCCGCAGCCTCTCGGGCATCGTGCTGATGATCGATGCACGGCTGGGCGCGACCGATCTCGACCGCCGCCTGCTCGAATTCATCGCGCCGCGCATCGCCAACGGCGCGGTGCGCCTGCTCGTGCTGCTGACGAAGGCCGACAAGCTCAACCGCCGCGAGGCGCAGGCGGCGCTCGCCGGGATGCAGGACGTGCTCGGCGGGTTCACGACCGAGGAGGCGGATGTCGGCGTCGCGCTCTTCTCCGCGCTCACCCGGACCGGCATCGATGACGCGGCGCTCACGCTGCACGGCTGGGTCCACGCGGCACGCTGAACGGCGCCGCGCGATACGCCAAGCCGGGCCGTCGATGATCGAGACCTTTTGCGTCGACCTGCCGCACGGCATCACGCTGTCGTGCCGCGCGAGTGGGCCGCCGGGCGCGCCGCTCGTGATCCTGCTGCACGGCTTTCCGGAGGCCGCCTTCGTGTGGGACGCGATCCTTGCCCGCCTGGCCGGCCGCTTCCGCTGCGTCGCGCCGAATCTGCGCGGCTTCGAGCATTCGAGCGCGCCGGCCGGCGCCTTGGCCTACCGGCTCAAGCATGTCGTCGCCGATATCGTGGCGCTCGCGGCGCACTGCAACCGGTCCGCGGGCCGCGCCGCCGAGGCGCCGCTTGCCGCGCTCGTCGGCCACGACTGGGGCGGCGCGATCGCCTGGGGCCTCGCCGCGCAGCAGCCGGATCGGCTCCTGCGGCTCGTGATCCTCAACTCGCCGCACCCGGCGACCTTCCTGCGCGAGTTGCAGCATTCGCCCGCGCAGCGCAAGGCGAGCGCCTATATGACCTTCCTGTGCCGCGACGACGCCGCCGAGCGGCTGGCGGCAAACGACTTCGCGCGCATGTGGCCGCTCTTCGCGAGCGCCGAAGGCGAGGGAGCGCCGGACTGGTTGACCGACGAAATGAAGGAGAACTACCGAGCCGTGTGGCGGCGCGGACTGCAGGGCGCGCTGAACTACTACCGCGCATCGCCGCTGCGTCCGCCGGCGAATGCCGACGATGCGATCCTCTCGCTTGCATTCGAGCCGCAGGCCGTGACGGTGCGCGTGCCGACCCGCGTCATCTGGGGCGAGCGCGACAAGGCGCTGCTGCCGGCGCTGCTCGACGGTCTCGACGCCTTCGTGCCGATGCTTCGCGTCGTGCGCGTGCCCGACGCGTCGCACTGGATCGTGCACGAGCAGCCGGCGCTCGTCGCGCGCGAGATCGAAGCGGCGCTCGCGGGCTGAGCGGCAGGCTCAATGCGAGCTGCGCGTATCGGCGAGGCGCCGGCGCACGCTCTCGGCAGCGCGCACGATGATCTTGCGCTCGACGAGAGGGCGGATCAGCGCCTCGGCGCGCAGGCGCACGAGCGTCGCCCGCTCGAAGCCGTCGTTGCGCTGCGGATGCGGGCTCGCGAACAGCCAGCGCGTGCGCGCGTCGTTGTGCCACAGCAGGCGCATCACGCCCCAGCGGCCGCGCAGGAACATGCGGTACCAGGCGCCAGGCGGCTGCGCGTCGAGCCAGCCCGCTGCCGCGGCGTCGTCGTCGGCGGCGGCGGACGCGAGCAGGTCCGCCGGCACCGTCTGCATCGTGCCGAGATCGATCGGTGCGACGGCCGGTGCGTTGCGCCTGATCGCCGCGATGTCGCCCGCCGCCTGCTGCAACTGGGTATTGAACTGCGCGGCCGAGTAGGCGTCGAGCTGCTTGACGCATTCGGCGTAACCTGCCGCGTCGGCGAGCGGCGTGCGCTGCACCGCGGCGACGAGTTCGGTCGCGTAGCCGACCCAGGCCCGCAGCTGCGGGTCGGCCGCCTCGGGGTGCGTCGCGCTCTGGTAGCCGAAGCGGTCGAGCAGCGTCCAGAACGGATGCTCGGCCGCCTCGAGCAGCTGCGCGTCGCGCGCCGCGAGATCGAGCGCCGACGCCTGCAGCGATGCAGTGAGTGCGCGCAGCGCCGGATGCATCTGGCTGCCCTGCGCGATGGCGTCGAACAGGTCCTTCAGCAGTCCGCGGGTCTGGGCGTCGACGCGCGCCGCCTGTGGCTTGCCGGCGCCATCGCGCAGCCCGGCGAGCAGGCTCGAAGAAGACGTCGACTCGCCTTGCGCCGGGACGGCGGTGCGGTACAGGCTCGGTTGCACGCCCTGTGCCTCGAGCCGGCTGCACGCGGCGGCAAGCTCGTGGCGCACGGCCTCGGCAAGCGGCCCGCCCGCGGCGCGCAACAGCGCGACCTCTTCGGACCGGCGGCCGAGGGCGCCCGCCGCCTTCCACAACGCGTGCGCGAAAGCCTCGGGCGCGAACGGATTCGCCGAGACCGAGACATAGGGCAGCCCGCACAGCGCCGAGGTGAAGGTCTGCAGCTCGCGCAGCTCCCATTCGGCGACGCTGTCGATCTGCGTCGCGACGCGGGCGATCTCGATATCGGCGTTGTGCGCCGACTCGTCGAGCAGCGTCAGGCCGCGCACCGCGGGCGGCGCCGCTGCCGCGGCCGCGGCGCCGTCGGCACGCACGCGCTGCCCGAGCGCGGCGACGAAGGCTTCGGCGAAGCGCCTGCCTTGCGCCTCGAGTGATTGCGCAAGCTCGAAACGCTGCATGCGCTCGGCCGCCGTCGCCGTAGCCTGCGGCGCCTCGCGCAGGGCATCCGCGCTCCGCCGCCGGACCTGCTCGATCAGCGCCGGCATGCGCGCCAGTTCGTCCTCGATGAAGCTTTGCAGCGCGGCGGTAGGAGTCATCGGACGAGAGGGGTGGCGCGGCGCGAGAGCCGCGCAGGCGGCGATTATCTGCCGCTTCGCGGCGCCGGATGCGCGTCGCGCTGCGCGGGCACGCCCCTCAGCCGCCGTACTCGATGATCGCGAGGCCCGCGTTGTAGTCGGTCGCGTAGACGATGCCGGCGGCGTCGACGAACACGTCGGCCGACTGGATCACGCGCGGGCGCCCGGGCCGCGGGTCGAGCACCACATCGGGCGCCGCGGGCACGAGCGCGCCCGTCTCGCGCGGGCGGTACGGGTCGGAGATGTCGAAGGCGCGGATGCCGGCGTTCTGCCAGGTCGCGAAGACGAGCGTGTCGGAGACGAAGGTTCCGGGCCGGTTCTCGTGCAGGTTGTGCGGTCCGAAGTGGCCGCCCTTGCGCGCGTAGTCGCGCTCGTTTGGCGTCGGCAGCGTCGCGATGCTGATCGGGTTCTCGGGGGCGCGGATGTCGAAGATCCAGGTGTGCTTGCGGCCGTCTGCTTCGTCGTCGAGCACCGCCTCGTCGGCGACGACGAGCAGGTCGCGCGCCGGCAGCGGCACAGCCGAATGCGTGCCGCCGCCGAACGGCGGCGACCAGTTGCGATGCACGATCAGGCGCGGCGCGCTGCGGTCGGAGACGTCGAGCAGCGTCAGCCCGCCGTCGCGCCACGACGCGTACGCCGTATCGCCGGCGACGAGCGCGTGGTGCAGCGCCCAGCGCTTGCCGGGCGGCGCAAGCGACGCCTCGCCGCCCGCGGTGTGCATGCCCGGCAGCCACCAGCGGCCGGCGATCCGCGGCCGGGTCGGGTCGGCCATGTCGATCGTGACGAAGATGTAGTCGGTGTAGCCGTCGAACAACGCCGACGCATACGCCCAGCGCCCGCCGACATACCAGATGCGGTGCAGGCCGACGCCGGCTATGCGCAGCGCGCCGAGCCTGCGCGGCTGATCGGGTCGCGAGATGTCGTAGACCGTCATGCCCGCCGTCCAGGGCCTCGCCTGGCCGGGCTCGTGCGCCGTCGCGAGCGTTTCGCCGACCGCCTTCGTGTAGTAGTTCTTCTCGTCGGCGCCGAAGGCGCTCACGTCGGCCATCAGGTCGAGCGCGTCGATGACGAGCAGCAGATCGTCGTGCGTCTGCAGGTGGATGTGCCAGGTGTTGCGCGGCGCGGCAACAAAGGTCACGGCGCCCGGGCGACGCGGGTCGCGCACGTCGACGATCGAGAAGCCCTTGGACCACGGATGGCCGACGTAGGCGTAGCCGCGGTGCACCATCAATTGCATGCCGTCGCCGCGGCCGCCGATTGCCGAATGGCCGATCAGCTTCATGTTGCGCGCGAAGTCGGGCGCCGAAAGATCGGATTGCTTCATGCTCCTGTCGCCTCGGAAGCGCCGAAGACGCGCTCGCGCCTTCGGCCGGTGGCGGCGTGCTTCAGCGCTTGACCGGCGGAATCCACTTCGCGGTCGCGGCGTCGCTCGCGAGGAACGCCGGGAACTTGCGCTGCAGGTCTTCCATCGTCTTGATGTCGTTCTTCAGCAGCGTGTCGCGCGTGATCAGCGTCGGCTGCAGCATCACCGAATGTCCCGGCGGCTGGCCGGCGATCGCGAGCGACACCGCGCGCACCGCGACCTCGCCGACGACGGCGGCGTTGGTCGCGGCGGTCGCGACCCAGGCGCTGTTCTTCTCGGTCATCAGCTGGATGTCGGCGGTCGAGATGTCGACGCCGTAGATCTTGACCTTCTCCGACAGACCCAGCTCGTCGATCGCGAGCTTGACGCCCTTCGCGAACTCGTCCCACGGCGTGAAGATCACCGTGATGTCCGGGTTCGCGCGCAGCACCGCCTTCGTCTGGTCGGCAACCGACGCCGGCACGGTGTCGTTGACGACGCCCCAGACCGCCTTCTCCTTCAGGCCGTACTGGCCGACGAAGTCCTTCCAGACCTTGTAGCGGCGGTCGAGCGGCGCGAAGCCGGCGACGTAGACCGCGCCGCCGGTGAAGCCCTTGCCCTTGTCCTTGATCGCCTGCTCGAGGACGAGGCGCGCCATGCTGGCGTCGCTTTGCTCGATCTGCGGGATCTTCGGGTTGCCGAGGTCGACGTCGTAGGCGACGACCTTGATTCCGGCGTCGAGCGCCTTTTGCGCGACGTCCTTCAGCGCCTCGGGGCGGCCGTTGTTGATGATGATGCCGTCGACCTTGCGGTTGATCGCCTGCTCGATCATGTTGCGCTGGGTGTCGTTGTCGTTGCGCGCCGAGGAGATCGTCAGGTTCACCTTCAGCGCGTCGGCCTGGCGCTTGGCGCCGGCCTCGAACGCCTGCAGCCAGTCGCCGCTGCCGACGAAGCTGACGACGGCGATGTTGACGCCGCCCTTGTCGAACGGTGCCGGCGCGCCGGCCAAGCCGGCGGCGAATGCCGAACCGGCGAACGCGAACGCTCCGAGCAGGAGCAGGCGGCGGGAAAGAGCTTGCATGGCAAAACCTCCAGGTCGTGGTTGTGAACGAAGAAAGCGGTTCAGCGGTTGTGGCGCCCGAGGCCGTAGGTCAGCGCGAGCGCGCCGACGAGGACGACGCCCTTGACGAAGTCCTGCGTGTAGTACGGCGTGTTGAGCATCGTCAGGCCGTTGAGCAGGATGCCGACGAAGACCGCGCCGACGACGGCGCCGAACACGTTCGGCCGGCGCAAGCCCAGCACCGCAAAGCCGATCAGCGCGGCGGCGACCGAATCCATCAGCAGCGAAGCGCCGGACGACACGTCGCCGCGGCCGACGCGTGCCGCGATGATGATGCCGCCGAGCGACGCGAGCGTTCCCGACAGCACGTAGGCAAGCGTCTTCAGCCGCTCGACCGGCGCACCGGCGAGCCGCGCGGCCAGTTCGTTGCCGCCGGTCGCGAACAGCAGCCGGCCGACGCGGGTGTGCTCGGTCAGGATGTGCAGGACGACGGCGACAACCAGCATGATGACGACCGGGACCGGCACGACGCCGAACCACTCCGCGCGGCCGATGGACAGAAACGCCGGATCGTAGGCGCCGGGGGCGGTCTCGCCATTGGGCAGGATCAAACCGGCCGAGATCGAGCGCCCGGCGGTCGGGATCAGTTGCAGCCCGGTGAGCAGGAACATCACCGACAGCGTCGCCAACAGGTCGGGCACCTTGAGCCGCACGACGAGAAGCGCATTGGCGAGGCCGGTGAGTGCGCCGAACGCGAGCACGAGCGGCACGGTGAGCGCGGCGTCCAGCCCCCAGACGACCATCGCGTAGCTCGCCGCCATCACGCTCGATGCCGCGACGGCGCCGATCGACAGGTCGAAGCCGCCGACCGCGAGCGTGATCGTGACGCCGGCGCCGAGGATCGCGACGACCGACACCGCCTGCAGGATGCTCATCTGGTTGGCGACCTGGATGAACGCCGGCTGCGCGATCGAGAAGCCGACGATCATCGCCGCCAGCAGCACGAAGACGGTGCTGGTGCGGGCGAAGTTCTGCAGCCGCTCGCCCCAGTGCACTGCGGCAACCGGCTGCGGCGGGCGGGCGGTTTCGTCGTTCGAGGTCGTCATTGCTGCTGGGCTTCGAATCCGGATCGTGTGCCGGCCGGCGGTGGCGCGGCGTGCACGGTGTGATGGTCGATGTGGAGGATGCGGTCGGCGACTTCGAGCGCTTCCTCGGGGTCGGAAGTCGCGATCAGCGTCGCGCGTTCGCGGTTCGCGCGGATCGCCTCGATGATGTCGCGCCGGGCGCCGACATCGACGCCCTGGAACGGCTCGTCGAGCAGCAGCACGCGGCTCGGCTCGGCCTCCCAGCGGGCGAGGATGACCTTCTGCTGGTTGCCGCCCGACAGCGACGCCATCTCGGCGCCCGCGCCCGCCGCCTTGATGCCCAGCCGCTCGATCGCGCTGGCCGCCTCGGCCTGTTCGCGCCCGCCGGCGAGCAGCCCGGTCGGGTACCACTTGTGCAGATGCGGCAGGCTGATCGTCGCTGCCAGCGTGCTGCCAGGCCAGCCGGCCGGGATCATCGACGAGCGGTGGCGGTCTTCGGCGGCCATGAAGACGCCGGCCTCGATCGACGCCTGCGCCGAGCGCGGCGCGTACGGCCGGCCGTCGAGCCGCATCGAGCCTTCGGCAAGCGGCGTCGTGCCGAAGATCGTCGAAAGCAAGCGGCTCTTGCCTGCGCCGAGCACGCCGGTGACCGCGACCACCTCACCCGCATGCAACTCGAGGCCGAACGGCGCCGCGCCGGCAACGAGCCGGATGCCGCGCAGCGCGAGGATCGGCTCGCCCGCCGCGGCGCGCGCATCGGGCCGCGCCGAGCGCAGCGAGCGGCCGATCATCGTCTCGACCGCCTGCTCGAAGTCGATCGGCTGCCCGAAGCTGCCGACGACGCGCCCGCCGCGCAGCACGATGACGCGGTCGGCGAGCGCCTGCAGATCGGCAACGCGGTGCGAGATGTAGAGCGTCGCCATGCCCTGCGCGCGCAGCCGCGCGAGGATCGCGTACAGGCGCTCGGACTCGCGCCCCGAGATGCTCGCCGTCGGCTCGTCGAGGATCAGGATCGGCGCCTGGCGCGCGATTGCGCGCGCGATGGCGACGAGCTGGCGGTCGGCGGCGGCGAGGTCGGCGAAGTCCAGATCGAGCGGCAGATCGAAACCCGCCTGCGCGGCCACCGCCGCCGCCCGGCGCCGCACGCTGCGCCGGCTCAGCAGGAGCGGCATCGAGCCGTCGGCATAGTCGCGCAGCAGCAAGGCGTCGGCGACCGTCAACCCCGCGGCGCCGACGCGGTCGGTCGACTGGTGCACGGTGACGATGCCGGCGCGATTGGCCTGCGCCGGCGACGCGGGCGTGTAAGGCCGGCCTTGCAGTTGAACCGTGCCGCTGTCGGCCTGCAGCGCGCCGGAGAGGATGTTGACGAGGGTCGACTTGCCGGCGCCGTTCGCGCCCATCAGCGCGACGATCTCGCCCGCATCGAGTGTGAGGCTTGCGCCTTCGAGCGCACGTGTGGGCCCGAACGAGCGCGACAGGTTCGTGATCTGCAGCAGCGCCATGGAAATGCCGGCGTGCTGTTCTTTGCGGCGCGCGACGAGGGCGGGATTATCGGGCACGTCACGATGCAATCCGCACGTCGGGCGTGAGCTCAACATGAACGAGGGCCGTGAGTTCGTAGCGTCGAACTCATCGCGGGCTCAGCGCAAACCCGTTCGTTTATGTCTCAGCCGACGGCAAGGCGCACCGGTTTCCCCGCCCGACTCAGCATCTCGACCAACGCGTCGATCGTGAACTTCGAGGTCTTCTGGTTCACGACATCCGACACCCGCGGGCGCGACACCTTCAGGATTTGCGCCGCGTCGGCCTGGCGCAACTGATGCTCGGCGATCCAGTTCGACAACTCGGCCATGAGCTGCTGCTTGAGCAGGCGCGTGTCGTTGATCTGCTTGCGCGAAGCCGCTTGCAGCTTCCTGGCCTCCGCAGCCGAGAAGCCCAGTTCCAGAAAGATGTTCGCGCCCGGCTTGGTGACGTGGCGGATGTCCGTGTCGATGCTCATCGCTTTCCCTTTCGCGCATACGCCACGGCGCGGTAGCGCGTCGCGGCGATCTCCTTGGTGCGGCAAGCATGGGCGCACCAAGAAAAAGGGGCCGCATCGCTGCGGCCCCTCGTTCTTGCGTGAAGCAATCCGGGCGCTTGGCGCCCGGCGCCGGGCTTTACATGTCCATGCCGCCCATGCCGCCCATGCCACCCATGCCGCCCATGCCACCGGGCATGCCGCCGGCGGCTTCTTCCTTCGGCGCTTCGGAGATCATCGCCTCGGTCGTCAGCATCAGCGCGGCAACCGACGCCGCGTTCTGCAGCGCGGTGCGCGTCACCTTGGTCGGGTCGAGGATGCCCATCTCGATCATGTCGCCGTACTCGCCGTTCTGCGCGTTGTAGCCGTAGTTGCCCTTGCCGGCCAGCACCGCGTTGACGACGACGCTCGGCTCGTCGCCGGCGTTTTGCACGATGATGCGGATCGGCTCCTCGATCGCGCGCAGCACGATCTTGATGCCGGCTTCCTGGTCGGCGTTGTCGCCCTTGACCTTGCCCGCGGCCTGCTTGGCGCGCAGCAGCGCGACGCCGCCGCCGGCGACGATGCCTTCCTCGACGGCGGCACGCGTGGCGTGCAGCGCGTCCTCGACGCGCGCCTTCTTCTCCTTCATCTCGACTTCGGTCGCGGCACCGACCTTGATCAGTGCAACGCCGCCGGCCAGCTTGGCCACGCGCTCCTGCAGCTTCTCCTTGTCGTAGTCGCTCGTCGCTTCCTCGATCTGGACGCGCACCTGCTTGACGCGCGCCTCGATGTCGGCCGCGGCGCCGCTGCCGTCGATGATGGTCGTGTTTTCCTTCGCCACTTCGACGCGCTTGGCCTGGCCGAGGTCGGCGAGCGTCACCTTCTCGAGCGTGAGGCCGACTTCCTCGGCGATCACCTTGCCGCCGGTCAGGATCGCGATGTCTTCCAGCATCGCCTTGCGGCGGTCACCGAAGCCCGGCGCCTTGACGCCGACGACCTTCAGGATGCCGCGGATGGTGTTGACGACCAGCGTCGCGAGCGCTTCGCCTTCGATGTCCTCGGCGATGATCAGCAGCGGACGGCCGGCCTTGGCGACGGCTTCGAGCGTCGGCAGCAGGTCGCGGATATTGCTGATCTTCTTGTCGAACAGCAGCACGAACGGGTTCTCGAGGATCGCGCTTTGCTTGTCCGGGTTGTTGATGAAGTAGGGCGACAGGTAGCCGCGGTCGAACTGCATGCCTTCGACGACTTCGAGCTCGCTGTTCAGGCTCTTGCCGTCCTCGACGGTGATGACGCCTTCCTTGCCGACCTTGTCCATCGCCTCGGCGATGATCTTGCCGACTTCGTCGTCGCTGTTCGCCGAGATCGTGCCGACCTGGGCGATTTCCTTGCTCGTCGTCGTCGGCTTCGATTGCTTCTTGAGCTGCTCGACGAGCGCCGCGACGGCCTTGTCGATGCCGCGCTTCAAGTCCATCGGGTTCATGCCCGCGGCGACATATTTCATGCCCTCGCGAACGATGCCCTGGGCGAGCACGGTCGCGGTCGTCGTGCCGTCACCGGCGATGTCGCTCGTCTTCGAGGCGACTTCCTTGACCATCTGCGCGCCCATGTTCTGGAGCTTGTCCTTGAGCTCGACTTCCTTGGCGACCGACACGCCGTCCTTCGTCACCGTCGGCGCGCCGTACGAGCGCTCGAGCACGACGTTGCGGCCCTTCGGGCCGAGCGTGACCTTGACTGCATTGGCGAGGACATTCACGCCCTCGACCATCCTTGCGCGGGCTTCGCCGCCGAAAACTACGTCTTTTGCTGCCATTTGATTTCTCCGAATTTGGGGGACTTTTGTCTACGGCCGGCCCTTTGGGCCTTAACTTGGCTGCGCCAAGTTAGCCTTCGACCAAATCAATCGCCGCGGGCGATTACTTTTCTACGACCGCGAAGAGGTCTTCCTCGCGCATCACGAGCAGTTCGTCGCCATCGACCTTCACGGTCTGGCCGCTGTACTTGCCGAACAGGACGCGGTCGCCGACCTTGATATTCAAGGCGACGAAATCGCCCTTGTCGTTGCGCTTGCCGGGGCCCACGGCCAGCACTTCGCCCTGGTCGGGCTTCTCGGCCGCGTTGTCGGGGATGACGATGCCCGACGCGGTCTTGGTTTCCTGTTCCAGGCGCTTGACGATCACGCGATCGTGCAACGGAC
>OEIU01000699.1_pt1 | contig 28396 bp, 16 predicted proteins | sample 1539221 | NCBI WGS metagenome assembly OEIU01 (sample SAMN03792071, study PRJEB22550) | activated sludge metagenome | feature: wastewater treatment plant; material: activated sludge; isolation source: Wastewater treatment plant of a petroleum refinery complex | place: Argentina: Zarate | collected...
GTTATCTGCACGAAGACAGGCTTCATGACGATTGCGCCACTTGATCAGCGTTGACTTGACCCACCCGCCGCCATCGTCTCCTGCCGGCGCCGCGCAAGAACCTCCGTTTGCGCGCGACCGCGCCGCTGGTGGCGCTCGCGCGGTCGGGACATCGCGGACTTGATCGCCGCACCGATGCGCCCGTTATAGTGCAGCCCATGGAAACAAGGCGACTGCTGCCGATTCCGGCATTGAACGACAACTATGTCTGGCTGCTCGCCGACGACCGGGGCAATGCGCTTGTCGTGGATCCGGGCGAAGCGGGGCCGGTTGCGGCGACCCTGGCGCGCGAGCATCTGCGCCTGCGCGCCATCCTGCTGACCCACCATCATCCCGACCACATCGGTGGTGTCGAAGCACTGCGGGAGAATGGCGACATCGACGTGCATGCGCCGCGCGACCCGAGGATCGGCGTTGCAACGCATCGCGTCGAGGATGGCGACGAAATCGTTATTGGCGAACCTGCGCTGCGGTTTTCGGTCATCGCCGTGCCCGGCCATACCCGCAGCCACGTGGCCTACCTTGGCCATGGCCTGCTGTTTTCGGGCGACACCCTGTTCAGCGTCGGCTGCGGTCGCCTTTTCGAGGGAACACCGGCGCAGATGCTCGAATCGCTCGAGCGCCTCGCCGCACTGCCCGCGGATACGCAGGTCTGCTGCGGGCACGAGTACACCGTGGCCAACTGCGCGTTCGCCATGGGCGTGGATCCCGGCAATGCCGCACTTCGGCGGCGCGCCCGGAATGCCCAGGCAAGCCGTACGGCCGGCCTGCCTACCGTGCCTTCCCTGCTTGGCGAGGAACTCGCCTGCAACCCCTTCCTGCGCATCGACACGCCCGCACTCATCGATTCGCTGGCTGCGCAACTGCCGGCAGGGGCCGACCGGATCGAACGGTTTGCCGCACTGCGCCGCCTGAAGGATGCGTTCCAGGCATGATCGGGGCGAGCGGTCGACGCTGGATACCATGCGTTGCCATCGGCATGGCTGCCCTGCTGGCCGGATGTGCGACGACGAAGCCGCGGCACGGGACACTCGCTGCACCGGCGACAACGGACGAAATTGCCACGACGGGGCCGGCGGAGACCCTGCGACAGACGCCCGTCCTGCCCGACTCCGTGCACACGGACGCATCGCCGTGGCAGCGCCTGCGCAGCCGCTTCGCCATGCCCGGCTGCGATTACGATGCCGCCGTCCTCAAGCAGGCGCAGCGCTACACGAAATCGAAGGACCGCTTCAGCGCCAACTGGCGCGAGGCCATGCCGTTCCTGTTGCTGGTCATCGATGAAATCGAGCGACGCGACCTGCCAGGCGAGTTTGCCCTTCTCCCCTACGTCGAAAGCCATTACCGGCCGGTACCCGCGAGGAACAGGGGACCCGCCGGTCCGTGGCAACTGATGCCGCGCACCGCCATCGACCAGGGGCTTCGGGTCAGCCGGGATTACGACGAGCGCCTCGACCCGATAGCCTCGACGCGCGTCGCCCTCGACCTGCTGGAGCGCTATGACCGCCAGTTCGCCGACTGGCGGCTGGCCAGCATGGCCTTCAATGCGGGCGAATACCGGATCAAGGGTGCTCTCGGCGATCGCAAGGGCGCGGACCTGTCCGCCGCCGACATGGCCCGCCTCAGGCTGAGCCCGACCACCCACCAGCATCTGGCCCGCCTGCTCGCACTTGCCTGCATCGTCTCGGATCCGGACCGCTTCGACGTCAGCCTGCCGCAACCTGGCGCCAGTGATGACCTGGTCGTCCTGGACCTGGCGACGGCGGTCGATCCTCGCCTTGCCGCAACGCTGGCCGGGATCCCGCTTGAACAGCTTGTACGCTACAACCCCGTCGCGGCGCCGCAAGCGGCGACCGCCGCTCCCCTGACACGACTGCTCCTGCCGAAGCCGCTGGTGGAACCCTTCAATGCGGCGTTGCAGAAGGTTCCGCAAGACAGGCGTTCGCACTGGAAGGCGTGGCGTACCGATGGGCCGGTGCCGCTCGCGACGCTTGCAACAGATTCATCCGTGCCGATCGAACTGCTGGCTGCCGCCAACGGCCTGGCCCCCGGCGCGGAACTCCGTGCTGACCAGGAATTGCTCGTGCCGGCAAGTGGACCGCAGCCGCACGCGGCCGGCGATCCGCAAGTCCACGTGGTCCGCGCCGGCGATACGCTGTCGGCGATCGCAGAACGATACGGCCTGTCCCTTGGTGCACTGCTGGAGTGGAATTCGCTGGACAGGAAATCCACGCTGCGCATCGGCATGCGCCTGCGAATCCGTGCGCCGGAGTATTGAGGCGGCCGACCAATCGGCCGGATGACTCGGTTACACTGCGCGCCATTGCGCCCACCGAGGATTGCGGGCGAAGACCATCGAAGTGCAACGGAGGAAGCATGGGATTTCTGCAAGGCAAACGCGCGCTCATTGTCGGCATCGCGAGTACGCGCTCTATCGCATGGGGCATTGCCAGCGCGATGCATCGGGAAGGCGCGCAGCTCGCCTTCACCTACCAGAGCGACAAGCTCAAGAGCCGTGTCGAAGACGCCGCCCGGGAATTCAATTCCGAGATCGTGTTGCCGCTCGACGTGGGCGATGACGCCCAGATCGACCAGGTCATCAGCGACCTTGGCAGCCACTGGGACGGATTGGACATCCTCGTGCATTCGGTCGGATTCGCTCCACGCGAGGCCCTGCAGGGCGGATTCCTCGACAACCTGACCCGCGAAGCGTTCGCCATCGCGCACGACATTTCGAGCTACAGCCTGGCCGCGCTGGCAAAGGCCGCCAGGCCGATGATGCAGGGAAGGAACGGCTCGATCCTGACCCTGACCTACCTCGGCGCCGAGCGGGCGCTATCCAGCTACAACGTGATGGGCCTGGCCAAGGCCAGCCTCGAGGCCAACGTGCGCTACCTGGCCTACAACCTCGGTCCGGAAGGCACCCGGGTCAATGCGATTTCCGCCGGGCCGATCAAGACCCTGGCCGCCTCGGGTGTCGGCAACCTGCGCAAGATGCTCGATCACGTCGAGGCCAGCGCGCCCTTGCGAAGAAACGTCACCCCGGAGGAAGTGGGCAATGCAGGCGCCTTCCTTTGCTCGGATCTCGCTTCAGGCATTACCGGCGAAATCGTCTACGTCGATTGCGGCTACAGCACGGTGGGAATGACCGGCATCTGAAGACCGGCAGCGGACGGACAGAATCCGATAATCGCCGGATCCGGGACGACCTGATCCGAAACAGAAAAAGGGCCGCGATGCGGCCCTTTTTCGTTCTCTGCATCCGTCGGCGGGCGATGCTACATGCGGTCCTCGGCGACCTTGATGTCCATGCCCGCCCTCAGCGAGGCGACGAAATCACGCGCCGCCGAAGTGGCTGCCGCCTGCTCCAGCGTATTGCGTGCCGCTTCGCGCGTTGGCGCGTCGACGGCCGTTGGATCGGCGTCGGCGACGTTGTCGAGCCGCAGCAGGGCGAACTCGTCATTGGCCATGCCGACCAGCTTGTAGCGTGGGCTGGAACCTTCGCTGCGCGGCAATTCGAACGCCGCATTGACCAGGGCGCCGTCGACGCTGACTGCATTCCTGCCGATGCCACGTTCTTCCTTGACCTGCAGCTTGAGCGCGGTGGCGATAGTGTCGAGCGACTCCCCGCCTTCGAGCCGGGCAAACTGCTCATCGGCGATTTTCCTGGCCTGTGCGCTTGCGCGCTCCTCGATGATGCGCTGCTGGATATCCGCACGCACCTCCTCGATCGGCTTGGGCGTCGCCGCCTTGTGCTCGGCCACGCGCACGATCGCGATATGGTTCGGGCCCAATTCGATCTTGTCGGAGTTGTTGCCCTGGACCAGCACGGCATCGGAGAACGCCGCACTCAGCACGGCGGGATTGGACGCAATGCCCGGGCCGCCCTGGCGCGAGAACATTGCCGTCTTCTGCACGGTCAGGCCAAGCTCCTTCGCCGCGGGCTCGAGCGAGGTCGAATCCGCATAGGTCAGATCGATGAGGCGACCGGACTTCTCGTTGTAGGCACGTTCGCGTTCGGACTCCTGGTACTCCTTGGCCAGTTCCCCGCGCACCTCATCGAAACTGCGCGTCTTGCCGGGCCGCACGTCGCGGACCAGAATGACATGGTAGCCCTCGGGTGACAGGACCGGATCGGAAATCTCGCCCTTGCCGAGCTTGTAGAGCGCATCCTCGAAGGCCGGGTCGGTCATGCCCTTGTCGAGCCAGCCCAGGTCGCCGCCCAGCGCCTTCGAACCGAGGTCGTCGGACGAGGACTTGGCCAACTCGGCGAAATCCTTGCCACCCTTTGCTTCGGCAGCGATCTTCTGCGCCTTTTCAAGGGCGTTCTTCTGCGCATCGGGTCCGCCATCGCCGGCGACCTTGACCAGGATGTGCGAAGCCTGGCGCTGCTCGGAGGTCACATACCGCGCCTTCTCCTTCTCGTAGCGATCCCTGAGCGTGGTTTCGTCGGGATTGAGTTGCACGTCGAGATCCTTCGCATCCATCTCGATGTAGTTCAATGCCACCTGCTCGGGATTCATGTATTCCTGCTGGTGGGCCGCATAGAATGCGCTGGCTTCCTCGTCGCTGACCGTGCTGTCGGGCGCTTGCGGCTTCGGCAGCGTGACGAAGCGGAAATCCCGCAACTGGCCGCGCAGGCGCAGAAAGTCGTTGACCTCGTTGTCGGTGACGAACACGGTCGAAGCGACGGCCACGGGGATCTCACGCGTGGCCAATTCCTTGGCCACTTCATCGGCAAACGCGACAGGGGTCTTGCGCACCGCCGAGAGTCGCGCGCGGTACAGGTTGGGATCGAACTGTCCGTCGCGCTGGAAGGCGGGAATCCTGGCGATCTCGGTACGCAGGCGCTCAGCCGGAATGACCGCGCCGAGTTTCTCGTTGGCAGCCAGCAGCACCTGCTCGTCGATCAACTGGTCGAGGAACTGGCGCTTGATGCCGGGCTGCTCGAAAAGCCGTGCATCGATCCTGCCACCCGACTCCTGCATTTTCTGCTGGCGGTACTCGTCGTAGCGCGAACGGAATTCCTGCTGGGAGATTTCCTTCTTGCCGACCTTGGCGACATAGGAATCGGTCTGGGCGATGAAGTACGATTCGATTCCGAAGAACGAAAACGCGATGACGATTGCGCCAAGAACAATCTTCGCAATCAGACCGGAAGTTTTTGCGCGTAGTGCCTGGAGCATGCAACCGCCTAATGATTTGAGTTTGCAGCCGACAGCGGGCAGGCCGCGCCGTCGACAGTGAATGGCGGAGGCCTGCCACCGGCCTCCGCATGAAAAAGCAAGGGCGCCACGCGGGCGCCCTGCTTGGGAAGTAGCGAATTGGAGCGGATCCTATCCGCTACCCCCGGCGTGACAGTCCGCCATTGTAACCGACTGGACGCTGGTAGCGCGGGGTGGTGGGTGCTGAGGGTTTCGAACCCCCGACCCTCTCCGTGTAAGGGAGACGCTCTACCGCTGAGCTAAGCACCCCGGAAAATCAGTTGATCGCGTCCTTGAGACCCTTGCCAGCCTTGAACGCGGGAACCTTGGATGCCTTGATCTTGATCGTGTCGCCGGTGCGCGGATTGCGACCGGTGCGCGCCGCGCGCTTGCGCACGCTGAACGTACCGAAGCCAACCAGCGAAATGCTGTCTCCCGACTTCAGCGCTTTCTTGACCACCTTGAACACCGCTTCAACCGCACGCTCGGCATCTGCTTTGGTCATATCGGCAGCATCGGCGACGGCGCCAACAAATTCACCTTTATTCATTATCAACTCCCTTTCGAGCAGCAACCCGGATTTGATTGGAATGAACAACTCACGCGGTACCAGCGAGGCGGGCTTACCTCCGGCGTGACGTTGTCCCCCCGCAATCCGCCCTTACGACAGGTAATGGCAGATCGTGGCGTGACCTTTATACCAGCGCCCCTGATACCGCGCAACACAAGGATTGGCGCGACTTTCAGCGATCGACCGACGTTGCCGCACAAATCAAAAAACGCGACATTCGTCAATGCCTGCGCCGATCATCCGGCAGATCGGATTGCCTCCCGGATCACGCGCATGGCGCCGTCAGTGCGGCCTGACAGGCGTGTCTTCGGCCGCGCCTTTGCGCTTGCCGCCTTCGACAGCGGCCGCGACTGGTGGTTCCGATCGCGCGCTCGGGGTCAGCGGATGCTCGAGCGCAATGTCGAGCACTTCGTCGATCCACTTGACCGGACGAATCTGCAGCGATTCGGTAACGTTGGCCGGTATGTCCGCGAGATCCTTGCGGTTTTCCTCGGGAATGATGACCGTTCCCACGCCGCCCCGATGGGCCGCCAGCAACTTTTCCTTGAGCCCGCCGATCGGCAGCACCCTGCCGCGCAGCGTGATCTCACCGGTCATGGCCACGTCGGAGCGCACCGGTATCTTGGTCAGTGCCGAGACGAGGGCCGTACACATGGCGACGCCCGCGCTGGGACCATCCTTGGGCGTGGCACCCTCCGGAACATGGATATGCACGTCGAGCTTCTGGTAGAACTCGGGATCGACGCCGAGCCTGTCCACGCGCGCCCTGACCACGCTCAGCGCAGCCTGGATCGACTCCTGCATGACGTCGCCGAGCTGGCCGGTATGCTGCAATTTGCCCTTGCCGGGAACCGTGGTCGCCTCGATGCTGAGCAGGTCGCCGCCCACTTCAGTCCATGCCAGCCCCGTCACGAGCCCGATTTCGTTCTGCAGCTCGGCGCGCCCGAAATTGAACTTCTGCACGCCGAGATACTGGTCGAGATTCTTGTCGGTCACGTTCATCCTGGCACGCTTCTTCGGCGCTGCCGCCTTCGCCTCGGTGGCCTTCGCCGCCTTGCCCTTCGCGGCTTTCGGCGGTGCGGCCAGGCTCAGCTCCTTGACCACCTTGCGGCAGATCTTGGAGATTTCCCGTTCGAGGTTGCGCACGCCGGATTCGCGCGTGTAGTAGCGGATCACGTCGCGGATGGCGCTCTCGGCCACGCTCAGCTCGTTGCTCTTGAGGCCGTTGGCCTTGAGCTGCTTGGGGATCAGGTAGCGCAGCGCGATGTTGACCTTCTCATCCTCGGTGTAGCCGGGAATGCGGATGACTTCCATGCGATCCAGCAGCGGCCCGGGTATGTTCAGCGAATTGGCCGTGGCAATCCACATCACTTCGCTGAGGTCGAAATCGACCTCGAGATAGTGGTCGCTGAAGGCATTGTTCTGTTCCGGGTCGAGCACTTCCAGCAATGCGGATGCGGGATCGCCGCGGAAATCCATCGACATCTTGTCGATTTCATCGAGCACGAACAGCGGATTGCGCGTTCCCGCCTTGGACATGTTCTGGATGATGCGGCCGGGCATCGAGCCGATATAGGTGCGCCGATGGCCCCGGATCTCGGCTTCGTCGCGAACGCCGCCGAGCGACATGCGCACGAACTTGCGATTGGTCGCCTTGGCGATCGACTGGCCAAGCGAGGTCTTGCCCACGCCGGGCGGGCCCACAAGGCAGAGGATCGGTCCCTTCATCTTGTGCACGCGCTGCTGCACGGCAAGGTACTCAAGGATGCGGTCCTTGACCTTTTCGAGACCGAAATGATCCGCATCGAGCACTTCCTGGGCGAGGCGCAGGTCCTTGCGAACCTTGGTCCGCTTCTTCCAGGGCGCGCCGACCATCCAGTCTATGTAGTTGCGCACGACCGTCGCTTCGGCCGACATCGGCGACATCTGCTTGAGCTTGCCGAGCTCGGCACGCGCCTTGGCCAGGGTCGCCTTGGGCATGCCGGCAGCCTCGATCTTCCGCGCCAGTTCCTCGAGCTCGCTGGGCGCGTCCTCGGAATCGCCCAGTTCCTTCTGGATCGCCTTCATCTGCTCGTTGAGATAGTACTCGCGCTGGCTCTTCTCCATCTGCGACTTGACCCTGCCGCGGATACGCTTTTCGATCTGCTGCACGTCGATCTCGCCATCGACAAGCGCGATCAGGCGCTCGAGCCGATCGGCGACATCAGGCGTCTCGAGGACCTGCTGCTTGTCCTGCAGGCGCACCGACAGGTGCGCGGCGATCGTATCCGCCAGGCGCGAGGGATCTTCCAGCCCTGCGAGGGTGGCCATCAACTCGGGCGGGATCTTCCTCGACAGCTTGACGAGCTGCTCGAACAGCGACACGAGTGAGCGCGAAATGACCTCGATCTCGCGATCGTTACGCGTATTGACCGGATGCATGGCGCGCGCTCGCCCGGTGAGCAGCGAGTTGCGCTCGGAGAAGCCGACGATTTCGGCGCGGGAGGTGCCCTCCACGAGCACCTTGATCGTGCCGTCCGGCAGCTTGAGCAGCTGCAACACCGAGGCAATCGTGCCGATCGAATAGAGATCGCCCGCTTCGGGTTCGTCGACGTCCGGACTGCGCTGGGCGACCAGCAGGATCTGCTTGTCGGCTTCCATCGCGGCATCAAGCGCGCTCACCGACTTTTCGCGGCCGACGAACAGCGGAATGACCATGTGCGGATAGACCACCACGTCGCGCAGCGGCAGTATCGGCAGCTCGATCACGTCATCGGCGGCAGCGGGCGGAGTCTTGCTCTGTTTTTCCATCTCTCTGATCCTGGGGCGGCTTTCGGCAGCGGCAAACGTCAAACGGCAGCGTGAATGTACGCTGCCGTTTGGTCAAGTGCGGGCTGCAAGCCGCTTTAACAAGGGAAACCGGGTCTACCCGGCGTCTGGTTTACTCGGCAGCGGCGGCCCGCGCCTGCATGTTTCCCTGGTAGATCAGGTACGGTTCGGCCTGGCCGTTGATGACGGCTTCGTCGATGACAACCTTGCTCACGTGCTCGAGCGAAGGCAGGTCGAACATCGTATCGAGCAGGACCTGTTCGAGGATCGTACGCAGGCCACGTGCACCGGTCTTGCGCTCCAGCGCCTTGCGCGCGACCGCGGCCAGGGCATCCGGACGGAATTCGAGCTCCACGCCTTCCATGTCGAACAGGCGCCGGAACTGCTTGGTGATCGCGTTCTTCGGCTCGGTCAGTATCTTGACCAGGGCCTGCTCGTCGAGTTCCTCGAGGGTGGCGACCACCGGCAGGCGGCCGACGAATTCGGGGATCAGGCCGAACTTGATCAGGTCGCCTGGCTGGACCTGGCCGAGCAGCTTGCCGGTATCAGCCTTGTTGCCGCTGCTGCGGATCTCGGCACTGAAGCCGATGCCGGTCGTTTCCGAGCGCTGCTGGATGATCTTCTCGAGCCCGGAAAATGCACCGCCGACGATGAACAGCACGTTCTTCGTATCGACCTGGAGGAACTCCTGCTGCGGATGCTTGCGCCCACCCTGCGGCGGAACCGAGGCAACCGTGCCTTCGATCAGCTTGAGCAGGGCCTGCTGCACGCCTTCGCCGGAGACGTCGCGCGTGATCGAGGGATTTTCGCTCTTGCGCGAAATCTTGTCGATTTCGTCGATGTAGACGATGCCGCTCTGCGCCTTTTCGACGTCATAGTCGCATTTCTGCAAGAGCTTCTGGATGATGTTTTCGACGTCCTCGCCGACATAGCCGGCTTCGGTGAGGGTCGTCGCATCGGCGATCGTGAATGGCACATTGAGCAGGCGCGCCAGCGTCTCGGCGAGCAGGGTCTTGCCCGAGCCGGTCGGTCCCACCAGCAGGATGTTGGACTTGGCCAGTTCGACTTCGTCGTTGCGGCTGCGCGACTCCAGGCGCTTGTAGTGGTTGTAGACCGCTACGGCGAGCACCTTCTTGGCCCGAGCCTGCCCGATGACGTACTGGTCCAGTACATCAAGGATTTCCTTGGGCTTGGGCAAATGGCTGCGTGCCGAGGCAGCCTTCTCTTCCAGCTCTTCGCGGATGATGTCGTTGCAGAGCTCCACGCATTCATCGCAGATGAACACGGACGGGCCCGCAATAAGCTTGCGGACTTCATGCTGGCTCTTGCCGCAGAAAGAACAGTAAAGGATCTTTCCGCCGTCGCCCGATCGGCTTTGTCGCTCTTCTGTCATGCCACGCCTCGGGTGTTTTCACTGACTGCCGGCCGAGCATAGCACAGCATTTCGCCGTATCCGGCCAGATCGGCCGGAACCGCAAACTGTGGCCCATTCGGCCGCGGATGGGAGGTCAAACCGGGTGCACGCTCTCGTGGGGACGCCGATCCAGTACCGAATCGATCAGGCCATATTCCCTGGCGGCCTCGGCATTGAAGAACAGGTCGCGCTCGACGTCGCGCTCGATCCGGTCGATCGGCTGCCCGGTATTGGCGGCAAGCTCCTCGTTCAGGCGCCGGCGCAGGTACAGGATTTCCTTGGCCTGGATCTCGATGTCGGTGGCCTGGCCCTGGGTGCCGCCCGAGGGCTGGTGGATCATGACGCGCGAATTGGGCAACGCATAGCGCTTGCCCTTGGCGCCGGCAGCAAGCAGGAACGAACCCATGCTGGCCGCCTGGCCGATCACCATGGTGCTGACATCAGGCTTGAGGAACCGCATCGTGTCGTAGATGGCCAGGCCGGCGGTGACCACGCCGCCCGGGCTGTTGATGTAGAGGTTGATGTCCTTGTCGGGATTCTCCGATTCGAGGAACAGCAACTGCGCCACGACCACGTTGGCCACGTAGTCGTCGATCGGGCCTACCAGGAAGATCACCCGTTCCTTGAGCAGCCTGGAATAGATGTCGTACGCGCGCTCGCCACGCGAGGTCTGCTCGACCACCATCGGCACCAGGTTGAGGGCCTGGTTCGGTGAAAGACTGGACATATTGGATCTCCGTTTGTCCCGCTGCTCAGGCACCAGGACGCATGACTTCGCTGAAGGAAAGCTTCTGTTCGCTGACCTTGGCATTCTGGGCAATCCAGTCGATCACCTGGTCCTCGAGGACCCGGCTCTGTAGCCCACTCATCAACTGGGTATCCTTCGAGTAAAGTTCAATGACCTGCTGCGGCTCTTCGTAGGTCGAGGCAATCGCGGTCAGGGCTTCGGAAACCCGACGCGTGTCGATGCGGATCTGGTTCTGCCGCGCGATCTCGGCCAGCAGCATGCCGCCGGCCACGCGACGGCGCGCGGCGGGCAGGAACGGCTCGTGGGCCACCGCTTCCTTCTTGTCACCGGCCGACTGGCGGGCCAGCTCACGCGCCTCGCTCTCGACCAGGCCCTGCGGCAACTCGAGATCCGCGTGCGCGTCGATGAGCTTCTCGACGGCCGAAGCCTTCAGTCGCGAAGCCAGCGCGGCCGCCAGTTCACGCTCCAGGTTGGCCCGCACATCCTCGCGGAAACGCGGCAGCCCGCCTTCGTTGACCCCGAAGGTCGCGAGGAAGGCATCATCGAGCTCCGGCAATTTCGGCTCCTGCACACGCACGACCTTGAAGCTTGCGCGAGCGGACTTGCCGGCCAGTCCCTCGATGCGGAAATCGGCCGGGAAATCGAGGTCCGCCTCGAAGGCATCGTCGACGACGTGGCCGACGAGCTGGTCTTCGAGGTCCTTGAACAGCGCATTCGAACCGACGATGGTGCCGACGCGGTCGGTATCGGTCTCCGGGTAGCGGAAATCCGCGGCCTGCGCGGAGAACTCGAAGAGGACCATGTCGCCTGCCTGGGCGGCGCGATCGACCGGGTTCCAGCTGCGGCGCTGCTGGCGCAGGGTCTCGATCATCGAGTCGACATCGGAATCCTCGACGGCGGAAGTCTGCCTGACGATCTCGAGCCCGCTGACGTCGAGCGCGCCGATTTCCGGCATCACCTCGAAGGTCGCGGTGTATTCGATTTCGCCGTTGTCGGGCTTGCCGCTGGTCGAAATCGACGGCTGCATGGCCGGCCGCAGTTTCTCGGTATTGACGGCTTCCTGGAACGTCGAACCGATCAGTTCGGACAGGGCTTCGCCACGGATCTGCGCACCGAAGCGCTGCTCGATCACCTTGGTCGGCACCTTGCCCGGGCGGAATCCCTTCAGGCGCGCGCTGCGACCCATTTCCTGAACACGATTGCGAACCGTATCCTCGAGGCGCGCGGCAGGTATGCGCACAGTCAGCTTGCGTCCGAGATTGCCGACGTTCTCAACCGAAACTTGCATGGATGCTCCTTGAAACGACAGAACCCGACCTTGTGCCGGGCGTGGCTAGCCGACAATCATAAAGCATTGTGGCGTGGAATCGCAGGGGTTGGAGTACGATTTGGGCATTTCGCGTTGCGCGGCCCGCGCCTGGCCCCCGTCGCCGGTGGCAAAGGCCCTTTCGCGCGCAAGACCCTGTACGGCAAATGGTTTTTGGCTGCGCCGGCCGGCAGGGGGCAACCCGCGGCAGTGCCCACCTGCCGGGCAGCGCGCGCTCCTGCAGCCAACCGCCAGAACGCAGGCATCGGCGTGATTCAGGTTACCCGGAAAGGCAAGAGGCTGGTCCGCTTTCCTTCGTTGCCGCTAAAGGACTTGCATCGGGTTCTTTCCTTGCCCTTGAAAGGCAAAGGCGGTCCGCTTTCCCTCGTTGCCGCTAAAGGACTTGCATCGGGTTCTTTCCTTGCCCTTGAAAGGCAAAGGCGGTCCGCTTTCCCTCGTTGCCGCTAAAGGACTTGCATCGGGTTCTTTCCTTGCCCTTGAAAGGCAAAGGCGGTCCGCTTTCCCTCGTTGCCGCTAAAGGACTTGCATCGGGTTCTTTCCTTGCCCTTGAAAGGCAAAGGCGGTCCGCTTTCCCTCGTTGCCGCTAAAGGACTTGCATCGGGTTCTTTCCTTGCCCTTGAAAGGCAAAGGCGGTCCGCTTTCCCTCGTTGCCGCTAAAGGACTTGCATCGGGTTCTTTCGATTTGGTGCGAAAGGAGAGACTCGAACTCTCACGGGTTGCCCCACTGGAACCTAAATCCAGCGCGTCTACCAATTCCGCCACATTCGCAACGCCTGGTGCCTGGCAATCCGTCCGGCCTGCCGCCGGGTCCGCAGGAATCGCGGCCATGGGCCGCAGCGGTAACAAGGTCTGTTTGGTGGGTCGTGAAGGATTCGAACCTTCGACCTATTGATTAAGAGTCAACTGCTCTACCAACTGAGCTAACGACCCGAACAGACAAACAAGCTTAGCAAAACGCGATCCGTTGGAAAACCAGCGGAACACAGGATTTGGGGTGAGCGAGGGGACTCGAACCCCCGACATCCGGAATCACAATCCGGGACTCTAACCAACTGAGCTACGCCCACCATTGCTTCAAACGTTACAACAACACCACATCACGCGTCCCTGCCGGCCTGCCCTTGCCGCCTTGCCGGGACAACCCGCCTCGTCGCTTTCCGGAGCAACCACGGCATGCAGCGTGGCGCGCCCGACAGGAATCGAACCTGCAACCGTCGGCTTAGAAGGCCGATGCTCTATCCAATTGAGCTACGGGCGCATCGTGATGCCGAATTGTCGCAGCAAACCATCCCGAGCGGTGCGGCGAAAGCGAATGTTCCACCGTTTCGTCCACATGACCGGGAACCGGATTGGTCGGGGTAGAGGGATTCGAACCCCCGACATCCTGCTCCCAAAGCAGGCGCGCTACCAGACTGCGCTATACCCCGCCGACTTCGATTCTTCGGGCTAGCCCGATACGGTTACGACTACCGGAAAGGCGCGGAATGGTAATGTCGCCACGGGTTCGCGTCAATGCAAACGTGCAAACGGGATCGAAGCCTCGCGCCTTCAGCCTTTCGGAAGCTTCGCCAGTTCCGAGCCGATCCAGTCCTTCAGCCAGGGAGGGTTGCGTTCTTCCTGGAGTTGCGATTCGAGGTAGCGGCGATATTGCTCCGGCGGCATCTTGCTGCGCAGTGTCGTGATCGCGGACTTGGCCCCTCCGCGCGCGGCCGCGTTGTGCGAATCCAGGGAAAGCGCCTCGGCGAAGGCGTAAACCGCGTCTTCCGCATAACCGCCGGCAAGGTATTCGGAGCCATCCTTGAGGCTGCGCTGGAGTGTTGCCGCCTGTTCGGCATCCAGTCCCGAGACCGTCATCCAGCTCTGCAAGGGGTCGGCGGCGAACCAGGCGATGACGAGCAGCACCGACAGGATGGCGGCGGCCACGCCACCGAGCTTCCTCCAGTCCGGGGCTTCGAAGGCCCGCTGGAACTCCGCCGCGTCGGCGAACCGCTGCTCGCGGCTGAATGCCAGCGCCTTGCGCAAGGCCTGCCATTGCACCCGCGTGAGCGAGGCCGGCCGCTCGGGGCGCATGTTTTCGTTGCGCGCAAGATCGGCACGGACGTGGTTGAAGGGATGCGCGCCCGCATGCATCGAGTAGATGATGCAGCCCAGTGCATAGACATCATCGGCCGGCGTCGGCCGTTGCCGGGAGAGCATCTCGGGACTGGCATAGTCGATGGTCAGCGCAAACAGGTCGTCGGCATCGAATACGGTGTCGTACTCGCGGCGACGCGCAATGCCGAAGTCGAGGATCTTCAGATCGCCATTGCGGTCGATCATCATGTTGGATGGTTTCAGATCCGCATGCGACAGGTCGCGCAGGTGGGCGTAGCTCATGCCGGCGAGCATGCCGTGGGTCAGGTGCGCCCTTTCCTCCGCCGTCATCGGGTTGGTCGCCACGGCGCGCATGCGCGCATGCAGGGCGATCCCCTCGACCACTTCCATGGTCAGGTAGACCAGCGCTCCATCACGGTCGAAATCGAAAACCTTGACGATATTCGGATGGTTTAGGGCCTGGGCGTTCTTCGCCTCCCGCTGCAGCGCGACGAATGCGCGATCGAATCCGATCAGGCTTCCGGAAATGAACTTGATGGCGACGTAGGGATCCGGATCGAGCGCTTCCATCTTGCGCATGTCGCGTGCGCGGAAGACCGCGCCCATGCCGCCACGGCCGAGCTCCTCGACCAGTTCGAAGCGTTCCTTGATGAAATCCCCGGTCTTCGGCAGCTCGTCGCGGTCGGCCGCGCTGCCCGCCGTGCGCGCGGACGACGGCGTCGCCGACTGCCCGGTGCGCGGCGCTGAAACCTGCATGATCGGTGCGCCCGGCACGGACACCGATGTCGCTGGCGGCGATGCCGGCGGGCTCATGTGCGGCACCGACACATTCGTCGCCGGCGCCTTCGATGCGCCAGCCGCGGCGCTGTCGGCCGCTTTCGGCGCAAGCAACCGGGTTGCAGCTGCGGCGCTCTCCTGGTAATTGCCGCGGTCGATCACGACCGTTGCCGGCTCCTTGCGTTCGAGGATTCGCGTCGCCTCCTCCCCTGCTCCGGCGGCCGCCGCTTCCGCCGCGCGACCCGGCATCAGGCGCGTAGGCGCTTCCCCGCTTTCGGCGCCCTGCTGCGCCGGATCCTCGGGCGCTGCGGATCCGTTCCCCGATGGAGCCGACTCATCGGCGTCCGGCCCTGGCTTCTTGCCGTTCATGCGTCCTCGCCTGGATCGTCTGCCGGAGTCACAGCGGGAACCTCACATCGAATCGCACCGCCCAGCGGTCCAGATCCTGGAAACTGAAGGTCTGCATGTAGCCGAAATTGAAATCGACTGTCCGCGTGCCGATCGGCCGGCTGAAACCGAGGCCGATTTCAGCGGTCCCATAGCGACGATCCGGCTCCTGCATCGATATCGACAGCGGTTGCGGGCTGCCGTCCGGGTCGGCCAGCACGAAACTCGAAAGCAGGTCTTTCGAAGAGCCGCTGTCGGCGAAATAGAATGCGCGCAGATAGGGCCTGAATGCACCGACCGAGGTCGCGAACGTGCGGTCGAAGTAGCTGCCTATCGAGAACGACTGGCTGTTGCTGCGGCGTTCCTGGTAGCTGAGGTTGAACTCGGACGGACCACGTTCCTGGAATGCGTCGTAGGTGGTTCGCAACACCGAGAACTGGGCCTGCGGGGCGATCGTCCAGGTGCCGCGCATGATCGTGTAGGTCACGCCGAAATTCGCGCCATACTGGTTGACCGTCGGGTCGCCGGTTGCAATGTCGCGGCCCAGCGACTGGTAGCTCGTGCCCGAGGCGTCCAGCGCATAGAGCTCGATCACGCGTTTCTGCGTGAAGTCGCTGCGCATGGCGCTGACCGAGCCATCGAAACTGAGTCCATTGGGCAGCGAATAGCCCGAGTAGACGTGCAGTGACTTCGCCTTCGCGTCGAGCGATCCCTGGTCGCCGGCATAGTCGGCGTTCATGCTCGAGTAGCCGATTGCCACGCCGGCGAAGAACTGGTCGGTGAAGCGGTAATCCATGCCACCGGTCAGGTCCCAGGTATCCGACTTGAAGCCCGAGTTCGCAGCGCGGCGATTGCTGTCGCTCGAACCCAGCGTGCCGTTGACCCACATGCCAAGGCGCGTGCCACCGAGCAGGGTCCGCTGCTCCTCGTTGCGCGCGGACTCGTCGTCATCGACGCTCAGCAGCGAGGCAAGGCTGCCGAACGAGAGCGGCACCCCATTGCTCATGAAGGTAAGCCCGCTGGCGCTGATGGTTCCCCCGGGAATTCCAGAGCGCATCTCGGCGAGACGCCCGCCGAGGTTGTTGGACTGCCCGTTCGCGATGGCCGGTGCAACGAACGCGATCGCCGTGGTTTCGTCGGGCGCGATGGCGAGCAGGTTGTTTTCAAGGACGACGCTGGCGACCTGGCGTACGTCGGCGGGCGTCGCCGGATTGGCGATGAGGTCGGCAGCGGCCTGCGTGGCAGCGCACCCTGCGGAACCGGATCCGCCAGCACCCGCCCGACAGAAGCGCGTCGTTGCCGAACTGATCTCGTCGGCGGCCGGATCGATCCCCGGCAGAATGCCGGCGCCTTCCTCGATCGAGGCCTGGCCAAGGATCGTGATCGCGATGAGCGGCGTGTTGCTGCCCGGAATGGCGCCGACCACGGGATTGCCATTGGCCGACGATCCCTGGAAAGACCCCTCGGTGCGCACGATCGACAGCGTTTGCGTTCCCGACTGGCCGCTGCCGAGCAATTCCACGCGCACGGTCGCGGCGACTGGCGCTGCCGTACCGCCCTGCGCACCGGTGAGGTTCAGCATCGCGACGCCAGGCGTGGACAGATAATCGGTGCCGCTCACTGCGGTCCCGGCGAGCGCGTCGAAGGGCACCAGGGCCGAGCCCTGCAGCGTAGAACAGGTCAGGGTCACGTCGAGGACGAAATCGCGCGAGACATCGACGCCACGCTGGAGCTCGACGGCACTGGTGCCATCGCGCGGTTCGACCGTGAATGCGAAGGCAACGCTGTCATCCGCGCAGACTGCCCCGTTGGCGCCGGCGATCTTGGACTGGCTGGCATAAGTCGAGGTGCGACCGTTCTTGCGCACGACGACGAGCTCCTGATGGGCCCATGCGGGCGCCGGAAGCAGCACCGCGATCGGCAGCAATATCGAAACGAGGCGCGTCAGGACGCGCGGTGCAGCCGTTCGGCGCTTGCGGACAATCATGGCGTACCCCCGATCGGCAGGACAACGGTATTGTCGGATGGATCGGCGTCACCCGGAACGTTCGCCGTGACGGTTGCGGTGGCGCCCGCATTGAGCGCCACGAACAGCGTGACCGCCGCGTTCTGCGGGAGCGAGGCCAGCGAGCAGCTGTTGGCCGAACAACTGACGCCCTGGGACGTCGGTGGATTCGGACAACTCACCGTGACGCTGCCTCCGGCACCCGGGGTCGCGGTGCAGCCGCCGGAATAGGTGGCGAACAGGCGCAGTGCCGAGGCCGGCGTGACCGTCACCACGGTTGCCGAGGCCGTTGCCGGGGACATGTTGGCGATATCGATCAGGGTGCCCGGAATGCCGGCTGCCGAGAACGCGCGCGGATTCACGATGCCGACGTCGACGGACGCCAGGATGGGATTGCTGACCGTGCAGGATACGCAAGCCGGTGCATCCTCTCCGCTGGCGCTGACCGTATTGGTGACGGCATTGCTGACATCTGCCGCCACGGTGGCCGAGATATCCACGCCACGATCGCCGCTGAACCCGGCGGCGACCGTGCACACCAGGCTGCTGCCCGGAGCCGGCGCCAGCGTGTTGCAGCTCACGCCCGAATCCGGCACGACGCTTATTCCGGTCACCGAAACCGGCAGCGTGTCGGTCAACACGACCGGCGCGCTGCTGGCCGTGCCGGCGTTGCTGGCGATCACGCTCCAGGCAATCGATTGCCCCGCGCTGACCGGCGTGCCGGAAGCCGGCGAAGCGGACTTGGTCACGGTGATGGCTGCCGCCGATTGGCGCACCGGCAGCGAGGCAATCGCCTGGCAACTGCTCGGCGTGCAGACGATGTTGTCTGCGATCAGCACAGCGCGGTTGGTTACCGTTCCGGAGGCAGATCCCGCGACGGTGGCGTCGATCGTGAAGGTCAGCGAGGACGCGATCGGAATGTACTCGTAGAATTCGTCCAGCGGACCGCTGCCCGAACCCTGCTCACAGAATGCATCGCCGCTCGCCACGCAGGTCCATGCGAACGCAGTCAGCCCGTTCGGAATGGCATCCGAAAGCTGCACGGAGATCGCATCCTCCGATCCGGTGTTGGCGATGCTCAACGTGTAGCGCACGTTGCCGCCCGGATCGAGGATTGTGCGATCGGCCGTCTTGCTGATGCTGAGCCGCGCCGGCGGGCGCTGGCCGCTCGGAAGGGAAAGCGTGATCTGGCAAGACTGCGGAATGCAGTTCAGCTGCCCTTGGGGGGCTTCACCGGGCCCGTTGGGTTGGCCACCGAAGCGCACGCCGCCGAGGAAATCGATGATTGGCGCGAGCGTCGACGCTGCAGTCCCGTCGATCGTATAGGGGATAGACTCGCCGGCAGGAAGCCCGCTGAACGCAAAGCCGATCGGCCCTGTTCCTGATGGCGGGCAGAATGCCTGCCCGGTTGCGACGCAGGTCCACGTCGTCGAGACGAAATCCTGCGGTTCGATGGTATAGATCTCGAGGCCGCCAAAGCTGTCGCTGCCACCGGTGTTCTGGACCCGGAAGGTATAGCGCACACTGCCGTCGGGCTGGATCTGCCCCACATCGGCATTCAGCGAGAGCGTGAGTTCGTATTCGCCCGGAATGGAGAGCTGGGCCACGCAGCTCGCCGGATTGCAAAAGACCCCGGGATCGACATTCACGCCGACCTGGTAGTCGATTGCTGGCTGCACGTTGTTGCCGGTCAACGCATCGATGACGTAGGTCACCGATGATCCGGTCGGCATCGAGGCGATGACTTCGTTGAGGGTACCCGAGCCGCTCGCCGCCGGGCATGCGGCACCACTGCTGATGCAGGTCCAGGTCGAGGATGTGATCTGCGCCGGCTCGAGGTTGTAGGCGTTGACGTTGGTCGCGCCCGATCCACCGGTATTGATGATCGAGAAGGTGTACTGGATCGTGCTGTTCGGGCTGGCTACCGACGTGCTGGACTGAAGGTCGATGGTGATTTCCGGCAAGCCATTCGGGGCGGTCGGCAGCACGGACTCGGCCTTGCAGTCGACCGGCGCGCAGGTGTCTCCATCGGCCGGCTGCAATTCGACGGCGAGCTTCGCCTCGGGACCCGGATGACTGTCGACCTGGCCGGTCACGGTGAAAAGCAGGCGCCCCGGTGCAGCAGATGCATCGCTGCTGCCGGGATTGAAAACGGACAGGGACGCGACCGTCTGGTCTATCGGTCCTGTCCCCTCCGCAGCCGGGCATTCGATGCCGGCGCAGGTCCAGCTGACGATGGCAAGGCCCTGGACTGGAGCGGGCGTGGCGATGCTGAAGTCCCTCGCCGTCTCGGCGCCGAGATTGCGCACGTCGATGGTCCAGACCGGCGCGGATCCGGCGGGCGCCCAGGCCCGTGAAGAAGTCATCGACAAATCCAGGTGGGCGGCCGGCACCTGGGTCAATGGCACGGCGATCGAATCGGTGCAGCTGTCGCCCGCGCAGCGGCCATTCGCTGGCGGGGTGACCGTCGCAACTTCTGCAATGCTGGTGGCGGCATCCTGCGCGATGACGGCGCGGATCGAATAGTTGAGCGAGCTGCCGGCAGGCAGCGAGGGAATCGTCTCGCTGACCGGGCCACTGGCCGAAGCCCTGGGACAGACGGCGCCCGCTAAGCCGGTACACGTCCAGTCGATGCGATCGATGCCTTCCGGCAACGGGATATCGAGCAGGGCGCCGTTGGCCAGGCTGCCAAGGTTCCTCAGCGTGACTGCGAAATCGGCGCTGCCGCCGACCAGCAACTGTCGCTGTGCTGCCGATTGGGTCAGCTCGAGCAACGGCGCCAGGCTCGTCTCGGTGCGCTCCACGCAGGGCATCGCCGTCAGCGGATCCGCCGCTCCGCTGTGGCAGCGTCCGCGCGGCGCCGGCATGGCGGTGAGTACGTTGGAGATCGACTGTGGCGGGTTGGCATCGACGTGGGCCGAGACCTGGTAGTGCAGCCCGGAGCCGGCCGGCATCTGTGCGAGCAATGCGGATACCTTGCCGCTGCCGCTCGGCGCCGGACAACCGATGCCGAGACCCGTGCAGGCCCAGGTCGCGCCGGAGAAACCGGACGGCACGGCATCGTCGATGCGGACGTTGCCGGCATCGGCGCCGAGATTGAGCACTTCGAACGCGTAACCGGCGACGCCACCCGGGTAGAGGTTCCCGGCCACTCGCGACTGATCGAGGGCCAGGATCGGCACGGTCGAGACTTCGGCATGCGCCACGCAGGGTGTCGCGATGCCCGATGCCGACTGGCAGCCCAGGCTTGCCGCCGCGGGAGCGGTGAGCCGCGCCGTCGCGTCGATCGTCGCAGGCGCCTGCTGCGCGACCACCGCGTCGATGGAATAGCGCAGGCTTGCCATCGGGGCGAGCTCGGCCAGCAGCTGGCGGATCGGGCCGCTGCCGGAAGCCAGCGGGCATTGCCCTGCGCCTCCGGCCGGCTCGCAGGTCCACGAACCGAAAGCCTCGATGCCGGCGGGAAGCGGGATGTCGAGGACCACATTCGTAGCCGCGCGATCGGCGGAAACATTGGCGACATCGACCGTGTAGCGCACGGACTGGCCCGGTGCGGCACCGAGCTTGTCCACGCCTTGCGTGAGTCTCAGTGTGGCGTGGTCGGGTTTCGCCGCTTCCAGCGCCTGGCACGGTGAGCGCAGTTCCGCCGAGCCGCAGGTTCCCTGCCGCGACGGTGTGACCGCCATTGCGATGTCCAGGGCAGCCGGGGCCGCAAGGTCACGACGGGAGACTACGTCGTAGTGCAGGATTCCCGCCGTTGGCCACACGCCCACGGTCTGCTCGATCGGGCCGCTTCCGCTCGCCTGCGGACAGGTCGCCCCGACCGCGCTGCAGGTCCAGCTCAGGGTCGAAACACCCTGCGGCACCGCCAGGCTCAGCGTGCTTCCATTCGCGCTGGCGCCGCGGTTCTCGAGAATGAAGCGGCTTTCCACGGTGTAGCCGTCGGCACTGTAGTCGGGTGTCCTGCTGGCGAAGATGCGTGGCGTCGTCGACAGGGCCAGCCTGGCCGTGCACACGGCCTGACGGCTGGATGGCGTTACGGCGGCATTGCCAGCACAGGTGCCGCCGAATGGCGGAGCGGCGGCGGCGGCCTGGACGATCGTGCCGGGCGGATTGGCGTCCACCGATGCGGTGACATGGAACTGGACCTCGCCGGCGGAAAAATCGCCGAGCATCTCTTCGATGCCGCCGCTGCCGGAAGCATTCGCACAGGCCCCGGCATTCGACTGGCAGGTCCAGCGGCTGTTGATCAATCCTTTCGGTACCGGGCTGCGCAACACGGTGCCGCCGCTGCTCGTCCCCTCGCCCGTGGATTGCAGGCGAATGGTGTAGGCGACGACCTGACCTGGTGCCAGCGCAAGCGCCGATGCGCTGACGTCCAGCGACAAGGCCGGCCCGGTCGGCAGGGAAAGCGTCGTGCGGCAGGGCGGAGTATCCCCGCCCGCGCAGCGGGCACCTGCCGGCAGCTGCGTCGAAGCGACCACGTCGACAAATGCCGGCGGCGCTGCGGCGACGTCGGCATCGATGCGGAATTCGAGGGCGCCGCCCCCGGCAAGGCCATCGAGCGATTCGTCAAGGTCGCCCTGCCCGCTCGCGCGGGTGCAGGCGCTGCCGGTCGAGGCCGAACACGTCCAGCCGCGATTGGTCAGGCCGGCCGGACTCGGAACGCTCACTTTCGCCCCATGCTGGACCGCCGCGGAATTCTCGACGCGAACCAGATACCAGGTGGTCGCGCCACGCTCCAGCCTGTTCGCCGGCACGCTCAGGGTCGTGCCAAGGCGGGCCGTCCCTGGCGCCGACTGCGCCCCGAGCGCGGGACCGGCGCCGGCGAGCACCACGGCCATCGCGACCAACGCAACACCCAGCAAACCCGCGATCCCGTTCCCGCCCGTCATGCTTCGTTGGTTTGCCATGTATCTCTCCCCGAATTTTTTCGCGTGGCGGCTCCACTCCGTCCGCCTGGGCCAAACTTGCCCGGATGTGATGCTGCCCGCCTCCGCGCCTGTCCGGACCCATCCCGTTCGCCGCGAGCTGCCGCTGTTTGAAGGGGCGCTGCCGAGGCTGGCATCGACGCACAAGTCACATGCGCCAGTGGCGTGAGTCTTCCAATGGCATGGACTCATTGGCGTCGATTCCGCCCCTGCAGGATATACCCCTAACCCTTGTCCGGCACGCTTCGCGGCACCAGGAAAAAGGCGCCGCCCGCGTCGCCAGCCTCGCGCACTTTCTTCAGGTCCGGCGACTGCACGATTCCGATCCGCTGCGAACTGGCGCGCACCGGTTCGACCAGTGCACGTTCCAGTCCGGTCTGGGTCAGGATGCGATTGTTCTCGCGCAGCACCTTGAGCAGGGCCGAGGCGAATACCGAATGTCCATCGCCGGCCTGGTCGAGCACCGGACTCAGGCCGCCGGAGGAAAGAACGTAACGCGCCTTGCGGCTGAGATAACCGCCGGGGATGCCATCCGCATACTCGGACGGGCCACCGGTATAGGCACCGACCGACCCGGACAGCGCGCTGCCGAAACAGGAATCGGCGATGACCAGGACGCTGCGCGCCTTGAACATGGCGAGGAACTCGGCCAGCGTTTCCGTCGGCAATGCCGGGCTACGTTCGCTCTGGCGCGCATCGAGCGGCAACCAGAATCCGCGCTGCGCCGCATTCAGCACGCCATGCCCGGCGAAATAGATCAGCACGTTGTCGTCCGGACCGATCTTGGTCGACAACTGCACGATGCCGCCGACGATCGAGGAAAAATCCGCGTCGAGCAGGGTCGTCGTTTCGAAACCATAGCGTTGCTGCAGCACGTCGGCGATGGCCCTGGCATCGCTGATCGGCGTCTTCAGGGGATCGTAGCTGATGTAGTTCTGCACGCCGATGATCAGTGCGTGGTATTTGCCGAACTTGACGCCCTGGGCCGACACCGGCGTTGCCGGATTTGAGGAAAGCAGGGGCGCCGGAACGCTGCGTGTCTGTGCCAGCCCGCCAGTCGTCTCATTGGCCTGCTTTGCCGGGACTTCGGCCAGCTTGCGCTCGGTTTCGCTGCGCTGTTCGATGGCCTGCTTCAGGGATCGCTCGAGCGCGGCCATCTTCTTCGCATCGCGTTGCTGGCTGGCGTTCGCCGACTTCAGCGCATTGACCTCGCCCTGCAGGCGGCTCACCTGGGCATCCGCTTCCGAGCGTTGCATGGCAAGCTCGCTGCGCAACTGCGCATTGCGCCGCTCGACCTCGGCGACGCGGCTGTCGGCCTCGTCCTTGCTGATCAGCTCGTTGCCGGTGATGCCCATCGCCTCGCGATAGAGATTGACGGCCGCCGTCATGTCCACGGCCATGCCGCGACCGCTCTCCATCATCGAGGCCAGCGAAAGCTTCGCTTCGTTGGAACCCGACTCCGCGGCTTTGCGGTACCACTTGGCCGCCTCCTCGTAGTCGGGCGCCGTGTCCATGCCCTTCTCGTAGATCTGCCCCACGTAGAACTGGGCCAGCGCATCGCCGCCCTTGGCCTTCTCCATCCAGACCGCCAGGCTGGACTTGAGGCTGGCGCGGTCGTAGGCGACGTATTCGCCGCCGCGCATGGCGCACAGCTGCGCGGTCGTCTTCACCGGAAGCCGCGGCCCCATGTAGGACATCGCTCCGGAGCGTCGCATCTGGCCGGGCAGCAGGCAGTCAACGACCATCATCGCGTCGATGGGCTGGACGCCGGCCATGGCGCCGCCCGAGGTCACGTAGGGTTGCCACGACTCGGCAGCCATCGAGGGGCTGCAGGCACAGGTCATGGCGATGGCCAAGCAGATCTTGAACGGTTTCATCGGTGCGCCCTCCACGCAATGAGCAACCCGCATCCCTTGCCGGGTGCCGGACCTCCATTAAAACGCAAAAAGCGCTGGCGTGCTCGCCGGCGTCGCGACCGGGTGCCGCGACGACCGCCTGGCTCCGGGCCTCAGTCGTCGTCCCACAGCGCGGCCGGGGATTCAGGGCGTGCGCGGGCAGGTGCCGTGCGCGCCGACGTCACCGCCGCCAGGACGCGCATCGCGTCGACCGTGGCGGCCACATCGTGCACGCGGACGATCGCAGCGCCTCGCTCCGCGGCGATCAGCGCCGCCGCCACCGAGCCGGAGACGCGATCGCCCGCATCCTCGCGCCCGGTCAATTTTCCAATCATGGACTTGCGCGACAGGCCGACCAGCAACGGCGCGATCTCGGCAAAACGCGCGCATTCGCGCAGCAAGGCGAGGTTGTGCTCGAGGGTCTTGCCGAAGCCGAAGCCCGGATCGACGACGAGGCGCTTCTTGTCGATGCCCGCCATCTGGCAGGCGAATACGCGGTCGGACAGGAACCGGTGCACCTCGCCGACGACGTCGTCGTAGTCCGGCGCGTCCTGCATCGAGCGCGGCTCGCCCTGCATGTGCATCAGGCAGACGACGACGGAAAGTTCCGCCGCCGCTTCGAGCGCACCGTCGCGACGCAGGGCCATGACGTCGTTGATCATGCCGGCGCCGGCGCCGACCGCCGCGCGCATGACCTCGGGCTTGCTCGTGTCGATGCTGATCGGCAGCGAAGTCTCCTTCGCCAGGCGCTCGATGACCGGAATGGTGCGGCGCAGTTCCTCCTCGACGGAAACCTCGTCGGCACCGGGTCGCGTGCTCTCGCCGCCGACATCTAGCAGGTCGGCGCCTTCGGCGGCCAGGCGCAGGCCATGGGCAACCGCCGCCTCGAGCCGGTCGTGTTCGCCGCCGTCCGAGAACGAATCCGGGGTCACGTTGATGATGCCCATGACGCGGGGCCGATCGAGCTTGAGGATGCGCCCGGCGCAGTCGAGATGCGGTGTCGTGTCGAACATGGCGGTGCCTGTGTCGGATTGCGTACGGCGCCGGCTGCGCCGGCAAATCCGCGCATCGGCATGGCAATTGGCCAATGCTACATCGATCAATGCTTCCAGGTTCCAGCACCCGATGCAGGCTCGCGGCTTCCGGCCCACTGATCGGGAGCAAGTTGCAATCAACTGCCACGCCATGAAAAAGCCGCCCGGAGGAGGCTTTTTCCTTTTCACCGTCGATCCGGAATCAGACGTTCGGGCCGCTTCGCGATTGCACGGCAGGCCCGCCGATCGGGCTTTCGCCGCGCGGCTTGGCGCCTCCGGTGCCCGATCCCGGGCCCTTGCCGGAATCGTCGGTCCAGCCTTTCGGCGGACTGACTTCCTGCCCGGTCATGATCTCCTCGATCTGCTTGGCGTCGATCGTCTCGTACTGCAGCAGGGCTTCCGCCATGACATGCAGCTTGGGCAGGTTTTCGGTGAGCAGCTCGGTGCTGCGGGCGTAGGCTCGATCGAGGATCTCGCGCACCTCCTCGTCGATCCGCCGCGCCGTCTCGTCGGACACGTTCTTGTGCTGGGTCACCGAACGGCCGAGGAACACTTCATCCTCTTCCTCGCCATAGGCGATCGGACCAAGCTTGTCGGACAGACCCCACTTGGTGACCATGTTGCGCGCCATCTTGGTCGCGCGCTCGATGTCGTTGGACGCACCGGTAGTGACCTTGTCCGGCCCGAAGATCAGCTCTTCGGCGACGCGGCCGCCATACAGCGAGCACAGCCGGCTGATCAGGTTTTCCTTGTTGTAGCTGTAACGGTCGTTCTCGGGCAGGTACATGGTGACGCCGAGCGCGCGACCGCGCGGAATGATGGTGACCTTGTAGACCGGATCGTGGTCCGGCACGAGCCTGCCGATGATGACGTGGCCGACCTCGTGGTAGGCGGTCAACTTCTTCTCGTCGTCGCTCATGATCATCGAGCGGCGCTCGGCGCCCATCATGATCTTGTCCTTGGCGCGCTCGAAATCGTTCATGCCGACGTCGCGCGAATTTCCGCGCGCGGCGAACAGCGCCGCTTCGTTGACCAGGTTGGCGAGGTCGGCGCCGGAGAAACCGGGCGTTCCGCGGGCAATGGTCAGCGGCTCGACATCGGCCGCCAGCGGCACCTTGCGCATGTGCACCTTGAGGATCTGCTCGCGGCCCTTCAGATCGGGCAGCGGCACGACCACCTGGCGGTCGAATCGGCCCGGACGCAGCAGCGCCGGATCGAGCACGTCGGGCCGGTTGGTCGCGGCGATGACGATGACGCCCTCGCTGCCTTCGAAGCCGTCCATTTCGACCAGCAACTGGTTCAGCGTCTGCTCGCGTTCGTCGTGCCCGCCGCCCAGGCCTGCGCCACGGTGGCGGCCGACGGCGTCGATCTCGTCGATGAAGATGATGCAGGGCGCCTGCTTCTTGGCCTGCTCGAACATGTCGCGCACGCGGGCGGCGCCGACGCCGACGAACATCTCGACGAAGTCCGAACCGGAAATCGAGAAGAACGGCACCTTGGCCTCGCCGGCGATGGCCTTGGCCAGCAGGGTCTTGCCGGTGCCGGGCGAACCGACCATCAGCACGCCGCGCGGGATCTTGCCGCCGAGCTTGGTGAACTTGGATGGATCGCGCAGGAACTCGACGAGCTCGGAAACCTCTTCCTTGGCTTCATCGCAGCCGGCCACGTCGGCGAAGGTGATCTTGACCTGGTCCTCGCCCTGCAGCTTGGCGCGCGATCGACCGAACGACATCGCCCCGCGCCCGCCGGCGCCGGCCTGCATCTGGCGCATGAAATAGAACAGGATGCCGATGAAGATGATGATCGGCAGCCAGTCGAACAACAGGCGCAGGACCAGCGGCATGCCCGGATCGGTCGCTTCGACCTTGACCTTCTGCACGTCGCGCTCGATTTCCGCCAGCGACTGCTCGGTCGGAAGCACGGTCGTACGGATGTTCGAGCCATCCTGCAGCTTGGCCTCGACCGTGCGCCCGTCGTTGTGCACGAGCACTTCGTCGACGCGCTTGTCGCGCACCGCCTGCATGAATTCCGAATACGGAATGTCCTTGGTCGAGGCGGTTCGCGGATTGAAGCTCTGAAATACCGTCAGCAGCACAACCGCTATGACCACCCAGAGCAGCAGAGTCTTTGCCATGTCGTTCATCTTTTTCCAGATTCCTCCTGCAGTGACCCTGGATCAAGGGTGCTTGCCAGTCGCCAGTGCATAGACTTCGTTGCTGCGCGCCCGTGACGCCTTGGGCTTGCGGATGCTGACCTGCGCATATTCACCGCGCAAGCGCCGGATGTATTCATCGAATCCCTGGCCCTGGAACAGCTTGGTCAGGAATGCCCCGCCCTTGCGCAAATGGGCGCGTGAAAATTCTGCGGCCAGTTCGGCCAGCAGCATCGAACGGTCCTGATCGACCGCACCGACACCGCTCATGTTGGGGGCCATGTCGGAAAGCACAAGATCGACCTTGCCGCCATCGAGAACCTCTTCCAGCCGCTTGAGCACCGCATCCTCGCGGAAATCGCCGAGGATGAAGTCGACGCCGCCGATGCCCTGCATCGGCAGGATATCAAGTGCGACAATTCGCCCGCTGTCGCCGAGGCGTTCGCGAACCATCTGCGACCAGCCTCCGGGCGCCGCGCCCAGATCGACGACGAGCATTCCCGGCTTGAGCAAGCTGTCGCGATCAATCAGCTCATCAAGCTTGAACACCGCGCGCGAGCGCCAGCCTTCGGCCTGGGCACGCTTTACATAGGGATCGCTGAAGTGCTCCTGGAGCCAGCGGGAACTGGATTTGCTTCGCGCCACGTCGCATTTACTCCGCGCCCGGCGCGTTTGTCAGCCATGGGATTGCCCTCATAATACCCCGAAAGGCGCGCATCTCCGCGGGCCACCCATCCGCATTCGGACTCCGTTCATGCCTCTTACCTCGTTCCAGAAGCGCTATTTGCGCGGACTCGCCCATTCGCTCAGCCCTGTCGTCATGCTCGGCCAGAAGGGCGTCACGCCCAATGTGATCGCCGAAATGCAACTCGCCCTCGATCATCACGAGCTGATCAAGGTGCGCCTTTCCGGCGGTGACCGCGAGGAGCGCACGGCCCAGATCGAGGCCCTGACCGCTGGCTCGTATCAGGAAGTCGTTCAGGTTGTCGGCCATACCGCCACGCTCTGGCGAC
>OEIU01000700.1_pt1 | contig 28379 bp, 27 predicted proteins | sample 1539221 | NCBI WGS metagenome assembly OEIU01 (sample SAMN03792071, study PRJEB22550) | activated sludge metagenome | feature: wastewater treatment plant; material: activated sludge; isolation source: Wastewater treatment plant of a petroleum refinery complex | place: Argentina: Zarate | collected...
CGGCGAATAGACGTCGCCGCCCGCGCACGGCCCCATGATCACGGAAATCTGCGGAATGACCCCGCTTGCGATGACGTTGCGCTTGAACACCTCGCCATAGCCGCCGAGCGCCGCGACGCCCTCCTGGATGCGCGCCCCACCCGCATCGAAGAGGCCGATGACGGGCGCGCGCGCCTTGAGCGCCATGTCCTGGATCTTGGTGATCTTGCGCGCATGAGCCTCCGACAGCGAGCCGCCGAAGACGGTGAAGTCCTTCGAGAAGACGAAGACGGTGCGGCCGTTGATCGTACCCCAACCGGTCACGACGCCGTCGCCCGGAATCTTCACCTTCTCCATGCCGAAATCCGAGCAATTATGCTCGACGAACATGTCGTATTCCTCGAACGAGCCGTGATCGAGGAGCAATTCGAGCCGCTCGCGGGCGGTCAGCTTGCCGCGCTTGTGCTGGGCCTCGATCCGCTTCTCGCCTCCGCCGAGGCGCGCGCTCTCGCGCCGTTTCGCCAGAAGCCCGAGCATGTCCTTCATGGTGGTTCCGTCCACTGCGTCGGGAGCCGCGTATCACGATGCGCGGCAAGGGCAAATGCTCACTCCGTCGAGAGGGCCAGGATACGCGACGCCGCCAGGAACTCGGCCTCCCGCCGGGATCGCCGCTCGGCCGCCTCCGCATCGAGCCCCCAGAGGATTTCCTGGAAGAATTCGTCGACATGCGCCGCCCGCCAGGCCGCATCCGCCGAGATTGCCCCCGCTTCATGCATGAGGGCCAGCAGGACGGAGCCGGACAGCGTCGTCATCACGTGGAGGGCCGCCAGCCGGAAGGGCGAGGTCTCGCCTTCCAGCGCGGCACTGACGCGGGCGAGCGAAGTCTCGGGCTGGGCGACGAAGGTCACGCCCTCGCTCAGCACGAAGCGGGCGCCGAGGCTCTCCCGCGCCCAGTCGAGCACGGGGTCCCAGGCTTCGGCCTGCGCCCGGACGAGACCTTCGGGGGCATCGGCCCGGTACATGACGAGGTCCGAGCCCGCATAGCGCGCAAGTTCGGCCCGCACCGCCGCCATGTCCCGCGCCACGCCGTCGATGGCGGAATTGGCGAAGCGGGTCAGCGGCATGGAGGACGGATCGATCGTCTCGCCCTGAGCGGCCCATTCCGCCGCGACGGCCTCGCCGAGCGCCCTCGTCGGCAGCGCGAGCGGGTTTTTCGCGGGCGTGCGGGCGGGGCGCCCGTCGAGCATCAGGACATGGCCGTCCAGCCCGGCCTCCGCCTTGGCCTCGCGATAGAAGCGCTTCGGCTTCGCGACCGGCTCACGCATGGGCCGTAGCCTGCGACGGCGCGGCCCCGCGCGGGCCGATCAGCGGGTGAAGCTCGCCGATGGAGGAGATCACCGATTCCGCTCCCGCCTCCCGGAGCGCCGGAACGGGATGATAGCCCCAGGTCACGCCGATCGGCCGCACGCCGGCCGCGCGCGCCATGCTCATGTCGAAGGTCGTGTCGCCGAGCATCGTCGTCCGGTCCGGGGAGAGGCCGGTCTCCGCCATCGCCTGGAGCAGCATTCCGGGATCGGGCTTGGAGGGAGCGTCGTCGGCGGTCTGGATGGTCGAGAAGATCCCGCCCCAGCCGTGGCGCTCGACGAGATAGGAGACGCCGCGCCGCGACTTGCCGGTGGCGATGCCGAGAAGGATGTCGTCCCGGCGCGAGAGATCGGCGATCATCTCCTCGATGCCGGGAAAGAGCGGCTCATGCCAGGCCGGATCCCGCCGCAGGTCCTGGAAGGCGAGCTTGTATTCCTCCGCCAGCCGCCCGACCGGACCGGCCGGGCCGACGAGGACCGTGAACGCCTCGATCAGCGACAACCCCACGATCGAGAGGGAACGCTCGCGCGTCGGAGCAGGAAGGCCGCAGGCCGCGAAGGCGCGGGCCTGCGCCTCGACGATCAGCGCCTGGCTGTCGACGAGGGTACCGTCGACATCGAGAACGAGAAGCTGCACGGGCGGATGTCCGGAGGTCGGGCTCATGCCTCAGGCGCGTCCTCGATGGGATCGAAACGCGAGAGGTCGAAGCCGAGGAGGTTGAAAGTCTGCTGCATATGGGGCGGCAGCGGCGCGGTCACATCCAGCGGTCGCCCCGTCCGCGGATGCGGGACGACGATGCGGCGGGCCAGAAGATGAAGCCGGTTCTGGATGCCCCCCGGCAATTCCCAGTTCTCGACGCTGAAATATTTCGGATCGCCGATGATCGGATGGCCGATATGCGCCGCGTGCGCGCGGAGCTGGTGCGTCCGGCCGGTCACCGGCTTCAGCGACATCCAGGCGAGCTTCTGCGCGGCCTGGTCGATGACGGCATAGTAGGTCAGGGCGTGGCTCGCGCCCTCGTCGCCGTGCCGCGCCACCTCCATGCGGGTTTCGTTCTCCCCGCTCTCGCCGCGGGCGAGATAGGTGGAGACGCGGCCCTGGCGCACCCGCGGCACGCCCGCGACCACGGCCCAGTAGATCTTGCGCGTCGCGCGCGAGCGGAAGGATTTCGCGAGAGCCGCCGCCGCGAAGCGGGTCTTGGCGATGACGAGGCAGCCGGCCGTATCCTTGTCGAGCCGGTGGACGAGGCGCGGCTTCTGCCCGTCGCGGCTGCGAAGCGCCTCCAGCAGGCCATCGACGTGCCGCGTCATGCCCGAGCCGCCCTGCACCGCAAGGCCGAAGGGCTTGTTGATCACGAGGACGTCGTCATCCTCGAACAAGGCGAGCGAGCGCAGGAAGGCGGCATCGGCCTCGCTCGCCTCGGGCGCGCGCTCGGGCCTCCCTTCGAGCCGCAGCGGCGGCACCCGGATGCCCCAGCCGGTCTCGAGGCGGTCGGACGGCTTCGCCCGGTGGCCGCTCACCCGCACCTCGCCCTTGCGGACGATGCGCTGGATATGCGTCTGGGCGAGGCCGGGAAACCGGGCCTGGAGAAAGCGGTCGAGCCGCATCCCGGCCTCGTCCGGCTCGACCGAGAGGATCTGGACGGCGGCCGGCAGGGCCGGCGCGGCGAGGCTTTCCGATTCGGCGCGCGAAGGACGCGCCGCCGGGGCGGGCTTCGGCAGGCGCGCCGCAGCGGCCGAGGGCGGCCTGCGGGGCTTCGCCGCCGGCCTCGGCGCTGGGCGTCCGAGCTTGCCGCCCTGCCGGTCGCGCGGGCTCATGCGAGGCTTCCCGTCGATGAAAGGCCCGCGGGCGGCTTGCCGCTTCCGGCGCCGGGAAGGACGATGAAGGTCGCCTGCATGGCCGTCCTGTAGCAGGATGTCGACGGCGGGCGAAAGCGGAGTATCCTGCGCGCGGGAGGTATCGCATGAGCGAGACGGTGACTGGTGCGATTCTCTCGTCCACGACTGGGGGAGGCCGCTCATGAGCGGGGAGGACCTTGCCGTCCTGGCCGGGCTGAATGCCGACTACGTGGCGGCCGTGCAGAATGGCGACGTGCAGCGCTTCGAGCTGCTCCTCTCCGAGGATTTCCGCTGCTCGAACCCGGACGGCTCGATCGTCGACAAGAAGGGCTTCCTCGCCCAGACCGCCCTTCCCGTCACGATCCGGGGCCTCGAGGCGCATCAGGTCGAGATCCGTCTTTTCGGCGACGTCGCCGTCATCCACGCCCGGACGGAATACCGCACCTCCCACGGCGAGCCCCGCCACGGGCGCTATACGGATGTATGGGCGAAGCAGGACGGCGCATGGCGCTGCGTCGCGGCGCATGTGACGCGCTGAGCCGGCGCCGGACATCTCTTAATCGAATCTCAACGATCTTGGCGCGTTTTTAGGTCTCGTGCCGAGGAGAGCCGGATTTGTATCGGCTTTCCGGCTCCTGTGTTGCGTATTGGAGTCACGCTTTGGCGAGACCGATCAAGGGCGCGCCCACCGCGGCGGCGGCTGCCCTCGCCCTGTCCGTGGGCGCCTGCGGCCACAACCCCTTCACCACCGCGTCGTGGCAGACGCGCCATTCGCTGAGCGAGCGCGAATGCCTGGCGCGCGCCATGTATTTCGAATCCAACCGCTCCAGCGAGGACGGCATGACCGCCGTCGGCACCGTGGTGATGAACCGCCTGCAATCGGGCCGCTATCCGAAGACAGTGTGCGGCGTGGTCGGCCAGCACAACCAGTTCGCCGACGGCGCGCTCTCGAAGCCCGTGAGCGGCCGTTCCTGGGCTCTCGCCCTGGCAAGGGCGGATGCCGTGCTCGCCGGCGAGCGCCACGCCAAGGTCGGCGCGGCCATGCATTTCCATACGGCCGGCTATACCTTCCCCTACCGCAACATGGCCTATGTCGTGGCGGCGGGCGGCAACGTCTTCTACGAGAAGCGGACGCCGGGCACCTTCACGCCCGTCAACCCGAACATCCTCGTCGCGCAGGCGGAGCGCGCACGGCGGCGGCCTTCCGACGCCATCTTCCTCGCGCAGGCCGAGCAGGCCGCGCCCTCCAGGCATGCGATCGAGCGTCCGGTGCGCCGCCCCGAGGCGCGGGTGCAGCTCGCCAGCCTCGAGGAGCGCGAGCCCCGTCCGGCCGCCCACGGGTCGCGGGCCGCCCATCGGGTCGCGCTTCTGCGCCCGGAGGAGATGCCGCGCATCCGCAGCAAGCCGGAGCGCATCCGCCTCGCCCATCTCGACGACGAGGACCTGCCCAAGGTCGCGCGCCAGCGCAGCGATGCGATGCCCTCAGGCCGCCTCGGCGGCATGGCCCTCCCCTACAAGGCCGGAAGGGAAGAGGTCGAGCCGCCCAGGAAGGGCCATTCGGCCGCGGCCCCGCATCCGGGAACGCCCAAGGTCGGCGGCGCCGGGAGCGCCCCGCGCCTCGCCGCGAAAGTCGAGCCCGCGCGGGGCGTCGCTCAAAGGCCCGCTCCGGGCGCCCCCAAGGCTCTCGCCGAGAAACCCAAAGCGGCCACCGGGGAGCCCCTGCCCTATCGCGTCGCACAGGCGAAGCCTGCCGATGCCGCAAAGCTGGGCTGGAAGCGCGGGCCCGAACCCGCTCCGACCACCGACAGAAACAAGGCGAAGAACCACCGCTCGTCGTCCGGGCGGGAGCACTGAGCCGAAAATGTCGCGCCGCCAAGTCGAGCGCACTGAAAACTTGGCTTCGTCTTACGAGAAGACTTGCCGCGCGCGCGGCCCCGTGCCCTATTTCCCGGCCGGACGGGAGTGCGACGCGTGGCCCATGCGGGGATTTTGTCTCAAGATGACGCGCCGTCGCATGGCGGGCATCGTCATTCGCTTCCCGCCGCCTCGCTGAGCGCGCTCGGGATCGTCTACGGCGATATCGGAACGAGCCCCCTCTACGCCCTGAAGGAGGCGGCGAGGGCGGCGAGCGCAGGCTCCGTGCTGACGCCCGAGGCGGTCGTCGGCTGCGTCTCGATGATCCTGTGGGCGCTGATCCTCGTCATCTCGGTCAAATACGCGGCCCTGATCCTGCGCGCCGACAACCGGGGGGAAGGCGGCATCATGGCGATGCTGGCCCTGCTCAAGGCGCGCCACGCGAAACCCGGCAGCTGGCGATCCTATGCCCTCGTGGGAGGATTGGTGGGCGCCGCTCTTCTCTACGGGGACGGCACCATCACGCCCGCGATCTCGGTGCTCAGCGCCGTCGAGGGCCTGAAGGTCGATGCTCCGATTCTCGAGCCGGCCGTCGTGCCGCTGACCGCGGCGATCCTCCTTTGCGTCTTCCTGGTCCAGCGCAAGGGAACGGGCTTCATCGGCAAGCTGTTCGGGCCGATCATGCTCCTGTGGTTCATCTCCCTCGCCCTTCTGGGCTTACGGGGAATCGTGATGGCGCCGGAGATTCTCGGCGCCATCAATCCGTTCAAGGCCCTGTATTTCATCACCCACACCGCGCCCATGGTGGGGTTCGCGGTCCTCGGCGCGACCTTCCTCGCCGTGACCGGCGGCGAGGCGATGTATGCGGATATGGGCCATTTCGGCCCCGTCCCGATCCGCGCCGCCTGGTTCACCGTCGTGCTGCCGGCCCTGATGCTGAATTACTTCGGCCAGGGCGGCCTGCTGCTGGTCGAGCCCGGGGCGGCCGACCATCCCTTCTACCAGCTCGCCCCCGACTGGGCCCATTACCCCATGGTCTTCTTCGCCACGGCGGCGACCGTCATCGCCGCGCAGGCGGTGATCACGGGGGCCTTCTCCCTGACGCAGCAGGCGACGCAGCTCGGGCTGTTCCCCTCCGTCCACATCCGCCACACCGCCGATGACCAGAAGGGGCAGATCTACATCCCGATCGTGAACTGGATGCTCTGCTTCGCGACCATGACCTCCGTCTTCATGTTCCGCTCCTCGGACGCGCTGGCCGGCGCCTACGGCATCGCCGTCTCGGCGCTGATGGCCATCACGACGGCGCTCGCGGCGCTGATCGCGGTCAAGTGGGGCTACAACCCGATCCTCGTCGCCGCCGTGAACGGATTCTTCCTCCTGATCGACCTCTCCTTCTTCTCGGCGAACCTGCCAAAGCTGCACGAGGGCGGCTGGTATCCACTGGTCCTGGCGCTGGTCCTGACGGTGATCATGCTGACCTGGCGGCAGGGGCTCGTGCTGGTCGAGGCTGCCCGGGGCAGGCAGCGCGAGCAGGAAAAGACCTTTCTCCACATGCTGGCGACGAAGCCGCCGATGCGGCTGCCCGGAACCGCCGCCTTCCTGGCCTCCACCTCGCGGGGCCTGCCACTCTCGCTGACCCATTTCGTGCGCCACAATCACGCGCTGCACCAGAACATCCTGATCGTGACCGGAAAGCTGGAGGAAGTTCCGCGCGTGTCCGACGACGATCGCATGCAGGTGATCGAGCTGACGCAGGGCGTGCGCCGCGTGATCCTCCATTTCGGCTTCATGGAGATGCCGCGAATCCACGACGGCCTGCGCTGCGGAGTGGAGCGCGGGCTCCTCCCCAACGTCGATCTCGACGAATTGTCCTATTATATCGGTCGCGAGACCGTCATTCCTCGCGAGGAGATCGAGGGAATGGCGGTGTGGCGCGAGTCGCTCTTCTCCTTCATGCAGCGCAACGCGGAACGCTCCGCCGCCTATTTCCATATCCCGGCCACGCAGGTGGTGGAGGTCGGCGTCGAGATCGAGATCTGATCTCCGGCTACCCGCCCCGCTCGCGCCTGAGCTGCGCCCAGCGCTCCAGCCGCTCGGCGATGCGCGGCTCGAGGCCGCGTCCGGTCGGGCGATAGAAGACCTGCCGGCCGAGCTTCTCGGGCCAGTAATCCTGGCCCGAGAACGCATTCGGCTCGTCGTGGTCGTAGCGATAGGCGGCGCCGTAGCCCTCGCGCTTCATCAGCTTCGTCGGCGCGTTGAGGATCGTCTTGGGCGGCATCAGCGAACCGTGCTCCCGGGCGACCGCGCTCGCGGCCTTGTAGGCCATATAGGCCGCGTTCGATTTCGGCGCGGTCGCAAGGTAGATGACGGCCTGGGCGAGGGCCAACTCGCCCTCCGGCGAGCCGAGGAAATCGAAGGCGTCCTTGGCCGCGTTCGCGACGACGAGCGCCTGCGGATCGGCCATCCCGATATCCTCCATGGCCGCCCGCACGAGCCGGCGCGCGATGAAGAGGCGGTCCTCTCCGGCTTCGAGCATGCGGGCGAGATAGTAGAGCGCGGCGTCGGGATCGGAGCCGCGGATCGTCTTGTGCAGCGCGGAGATGAGGTTGTAGTGCCCCTCCTGCGCCTTGTCGTAGATCGGGGCGCGGCGCTGGACGATGTCCTGAAGCTCCGCGGCCGTGAAGATCTCGCCGGGCTTCGCCGAGCGCCAGACCTCCTCGGCGAGCGTCAGCGCCGCGCGTCCGTCCCCGTCCGCCATCCGGGCCAGGGAGGCGCGCGCCTCTTCGTCGAGCGGCAGCGCCCTGCCCTCCGCCTCCTCCGCCCGCGCCAGGAGCCGGCCGATCGCCTCCTCGTCGAGCGCGCGGAAGATCATGACGCGGGCGCGGGAGAGCAAAGCCGCGTTCAGCTCGAAGGAGGGATTCTCGGTCGTCGCGCCGACGAGGGTGATCGTGCCGTCCTCCATCACGGGCAGGAAGGCGTCGAGCTGGGCCCGGTTGAAGCGGTGGATCTCGTCCACGAAGAGGAGCGTGCCCTCCCCTGTCGAGCGCCGCGCCCGCGCCGCCTCGAACAGCTTCCTCAGGTCCTGGACGCCCGAGAAGATGGCGGAGATCTGCTCGAAGCGAAGCTTCGTCACGCCCGCGAGGAGCCGTGCGACCGTGGTCTTGCCGGTGCCCGGCGGGCCCCAGAAGACCAGCGAGCCGATCGAGCCGGCCTCGACGAGCCGCGTCAGTGCGCCCTCCGGCCCGACGAGATGCTCCTGCCCGACCACTTCGGCGAGGGAGCGCGGACGCAGCCGGTCGGCGAGCGGGCGGGGCGCGCCCCGGTCGAGGCCCGCCGCGGCGAAGAGGTCGGACATCACGGGCCCTCGGCTCTCTGACGCATCGAAACGCAGCGGCTTTCGCTACGCAATGTTCAGGCTCTTTCTCAACCCTGCGGTCAGACGAGTCCGGCAGGATGAAACGAGCGGGAGGGCCGCTTTCGGCCGCAGCCCCGAAAAAACGGGAAGGAAGATCATGCGCGCCCTCGTTGCCTCAGCCGCCGTCGTGGTCCTCGTGTTCTCGGCCTCGCATGCGGAGGCGCGCGCTGGGTTCAAGCTCCGCTCCTTCACCTCCCGGACGCCCTCCTCTCCCGCGGCGGCGCGGCCGGCTCAAAGCGGCATCGCCCCCGTGGTTTTCATCGGAGGCAGCTCCGGGGCGCGCCGGGAGGGCATCCGCGACGACATGCCGACAAGCTCCACGGTGCCGGCACCCGCGCCGGCGATCATGCCACCGGCGGCGAAGCCGAGGATCGCGGCCAAGCCCGCCTTCGTCTGCCCCCAGGACCGGACCGTCGGAGCCGGCAGGGGCTTCTGCGAGCTGAACTGACCCTCAGCCTCCGAAGACCGTCGTCAGGACCTGCCCGCCGCGCCGGATCGACACTTCCCAGTTCCGCGCCCCGCCCCGGATGAGACTTTCGAACCTGCGCGTCGTCTCGACCTGCTCGCCGTTGATCTGGACGATCACGTCGCCTTTCTGGAAGCCGAGCCGGTCGGCCGTGCTGCCCTCCTCGATGGCGGAGATGATGATGCCGTCCTGCTGGTCGACATGCATCTCGTCCGAAACGGCGGGCGAGAGATTGACGAGCGTCGCGCCGGCGAAAGGATTCCGTCCCTTGGGCTCGACCGGGTCGCGCGGGGGAACCTCCGGCGGCGGCGCGAGCCTGATCGCGAGCGCCTGGCGCTTGCCGCGGCGGTTGACAACCACGGAAGCCTCGCCGCTGACGCCCTTCAGCACGAAGCGCCAGCCGAACGCGTCGGGATCGTCGACCGGATGTCCGTCGACCTCGGTGATCACGTCGCCCGTCCGCAAGCCGGCCTTTTCGGCCGGACCGTCGCGGCGCACCGAGGCCACCAGCGCGCCCGCCGGAGGATCGATGCCGAGGCCCTCGGCGATATCGGGGCTCACCTTTTGCAGCGACGCGCCGAGATAGGGGCGCTGCATCGTCTTCGCACCGGCCTTGGCCGAGGCCAGGACGGCCTTGACCATGTTCGAGGGAATGGCGAAGCCGATCCCGACGCTGCCGCCGGATTGCGAATAGATCGCCGCGTTGATGCCGACGAGGCGCCCGGCCATGTCCACCAGCGCCCCTCCCGAGTTTCCGGGATTGATCGCGGCATCGGTCTGGATGAAATAGCCGTAATCGGTGAGCCCGACATTGGTCCGGGCGAGCCCCGAGACGATGCCCTGGGTCACGGTCTGGCCGACGCCGAAGGGATTGCCGATCGCGAGCACGAGGTCGCCGACTTGGAGGCTGTCGGGGTCCCCCAGCTCGATCGCCTTGTAGGTGCCCTTCCCCTTGAGGCGAAGGACGGCGAGATCCGTGCGCGGATCGCGCAGGATGATCTCGGCCTCCACCTCGCGCCGGTCGTGCAGGGCGACCTTGACCTCCGTCATGTCGGCGATGACGTGATGGTTGGTGACGACGAGCCCGCTGTCGTCGACGATCACGCCCGAGCCGAGGGAGCGCTGGATGCGCTCGGGCGCCATGCCCGGGCCGCCCTGGCCGAAGAAGCGGCGGAAGAATTCGTCCATCTGCGCCATGCGCGAATTCCGCTCGATCCGCGCGCCGTAGACGTTGACCACCGAGCCCGCGACCGAGCGGACGATCGGAGCGAAGGAAAGCTGGACCTGCGCCGGGCTCGCGGGCGCCGCGCGCCCGTCCTTGAGCGTCTGCGCGACAGCCGGCGGCGATCCCGCAAGGGCGGCGGCGACGACCGCCATGACGGCGAAACGACATGCGCTCTGCATGCTCTCTCCTGCTTCGATTCAAGCGGACCCGCTGCCGCTCTAGGCCGACTTCCCCGCCCGCGAAAGGCCGCGCCTCGCGTTAAGGGCGGCGCAAATCAACGCGTGTACGAATGGGAGGGTTCGGTTTCGGCTTGAAGAAGGACGTCCACGTGCACGTCGTCATCGTCCTCGATCACGCGCATATCAACGGCGGCCAGGCGAATGTCGCCCTCGCCTCCGCGCTCGGCCTGAAGGCGCGGGGCCACGAGGTCACCGTCTTCGCCGCGGTCGCCCCCGTCGATCCGCGCCTCATGGCGGCGCAGATCCGCGTCGTCTGCCTCGACCAGGACGACATCGCCTCGCAGAAGAATCCCCTCGTCTTCGCCGCGCAGGTGGTCTGGAACGGCAAGGCGCGCCGCGCGCTCGACGACCTGCTCGGAACGCTCGATCCGGCCTGCAGCCTCGTCCATGTCCACGGCTGGGCGAAGGCGCTCTCGCCCTCGATCGGGCGCGCGCTCCGCGCGCATCCGGCGATCCCGGTCGCCTATACGATGCACGAATTCTTCCTCGTCTGCCCGAATGGCGGCTTCTACGATTACCGGGCCCAGGCCGTCTGCACGCGCCGGCCGATGTCGCTCGCCTGCGTCACGCGCAATTGCGACAGCCGCAACTACCCTCGCAAGGTGCTGCGCCTCGTCCGCCACGCGGCCCTCGACCATGTCAGCGGCCTGCCCGAGGCGTGCCGCCACATCGTCACCATCAGCGACCTCCAGGTCGAGGTGGCGGGCCGGTATTTCCGCCCCGGCACGGTGCTCCACCGCATCGACAACCCGATCGACACGCCTGACCTCGGACCCAAGCCGGAGGCTGCCGCCGGCGACTTCCTGTTCGTCGGCCGCCTCTCCCCGGAAAAGGGAGCGCCGCTCTTCGCGGAGGCGGCACGCAGGGCGGGCCTGAAGGCGACCTTCGTCGGCGACGGGCCGAGCGGCGACGAATTGCGCCAAGCCTATCCCGAGGCGACCTTCCTCGGCTGGAAATCGCCGCCCGAGGTCCGCGCGCTGATGCGCGAGGCGCGCGCCCTCGTCTTCCCCTCGGTCTGGTACGAGGGACAGCCGCTGACGGTGCTCGAGGCGCTGGCCGTCGGCACGCCGGTGATCGTCAGCGACATCTGCGCCGGACGCGAATCGGTGCGGGACGGCGAGACCGGACTCTGGTTCCGCTCGGGCGATGTCGAGGATCTCGGCCGCGCCCTCACCGCGCTCTCGGACGACGAGGCGGCAGCGGCGATGTCCCGCGCGGCCCATGCGCGATACTGGGCTCATCCGCCGACCCTCGACGCCCATCTGGACCGGCTGGAAGAGGTCTATCGCCTCGTCATGCGCGACGCGCATCCGGCGGCGAAGCCGGCTTCGGCCCCGGCCAAGCCCGCTCTCCTGGCGGATTCGCGCGCCTGAGCCTCATTCCGCGGGCGCCAGGGGCGCGATCGCCCCGCTCCGCTCCCGGGCGCGTGGAGCGAGGCGCACCGTGAGCGCCCGCGTCACGGGCCTCTCGACATAGAGGTAAAGCAGCCAGGCCGCCGGGAGCGTCGCCAGGACCGCCAGCACGAAATAGACCGGCAGCCAGTCGCGGCCGAGGCCCAGCGTCATCCAGAGCCTGGCCGTGACGGTCAGCACGAGCGCATGGAAGAGATAGAGGCTGTAGGAGCTGTCCCCGACGCCCTTCAGCAGGCGGCCGGGGGCGGAGCTTTCGAAATTCCGATCGGGCGCGGTCAGCGCGGCCAGGGCGACGATCAGCGCGGCGAGGAGCCAGTGCAGGGGCCGCCAGCCGAGCGCCTCCAAGTCCGAGCCCGGAAAGAACGTCGTCTCCAGGATGACAAGCCCGATCGCGAGAAGGAAGGGCCAGCGCACAGGCAGGAACCAGCCGCGCTCGCGCATGGCCAGGGACAGCCGCCCGAGCAGCATGCCGAACATGAATTCCAGAAGCAGCGGAGCGGTCCAGGCGACCGCCGCCGTGTTTGCCGGCTGCGCGGCCCCGCCGACGAGGACCAGGCCGAGGAGCCCGGCGCAGATCAGCGCGAGCCCCGCATCGCGGCGCAGGACCAGCCCGGCGGCGAAGATGACATAGAAGAACATCTCGTAGTCGAGGCTCCAGCCGAGCCCCACCACCGGTCGGAAGATGCCCCCGTCGAGGCCGTAGGGAATGAAGGCGAGGGACAGCAGGACGTCGCCCGCTCCGAACCGCGCCCCCGCCGCCTCCGGGCGGATGATGCGCAGCGCGACCTCGATCGCGACGAACAGCCAGTAGAGCGGCACGATTCGGATCACGCGGCGCAGCAGGAAGCGCGACGGCGCCCCCCCGGCGCCGAATTCCCTCGCCGCCGTCGTGGACATCAGGAAGCCGCTGATGACGAAGAAAATGTCGACGCCAAAGGTTCCGTCGATCCGAAGGCCGAGGGGCGGCCAGCCCTGAATCTCACAGATGCGGTCGAGCTTGATCAGCGCATGGGACAGCACGACCAGGAAGGCGGCGAGCCCGCGCAGATATTGCAGTCGATGAAGTGTTTCCACGGCCGGGCCGCAAGTTTCGCCGCCGCCACCATGCCGCCCATTCGATGCGAAGTGCTTAATCCGATCTTTCGAATCGAAACGAAAAGGGCCGCGACATCGTCGCGGCCCGGTCTCGCGGTGCGGAAGCGGCGCTCAGGCGTCGCTCTCGGCGTCCTCGTCCTTCATGCTCGGGCCGGAATCCAGGCCCTTCGCATTCACGTCCCGATCGACGAATTCGATGACGGCCATGGGGGCGTTGTCGCCCTGGCGGAAGCCGGCCTTGAGCACGCGGCAATAGCCGCCCGGCCGGGTCTTGTAGCGGGGGCCCAGCACCTCGAAGAGCTTCTTGACCATGTCGGCGTCGCGAAGCTCCGACATCGCGTTGCGGCGCGCATGGAGGTCGCCGCGCCTGCCGAGCGTGATCAGCTTCTCGACGACGGGACGCAGGTCCTTGGCCTTCGGCAGGGTCGTGACGATCTGCTCGTGCTTGATGAGGGCCGCCGACATGTTGGCGAACATCGCCTTGCGATGCTCCGCTGAGCGGTTGAAGCGGCGGCCGCGAAATCCGTGACGCATGATCTGGCTCTCCTGGTCTTCACGGCCGCCGTGCCAAGGGCCGGCCGTTCCTTCTTGGGGGATAGCCTCGCCCCGCAAAGCGGGGAGAGGTCGAGTCGCTCGTCAGAGCGACCGGGTGAGGGGCAAAGGAGACACGACGAGGGGCGCCCGCCCCTCATCCGGTCGGCTGCCGCCGACTCGACTTCTCCCCGCTCGCGGGGAGAAGCACGCGGCTCAGTAATGTTCCTCGAAGCGCTTGGCGAGGTCCTCGATGTTCTCCGGCGGCCAGCCGGGCACTTCCATGCCCAGGTGCAGCCCCATGCCGGCGAGCACTTCCTTGATCTCGTTGAGCGACTTGCGGCCGAAATTCGGCGTGCGCAGCATCTCGCCCTCGGATTTCTGGATCAGGTCGCCGATATAGACGATGTTGTCGTTCTTCAGGCAGTTCGCCGAGCGGACCGACAGCTCCAGCTCGTCCACCTTCTTGAGCAGGGCCGGGTTGAAGGGAAGCTGCGGGGCGAGGGCCTGGGCCTCCTCGCGGCGCGGCTCCTCGAAATTCACGAAGATCGAGAGCTGGTCCTGGATGATGCGGGCCGCATAGGCGACGGCGTCCTCCGGCGAGACGGCGCCGTTGGTCTCGACCGTCATGGTCAGCTTGTCCTTGTCGAGGTCCTGCCCCTCGCGGGTATTCTCGACCCGGAAGGAGACCTTGCGCACCGGCGAGAACAGGCTGTCGATCGGAATGAGGCCGATCGGAGCGTCCTCGGGACGGTTGCGCTCGGAGGGCACGTAGCCCTTGCCGCTCGTGACCGTGAACTCCATGCGGATCTCGGCGCCGTCGTCCAGGGTGCAGAGCACCAGCTCGGGGTTGAGAACCTGGATGTCGCCGGTCGTGTTGATGTCGCCGGCGGTGACGACGCCGGGGCCGGTCTTGCGGAGCGACAGGCGCTTGGCCGTGTCGCCCTGCATGCGGATCGCGACCGTCTTGACGTTCAGGATGATGTCGGTCACGTCCTCGCGCACGCCGGGGATCGACGAGAATTCGTGCAGCACCCCGTCGATATGCACCGAGGTCACGGCCGCGCCCTGGAGCGAGGACAGGAGCACGCGGCGGAGCGCGTTGCCGAGCGTCGTGCCGAAGCCGCGCTCCAGCGGCTCGGCCACCATGGTGGCGACGCGCTTCGCATCGTCGCCGGGGGTGACGACGAGCTTGTTCGGCTTGATCAGCTCTTTCCAGTTCTTCTGAATCACGGGCCTACCCCTCGGACGGCGATCGCGGGACGACGGTTTTCACCGCGCCCCGCCCGATCGCATGGGAATGACGGGGGCCACGCCCCCGGAATGCATCAGACGCGGCGGCGCTTGCGCGGCCGGCAGCCGTTATGCGGGATCGGCGTCACGTCACGGATCGAGGTGACGGTGAAGCCCGTGGCCTGGAGCGCCCGGAGAGCCGATTCGCGTCCCGAGCCGGGGCCGGAGACCTCGACCTCGAGGGTGCGCATGCCGTGCTCGGCGGCCTTGCGGGCGGCGTCCTCGGCCGCAACCTGGGCGGCATAGGGGGTCGACTTGCGCGAGCCCTTGAAGCCCATCGAGCCCGACGACGACCAGGAGATCGTGTTCCCCTGCGCGTCGGTGATCGTGATCATCGTGTTGTTGAACGAGGCGTGGACATGGGCGACGCCCGACACGATGTTCTTGCGCTCGCGGCGGCGGACGCGGGTTGCTTCTTTTGCCATCTCGTCATGATCCTTCAGGCGCGCCCGTATCTCCAGGCGCTCGGGATGTGGAGGTGATCGGCCCGGCGGACCGGGCGACTGTCATCCCGGCCGCGGCGAAGCGGAGAGCCGGGACCGGATTGGGCATCGGCGACGCCCGATCCCCGGGTCAAGCCCGGGGACGACCTGTCGCGCCGGGGGCGCGCCGGGTCACTTCTTCTTGCCGGCGATCGGCTTGGACTTGCCCTTGCGGGTGCGGGCATTGGTATGGGTGCGCTGGCCGCGGACGGGAAGGCTGCGGCGGTGACGCAGGCCCCGGTAGCAGCCGAGATCCATCAGCCGCTTGATGTTCATGGAGACCTCGCGGCGGAGATCGCCCTCGACCTGATAGTCGCGGTCGATCGCCTCGCGGATCTGGAGAACCTCGGCATCCGTCAGCTGGTTGACCCGGCGCTCGGACGGGATCGAGACCTTCTCGACGATCTCCTGCGCCTTCTTCGGGCCGATGCCGTGAATGTACTGGAGCGCGATGACGACGCGCTTGTTCGTCGGAATGTTGACGCCTGCGATACGGGCCACGCCGCCTCTCCTTGCCCCTCGTCAGGGGAGTTTAAAACCTGCTCGATTGAGCGAATCTGCCGCCCTCAAACACGGAAAGCGCGCTAGCACACCCTTATCGGGAGCACCGCACGGCGATCTTGATCCGTTCGATGGACGCCGCCCCTTAGGACCGAAACAAGAGAATGTCAATTTGCCGTTTCCGGCCGGACCCGCCGGGCCGGACCCTGCCGCGGCTCCCCGAAGCCTTCGCGAAAGGACCGAACGCCCGCCGAAACATCCCTGCAAGGAAGCCGAAACAAAGGCCGCTCTTCTTAACCGTACCGAAAGGGGACAATAAAACGGCCCTTTACACTGGCCGTCAAGCGAAGAAAAATCGCCCCGGATGCGGAAAGATCGAGGCAGGATGCGCGTTTTCAAGCGCGGCAGTCCCGCCCCTTGTGAGTATGACCATGCGTCGCATCCTTCTTGCCCTGACGGCCCTCGCGGCCCTCGCCACCCCCGCGGCCGCCTCCGTCGTCGCCCGCGTCAGCAATTCCAGCCAGCGCATGTATGTCTATGTCGGCGGCAGCCTGGCCCATGTCTGGCCGGTCTCGACCGCCCGGCGCGGCTACGTCACCCCCGCGGGCTCCTATCGTGTCCAGCGGATGGAGCGGATGTGGTATTCGCGCAAATACCACATGTCCCCGATGCCCTACGCGATGTTCTTCCGCGGCGGCTATGCGGTCCACGGCACGGGCGCGGTGCGTTCGCTGGGCTCGCGCGCGAGCCACGGCTGCATCCGCCTCGCCACCGGAAACGCGCGCACGCTCTACGGCCTCACCCAGCGCCATGGCGGGGCGACCATCGTCGTCACCAACTGAGCCCCGCGGCGGCGGGGCCCTGCCCTCGGGCGGATGGCCCCGCCACTTGTCGTGCCGTTTTTACAACGCATAGACGATGAGCATCGTCGAATCGCGCTCCATCAACAACGCGAAGCAAGATCGGCTGTGGACAATCCGCAAGGATGAGTTTATCCTGGTTCCGTCGCAAGTTGTGTTGGAGGCGACTATGTTGCGTGGTGATGCATTTCAAATGGAGAGGCGGGCCGAGGCGCTGCCGATTGCCAGACTGGTCGGGATCGTCATTCTTTTCATGACCGGCGTCAGCGCCGCGCTGATCGCCCTCACGCCCTGACGGCCTATACCCGCCGGCTCGGGTTTTCGCGCCGGGTTCGAGGTGAAATTCCGGGCCGGACCCGCTACATGATCCTTGAGGGATTCGGCGCCCGCGCGCTCGCGGCGCTCCTTCCGATCACGTCAAGGAATCCGTAGTATGGTCGCTCCGCAGCCAGAGGCCTATGGCGCCGATTCGATCAAGGTGCTGAAAGGGCTCGACGCGGTCCGCAAGCGGCCCGGCATGTATATCGGCGACACCGATGACGGCTCGGGCCTCCACCACATGGTCTACGAGGTGGTGGACAACGCCATCGACGAGGCGCTGGCCGGCCATGCGACCGAGGTGGGCGTCACGCTCAATCCCGACGGCTCCTGCACCGTCTCCGATAACGGGCGCGGCATCCCGACCGGCATCCACAAGGAAGAAGGGGTCTCGGCCGCCGAGGTCATCATGACCCAGCTCCATGCCGGCGGAAAATTCGAGAACACGTCCGAAAGCGGCAACGCCTACAAGGTCTCGGGCGGGCTGCACGGGGTCGGCGTCTCCGTCGTCAACGCGCTCTCCGAGTTCCTGCGCCTGCGCATCTGGCGCGAGGGGCAGGAGCACTACATGGAATTCCGCCACGGCGAGCGCGTCGAGCCGCTGGCCGTGGTCGGCCCGTCCGAGGGCAGGCGCGGCACGGAGGTCACCTTCCTCCCCTCCTCCGCCACCTTCAGCCTCACCGAGTTCGACTTCCCGACGCTCGAGAAGCGCCTGCGCGAGCTGGCCTTCCTGAATTCCGGCGTCCGCATCGTGCTGACGGACAGCCGGCACGGCGACGTCAAGCGGGAGGAACTCTCCTACGAGGGCGGCGTCGAGGCTTTCGTGCGCTATCTCGACCGCTCGAAGACCCCGCTCATCGAGAAGCCGATCGTGGTGCGGGCCGAGAAGGACGGCGTTCAGGCCGAGATCGCGCTCTGGTGGAACGATTCGTTCTACGAGACGGTCCTGTGCTTCACCAACAACATCCCGCAGCGGGACGGGGGGGCGCATCTCACCGGCTTCCGCAGCGCGCTGACGCGGCAGGTCAACGGCTATGCCGATTCCTCGGGCCTGACCAAGAAGGAGAAGGTGTCGCTCACCGGCGACGATTGCCGCGAGGGGCTGACCGCCATCGTCTCCGTGAAGGTGCCCGATCCGAAATTCTCCTCCCAGACCAAGGACCGCCTCGTCTCCTCCGAGGTCCGGCCCGTCGTCGAGAGCATCGTCAACGAGGGGCTCTCGACCTGGCTCGAGGAGCATCCGGGCGAGGCCCAGAAGGTCGTCTCCAAGGTCGTCCAGTCGGCCCGCGCCCGCGAGGCCGCCCGCAAGGCCCGCGAGACCGTGCGCAAGGACCCGCTCGGCATCGCCTCCCTCCCCGGCAAGCTCGCCGATTGCTCCGAGCGCGACCCGGCCAAGTCCGAATTGCTGCTGGTCGAGGGCGACTCGGCCGGCGGCTCGGCCAAGCAGGGGCGCGACCGCTCCTTCCAGGCCGTGCTGCCGCTCCGCGGCAAGATCCTGAACGTCGAGCGCGTGCAGTTCGAGCGCATGCTCTCGTCGGACCAGATCGGCACGCTGATCACGGCCCTCGGCACCGGCATCGGCCGGGGCGACGGCTCGAACGCCTTCAATCCCGACAAGCTGCGCTATCACCGCATCATCATCATGACCGACGCGGATGTGGACGGCGCCCATATCCGCACGCTGCTCCTCACCTTCTTCTTCCGCCAGATGCCGGAGCTGATCGATCGCGGGCACCTCTACATCGCCCAGCCGCCGCTCTACAAAGCGAGCCGCGGCAAGAACGCGACCTATCTCAAGGACGAGCGCGCCCTCGAGGACTACCTGATCGAGGCCGGCTCGGACGGCGTCGTCCTGCGGCTCGCGAACGGCACCGAATTCGGCGGCGCCCAGTTGCGCGCCCTGATCGACGAGGCGCGGGTGATCCGCCAGATCCTGTCCTCGCTCCACTCGCGCTACGACCGCGTGACCATCGAGCAGGCCGCCATCGTCGGCGCCCTCTCGCAGGAGGTAGTGCACGATTCCGAGCGCGCCGCCCGCGCCGCCCGCGCCCTGGCCGAGCGCCTCGACGCGCTGGCCGAGGATACCGAGCGAGGCTGGGGCGGAGAGGCGCAGGACGGCGGCTATGTGCTGACCCGCACCGTGCGCGGCGTGACCCAGGCGGCTTTGCTCGACCAGGTCCTGGTCGCCTCTCAGGAGGCGAAGAAGCTGCACGAGCGCTCCGCCGCGCTCGCGGAGATCTATGGCGGCTCGGCCGTCCTCGTGCGGAAGGACCAGCAGACGCCGATCAGCGGGCCGCTTTCCCTCTTCGAGGCGATCACGGGCTATGGCCGCCGCGGCATCCAGCTCCAGCGCTACAAGGGGCTCGGCGAGATGACCGCCCAGCAGCTCTGGGAAACCACGCTCGACCGCGAGGTGCGCTCCCTTCTCCAGGTGAAGGTGAAGGACACCGAGGATGCCGGCGATCTCCTCGTGAAGCTGATGGGCGACGTGGTCGAGCCGCGGCGCGAGTTCATTCAGGAAAACGCGCTCTCGGTGGCCAATCTCGACGTCTGACCCCCTCGGGGCCGGCTTGGCCTCGCCTCGATTTGGCCATTCCGCGCTTCGATTGTGGGACGTCCGGCGCGCTTCGCCCGCCTGACGTCGATTCCATCACCGGCGTCCCTTCGAGACCCTGTTTCGGGGACGCGCCGATTCGAGGACCAGATGACACGAGCCATGGCCGCGGCCCTTCTCGCCGCCGTTGCGATCACGATGCCCGCCCAGGCGCGCGCTCCGAAGGAGCACAGCCATGGCGAATCCCTGCGCCACCAGAATTTCGCGGCGGGCGAGCCCGGCAATCCGCATGAGGGGGCCGTCCAGATCGTCATCACGATGCAGGAGACCTACGACGGCAAGATGCTGTTCGCGCCGGACAAGGTGTCCGTGAAGCCGGGAGAGCAGGTCCTCTTCGTCCTCACCAACTACGGCAACGTGGACCATTCCTTCGTCATCGGCACGGACGGCGAGCCGAAGGAGCAGCGGATCGGCAGCGAGAAGGCCGAACCCAATGCGCGCTTCGTGCCCGCCGCCTCGCAGCAGCAGCTTCTGTGGCGCTTCTCGAAGCCCGGACGCTACGAATTCGCCTCCGTGCTTCCAGGGCAATATGCGAGGGGGATGAGGGGCACGATCAGCGTCAGCGACACGCCGCCCGCCGACGAGTGATCGAACTGTCATCCCCGGCCGGAGCGAAGCGGAGGGGAAGGGGATCCAGAGGTTCGCTTGCGGCTCTGGATCCCCTTCCCGCGCCTTCGGCGCGCCGGGGATGACAGGGGAGCCTCATCCGAAATCTCTTCTCTTCACCCGCCCGAAAGCCCAAAAGCGGAGGGCATGAGCGCCCCCCACGCCACCGATCCCTCGCCTGTCGCCCTCGGCGAAGCGCGCCGGGCGCTGAAGGACGTCTTCGGCTACGACGATTTCCGCCCCGGCCAGGAGGAGATCGTCGCCGCCGCCCTCGCCGGCGAGGACGTCTTCGCCGTCATGCCGACCGGCAGCGGCAAGTCGATGTGCTTCCAGCTTCCGGCCGTCGTAGACGGGGGGCTGACGGTCGTCGTCTCGCCGCTCATCGCGCTCATGCGCGACCAGGTGCGCCAGCTCGTCGGGCTCGGCGTCAGGGCGGCCTCGCTCAACTCCGCCGACAGCGAGGAGGAGCGGCGCGGGACCTGGGCGGCGCTCGACAGCCGAGAGGTCTCGCTGCTCTTCGTCTCGCCCGAGCGCCTCGCGACGGGCGGCCTGCCGGAGCGTCTGCGCCGCCTCGGCATCGTCCGGCTCGTGGTCGACGAGGCCCATTGCGTCTCGCAATGGGGGCATGATTTCCGGCCCGAATACCGCCAGATCCCGCGCATCCGCGAGGCGCTGGGCGAGGTTCAGGTTCTCGCCTTCACGGCCACCGCCGATGCGGCCACGCGGGCCGACATCCTGCGCGAGCTGTTCAGCCGTCCGCCGCGCCAGGTCGTCCACAGCTTCGACCGGCCGAACCTGTCGCTGCGCTTCGAGCCCAAGGAACGCCCGGCCGCCCGCATCGAAGCCTTCGCGCGGGAGCGGCGGGGCCAGAGCGGCATCGTCTATACGGCCTCGCGCGCCGGCGCGGAGCGCCTCGCCGCGCTTCTCGATCGCGCCGGGCTCCCCGCCCTCGCCTATCACGCCGGGCTCGACGCCGAGACGCGCGCGCGCCGTCAGGACCGCTTCCTCCAGGAGGACGGGCTCGTGATGGCGGCGACGGTCGCCTTCGGCATGGGCATCAACAAGCCGGACCTGCGCTACGTGGTCCATGCCGACATGCCCGGCGGCATCGAGAGCTATTACCAGGAGATCGGCCGCGCCGGGCGCGACGGGCTGCCGGCCGACACCCTCACCCTCTACGGCCTCGACGACATGATGATGCGGCGGCGCCAGATCGCCGAGAAGGAGATCGGCCCCGAGCGGCGGCGCATCGAGGAGCGGCGCCTCGCGGCCATGATCGACCTCTGCGAGGTCGCGGTTTGCCGGCGCCAGTCCCTCCTCGCCTATTTCGGCGAAACGTCCGGCCCTTGCGGACATTGCGATCTCTGCCGGGCGGCCGAAGCCCCCGTCGACGCGACGGTCGACGCGCAGAAGGCGCTCTCGGCCGTGGTCCGCACCGGCCAGCGCTTCGGCGCGGCCCATCTCGCCTCGCTCCTGGTCGGGGAGGACACCGAGGCGATCCGGCGCCACGGCCACGACCGGCTCAAGACCTTCGGCGTCGGCCGCGAGCGCGACCGGCGCGCCTGGCAGGCGACGATCCGCCAACTCTTTGCGGCCGGCGCCCTGGCGGAGGCGAGCGAGGATTACGGCGGCTTCGCGCTGACCCCCAAAGGCGAGGACATCCTCTTCGGCCGCGAGCGCATCGCGCTCCGCCCCCTCCCCGCCCGTGTCACGACCCCGCGCAGCCGGCGCGGCGGCGAGGAGCGCGTCCAGCGCCTGGCCGGACTCGACGAGGATCAGACGCGGCTGTTCGAGAAGCTGCGCACGGTGCGCTCCGGCTTCGCCAAGGAGGAAGGCGTTCCCGCCTTCATGGTCTTCCCCGACCGGACGCTGGCCGAGATGGCGACCCTGCGCCCCCGCAGCCGCAGCGAATTGCGTGCGGTCCAGGGCGTCGGCGACCGCAAGCTCCTCCGCTACGGGGACGCCTTCCTCGCCGCCATCACGGAAGCCGAATGATGGCGAGTGCGCTGAAAGCCCCCCTGCCGCCCGATACGGTCCATATCTGTGTCGACATGCAGCGCATGTTCGCGGAGAAGACGCCCTGGCACGCGCCCTGGATGCCGCGCGTTCTGCCCAAGGTCGAGCGCCTCGTCGCGCATCGGCCGGCCGATACGATCCTCACCCGCTTCATTCCGGCCGAAAAGCCCGGCGACGGACAGGGAACCTGGAAGCGCTACTGGGAAAGCTGGGCCGAGATGACGCGAAGCCGCCTGCCCGCCGGCATGATCGATCTCGTTCCCTCCCTCGCCGCCTTCGCGCCGCCGGGCGAAGTGATCGACAAGACGAGCTACTCGCCGTGGCAGGGGCTCGCCCTCGATCAAACGCTGGAGGCTTTCGGCGCGACGACGCTGGTCGTCAGCGGAACGGAGACCGATGTCTGCGTCCTGGCGACGATCCTCGGGGCCGTAGATCGGGGCTATCGCACGATCGTGGCGACGGACGCGGTCTGCAGCTCGTCCGACGAAGCTCATGAAGCGATGATGACGCTGTTGCGCGAACGCTACGGTCATCATGTCGAAATCGCCGAGACCGAGGAGATTTTGTCGGCCTGGACGGCGCCTTCCCCTCTTGGCCGGGACGGAAGACGCAAGCGCCGCGTGCAGCCCGTCTGGATTCTCGGCTGAGCGCGCCACGAAACGGCCACGAACCCTTTCGAAGTCAGGTGACCCTGGGCGTTTCGCCGCGCCCCGGTCAATAAGAGTCATCGGAACGGGGGCGTTCATGGTCCGAAAGGCCGACATCCGAATTTCAGCGGTCGTCCTGGCGGGACTGTCGGCGACCGGGCTGGGAGGATGTCAGTTCCTGACGACGGCCTCGCGCGAGCCCGCGCCGAAGGTCGTCGCCGCGCCGACCCCCCGCGAGAAGGATTGCCTGGCCCGCGCCATGTATTTCGAGGCGAACCGATCCAGCGACGACGGCCTGCTCGCGGTCGGGACGGTGGTCATGAACCGTCTGGATTCTCCCAATTACCCGGACAGCATCTGCGGCATCGTGGGCCAGCCGAAACAATTCGCCGAAGGCGTGCTGACCAAGCCGATGAAGGAGGGAGAGAAGGAGCGGGTGGAGAAGGTCGCGACCGCGCTACTCGCCGGCAAGCGCCATCCCGAGGTCAAGGGCGCCCTTCACTTCCACATCGCCGCCCGCACCTATCGCTACCCGAACATGCGCTATGTCGCGGCGACGGGCGGAAATCGCTTCTACGAAAAGACCGACCGCGCCGGAAACCGCCCCCCGATCTTTCCCCGCGCGGTGGTGAAGATGAAGGAGGGGCTGGTGCCGATCCAGCTCGCTTTCGCCGAGATGGCCCCCGAGGCGGACGAGGCGCAATAGAGCACGCCCTCCTCAAGCCGCGGTATTCGCCAGGGCGGCTGTCCGGCGCTCTCCGAGTCGGGCCAGCATCGAGGCGCCGACCGGCAGGATCGCGTCGTCGAACGTGTAGGCGGCGTTGTGGAGCGAGGCGCCCGGCGTCATGCCGAGGAAGAAATAGGCGCCCGGCACCTGGTGCAGCATGTCGGCGAAATCCTCCGAGCCCATCATCGGCTCCCCGGCGATGCGCGTCAGGTCCTCTCCCACGATCTCGTGCGCCACTTCGAGAACGGCGTCGGTCTGCACCTCGCCGTTCATGGTGACGCTGAAGATGTCGCGATAATCGACCTCCGCCTTGGCGCCGAAGCCGGCGGCGACGCCGCGAGCCAATTCCTCAATCCTGCGGCGGACCAGGAGCCGCACCTCCGGGTCGAAGCAGCGCACGGTTCCGGCCAGATGCGCCGTTTCCGGCACGACGTTGTAAGCCGCCCCCGCATGGATCTGGGTGATCGAGACCACGGCCGCGCGCAACGGGTCGACATTGCGCGAGACGATGGTCTGCATCGCCTGAGCCAGCGTCACCGCGATCATCGTCGGGTCGTTCGCCTGCTGGGGCAGCGCGCCGTGGCTGCCCTTGCCCTTGATGTGGATGTCGAAGAAATCGGCCGCCGCCATGGCCGGGCCGGACTTGACCGACACCTCGTAGCGCGGGCCTGCGGGCGTGTTGTGCAGGCCGTAGACCTCCTGGCAGGGAAAGCGCTCGAAGAGCCCGTCGGCGAGCATCGCGCGCGCGCCGCCGAGCCCCTCCTCGGCCGGCTGGAAGATGCAGACGACGCGGCCCGGAAAATCCCGCGTCTCGGCGAGGTAGCGCGCCGCGCCGAGGAGCATGGTGGTGTGCCCGTCATGGCCGCAGGCATGCATGGTGCCGGGCCGGGTGGATTTCCAGGCGACGTCCGTGGCCTCCTCGATCGGCAAGGCGTCCATGTCGGCCCGCAATCCGATGCTGGCCCCCGGGCGCCCGTTCCCCTGGATGATGCCGACGACGCCGGTCTTGCCGACGTTCCGATGCACCTCGACGCCCCAGGAGGCGAGCTTCTCGGCCACGATCCCGGATGTCCGGGTTTCCTCGAACCCGATTTCGGGATGCGCGTGAAAATCGCGCCGGAGCGCGGTGAGTTCGTCGGCATAGGCCGCGATGCGGGAGATCGGCTTCATGGCGCGAGCATGCCTCATTCCGCGGGCCTGCGCATCTTCGAAATGACGTCCGGTCCGAGACTCGACGCCGCCGCTCCGGGATCGATATAGGCGTCGCGGGCACCGCCCTCCCGAGGCCCCTTCCGCGCGATGACCTCTCTCGCCCAGGACTTCTTCTCCCGCGACGTGGCCGCCGTGGCGCGCGACCTGATCGGCGCGACGCTTCTCTTCGACGGGGTCGGCGGCGAGATCGTGGAGACGGAGGCTTACGACCGCGAGGATCCCGCCTCGCACAGCTTTTCCGGACCGACGCCGCGCAACGCCGTGATGTTCGGGCCTCCCGGCCACGCCTATGTCTATCTCTCCTACGGCATCCATTGGTGCCTGAACTTCGTCTGCGGGCCGCAGGGGCACGGCGCCGCCGTCCTCCTGCGGGCCCTGCGCCCGATCCGGGGCCTCGAGCACATGCGCGAAAGACGCGGGGTGGTCGGCGAGCGGCTCCTGTGCGCAGGCCCCGGACGCCTGGCGCAGGCGCTCGGCATCACGCGGCAGCAGAACGGCCATGCCCTCGATGCGCCGCCCTTCCAGCTCCTCGCCGCCAATGGCGGGCCGCCGGTCGCGGCAGGTACCCGGATCGGCATCCGCAAGGCGACCGAGACGCCCTGGCGCTTCGGCCTCGCCGACTCGCCCTATCTCAGCCGGCCGTTCCCCTCGCCCGGTCAGCGGGCGTTGCGATAGGCTTTCGTCGAGAACACCGTGCGGAACAGGATCCGCAGGTCGAGGAGCATCGACCAGTTGTCGATGTAATAGAGGTCGTGCTCGACGCGGCGGCGCATCTTGTCCTCCGTATCGGTCTCGCCCCTCAGCCCGTTCACCTGCGCCCAGCCGGTGATCCCCGGACGCACGTTGTGGCGGCGCGCATAGAGCGCGATCCGGCGCTCGTAGGCCCGGTTGTGCGGGACGGCGTGCGGACGCGGCCCGACCAGCGACATGTCGCCTTTCAGCACGTTGAGAAGCTGGGGCAGTTCGTCGATATTGGTCGCCCGCAGCAGGCGCCCGATCGGCGTGATGCGGGGATCGTTCTTCGTCGCCTGCGGGACGTCGCCGCTGTCGTGATAGGTCGACATGGTGCGGAACTTCACGATCCGAAACGGGCGCTGGTTGAAGCCGTAGCGGGTCTGGAAAAAGAAGGCCGGTCCGGGGCTTCCGAGCCTGATCGCAAGGGCGACGAGCAACAGCAGGGGCGACAGCAGGACCAGGGCGGCCGAGGCCAGGACGAGGTCCAGGATGCGCTTGGCCACCACCGCGATGGGAGACATCGGCCGCGTCAGCTCGAGGCTGGCCATCGCGCCGACCCTCGAGATCGACACCTGATCGAAGCGGTTGAGAATGCGCTCCGGGGCGAGGTGAACGGCCGTCGGCGTGTTGAGGAAAGCCTCGACGCACAGGCCGATCGTCTCGGTTTCGGGCCCGGGAACAGCGATATTGACGTCCTCGACATTGAGATGGCGGGTGCGCTCGATCGCCCGAAGGAAGGACGCTGTCGGGACGGGCTCCTCCCCGTGAGGCACGGGCGTCACCGAGATCGTGCCGACGAGTTCGTAGCCGAGCCTCCAAGGCTGATGCTGGCGCAGGAAGGTCGCGACCGCCGCTTCCGTCCCGACGACGAGAAGTCGCTGCGCCGCCGTGATCCTGTGCCGGCTCGCGATCTGGAGGAGGCGTGCCGTGACGCGGCGCGCGCTCCACAGGGACAGGAAGCCGGACAGGTAGAACAGGATCATGAAGCCGCGCGACACCTCGTCGGCGCGGCGGGTCAGGAAAGCCATGACCAGCAGCACGACGAAGGAGACGTTCCAGAGGCTCGCCGTGCGGGCGAGCTTGTGCTCGTCGGCCAGATAGAAGCTCAGCCGATGCTCGCCGCGCACGACCGCGAAAACCGTGGCGAGGACGGCAGCCTCGATTCCGAGCCGCCCGTGCAGCGCGAAATGGCCGGCATTGGCAGCCGGAACGAGGCTCCAGACCTTCCAGGACAAGGCCGAGGCGAGGACGATCGCGAGGCCGGATCCCAGAAGGGCGAGAAGCGGAAAGGCATAGCGGAAGAAGCTCGCATGGAGCGACCGCCCCCTGACCGCGTCCATCGAATGTGAAACAGACATCGAGCCCGCATCCTTCGGCCGGACACGTTCTCCCTCAGCGGGACAACGCGCCTCGTTCGCGGGACGAAAGCGCGATCCGCATGCCAAGCCGCGCGGCGGCTGCCCTCTCCGGGGCGGTGCCCGTGAAAAGGCCCGCGGCATCCGGGCCTCCCCAGGGAAATGCGCCGGGGCCGCCATCTGGCAAGGATTTCTCAACCATCTCGACCGGGGCGGAGAGGTGCCCCCTCCCGATACAGGCATGTGCCGTCCCGGGGCGGCGCCCGCACGCATTCCAGGCCATCCCTGTGGCCTCCGGGACACGATCCGCGGCACACAAGGTCTTGACACCCCTGCGCCCCATTCGGCGTGGTTTGGCCCAAGTTTCGGCGCAGAGTCGCGTCACGGGCTAATCATGAGACGCTTCCGCCTCCCCTTGATTCTCGTTGCCGCGACGCTTGGCACCGCTCAGGCCGCGCAGGCTCAGAACTTCTTCGAGCGCCTTTTCGGCATCGGCCCCCGGGCTCCGGAGCCCGTCGCGCCCGCCCCTGCCGCGCCGGAGGCTCCTCCTCCGGGCGAGGCCCCCAAGCCGCGCGCGCCGGCCGCTCCCGTGCAGGCGCGCGTCGTCTCTCTCCGCGTTCCGACGGAGGACGGGGTCATCGGGCGCGAGCTGAAGCAGAACGGCTCTTCCGGCTCGCTGAAGATCGAGCGCGTCGGCGGCGGATCGGACCTGCGCGCCCGCATGACGCTGATCGGGCGGCGCGGCCAGTCGGTCGAAAGCTGCTCGGTCCAGCTCGAGGGCAAGCTCGCCTCCGAAGGCCGCACCGAGGGCCTGAACCGCTACAAGATGGACGAGAGCGGCTGCGCCTTCTCGATCGACGTGTTCGACGACGCGGTGCTCGTGAGGGGAACCGGCGAGGCATGCCAGTTCAGCGCCGCCAATTGCCAGGCCGACCCGGCCGGGCTCTGGGGCCCGGACCCGGGCACGCTGATCCCCAAGGCGCGCGACTACGAGTCGGCCCGCGCCAGCGCCGACAAGGCGGTTCGCGACAATTACAAGGCCCTCGTCCAGAGAGCGCGCCCCGAAGCCGTGCGGCCGATCGTGGCCGAGCAGGCCGCCTTCTCTTCCGATCGCGAGATCACCTGCCGCACCTATGCCCGCGAGCCGCAGCACAGCTTCTGCGACGCCCGCTACAGCGAAGGCCGCGCCATCATGCTGGCGCAGCGCCTGGGCGTCACCGTCGCCTCCGCCCAGCCCAATCCGGGCGGCTCGACCCGGGTCCGCATCCGGGAGCAGGCGAGTTCGGAGCCGCGCGACCCCTATGCGCTGCCCGCCACCAACGAGATCGTGGAACGCAACCCGTTCGACGATTGAGTTCGGCCCGGCCCATTGGGATTGTGGATTGCTCGCGCCCTACGGGGCGCGAGCTTTTTTATGATGCCGCTGGCCTAACGGCTGGGCGACATATCTCTCCCGCTCATCCCCAGGGCTATCGCATCTGGCGGCTTCCGCCGCGCCAACCCTTCCCCCGCGAAGCGGCGGGGTGGGGGCACCCGCGGCGAGCCCCCGACGCGGAGAACTCGCCCTCCCACCGGCTTGAGCCGCCTCCGC
>OEIU01000701.1_pt1 | contig 28301 bp, 26 predicted proteins | sample 1539221 | NCBI WGS metagenome assembly OEIU01 (sample SAMN03792071, study PRJEB22550) | activated sludge metagenome | feature: wastewater treatment plant; material: activated sludge; isolation source: Wastewater treatment plant of a petroleum refinery complex | place: Argentina: Zarate | collected...
TGGATTTTGCGGCGGGCTCGATCATGCGCAAACCTCCGCGCCGAGCACCCGCGTTCTTGCGTCCGGCTGCGTCGTTTCGATAAAGAACTTGCGCAAGCTGCGCGTGGTGGCAAGGCGCCGATATTCGCGGCTGGCACGCATGTCGGTCAACGGCGTGAACTCATCGCCGAGCACGCTTTCCGCGTGCGCGATGGTGGCTTCATTCCACGGCTGGTCGGCGAGCGCAGCTTCGGTCTTGCGCGCGCGCGAGGGAATCGCCGCGATGCCGCCGAAGCCAGTGCGGATCTCGGCTACGCGGCCATTCTCAAGTCGCAGTTTGAAAGCCGCGCAGACCGCGGAAATATCCTGATCGAAACGCTTGGACAATTTGTAGCAGCGGAACTGCTCGTCATCTTTCAGTTTCGGAATGCGCAGGCGCACGACGTATTCGCCGGGCTTGCGGCTCTGCTTGCCGTAGGCGATGTACAGATCTTCGAGCGGGATTTCGCGCTCGCCGTTTGGCCCGCGCAACACCACGCGCGCACCAAGCGCGATCAGCGCCGGCATGGAATCTCCAATCGGCGAACCATTCGCGACATTGCCGCCGACGGTGGACGAATTGCGTACCAGGGTCGAGCCGAAGCGGCGCAGCAGCTCGCCGAAGTCGGGGAACTCGCGCGCGATGACATCGTAGGCATCCGCATGCGTGACCGCGGCGCCAATCACCAACTCATCGTCGCTCTCGACGATGCCGTGCAGTTCGGCCACGTTACCGAGGTAAATCACGTCGCCCAGATCGCGATGCAGCTTGGTCACCCACAAGCCGACATCGGTGCCGCCGGCGAGCAGGGTCGCTTTCCGATGAGCGGCAATCAAAGCGTCGAGCTGATCGGCGCTGGTCGGTGCGAAATAGCGGCGACCTTTGTGTTCAAGTGCCAGCGGTTCGGAATCTTTGCGCAGTTCGAGCAGGCGCTTGGCGGTTTGGGCGGCATGCGCGAGTACCGGCTCGTCCCACGCGGTGTCGTACATGGCCTGCGCGGCATCGACGATCGGCCGGTAGCCGGTGCAGCGACACAGGTTGCCCGACAACACATCGTTGACGCGTTCGCGCGTTGGCCGCGACTCGCTGACATACATCGCGAACAGCGACATCACGAATCCCGGCGTGCAGAAGCCACATTGCGATCCATGATGATCGACCATGGCCTGTTGCACCGGATGCAGACGACCGTCGGCCGACTTCAAATGTTCGACCGTCAACAACTGGCAACCATCGAGCACCGGCATGAACATGATGCAGGAGTTGACCGCGCGGTAACGCATTTTGCCATCCGCCGTCGGTGTGCCGAGCACCACCGTGCACGCGCCGCAGTCGCCTTCGGCGCAACCTTCCTTGGTGCCGGTCAGGCCGGCTGGGCCGCGCAGCCATTCCAGCACCGTCAGCGTAGGATCGACGTCGGTGAGTTCACGCAATTGTTCATTCAAAAGAAATCGTAGCGGCCGCATGCATTCGTTCGATTCTGGTCAGTGCGGCCAATATACAACTGTCAGCGGCGATATTCAGTCGCAACCTACCGGCTGAATCGGGTTAAAGTGTGTCTCGTATCCATCCTCACAGAAACCCATGAACAACGACACGGCTACCGAATCCTGGCTCGCGCGCCTGCCCAAGGCGGAGCTGCACCTGCACATCGAGGGCACGCTGGAGCCGCAGATGATGCTCGATCTGGCGCGGCGCAACGGCGTGCGACTGCCCTACGCGAACGTCGAGGCGGTGCACGCGGCCTACCGGTTCGACAACCTGCAATCGTTTCTGGATTTGTACTATCAGGGCATGAACGTGTTGCGCACCAGCGCGGATTTCCACGATCTGGCGCTGGCCTACTTTCGCCGCGCACATGCCGATGGCGTCGCGCACATCGACGTGATGTTCGATCCGCAAGGGCATCTGAAGCGCGGCATCACGCTGCAAACCTTGTTCGACGGATTGTTGCAGGCGATGGCCGATGCGCAAGCCGAGTTTGGCATGTCTACGTCGCTGATTTTGAGTTTCCTGCGCGACCTGCCGGCCGAGGACGCGATGGCCGTGCTCGAACAGGCCAAGCCGTGGTACGACAGCATCGCCGCCGTGGGCCTGGACAGCGCGGAACGCGGTAATCCACCGGAGAAGTTTGCCGCCGTGTACGCGCGCGCCAAGTCGATTGGCCTCGCGCGCACCGCGCACGCCGGCGAAGAAGGTCCGCCCGCTTACATCGGCGGCGCACTCGATACGCTGGATGTGTGTCGCATCGATCACGGCGTGCGCTGCATCGAGGATGCCGCGCTGGTCGCGCGCCTTCGCGATGCGCAGATTCCGTTGACGGTGTGTCCTCTGTCCAATGTCGCGTTGCGCGTGGTCGATAAACTCGCCGATCACCCGTTGCCGGCGATGCTGGCTGCCGGCCTCAATGTCACGCTCAATTCCGACGATCCCGCGTACTTCGGCGGCGGCATGCTCGCCAATTTCAGCGCCTGCGCGCAGGCATTCGGCTGGAACCGCGAGACCTTTCGCACGTTGTCGGCCAATGCGGTCAATGCCGCCTTTATGCCGGAGGATCGGCGCACGAAGTTGTTGGCGAAGATCGCTAATTGCTAAAGAGCTGCCGCACTTGCCCGTCATTCCGGCAGGGACTGCCGGAATCCAGAAGCCAAGGAAGGCAACATGTTGGCATGCGTCTGCGCAGGGTTTTCATCCATGAAGTCTGGATCCCGGCAATCCATGCCGGGATGACGAACTATCATTTGCTAACGTCTCAAAAAGTTGGACACCGACACCACCATGACCAACCGCATCGAAACTGAAGGGCTGCATATCGCCGAGCCATTGCACGCGTTCATCGAACACGAGGCCCTGCCCGGCAGCGGCATCGAGCCGGCGAATTTCTGGCGCGACTTTGCCGCCATCGTGCGCGACCTTTCTCCGAAGAACGCCGCGCTGCTGGCCGAGCGCGATCGGCTGCAAGCCAAACTGGATGCGTGGTACGCGCAGCATCCGGGACCGATCGCCGACATGGCGGTCTATCGCAGCTTTCTGCGCGAGATCGGCTATCTCGGCGACGCGCCCGCCACCGTCACGGTGACGACGGCGAATGTGGACGAGGAAATCGTGTCGCAAGCCGGTCCACAACTGGTGGTGCCGGTATCCAACGCCCGCTACGCACTCAACGCCGCGAACGCGCGCTGGGGCAGTTTGTACGATGCGCTGTACGGCACCGACGCGATCAGCGATGCGGATGGCGCGACGCGCGGCCGCAGCTACAACCCGATTCGTGGCGCACGCGTGATCGCTTACGCGCGACAATTTCTCGACGACACGATTCCACTCGTCGCTGGTTCGCATCGCGACGCCATCGGTTACGCCGTCAACAACGGCGCGCTCACCCTCACCCTTCGCGACGGCACGACCACGCAACTGCGCGATGCCATGCAACTGCTCGGCTGGCGCGGCGATCCGGTCTCGCCCGAAGCACTGGTGTTTGTGCATCACGGCCTGCGTTTCGAACTGGCGTTCGATGCCAACGATGCGATTGGCCGCGACGACATCGCGCACGTCAAGGACATCGTGTTGGAATCCGCCGTCACCAGCATCATCGACTTCGAGGATTCGATCGCCGCGGTCGATGCCGACGACAAGGTCGCGGCGTATCGCAACTGGCTGGGCTTGATGCGCGGCGACCTGGTCGCCGAGTTCGACAAGGGGGGCAAGACGGTCGAACGTCATCTCAATGCCGATCGAACGTTCACTGCCGTTGATGGCAGCAACGGACACTTGCACGGACGCGCATTGCTGCTGGTGCGCAATGTTGGTCATCACATGACCACGCCGGCGATCCTCGATGCCAATGGCAATGAAATTTTCGAAGGCATGCTCGACGCCGCCGTCACCTGCCTGATCGCCAAGCGCGATCTTGAATCGCGCCGCAATTCGCGCAGCGTTTCGATCTACATTGTCAAACCGAAGATGCACGGCCCCGCCGAAGTCGCGTTTGCGGTGGAATCGTTCGCTCGCATCGAGGCGCTGCTTGGCCTTGCCCCGGCGACGATCAAGATCGGCATCATGGACGAAGAACGCCGCACCAGCGTGAACCTGCCCGCCTGCATCGCCGCAGCGAGCGAGCGCATCGTGTTCATCAACACCGGCTTCCTCGACCGCACCGGCGACGAAATCCACACGTCCATGCGCGCCGGCGCGATGGTGCGCAAGGGCGACATGAAAGCCCAATCGTGGATTCGCGCCTACGAGCCGAGCAATGTGCAGGCGGGTCTGGCCGCAGGTTTGCGCGGGCATGCCCAGATCGGCAAGGGCATGTGGGCGATGCCGGACCTGATGGCGGCGATGCTTGAACAAAAAGGCGCGCAACTGGAAGCCGGCGCGAACACCGCCTGGGTGCCCTCGCCGACCGCGGCGACCTTGCACGCGCTGCACTACCACCGCGTCGATGTGCGCGCGGTGCAGCGCTCACTCGAAGGCAAGCATGCCGACTACACCGACGCCATGCTCACGGTACCGGTTGCGACGAAACCCGCGTGGACTGCCGAAGAAATCCAAAGCGAACTGGACAACAACACGCAAGGAATCCTTGGCTACGTCGTTGCCTGGATCGACCGCGGCATTGGTTGCTCCAAGATTCCCGACATCCACGGCGTCGGTTTGATGGAAGACCGCGCCACCTTGCGCATTTCCAGCCAGCATATCGCCAACTGGCTGCTGCACGGCGTCGTCACCCGCGCGCAAGTCGAAGCGACATTGCAGCGCATGGCCGCCGTCGTCGATGCGCAAAACGCCGCAACGCCGGATTACGAACCGATGGCGGGAAACTTCGACACGTCCTGCGCATTTCAAGCCGCCCGCGACCTGATTTTCACCGGCATCGAGCAGCCCAACGGCTACACCGAGCCGGTGTTGCATCGGTGGCGGAGGGAGAGGAAGACCCGACTGGCGCGTGACTGACGCTTGCGACGGCTGACGCCTACCCGCGATCCAAAAACTCCACCACCCGCTTCGCCAACGCATCCACGGATTCTTTCTCCGTGCGCAGGTGCAGTTCCGGATCGAGCGGAACTTCGTAGGGTGAATCCACGCCGGTGAAGTTGCGCAGTTCGCCAGCGCGCGCCTTGGCGTAGAGGCCCTTCGGATCGCGCGCTTCGCATACTTCCAGCGGCGTATCCACGAAGACTTCGGCGAATTCGCCGGCGCCGAACAGGTCGCGCGCCATGCGCCGCTCGTCACGGAACGGCGAGATGAAACTGACGAGCACGATGAGACCGGCATCGACCATCAGGCGCGCGACTTCGGCGACGCGGCGGATGTTCTCGACGCGATCCTCGTCGGTGAATCCCAGGTCGCGGTTCAGCCCATGGCGCACGTTGTCGCCGTCGAGCAGGTAGGTGTGGCGACCCAACGCGTGCAGTCGTTGCTCGACTTGGTTGGCGATGGTGGATTTGCCCGAACCCGACAGCCCGGTGAACCACAGGCAGCGCGCGTGCTGCTGCATGCTCGCCGCGCGTGCGGCGCGATCAACGCTCAATGCCTGCCAGTGGATGTTGGCGGCGCGGCGCAGGGCGAAGTCGAGCGTGCCGCAGGCGGCGGTGGCGAAACTCTGGCGATCGATCAGCACGAAGCCGCCGAGCGCGCGATTCTTCGCGTACGGCTCGAACGCGACGGCGTGATCCAGACTCAGATGCACATAGCCGACTTCGTTCATCTCGAGCTTGGTCGCGGCTTTGGCTTCCTGCGTGTCCACATCGATGCGATGACGGATCGCGGTGACGCGCGCGACTGCGGACGCCGGACCCAGTTGGAAAAAATACAATCGCCCAGGCAACAGCGGCGCTTCGTCCATCCACAGGATGTGCGCGGCGAACTGGTCGGCGACTTCGGGCGCGTCGTGCGTTGCGGCAATCACATCGCCACGCGCGATGTCGATTTCATCGGCGAGCGTGAGCGTGATCGCCTGTCCTGCGACCGCGTTTTTCACGTCGCCATCGCCGTCGAGCACGCGCGCGACTTTCGTGCGCCGCGCCGATGGCAGTGCGATCACTTCATCGCCCACCGCGACGCGACCGGAAACGAGGTTGCCGGCGTAACCGCGAAAATCCAGATCCGGACGATTGACCCATTGCACCGGCAAGCGCATCGGCGCGTCGTTCGCATCCGCCAACGCCGGCACCTGTTCGAGGAATTCGAGCAAGGTCGGGCCGCGATACCACGGCGTGCGTTTGGACCGGATGGCAAGGTTGTCGCCATCCAGCGCCGACAGCGGAATCGCGGTGACGGACTCGATGCCGAGCTTGGCCGCGAGTTCGCGGTATTCGGTTTCGATGCGCTTGAAAATGGCCTCGTCGAAATCGATCAGATCCATCTTGTTCACCGCCAGCACCACGCGACGAATGCCGAGCAAGGCGCAGATATAGCTGTGCCGGCGCGTCTGCGTGAGCACGCCCTTGCGCGCGTCCACGAGCACCAGCGCGAGCGATGCGGTCGACGCGCCGGTCGCCATGTTGCGCGTGTACTGCGCGTGGCCGGGGCAATCGGCGACGATGAAATCGCGCCGCGGCGTGCTGAAGTAACGGAACGCCACGTCGATGGTGATGCCCTGCTCGCGTTCGAGCGCGAGACCATCGAGCAGGCGCGAGAAATCCGGCGGATCGCCGAGCGAGGTCTTCTCGTCGTCGCGCAGCAGGTCCGCGTCGTACAGCAGGCGTCCGAGCAGCGTGCTCTTGCCATCGTCGACGCTGCCGCAAGTGATGAAGCGCAGCTGATCGGATTTGGGAACGGTGGTCATCAGAAATACCCTTCCCGCTTTTTCGCTTCCATGCTCGATTTCGGATCGTGGTCGATCGCGCGGCCCTGGCGTTCGGTGGTGCGCGAATCGCGCATCTCGGCGATGATGTCATCGAGATTGGCCGCGTGCGAACGCACCGCGCCGGTGAGCGGATAACAGCCGAGCGTGCGGAAGCGTACGGTTTCCGTTTTTACCTTCTCGCCCGGCAACAAGGTCATGCGTTCGTCGTCACGCATGATGATGAGTCCGTCGCGTTCGACCACCGGTCGTGGTGCGGCGAAATACAGCGGCACGACCGGGATGTTATCGCGCGCGATGTAGCGCCACACGTCGAGTTCGGTCCAGTTCGACAGCGGGAACACGCGCACGGATTCGCCCTTGTGGATGCGAGCGTTGTAGATGTTCCACAATTCCGGGCGCTGGCGGCGCGGTTCCCAGCGGTGCTGCGCGTCGCGGAACGAGAACACGCGCTCCTTGGCGCGCGATTTTTCCTCGTCGCGGCGTGCTCCACCGATGGCGGCGTCGAACCGGTACTTGTCCAGCGCCTGCTTGAGCGCCTGCGTCTTCATGATCTCGGTGTGCAGGCTGGCGCCATGCGTGAATGGACCGACTTGATCGCGCACGCCGTCTTGATTGATATGCACGATGAGTTCAACGCCGGTCTCTGCGGAGCGGCGATCGCGGAATTCGATCATCTCGCGAAACTTCCACGTGGTGTCCACGTGCAGCATCGGCATCGGCGGCTTGCCCGGGCGGAACGCCTTGAGCAGCAGGTGCAGCAGCACCGAGGAATCCTTGCCGATCGAATACAGCAACACCGGCCGCTCGAAACTGGCGGCGACCTCGCGCAGGATGTGGATGCTCTCGGCCTCGAGGCGGTCGAGCGTGGACAGGGTCGACATGCGACGTTCCAGAACTCAAGGCCGGGCATGATGGCGTCGCGGCCGCGCCAGCGCAAGACCACCGGAAAAGCTAAGCTTATGCCATGAACGCACACGACCGCCCCGCACTGCGCCTGGACTTCGTCCGCCGCCATTTGCCGCAGGCAGCGCCAGCCATCGCGCCGGCCTCGTCGGACGCGAGTTTTCGCAGCTATTGGCGCGTGCAAGACGCAGGATCCAGCCGGATCGTCATGGACGCGCCGCCGGAAAAAGAGCCCATCACGCAGTGGCTGGACATCGCCGCGCGCCTGCGCAAGGCGGGCGTGCATGCGCCGGAAATTCTTGCCGTCGACGTGGAGCAAGGTTTCGTGCTGATGGAAGACCTCGGCACGCGCACCTACCTGCCCGAGTTGAACGACGCCAGTGTGGATGCGTTGTACGCGTCGGCGCTGGATGCGCTCGCGCGCATGCAGGCCCATGCCGATACGAATGGCCTGCCGACCTATGATCGCGCGCGCCTGATCGCGGAAATGGAATTGCTGCCGGAATGGTTCCTCAAGCGCCATCTGGAATTTGAACCGAGCTGCGACGAATGGGATGTGATCGAGGCGGCGTTCACCTTCCTCGTGCACGCCGCGCTGGAGCAACCGCGCGCATTCGTTCATCGCGATTACCACAGCCGCAATCTGATGATCGTCGCCACGAACTCGCCGGGAGTCATCGACTTCCAGGACGCCGTCTGCGGACCGATCACGTATGACCTGGTTTCGCTGCTGCGTGATTGCTACATCGCCTGGGACGATGCGCGCGTGGACGCGTGGGTCGAAGGCTATCGCCAACGCGCAGCCGCCGGGGTCAACGCGGCCACGTTTCGCCGCTGGTTCGATCTGGCCGGCCTGCAACGCCACATCAAGGTGCTCGGCATCTTCTGTCGGCTCAACTACCGCGACGGCAAGGCGCAGTATCTGCGCGACCTGCCACTGGTCTGGCATTACTTCATCCAGGTGGCGCGGCGCTATCCAGAACTTGTGGACTTTTCCACTTTGCTGCAACGCGCCGTCGCCAGCCGCGACCTGACCGTGCCTGCGCCATGATCGAACACGCCCTGATCTTCGCCGCTGGCCGCGGCGAACGCATGCGCCCGCTCACTGACGCGACGCCCAAGCCGCTGCTCGAAGCCGGCGGCAAGCGCCTGATCGAATGGCACCTGGAAAGCCTCTCGCGCGCGGGCGTGCGCGAGGTCGTGATCAACACCTCGCATCTTGCCGGGCGGTTCCCGGCCGCGCTCGGAGATGGATCACGCTGGAATCTGCGCATCCATTATTCGTACGAGGGCGCGGAAGCGCTGGAAACCGGCGGCGGCATGCTGCGCGCCCTGCCCTTGCTCGGCGACGCTCCGTTCATCGCAGTGAATGGCGACATCTGGACGGATTTCGATTTTTCCACCTTGCCAGAAAGTCCGACGGGATTGGCGCATCTGGTGCTCGTGGACAATCCGCCGCAGCATCCACAAGGAGATTTTGCGCTGCGCGACGGACTTGTGCTTGACGAGCCGCAGCTGACTTTCGCCGGCATCGGCGTTTATCGTCCGGAGTTGCTGGCCGGATTTTCACTGGGAAAATTCGGCATGGTGCCGCTACTGCGCGCGGCGATGCGCGAGGGGAAAGTTACGGGCGAACACTACCGCGGCACGTGGAACGACATCGGCACACCGCAGCGGCTGGCCGAACTCGACGCGCGCCTACGCCGCGCCAATCAGGATCCGTGACGCAACCAGATTTCGGCCTCGCGCTGGCTGGCAAACACGCGGAAATCGATGCCCAGATCCAGCGCCTCGAGTTCGGCGTGCTGCAAGACCGACAGGTTTTCCGCTTCCGGTTCGTAAAACGCGATGCGGAGTTTCGCCAGCGGTGAATCGCGCAGCGCGTGCACGCACTGGATCATCTCGTCCTTGGTCACGGCATTGCCGCGAAAATGATCGACGACAAGGAGCTTGCGCACGTTTGTGCGAGCACATTCGGCGGCAATTTTCTGCCAGTAGGCCAACGTGATCGCGGCGGAGCTGCGCGTACCGGTCACTTCCGCAAACAGGTATCCGGGGTGCGGCTCGAATTGCAGGATGAATCCCGCCTCGGTACTCGGATCAGAATCCATTTTCATGCGTTCGGACTCCGCTGTCGCGGTCAAGCATAGCACGCAAAAACGGCACCGTGACGCGACGCTGCGCGGCCAGTGCGGCGCGATCCAGACGTTCGAGCAAATCGGCAAGGCTGGACAGATCGCGCGCGTGATGCGCGAACAGCCAGTCGAGCACGCTGTCGTCCAGAGTCAGCCCGCGCGCGCCTGCCCGTCCGCGCAGCCAGTTGCGCCGCGCCGCATCGTCGAGCGGGGTCAAGCGCGCCTGCGCGCAGGCCGAAAGCCGCGATACCAGATCCGGCAAGGCGATCGCGATCTGCGCCGGCGCAGCGGTCGCGGAAAACAGCAGCGTGGACTTTTCCACTTTGGCGCGATTGTACAAATCGAACAACGCATGCTCGGCGGCGGCGGCGCCGGCAATGGCATGCACATCGTCGAGCGCGAGCAGGTCACTGCCGCCCAGTGACCGAATGGCATCCGCCGGGGCGGCGGATGCGCGCCGGATGGCCTCGTCGCGATCTCCCAACGTCGCCAGCGACAGGTATTGAGCGTTACGCCCAGCAGCCGTAGCAGTGGCGCAGGCTGCCAGCAGCAGATGCGTCTTGCCGCTGCCGGCGGGACCCGCCGCAAATACCCACGGCGCTGCCGTCGACGTCGCCGCGTCGCGCAAGAGCGCCAGCGCGGCGCCATTGTTACCAGCCACAAACGTCTCGAAACGCTGCTGTGCCGGCCAGCGCAGCAGCAACGGCAACTGCGCATTCATGGCTTGGGCGGCGCGCTTTCTTCGGAACGCGCCGGCACCACGACAATGCCCGGGCCGCGGCCGCTACCGTACAACTCGCTGCCGCGGTAGCGTTCGTGCGCATAGCGCAGCAGCACCATCGCCACCGACGCGACCGGCAGCGCCAGCAGCACGCCAAGGAATCCGAACAGTTCGCCACCGGCAAGGATCGCGAAGATCACCGCGAGCGGATGCAGGCCGATCTTCTCGCCGACCAGGCGCGGCACCAGCACATAGCCTTCAATCACATGACCCACGCCGAATACGATCAGCACCCCGGCGACATGCACCCAGTCGTGGTATTGCACGAACGCCGCGACCGCGCCCATCAGCACGCCGGTGATCGCGCCCAGGTACGGCACGAAACTGATCAGGCCGGCGATGATGCCGATCAGCGGACCGACGTCGATGCCGATCGCGAACAGACCGATCGCGTAGAGCACGCCGAGCACGATCATCACCGACAACTGGCCGCGCAGGAAGCCGCCGAGCGTATCGTCGGATTCGTGCGCCAGGCGCGCGACGACCGGCTCAATGGAACGCGGCAGCAGGTCGTGGATATGTCCGATCATGTTGCGCCAGTCGCGCAGCAGATAGAAGAACGCGACCGGCACAATCAACACATGCACGCTCCACGTGACCAATGCAAAACCCGACTTGGAAACCTGCGCGAGCACGGCGGCAGCGAGTCCGCCGGCTTCTTTCCAGTGCTGCTGAAGGACGGCGACGAGTTGCTGCACGTCCGGCGTTTCCAGTTCCATGTCAAACTTGGCGTTGAGCCAGGGCACCGCGTCGGTCTGCAGCCAGCCGATCCAATCCGGCAGGCGCCGGATCAGGGTGGAAACTTGATGCTGCAGGTACGGAACCAGCCACAGCAGCACGAGGATCAGCAGCAGCGTCAGCACCAGGAACACGATGCCGGTCGCGGCACCGCGTCCCAGACGCAGCTTGCGCATGCGCTCGACCAGCGGATCGAACAGGTAGGCAAACATCGCCGCGATGACGAACGGCGTCAGCACCGGCGCAAGCAGCCACAACACCGCACCGACGATCACGGTCAGGGCGAGCAATTGCCAGCGCAACGTGGTCGTCATGTCCGCTTCTCCAAGCTATGCAGCGCCTTGCGCGACCAGATCAGGACATATTGCACGCCGCTGATGGCCGTCAGCGCCGCGACAAGCGCGATCAAGCCTTGCAGCACCGGCACTGGCAGATCGAGCCAGTGACTCAGATGCAACAACTGCGCAAGCACATAGACGATTTGCACGACGGTCGTCAGCTTGGACAAACGCGTGGGTTGGGCGTGGATGCGTCCGATCAGGTTGTGCCAGGCCACCGCACCGGCGACGATCACAACATCACGCCCGCCCACCAGCAAGGTCAACCAGTCCGGATGCGCGCCAACCATGCCGAGGGTGACGAAGCAAGCGACCAGCATCAACTTGTCGGCGATCGGATCGAGCACGCCACCGAGCCAGCTTTGCCAGCCGCAGCGCTTGGCAAGAAAGCCGTCGAGTGCATCTGTCAATCCGGCCACGGCAGCGACGACCACGGCTTCGTCGTAGCGCGTCTCGCGGATCATCCAGGCCAGCGGCACGACCAGCGCCATGCGCAATACCGTCAAGGCATTGGGCAGATGGCGCCAGGGACTCGTGGCGGTCGCGTCGGTCATGTCATTGCGGGCGCAGGCTCAGCAGCGCATCCACCCCTTCCACCGGCGGCTTGGCGTTGTCCACCTGCAGCGGCGAAGTTGCCAGCGAATCGAGCAGGCGCTGCAAAGGTCCGGTGACATCCAGACGCAACTCCGCCCCGTCGCCGCGAGCCTGTTCGGCCTGCACGCTGCGCACCAGCTCATTGCGCGACAAGGCGCCGACAGCACGCGCATAGTCCAGCGCCGAATGGATGCCGCCGATCCAGATGCGAAACGATTGCGTGTGCGTGTCGGCCGCCGCCTGTGCGGCCTTGGCATCGCCACCGCCCGGCGCGGCGCCCAGGCCGAGTCCCGCGACAAGCTTGTCAACCGCGTTGCGGTCGAATTGCGCAACCAGGCTCAGGCGCACCTGCGGCTTGCCGTCGGCGCCAGTCGCGACATCCTGCGTGTACTGGTATTGCTGCACGTAGTTTCCGGCCTCGGCCACAGCCTGTGCCACGCCGGGCCTTGCCAGCACCGCATTGTCGCCGCCTGACAGCTTGACCACGACCTGGGCCAGTGCGCTCTTGAGCGCTTCGCCGCGTTCAGCGTCGGACTGCGAATTGATCGGCACCGAGCCGGTGTACAGGCTTTGCGCATGCGCGATCTGCGCCAATGCCAGCAGGGGCAGCAGCAAGGCGAAGCGGCGAAGCGTGCGGGGAAGGTTCATGGCGTGGGCCCGGGGACAGCGTCAAGTCTGCCCAATCGCGGCGCGAACGTCTATCATGCACACCACTTTTACGCGATCCCTGCCGCATGTCCTCGTCGAAACAAGCACTGACCTACCGCGCCGCGGGCGTGGACATCGATGCCGGCGAGGAAGTCGTCGAGCGCATCAAGCCACTGGTTGCGCGCACGTTCCGCAAGGAGGTGATGGCTGGCCTCGGCGGTTTTGGCGCGCTGTTCGAGCTGGCCGGACGCTACGCCGATCCGGTGCTCGTTTCCGGCACCGACGGTGTCGGCACCAAATTGAAACTGACGCAGCAGTTGAACCGCCACGACACGATCGGCATCGACCTTGTCGCCATGTGCGTCAATGACGTGCTGGTGCAGGGGGCGGAACCGCTGTTCTTCCTCGACTACTTCGCCACCGGCAAGCTCGACGTCGAAACCACCGTAGCCGTGGTCGGCGGTATTGCGAAAGGCTGCGAAATGGCCGGCTGCGCGCTGATCGGCGGCGAGACCGCCGAAATGCCGGATATGTACGCGCCCGGCGAATACGACCTTGCCGGCTTCAACGTCGGCGCGGTGGAAAAATCGAAACTGATCGACGGGTCGAAAATCCACGCCGGCGACGCCATCGTCGGCATTGCGTCCAGCGGACCGCACTCGAACGGCTATTCGCTGATACGCAAGATCGTGCAGCGCTCCGGAAATCCTTTCGATCTGGAACTTGGCGGCGTGAAACTCGCTGATGCGCTGATGGCGCCGACGACGATCTATGTAAAGCCGGTACTCGAATTTCTGCGATCCCGTCCCGTGCACGGCATGGCGCATATCACCGGTGGCGGCCTGACCGAAAACATCATCCGCGTCGTTCCCGACGCACTCGGCATCGCGCTGGATTCCTCGATGTGGAAACTGCCCGCCGTGTTCGACTGGCTGCAGCGCGAGGGCAACGTGGCCAAGGCCGAAATGTGGCGCACCTTCAACTGTGGCATCGGCTACACCCTGATCGTGCCGCGCGATGCGGCCGCCGCCAGCATTGCCGCGCTGGCCAAGCTCGGTCTGCCGGCGTGGACGATCGGCGAAGTCGTGCCGGCACGCGGCGACGAGCGCGTACACATCGCCTGACAATCGCATGCTCGACGTTGTCGTTCTCGCCTCCGGCCGCGGCAGCAACTTTGCCGCCCTGCTCGACGCGCAACAAAGCGCCGAATTGCCGATCCGGATTCGCGCGCTGCTTTCGGACAAGTCCGCTGCGCCCGCACTCGACATCGCGCGCGCTGCCGGCATCGACGCGATCGTGTTGGCGCCTCGAGACTTCGCCGACCGCGCCGCCTTCGACCGGGCCCTGTTCGCGCGCGCCGCCCAATTCCATCCCGGCTTGATTGTGCTCGCCGGCTACATGCGCGTGATCGATGCGGCAGTGGTGAACGAATGGCACGGCCGCATGATCAACATCCATCCGTCGCTGCTGCCGAAATATCCCGGCCTGCACACGCACGCACGCGCGATCGAAGTCGGCGATGGCGTGCACGGCGCCAGCGTGCATTTCGTCACCGCGCAGCTCGACGGCGGCCCGGTCATCGCGCAGGCGCAGATACCGGTCCTTGACGGCGACACGCCCGACACCTTGGCCGCGCGCCTGCTGCCGCTGGAACATCGCCTGCTCGCCGCGAGCGTCGATGCCATCGCCCGCCACCGCATTGCGCTGGGCAACCACGGCGTCGAATGCGATGGCAAGCCGCTCGTCGCACCGCTGTGCCTGCAAGCCGATGGCGGCCTGCGCGCAGTCGGATAGCGTTCAGACTGGCCTGCCCACACTGGCGCTCATTCAAGGTTTGCCGGAATCGCCATGCGCTACCTGTTCATTGCCGCCTGCTTGTTGATCCTGCCCACGCTTGCCAATGCGAGCGCGTCGCTGAAACCCGAGCAGGCGACCTACACCGTCAGCCGCGACGGCAAGGCCATCGGCACGGCGACCTATTCGCTTGCGCCAAACAGCGATGGCAGCTGGACCTTGCGCAGCCAGACCCGCGGCACCAGCGGCATGGCGAAATTGCTCGGCCTGGACGTGCGCGAGGATTCCACCTTCACGCTGCGCGACGGCAAGCTGCAGGGCCTGCGTTACCGCTACGAACAGGACGCCACGTTCAAGCACAAGCAGCGTAGCGTCGATTTCGACACAAGCACGATGCAGATCCATGTGCGCGACAACGGCAAGGACTTCCGCTACGCGCTCGTGGACGGCGCCATCGACCGCAGCGCCGTGGCGGTCGCGCTGGGCCTGGCCCTGGCCGACGGCGCGACGTCGGTCACGCTACCCGTCGCCGTGCGCGATCGCATCGAGACCCAGCAATTCTCGGCGCACGCCAAGACCCCGATCGAGGTTCCCGCCGGAAAATTCGACGCGACGCAAATCGACCGCACCGACACGCCGGGCAAGGTGATGAAATCGTGGTACGCCGGTGGTTTGCTACCGATACGCGTCGAGCAGCCGCAGCACGATGGCGCGGCGATCGTGATGGAACGCAAATAAACTTACGACGGCAGGCGTCTGATCTTCGCACCCAACGTGCCGAGTTTTTCCTCGATGCACTCGTATCCGCGGTCGATGTGGTAGATGCGGTCGACCGTGGTGTCGCCCTTGGCGACGAGTCCGGCGAGGACCAGGCACGCGGACGCGCGCAGGTCGGTCGCCATCAACTGCGCACCGGACATGTGATCCACGCCCTGGACGACGGCGGTGTTGCCTTCGACGCGGATGTCGGCGCCGAGGCGTTCAAGTTCCTGCACATGCATGAAGCGGTTCTCGAACACGTTCTCGGTGATCGTGCCGACGCCTTCGGCGACGGTATTGAGCGCGGTGAACTGCGCCTGCATGTCGGTCGGAAACGCCGGATACGGCGCCGTGGTCACGTCCACCGCGCGCGGCCGCCGGCCGCGCATGTCGACTTCGATCCAGTCCACGCCGGTGGTCAGGTGCGCGCCGGCTTCCTCGAGCTTGTGCAGCACCGCGTCGAGCGTGCGCGGGCGAGCGCGCTTGGCCAGCACGCGACCGCCGGTGATCGCGCCGGCGACGAGGAACGTGCCGGTTTCGATACGGTCCGGCAGCACCTCGTACTGGGTGCCATGCAGGCGATCCACGCCTTCGATGACGATGGTGCTGGTGCCTTCGCCGGAAATCTTGCCGCCCATCGCATTGATGCAATGGGCCAGATCCACGACTTCTGGCTCCTGCGCCGCGTTTTCGATGATCGTCGTGCCCTGCGCCAGCGCCGCCGCCATCATGATGTTCTCGGTGCCGGTGACGGTGACCACGTCCATGACGATGCGCGCGCCGCGCAGGCGCTTGGCGCGGGCCTTGATGTAGCCGTTCTCGACCGTGACGGTGGCGCCGAGCGCTTCCAGCCCGCGGATGTGCTGGTCCACCGGACGCGATCCGATCGCGCAGCCGCCGGGCAGCGACACATCGGCTTCACCGAAGCGCGCGACCAGCGGCCCGAGCACGAGGATCGAGGCGCGCATGGTCTTGACCAGGTCGTAAGGCGCGAAATAACGGTTCGCCGTGCGTGGGTCGATGTGGATGCGCATGTGGTCGTCGATGGTCAACGACACGCCCATCTGGCCGAGCAGTTCCATGGTCGTGGTGACATCGTGCAGGTGCGGCACATTGCCGATGCTGACCGGCTCGTCGGCGAGCAAGGTCGCGGCGAGAATCGGCAGCACCGCATTCTTGGCGCCGGAAATCCAGACGTCGCCATTGAGCGGTTCGCCGCCATTGATCACGATCTTTGCCATCAACGAATTCCTTGCTTGGCGGCTTCTTCCGGCGTCAGCGTGCGCAGCGACAAGGCATGGATTTCGCCGCCCATGTGGTCGCCCAGGGTGGCGTAGACCATGCGGTGCCGGGCCAGCGGCAGCTTGCCGGCAAACGCCGCGCTGACGACCAGAGCCTCGAAATGCACGCCGTCGTCGCCCGCCACGCGCACCTGCGCGGCGGGCAGGCCCTGTTCGATCAAATTCTGAATCGTGCGAGTGTCCATGCGCGGCCTGGTATCTGGCGGATTGCGGGCGCTGCGACGCGGCGCGACGCTGAAACGTCTACGCCGGAACGGGGCCCGTCGGTTACAATAAGGTTGCGCATGGTACTGAAAATCCTCGGTCGCAGATACCCACGGCGGGACGAACCCGCCGTTTCCTTGGCTCCCCCCGCCTTCCTGTCCGGTTCCCTCGCCATGAATGCCCGCTTGCAGTCCATCGCCACGCAGCCGCTGAGCAACCCCCTGCTCGATGCCGTCACGCTCAAGCGCAGTGCGATCCAGGTGATCGACATCGAAGCGCGTGCCATCGAAGCCTTGCGCACGCGCATCGACGACAGTTTCCTGCGTGCCTGCCAACTCATGTTCGAATGTCCCGGCCGCGTGGTCGTCTCGGGCATGGGCAAATCCGGCCACATCGCGCGCAAGATCGCCGCCACGCTGGCCTCCACCGGCACGCCGGCCTTCTTCGTGCACCCGGCCGAGGCCAGCCACGGCGACCTGGGCATGATCACGCACAAGGACGTGGTGCTGGCATTGTCCAATTCCGGCGAAACCGACGAGCTGCTCACCATCCTGCCGGTGATCAAGCGCCAGGGCATTCCGCTGGTGGCGATGACCGGCAACCCGGCTTCGTCGCTGGCGGCGATGGGCGATGTACACCTGGATGTCAGCGTTCCCGCCGAAGCCTGCCCGCTGAACCTCGCACCGACCGCCAGCACCACCGCCGCGCTGGTGATGGGCGACGCGCTCGCCATCGCCCTGCTCGAGGCGCGCGGCTTCACCGACGAGGACTTCGCGCGTTCGCATCCGGCCGGACAACTCGGCCGGCGCCTGCTGCTGCACATCGCCGACATCATGCATGCCGGCGAACAGGTGCCGCGCATCGACGCCGACACGAGTCTTTCCGAGGCGCTGATGGAAATGACGCGCAAGGGCCTGGGCATGACCGCGATCGTGGATGCCAATGCACGCCTGCTCGGCGTGTTCACCGACGGCGATTTGCGCCGCGCGGTGGACAACAAGACCATCGACCTGCGCACCACGCCCGTTACCGCGCTGATGACCGCGCATCCGAAGACGATCACCGCCGACAAGCTGGCGGTGGAAGCCGCACGCCTGATGGAGACGCACAAGATCCACGCGCTGCTCGTGGTCGATGCCGACAACCGTGTGGTGGGTGCACTGAACATCCACGACCTGCTGCGTGCACGAGTCGTTTGAGCCACGCATGCCGCACTCGCACTTCGACGATCTTCCCGCCGATATCCGCGAGCGCGCCGCGAAGATCCGCCTCGCCTTGTTCGATGTCGATGGCGTGCTGACCGACGGTCGCCTTTATTACAGCGACGACGGCCGCGAATCCAAGGCCTTCCACGTCCACGACGGATTGGGACTCAAGCGCCTGATGGCGAACGGCATCGAGGTCGGCATCATCACCGCGCGCCTGAGCCATATGGTCACCGAGCGCACCGCGGAACTGGGCATCGCCCACGTCTACCAGGGCCAGGAAAACAAGCTCGCCTGCTACGAGCAGCTGATCCACGCGCTCAAGCTCGCGCCGGAACAATGCTGCTACTGCGGCGACGACCTGCCGGATCTTGCGATCATGCAACGGGTCGGGCTTTCCATCGCAGTCGCCAATGCCCACGCTTGGGTGCGCGTTTGCGCGCGCTGGCGCACGCAAACGCGCGGCGGCGAAGGCGCGGTGCGCGAGGTCTGCGACCTGCTGCTCGCCGCGCAAGGCAAGGCGGAATCCGAACTGGCGAAGTTTTCCTGATGGAACGCCGCCTGATCCTCGCCATCGCCGTGCTGGCCGCGCTGGCCATTTCCACGCAAATCCTGGTCTGGGTGTTCGCGCCGCGCGAGGCCGTGCCGGCTTTCGTCGGCCCACCGCGCTCGGACTACACGCTCAACGATTTTTCCATCGATGCGCTCGATGCCCGGGGCCAGCACAGTTTCAGCGTCGCCGGCCCACGCCTGGTACGCCGCGCCGAGGATTCGTCGATCTTCGTGACCGCGCCGGATTACACGATCCTGGACAACGGCGGCCACGAATGGAAGGGAACCTCAGCGTCGGCCTGGGTCAACAAGAACGGCACGCTGATGAAGCTCGAAGGCAAGGTCGACATGCATCGACTGCCCGGTCCCGGCACGCAGCCGGCGCAATTGCTGACGTCAGATCTGACCATCACTTCCCCGGGCAAGGGCCAGGCCTTATCCTCGGCACAGGGAAAGACCTTGCAGACCCAGGCGCCGGCCACGATCACCGAACCCGGGCGCGTGGTCCGCGGCGTCGGCCTGCAAGCCGACCTGGGCCTGAAAACCGTACAACTGATGTCCGACGTCCATTCGACCTTGCTGCCTTCCGACCATGCCAAGCACAACTAAACCGCTTCGATCGAGTGTTCTCCTTGCCGCGCTGTGCGTGGCCCAGGGCGTGTTCGCGCTGAGCAGCGACCGCTCCAAGCCGCTGAACGTCGACGCCGACCACTGGCAGTCCACGCAAAGCCAGACCGGCAAGGCCGGCGACCCGGACATCACCAAGCTCGACGGCAACGTGGTGATGACGCAAGGTTCGATGCAGGCGCACGCTGGACACGCCACGATCTACAAGAATCCGAGCGGCGTCGCCGATGCCAGCGGCAACTACGGCAGTCTGACCCGCATCGTGCTCACCGGCCAGCCCGCGCACCTGCAGCAAGTCCACGACGGCGATTGCAGCCTCGTCACCGCCGATGCCGACAGCATCGACTACGACAACCTCAGCGGAATCGCCCTGCTCACCGGAAATGTCAGCGTGATCCAGCACGGCAAGGGCGAATTCCACGGCCAGCGCATGCGCTACAACACCAACACCGGCGAGATGGAAAGCGGCGATGCGTCGCCTGACAGCCGCGTGCACATGGTGATGCAACCCAAGAGCCAGCAGTCCAAACCGGCCGCGAACGCCGACTGCACCAAGGCCGCGGCCGCCGCAACACACTGATGCTGGCCGCCACCGGATTGCAAAAGAGTTTTCGCGGTCGCGCTGTGGTGCGCGACTTCGGGTTTTCGCTGAAACAAGGCGAAGTCGTCGGCCTGCTTGGCCCGAACGGCGCCGGCAAGACCACCACGTTCTACATGGTGGTCGGCCTGATCGGCGCCGATGCCGGCCGTATCAGCCTGGACGAGCATGACATCACGCAGATGCCGATGCATGCGCGGGCACGGCTCGGCGTCGGCTACCTGCCACAGGAACCGTCCGTGTTCCGGCGCCTGACCGTGGCCGAAAATGTACTGGCGATCCTGGAGCTGCGCGAAGACCTGGATGCCAAGGGCCGCCGCGCCGAGCTGGAATCGCTGCTCGAAGAACTTCAGATCGCGCATATCGCCGACAACCGCGGCGTGAGCCTGTCCGGCGGCGAACGCCGGCGCGTGGAAATTACGCGCGCACTCGCGGCCAAGCCGCGTTTCATGCTGCTCGACGAACCATTCGCCGGCATCGATCCGATTTCGGTGGTGGAAATCCAGCGCATCGTCAAACAACTGCGCGCGCGCGGCATCGGCATCCTGATCACCGACCACAACGTGCGCGAAACCCTGGGCATCTGCGATCGCGCCTACATCATGAGCGAAGGCAGCGTGCTGGCCAAAGGCGCGCCCGCCGAAGTGCTGGCCAACGTCAAGGTTCGCGAAGTCTACCTGGGGAAAGAGTTCCGTATGTAAGCAGTTGGCATTGCGCCAACTCGCCCAGTATAGCGCGATTGTGGGGATTGACTCACAGCCCCGCAACGGGGCTATCCTCGCCGTACAGGGCGGTTTTCGTCGGCCAGGAAATCCGCAGTGAAGCCCGCGTTACAGATCAGAATCAACCAGCAACTGGCGCTGACGCCGCAGCTGCAGCAGGCGATCCGTCTGCTGCAGTTGTCCAGCGTCGAGCTGGAGATGGAACTGCGCGAGGCGCTCGAGTCCAATCCGCTGCTCGAACTGGCCGAATCCGATGGCGGCGACGGCGAAGCGGATTCATCGCTCGACGGCGATGCGTCCAGCGATCTGGCGCACGATGGCGAAACGGCGTCGACTGCCCCCGATGAACCCGCATACGACGAGCCGATGGATTTCGAACTCGAACGCCCCGATTACGGGGCGCCCGCGCCGGATGATGCCGACGGATTCGAGGCACAGGACAGCGAACCGGAAGACCTGCGCGACCATTTGCTGTGGCAACTCAACCTCACCTCGCTATCGCCGCGCGACCGCGCCATCGGCGTGACCCTGATCGAGGCGATCGACGACGATGGTTATCTGCAGGAAAGCAACGAGACCCTGCAATCCAATCTCGCCAGCCTGTTCCGGGTAAGCGACGAGGAAATCGAAGCGGTCCGCCACCGCATCCAGCAATTCGATCCGCTCGGCGTGGGCAGCCGATCCTTGAGCGAATGCCTGCGCGTGCAGTTGGACGCTTGTGCCCCTGAAACGCCGGGTTGCAGCGTGGCCAAGGCGCTGGCTGCCGAGCACCTGGAAGCGCTCGCGCGCAACGACCGCGCACGTCTGTGCCGGCAGTTGCATGCCGACGCGCAGGCGCTGGACGCCGCGATCGCACTGATCCGTTCGCTGGACCCGAAACCGGGCGCGCAAATCGGCGCCGGCAAGGCCGAATACGTCGCACCCGACGCCTACGCAATCAAGCATAACGGCCGCTGGAGCGTGAGCCTGAGCCCCAACTGCCAGCCGAAACTGGCGATCAACCAGCAATACGCCGCGCTGATCGCGCGCGCGCGGCGCGATGATGCATCGTACCTGCGCGGCCAGCTGCAGGAAGCGCGCTGGCTGATCAAAAGCCTGGAAACGCGCGCCGACACCGTGCTCAAGGTAGCCGGCGCGATCGTGCGCGCGCAAAGCGCCTTCCTCGAATTCGGCCCCGAGGCGATGCGTCCGCTGGTGCTGCGCGAGATCGCCGAGGAAATCGGCATGCATGAATCGACCGTGTCGCGCGTGACCACGCGCAAGTTCCTGCACACGCCGCGCGGCACGTTCGAGTTCAAGTACTTTTTCTCGTCGGGCGTGGCCACAGTCGACGGCGGCGCGGCATCGGCGACCGCGATCCAGGCAATGATCCGCAAGCTGATCGACGAAGAAAAAAAGGAGCGCCCGCTGTCCGACCAGACCTTGACCGTGGAACTCAACCGCCGCGGCATCGAAGTGGCGCGCCGCACCGTGGCCAAGTATCGCGAGGCGCTGAACATTCCATCATCCAACGAGCGCAGCCGGCTCGGCTGAAAGGAGCGCAACGGAACCCCGTCCAAGTTCGCAGGTCTGAGTTGATGTCCCGCGCGCGCGGGATCACGTCACAATCGTCATTTCTGGAGGCAGGTTATGCAGATCAACGTCAGTGGTCACCAGGTTGTCGTCACTCCCGCCCTGCGCGATTACGCAACCGGCAAGCTCGAGCGCGTCGTCCGCCATTTTGACCATCTGCACGACGTCACCGTCACCTTGAGCGTGGAAAAGCTGCTGCAAAAGGCCGAAGCCACGCTGCATTGCGCGAACAGCAAGATCATCCACGCCGATGCGCAGGCAACTGACATGTACGCGGCCATCGACGCGCTGGCCGACAAACTCGATCGTCAGATCAAGAAGCACAAGGAAAAGATCACGAACCACAACCGTGACAGCGTGCGGCAGGCGCGTTACGGCTGAGCAGTGCCTGATTCCCGCTTTGCCCCCCTCTCCCGCCTGCGGAAGAGGTGAAAATCCGCTCAGGTCTTGACGCGGTAACACGGCACGTAAGCTGTTCCTGGCAACTTCATGCGCTGCTGCTCGACGAAGCTCGTCAGCAGCGCATCCAGGGCGCGCATGATTTCCGGATCACCGTCGATCACGAACGGACCATTCGCGGCGATCTCGCGCAAACCATCTTCCTTGACATTGCCGGCAACGATGCCGGAAAACGCGCGGCGCAGATCGGCGGCGAGCAGATGGCGCGGCTGGTCGCGGTGCAAGTTGAGCCCTGCCATGTTTGCATGCGTCGGCCGGAACGGTTGCTGGAACGCGTGCTCGATCGTCAGCGCCCAGTTGAAGAAGAATGCATCCTTGTTGTCGAGGCGATACAGACGAACCTTTTCCACGCCTTCGGCCATGAGGCGCGAGGTTTTCTCCGGATTGCCGACGACGATGCGGTAATGTTCCGCGATGCTGTCGCCAAGCACGAGCTTGAGAAAGGCATCGATCCGCTCGAAATACGCCGCCGACTCGCGCGGGCCGGAGAACACCAGAGGGAATGGCACGCCCGCATTGGCCGGATGGAGCAGGATGCCGAGCAGGTACAGGATCTCCTCGGCCGTGCCGACGCCGCCGGGGAACACGATGATGCCGTGGCCAGTACGCACGAAGGCTTCAAGGCGCTTTTCGATGTCCGGCATGATCACAAGATGGTTGACGATCGCGTTCGGCGATTCGGCCGCGATAATCCCGGGCTCGGTAATGCCGATGTAGCGACGCCCGCGCAGGCGCTGCTTCGCGTGCGCGATGGTGGCGCCCTTCATCGGGCCCTTCATCGCACCCGGCCCACAACCGGTGCAGATGTCGAAACCGCGCAGGCCCAGTTCGTAACCGACCTTCTTGGTGTAGTCGTATTCGACGCGCGAGATCGAATGACCTCCCCAGCACACGGCAAGGTTCGGCTCGACATTCGGCTTGAGCACGCGCGCGTTGCGCAGGATCTCGAACACCGCATGAGTGATGCCGTGCGAATCATCCAGTTGGAACCGCCCGGCCTGGATCTGGTTGGCGACATAGACGATGTCGCGCACTACCGCAAACAGCAGTTCGTGGATGCCGCGGATGATATGACCATCGACGAAGGCGCTGGCCGGCGCGTTTTTCAGTTCCAGCTTGATGCCGCGATCCTGTTGCAGCACCTGGATATCGAAATCGGGATAGGTTTCGAAAATGCCGAGGGCGTTGTCATTTTCGCTGCCGGACGTCAGCACGGCCAGCGCGCAGCGCCGCAGCAGCGCATTGAGGCCGCCCTTGCTGGCGTCGCGCAGGCGCGTAACCTCGTTGCGCGAGAGTACGTCCATGCCGGCGACCGGAGCGATGCGTGCATTGACCGTGGGGAGTTTCGTTGCAGTTGTCTTTTTGTCCATGGGTGAAGTGTATCGCAAAAAAAAAAAATCGGCGCCCTTGCGGGGCGCCGATCTTGTGCTGCGGTGAAGCCTGGATCAGAACTTGTAGCGCAAGGTCAGCAGGATCTGCCAACGCGAAACCACGCGCGACGGATTCTGGTAGCTGTCGTACAGGGTGTAGGCCTGCGGCGGTTTGCTCAGGTCATAAACATACTGGCCATTGGCGATTTTCGCGCCCGGTACCAGGTAGCGGGTACCAAAGAAACCGGCATTTTCGACATCACCCCACTTCTTGTTGAGCAGGTTCAGGAAGTTGTAGATGTCCATGCGCACGACGAACTTGTCCTTGCCGAAGAAGCCCGGCAATTCCTGCTGCAGGCCCAAGTCGAGCTGGTTCACCCACGGCGAGTTCGAGGCATTGCGGCCGGCGATCTGGCCACGGTGCTTGCTCAGGTACGAGTTGTTGTCGATGTAGGAATTGAACGCGTCGATCTGTGCCTGGGTGGCACTGCCATAGCTCACCAGCGGGTCGTTTTTCAACGGAATATACGCCAGATCATCGTTCGACAAGGTGTCGCCATTGACGTCGCTGCCGAAGATCCAGCTGTAGGGGAGACCGCTGTGGCCATTGTAGAACAACGACGCCGTCGTCCGGTTGTCGCCGAAGAAGGCATGTTCCCAGTTCAACGCGGCCTTGAACGACAACGGGATGTTGAAGCGCGAATTCGCCGCATTGATGTCGTTCGGATTGATGCGCGCGTTGTAGTTGAAGTTCGACCACGCCTGCGAGCTCGTGCCCGGATTGACGTCGGTGGCATGCGTGAACGTAGCGCTGATGGTGCCGCTCAAGCCGTTATCCCACGGCTTGCTCAGCGCCAGGGTCAGCGAATTGCTCATGCCCTGACTCGTATTGGTCAGCTCGGTCGAACGATAGTAGATTTCAGGGTACGAGCCGTTGTTGGGGCCGGTACCGTTACTGGTGTTCTTCCAGAACGACAGGCGCCCGTCCGGCAAGGTGCCGTTCGGCACACCAATGTTCGGCGCGATATACGCGATGGCGTCCTGCGCCTTGATGAACATGTACTCGGCCGAACCCACCAGACCCCACCACGGCAATTCGGAATCGTAGGCCAAGTTGAACTTCAGCGACGTCGGCAGCTTGAAGTTCGGATCCAGCGTGTCGATCTGGCAATTTGCGTTTGCCGTGCAGATGCCCGAAGCGACCGGACCCGGACTATTCTGGTGGTACGGATCCGGACTGAAGGGATAAGCGCTCGGATCCGTGCTGCGGAACTGCTTCGCACCTACAACGCCGTTGTTGATGTAGGGGTTGGACAACCACACCGTGGGCGGAGTGCTCTGGAACAGACCTACACCGCCGTGCAGCTGCATCCGCAGCTCGGTGTCGAAGTTGTAGTTGAAGGCCACGCGCGGCTCGACGACAAGATTATTGCTGCCCAGCGTGGTGTCGCGGGCGTAGCCGAAGCGCTCTTCCCAATAGCTCTTGCCGGTCGCCGGATCGATCGCCACCGGCGGAGCATGGTCGGCATTGGGCATGTCGACGCGCAGACCATAAGTGAGTGAGAACCGGTCAGTCGCCTGCCACGTATCTTGCAGGAACGGGCTGAACTGGGTGTACTTCCAGGTACCGGCGCTGTCGGCAAGAGTGACGCCGATCGGCAGGACGTTGACCACATAGGTGCCGTAATTTCCAGCGGCGATTTCGTCCGCAGGCGTGCCGTTGCCGTTCTTGTCGTAGAACCCGTAGGAGCCGTGCAGCAACTGGCCGAATACGTCGGCGGTCTTGTTGCTCAGGTAGTCGAAGCCAAGCTTGACCACGTGGTCACCCAGATGCCAAGTGCCTGCCAAGGTGCCGTTAAGGCGCTTGCTGGCAATCGAGTTCTCGTGGCGATAACGGTCTTCGCCCGCGATGACCCAGTCGGTGGTGGATGGAATGCTGCCCGCATAGTTCGGGCAGTTGGACGCCGAAGGCGTGAAGCAGGCATACACCTCGGGCTGGTTCTTGGCCGCGCCGTTGGTGTTGTCGAACTTCTGGTAGCCGAGCTTGAACTCGGTGCTGAAGGTGTCGGTCCAGTCGCTGAACAACTGGAAGGAGTAATTGTCGGTCTTGCTGGAAACGGTGTAGAAATCGCTGGACAGGATGACGCTGGTCGGCTTCACGTACGCAGAGTACGGGGTCGGCTTCGTCTCCTCGGTGCGCTGGTAGGTAAAGCTAGCGCGCTGGCTGTCATTGATGTTCCAGTCCACCTTGGCCAGGGTGCGCTTGTCTTCCTGGGTCAGGCCGGCGCCACCGCCGCCATTGGTGCCCGGATCGATGCCAATGGTCTTGAACGCCTGCGCGACTGCATCCACCTGGGCTTGGGTGAGTCCACCACTGCTGACGGCGTCGGTGCCGACGCCCTTGATACCGGTGACTTTCTGGTCTTCGTAGCCAAGAAAGAAGAACAGCTTGTCCTTGATGATCGGTCCACCAAGGGTAAATCCGTAGGTCTTGTTCTGGTCGAAGCCCGTGTAGCTGGCGCCACTGCGGCTATCGCCGATCATGCTGCTACCGTCCGTGTACGCACCGTACACCGAACCGTGGAACTCATTGGTACCCGACTTGGTGACGGCGTTGATGTTCGCGCCGACGGAATCGAACGCGGTGTCGTAATCGGTCGCCTTGATCTCGTAGGCGGCGATCGTGTCGGGCGAGATCGGCGAGCCGGTGAAGCCCAGGCCGTTGGCGTTCAGGCCGAACGGATCGGTCACCGACAGGCCATCGACGCTGATGTTGTTGTAGCGGTTATTCTGGCCGGCCAGGGAGATCGAACCGTCGTTCTGGTCGGTGACGGTGATGCGCGGATCCAGGCGCGCAATGTCGTCCAGCGAGCGGTTGCCGCTGACCGCGGTTTCCAGCGCGCGGCCACTGACACTGGTGCCCAGGCCCTTGTTGTCTGCATTGAACTGCGCGTCCAGCGCGGAAGCGCTGACGGTCACGCCGGCAAGTTCGGTAGCCGCCGCGGAAGCAGCGGACAGATTGGCCGTGGCAACCTGACCGAGTTCGATATAGATGTTGTCAGCATCGATTTCCTTGATGCCATTGCCGGTTGCTTCGACGTGGTACGGACCGCCGACGCGCAAGCCCTGCGCGAGATAGCGGCCATTGGCGTCGGTCGTCGTCACCGAGGCCGTGCCGGAAGGCACGTGCACGATACGCACCGTCGCACCGGCGACGGGTTTGCCCGCAGCGTCACTGACGCGGCCGGACAGGCCCGACGAGGTGGTCTGCGCCATGGCGCTTGTCATTGCCAGCAAGCTCGCCAGCAGCCAGAAAAGAACTTGTACCCCGAGAGACTTTTTCATCTGAGCAACCCCTTGACCTACTGTTCGACCATGAAAAACAACACGATTTGACTCGGCGCCACGATCGGCAAGCCACACCAGCCGACTTTGCGAAAACCACGCGCCGGCAGAAACTCCCGAACGATGATTTAAGCGCAGTTTAACAAAAAATACCCGAAGCGCATCCCCGGGGCAGCAAAATAACCTGCCTATATGACAGGCGCGTTGCGCCAGATCAATGCTTGCCGAGATAGACGACCACGCCATCAAGGAACATTTGTACGGAGAGCGCGACCAGCAACATGCCGGTCAATCGCTCCAAGGCCGTGAGCACGCTTGCCCCCAGCCAGCGGAACAAATAGGTCGATGACAGCAGGATCACCGCAGTGGCCAGCCATGCACAAAACAGGGCGATACTCCAGTCTGCGGTCCGCCCCGGGTTGGAATTGGTCATCAGCATCAGTGCCGCCATGGCTGAGGGACCGGCAACGCCCGGAATCGCCATCGGCACAATGAATGGTTCGGTCCCGGTAGCCGCGCCGAAGATGCCGCCTTCGCGCGGCGGGAAGATCATCTTCACGCCGATCAGGAACAGCACGATACCGCCGGCGATGCTGACTGACTCCGCACGCAACTGCAGCGCCGAAAGCACATACCCGCCGCCAAACAGGAACGCAAACAGCACAACCAGCGCGATCAACAGCTCGCGCACCAGAACGCGACGCCGTCGCTCGGACGCCACGTTCTTGAGCAGGCTCAGGAACAAAGGAATGTTGCCGAGCGGATCCAGGATCAGAAACAGCAGGACGCCCGCCGACAGCGTGCTCAGGCCATGCTCCACGTTGTCATCCCC